>Ga0207683_10001069_pt1 | contig 24982 bp, 22 predicted proteins | sample KBSM73metaG_FD_184333 | JGI IMG/M metagenome (GOLD analysis project Ga0207683, IMG submission 184333) | Miscanthus rhizosphere microbial communities from Kellogg Biological Station, Michigan, USA - KBS M7-3 metaG (SPAdes) (version 2) | ecosystem: Host-associated > Plants > Roots > Rhizosphere >... | reverse complement strand
CGCAGAAGACTGTAACACTAACGAACAGCAACGCTGCGTCAATCACAATCAGCAGCCTCACGCTTTCCGGCGCGAACGCAGGGGATTTCAGGATCTTTAGCAAGACTTGTAGCACCACTCTTGCGGCATCTGCGAGCTGCATTGCCAATATTGTCTTCGCACCCACAACGACCGGGACGCGTACCGCGACATTGAACTTCAAAGACTCGGCGGGCATCCAGACGATTGCACTTTCGGGAAATGGAACCGCGCCAACGGGCAGCGTCTCAGCGAGCCCCACGAATCTCACGTTCGCGGCAATCGCTGTCGGTTCCAGCAGCGCCGCGCAATCGGTCACTTTGACGAATAAGCTAGCCTCATCGATCACGATCAGCAGCACCGCGATTTCTGGAACGAATGCCGCGGATTTCGCAATCTTGAGCAAGACGTGTGGCACGAGTCTCACGGCATCTGCCAGCTGCGCTACAAGTGTTGTATTCAAACCGACCGTGGCGGGCACTCGTACTGCCTCGCTCCGCTTTACAGACTCGGCGAGCAACAGTCCGCAGTCTGTAGCGCTGTCCGGAACCGGAGCTGTACCAGGCACAGTCAACGTCAGCCCGACGACGTTGGGCTTTGGCTCGATCAATGTAGGTTCGACTGCCGCGGTTCAGATAGTTACTCTCAAGAACGGCAGCACATCTTTAATCACCATCAGCAGCGTGTCTGTCTCGGGCACAAATGCTGCCGATTTCTCGATTACGAGCAAGACATGCGGAACGAGCCTCTCTGCATCTGCCAGCTGTGCGATGTCGATTACATTCAAGCCGGCTGCTGCCGGGACTCGCACGGCGACTTTGAGCGTCGTCGATTCGGCGAAGAATAGTCCCCAGACTGTCTCGTTGTCGGGCACTGGCGTGACTTCGACGGGTAGCGTGACCGTTGCTCCGACGAGCCTGGGATTTGCAAACACCGCACTTGGATCGACGAGCTTTCCCCAGATCGTGACGTTGAATAACGGGACAAAGGCTGCGATCGCAATCAATGGCATCGCCATCGGCGGAACAAATCCCGGAGACTATGCGATGTCGAGCAAGACATGCGGCACGAGCCTGGGCGTATCTGCCAGTTGCACTGTGAGCGTGGTCTTCAAACCAACGGTCGCAGGCACGCGCAGCGCCACGCTCGCGTTCACGGACACGGGCGCGGGAAGCCCTCGGTTCGTGGCGCTCTCCGGATCGAGCCTCGCGCCCTTCGCGATTCAGCCGACAAGTCCGACGGTCGTTGTGAATGAGGCGCTGCAGTTCTCTGCAACTACAGACGTAACCTGGGCCACAAGCTGCGGCACGATTGGAAGCACATCCGGGGTCTACTCGGCTCCTTCCACGACTGGAACGTGCACTGTGACCGCTACCGAACTCGACGCCAAACATGCAGCCGTTTCCACCAGCGTCAAAGTCACAAGCAGTCCTGCATCGGGCACGTTGGGAGTATATCCAACATCGGCGGCAGTGTATGTCGGAAGCGAGCAGATATTCCAGGCGCAACTATCCACTGTTCCAGATGGCCACTCGTTGACTTACAGCATCGATGGAGTAACTGGCGGCAATGCCACGACGGGCACGATCACGAATCAGGGTGTCTATAAGGCTCCCGCGACTGCCGGCACACATCATCTCTCGGTAAAAGATAATTCGCTTGGAACGACGGCAACCGCGACGATTGTTGTTTTCTCAAAGGTCGCTGTTGACTTTGCCGCGAGGGCCACGACTCTACATGTTATTCCTCCGCACATTTTCGGTGCCGAGCGCATGGATTCTCTGCGCACGACTGCCGATCTCGACCTGGTAAAAGCCGGGGGCATCCGTTACGCACGGTTCTACGCGTTGATTCCCACCGTGTTCAAGACAAGCACACCGAACTGGGCTAGCATAGACGCAGCTGTTCAGAGGATCAGCGCCGGTGGAGTAAAAGTGATGCTGCAGATTTACCAGACGCCCCCATGGCTGCAACCGGCGTCCAATCCATGCGGTGCCGGAAACGCGAATGCCCTGCCGACGGACCTGAATGCCTGGGGAAAGATCGCGGCCCAATATGTGCAACATATGGACACAAAATTTCCAGGAGTTGTGACCGACTACGAGATATGGAATGAGCCAAATACTACGGCGTTCTGCGTTCCGGCTGATCAGCGGCTAGTGCAATACATGAAGCTATATTCCGTGGCTGCGCCTCTTATGCGGAATCAAATCAACCTTGACCACTCCCCCGCGCGAGTCGGCGGACCAGCGACCGCGGGAATGCAGTCCACGTGGGTGACTGCGATGCTCTCCGATCCAATTATTTCTCAGCAGATCGATTTTCTCAGCTATCACGATTACATGTTCAGCAACGTGCAGTTAGGCGCACAGTGGAACACCTACAACGGCACGATGTCTGTCTATCAGAAGACGCAGAACACAGGCGCAGGGCCGCTCGATGTTTATCTGAACGCAGCAAAACTTGTTGGTTTGGGTAAGCAGCCACAAGGGAAGAATCTGCCCATCTACAACACTGAATACAACCTCAATTGGAACTTTGCGAAGAACTGCTGCGCGAATGACTACACCTATTCACCGGTCTGGAATGGGATGTACATCGCGGACGTATTGAATTCGGTATACGTCGGAGCTCCCAACACGCCAAGCCAGATGGTGTACTTCGCTGCGGTCGCACAGCCGTACTTTTGCCTGGTTGCACAGATCGATGCAAACATGGATTGCTCGTATCCGGTAGGAAGCGTGCCGCAACCGTATCCACAGCACTTCCTCTACCAGTTGCTCGGCGCCACTAGGTATCTTGGCCTGCAGGACGGTGGCTACATGGCCAAATCCATCTCGCCCTCAACGCTTGGGAACGGTCTCGTGGTGACAGCCTTCTACACGACCAACCTTGATGCGATTGTTCTCATCAATCCAACGCAGGAGACATTTACCAATATCACCGTCAGCGCAGCGAATACAGGCTTGGCTTCGCCGCAAGGGACGCTCTATCAAATCGTGAATGGGCAGTCGATTCAGTCGTCACCCATCTCGCTGCAATCCCTGGGCGGCACGTCTTACTCCACCGTGGCAACCATTGAACCGTACTCGGTTCAGGCGATATCAATTCATCACTGATGTTGGGTCGTTGCAGTATCCGACGAGATCGGCTCGGAGCAATGCAATAAAAAGAGCTGCACTTGCGCAAAAACGAGATCCAAAGCAAAATTGATTGCTCAGATTGGACTCGAATCGGCACTAACCGTGTTCCCGCACAAGGGAGGTCGTCATGAAGAAGTTGGTTCTGTTTCTTTTGATTCTCGTCCCGATTTCCTTGCCTGCAGCCGCTCAAAGAGTGGAGGCCTATGGCGGCTTCCAATTCACACACCTTCAACCGGGATACAACGCCGGCGGTTGGAACCTTGCGCTCACCGGAAACTTCAAACACTTTCTGGGCATCACGGGAGACTTCAGCGGAGCTTATAAGTCAAACGCTGATTTTCATTCGTACACATTTGGGCCGGTTGTGACCGCGCGTTTGCCGGTAGTGCAACCGTTCGTCCATGCTTTGTTTGGGGGAGCAACTCTGTCTGGCAGCGGGATCACCAACTCCGGCTTTGCGATGCTACTAGGTGGAGGGCTGGATTTCGGCCTCCGACGGGGGATCGGATTTCGTGTTTTCCAGGCGGATTGGCTCAGCACCAAATTTGAAGGCGTCACGAACAACAACAACGGACGCATATCAACCGGCATTGTGTTGAAGTTCTGAAGGGCCGGTTTTGAAAGTCGCCTCGGAACCTGAATAGATTTTGCGGATGAGGCGCGGCTACAACGGCTCGGACGGCCGCTATTAAGATAACCGGTCAAGCACTCAGCCAATTGCTTGAATCGCAAAAACAGGAAAGGCCTCCAGCTTCGGCTGGAAGCCTCTCTTCGCTAGTGGAAGCTCAAGGAATCGCGTACTCAATCTCTTCACATCGAGATGCTGATCGCAATTCCGGTGCCGGGATATCTGCGGTCGTACATATAGTAACCGTCGTTTCCGTACGTAACGTAAACGTCATCGTTGTCGTACCAATTATGCGACCAATACTCAGGCCACGGGGCCATGAGCGTAATCCAATAGCCCTCGTATTGGAAGCGTGGATATTCGCCATAAACCGTAAAGGGGTGGCCGCTGATCCGAAACCAATGCTGCGGCCCGAAATAGCCACGATACCGGTCGTCAGGAATGCCTTAATCGTCATAGCCCCCGCGTTGTTGCCACTGCGGTGATCTGACTGCCAATTCCCTGCGCGATGCTCTTGCCAGGTACTCTGCTCAATATGCCGCTGATCTTGGGAATGCTGAGGATATCGTTGCGACTGAACATGTTCGTTCTGTTTCTGGTTGTATGCATTCTGGCGTTGCTGGTTGTTCTGATTCTGCTTCAGTTGCTGCTGCGCCTGCTTTTGCTGCTTTTCTTGATTCTGCTGTTGCTGAGCGTGTGTTGCTGTTGCGAGTGGATCAATGTCCTAAATACCGATAGGCGCAGTGCGGAACGGTTGATCACTGTGGCACGCCGTTAATGCCAGCACCGAGAAGTGCCTAGCACGGCGGTCGCTTGTGCTAGACGCTCAGCCGGTGGCACAATGACCGCAAGCAGCGATCGTACTGCAGCCGATGAGTCTCTGGCCTGCTTAGTGATCGATTGTGCGTTGCTGCAGAGGGTCCTGCGATGTACCTGCGAAGCCCCTGCAAGTATCTGAAACGGGCGTCACCCGCCATTCGGCTTTCGATAGCGATCGTCACGACATTGATGTTTTCGTCTGCCATCGAAGCAAAGACGGGCAACCTTAGCGGCGTCATTTTTACAATAAGCTCGGATCAGGTGCAAACAGTGTGGCCCAACGCACGAGTCACGCTGAAGAACCTCGACACAAAAAATGAGAGCGCCAACGTCTCCGATCGGCTCGGAAGTTACACCTTCAACGGAATCGTGTATGGCCACTACGAGATCACTGTGACGCTTGCCGGATTCGAGCCGGTCACCCAACAGATCATGCTTGGCGCCAATAGTCCATCGAAGATCGACTTCCAATTGTCGCCTAAAGGGCAGACAGAGACGGTTAAGGTGAGTGCCGAAGACTCCGGCGTGAACCTGACATCGAGTTCCGGTGGCGCCCCCGCCTTGAACGAGAACCTCCTCAAATCTCTGGTCCAGCGCAATCAGGATTTCCAGGATGCGTTGCCTCTGCTGCCCGGCGTGCTACGCGGCATCGACGGACTCATTCGCATCAAGGGTGGCCGGACAAACCAGGCAAACACACTGGTCAATTCCGCCAGCGTAACGGATACCTTCACCGGCCAGCCTGCGCTGAGCCTGCCCTCCGTCGCGATCCATTCCGTGCAGGTACTCTCAAATCCCTTCTCGTCGGAGTACGGCCAGTTCGCCAGCGGCGTGGTCAACGTGGACACGCGTGGCGGCACTGACGACTGGAAGTGGCTCTTCGAGGATCCAATTCCGCGCTTTCGCTGGATCGATCACCGCCACACGCACGGAGTTGAAAGCGCTTCGCCACACCTGACACTTGCTGGCCCCTTGAAGACCGGCAAGGCGTGGATCTTTCAGTCGTTAGGCTACGGATACGACACGGTGACGGTGCCGTCACTTCCCGATCCCAACAACGTCCGCATTGTCGAAAAAATAAACACATACTCGCAACTCGATTGGAACGCCTCAGCCAGCCATCGATTCAGCGCGGTGTTTGCGCTCGATCCCCAAAACACTTCTTATGCCAACATCAACACATTCAATCCTCAGCCGGTCACCGCCAACAATCGTCTGCGCGACTACTTTCTTTCCGTCACCCACCGCTGGATTCTGGCCGATGGCGGCTTCATCCAAACCTTGTTTTCGTCAAAGCAGCTCGATGCACGCGTTTATCCAGCCACTCAGACAGGAGAGATGGTCCTCTTTCCGGAACAGAATTCCGGCAGCTACTTCGAACAGCAACAGCGAAACACGAATCTCTATCAGTGGTCCCAGAACCTGCATCTGCGGCCAATCGAACACGCCGGCCGACATCTCCCGATCTTTGGATATTCCTGGTCACATTCCTCTTACCAGGGCCAAGTGGCGAACTACCCCATACAGGTTTTGCGCGAAGACGGCACACTGTGCAGCAGCATCAGCTATCCGTCCGCACTCGATTCGCAAGCCACGCTAAATGACTTCTCTTTTTTCGCGCAGGACAACTGGCAGGTCCATCGTCGCCTGACACTGGATCTCGGCCTGCGCCTCGATCATGTCAGCCTTTCCGCCGAACGCCTTAACCTTGCTCCACGCATTGGCTTTGTCTTCGCGCCGACGCGCGACGGCCGCACCGCAATTCGCGGGGGCTTCGGAGTCTTCTTCGACAAGATCCCAATCAACGTCGCAGTCTTCGATCGGTTCCCTGCACAGACCATCACAAACTATGCGCCCGACGGCGTCACCACAGTCGGGGGCACGGCAACCTTTTTCCATGTCGCGCCCAGCAGGCTCAATGTCCCCTTCAGTCTTGGCTGGTCGTTGCAGTTCGATCGCGAACTTCGACCTAATCTGCTCGTCCGCCTCGGCTACGAGGAGCGTCACGCATCCCGCGAGTTCTTCGTGAATCCCTCGCAGCCCGCGGACGGCAGTGCGCAGTTGCTCCTGCTCAACTCCGGCCACCAGGACTATCGCGAGTTCCTGGCGATGCTGCGCTGGCAAGCGAGCGAACGAACAACTGTGTTTGCCAGCTACGTGCACTCGCGCGCCTATGGCGATCTCAACGACTACAACCGTTTCTTTGGCAACTATCCGTACCCGCTCATTCGCGCCAACCAGTACGGCCCGCTTTCATCCAACGCGCCAGATCGCGGTCTGTTCTGGGACGTCATCGGATTGCCGCATAAGCTCGACTTCATCCCCATCCTCGACGTGCACTCCGGGTTTCCATTCTCGCGTGTCGGCCAAAACTGGAACTACATCGGCCGCGAAAACCGTGCAGGACGCTTTCCAACATTTCTGGCTCTCGACACTAAGCTCCAGTACCCGGTCGATTTCACCTTCCGCGATCATCGCATCCAGTTCCGGGCAGGGCTGAGCGTCTACAACGTGCTCAACTACTCCAATCCGCGCGACGTTCAGGAATACTACGGCTCGCCGAACTACGGCACTTTCTATAACTCGGTCGGCCGCCTCTGGCGTATCGACGGCGACTTCGACTTTTGATTCAAGGGCTCATAGCGGTCTTTACCGTGATGGAAGAAAAATCGCAGGCCGTCAGAGAGTCCGCGGCCGCTTAATTGTATTGGGTGGTTCTATGGGGGCTTAGAATCGGGGCGATCCCCACCAGTCCCAACAATCCTAACCAGTACTCTCTTGACGCTTTCGCAGACGGAGTGATTCCCAACTCCCATCGGAACTCCAGCCGCCGTCCACAGAGAGCGCGTGGCCATTGACGAAACTACTTTCCTCTTCGTCGGCGAGAAAAGCTATGGCTCGGGCGATGTCGTCGGGGCTGGCGAAGCGGGCCATGGGGATGCGCCCAATGATGTCCGCGTCTGTGTAGCTTCCTCCCGCTTGGTCGGCCACATCCATCTCAGTTTTCACCCAGCCCGGACAAACTGCATTGACGCGCACTCCTCGCCCCCCCCACTCCGCTGCAAGCGTACGGGTTAGGCCGATGAGCCCATGCTTAGAGGCGTTGTAAGCTGCCCGATCAGCTATACCAAGAAGCCCCGCAACGGAGGCAACGTTGACAATCGAGCCGGTGCCTGCGTCGAGCATCTTTTGCCCAAAGATCTTTGCCAGAAGAAATGGCGCCACAAGATTCACCTCAATCACGCGGCGATAGTCGATGAGGGCGGTGTGTTCTGCAGCAGAAATGAGACTAACACCGGCGTTGTTTACCAGCACATCAGCGCGTCCGAAACGGTCGAAGACCGCATCAGCAAAGGCATCAACAGTTGCCTCATCCGTCACGTCTCCGGAGTACCCCAATGCTTCGCGACCATTCGCTTCAATGGCCTTAAGCGTCGCCACCGGCCGGTGATGGTCGATGATGGCAAGATTGTAGCCTCGCTGCGCGAGTAATTCGGCAGTCCGGCGGCCGATCCCTTGTGCTCCTCCGGTCACCACCGCGAGTCGGTTGTTTACGTTCACTTATTTCGTCACTCCCTTTCGTACGATCCTAAATCCCCGCCGGCGTGTCGTTCGTGGACTCAGGCACTGCCAGCCATTTCAACTTAATGCACGGTGATCCAAACCCTTGCCCGGTTCAACTCTTTAGAAATCTGCCCGACACATTCCCAGAGATGGCAAGATTCAGAAAATTCAACCATAGTGCCCACTCACGTCTGGACTACGCCAGAGGAAAGAAGCATAATGTCGTGGTCCATAAGGAAGGCGCAATGACCCTCGTTGGAATCCCACGGCCGAAGGCGCAGCCGCCCGCGGGCCGCAGGGTCGTTGGGACGTTAGCACTTGGCTTCATTCGCAAGATTCACGACGTTGGGAAAATTTGGGTGTGGAGGAAAGTGCATGGAATATACGGTTAAGCACATCTCGACAGCCGGGATCGCCGAGGCCATCGCGAAGGCGGAACTCTATCGCTCGCTGAACGAACCGGAAGAGGCGGAGTCGATCTGTCGCGATATCTTGACGATAGAACCGCGGCATCAATTTGCATTGCGCTTACTCGGGCTCGCCCTCACAGATCAGTTCACCGGTCGTGGGTCCGATCATTACCGGGAGACCGAAGAGATCTTCCGGCAGCTCAAGGATCCGTACGAGCGCCTCTACTACTCTGGGATTCTGCACGAGCGACGCGCAAAAGCGCAGCTCAATGCCGGACAGCTACCCCGGTCACTGGTGGCGCTTTTCGATCAGGCTCTACACTCTTTCGCAGAAGCTGAGAAAATCCGTCCAGCGGGAAATGACGATGCCATCCTGCGCTGGAATAGTTGCGTGCGGTTGCTCCAAAACCCCGCCTATGAATGGGGCGAATTGGAGCAGGAACTGGTTCCATTCGATGGCCAGGACAGCGCGCCCAGATAGCAAGCCTCCGATGTGTTGGTGAAGTGACCCCAATCAAAGAATCCGGAACAGCCGCTTCAGGGGATCGAAGTAACGGTCCACCACGCGCTCCTTAAGCGGAATAATCGCGTTTTCGGTGATCGTGATCGACTCCGGACACACCTGTCGGCAACAAGTAGTGATATTGCAGTAACCGATGTTGTGCTTGTGCCTCAGGTCGCTGACCCGGTCTTCGGTGTCGAGCGGATGCATTTCGAGCGCAGCAGCATAAACGAGCAGACGCGGACCGATAAACTCCTCGTGCTTGTGGTGTTCCCGCAGAACGTGGCACACGTCCTGGCATAGAAAGCACTCGATGCACTTGCGAAACTCCTGAACGCGTTCGACGTCGGCCTGTTGCATGCGCCATGTGCCATCGGGCGCGTCGGGCGGGCGGGGCTTGAATGGCTTGATCGTCTTCTTGGCCCGGAAATTCCACGAAACATCTGTGACCAAATCACGTAAGACCGGAAACGCGTGCATTGGCTCCAGGATCACCGGCATGTCCAGATTGATGTCACTCAGGCGCGTCATGCACATGAGCCTGGGCATGCCATTGATTTCGGCAGAACATGATCCACACTTGCCGGCCTTGCAGTTCCATCTCACAGCCAGGTCGGGCGCTTGTTGCGCCTGGATGCGGTGCACGGCGTCCAGAACAACCATTCCCTCTTCTACGGGAGTCGAGTAATCTTGAAATTCTCCGCTCGAAGGGCTTCCACGCCAGATGCGAAATGTCGCTGATGTGGCCATTGATTTCGTCTCCCGGCTATCCCATCTCCTGCTATTTCATTTCCTGGACCACTGCCTTCAACTCTTCCGGCATCGGCGTGAGTGGGCGCTTCTCTACTTGCATTTCGCCGTCCGCGCCACGCCTGATGACAATGTTGTACTTTCCCCATTCCGCGTCTTTGTCTGGGAAGTCTTCACGGAACTGAGCGCCACGACTTTCTTTTCGCAGCAGCGCCGCGCGGGTAACTGCTTCCGAAACGATCACCATGTTTCCAACATCAATTGTCGTGTGCCAGCCATTGTTGTACTCGCGATTTCCTGATATGCCTGCCCGTTCTGCCCTGACGCGCAATTGTTCGATCCCGTCGAGCGCCTGTTGCATTTCGGTCTCGACCCGCACAATCCCCACCAGGTCCTGCATGGTGTCCTGCAGATCGTATTGAATCTGATAAGGGTTCTCGCCGTAAGGGCCGCGGTCGAAGGGAGCGAGAGCGGCTGTGGCGGTGGACTGAAGTTTCGCCTCGTCGATCGTCACCGTGCCATTGGAACTGGCGAATTCCGCAGCAAATCGCCCGGCGCGCCGTCCGAATACGACGAGATCAGAGAGGGAGTTTCCGCCCAGCCGATTTGCACCATGCAATCCAGCCGCGACTTCGCCTGCCGCGAAAAGCCCGGGGACTGTGGACATTTGCGAATCGCCGTCGACGCGGATTCCGCCCATCATGTAATGAGTCGTTGGACCGACCTCCATTGGCTCTTTCGTGATGTCCAGGTCGGCAAGCTGTTTGAATTGGTGGTACATGCTGGGAAGCTTGCGTTTGATATGATCTGCTGATTTCGGAAGGCGATCCTTGATCCAGGAAATATCTAAAAAGACACCGCCGTGTGGAGATCCCCGGCCTGCCTTGACTTCGCGATTAATGCACCGCGCAACATGATCTCTTGTGAGTAGTTCGGGGGGACGGCGCGCATTCTTATCGCCCTGCGTATAACGCCAGCCCTCTTCTTCAGAGTCTGCGGTCTGCTCTTTGTATGAGTCGGGAATGTCTTCGAACATGAAGCGGCGGCCTTCGCTGTTGCGCAAGACGCCGCCTTCGCCGCGCACCCCCTCGGTGACCAGGATGCCGCGCACACTGATCGGCCATACCATGCCGGTGGGGTGAAACTGAACGAATTCCATGTCCTGGAGTTCGGCTCCGGCGCGATACGCCAAGGCAAGGCCGTCGCCAGTGTATTCCCAACTGTTGCTGGTGATCTTGAAAGCGCGCCCGATTCCTCCCGTGGCCATCACTACTGCCTTCGCCTGCCACAATTGGAACCGGCCTTTTTCGCGGTCGTATCCACAAGCTCCGGCAATCCGGTTTCCATCGAGCAGCAGACTGAGAACCGTGCACTCCATGTGGACTTCCATCCCGGTGTGAATGCCGTGATCCTGGAGTGTACGTATCATCTCGAGGCCGGTGCGGTCGCCGACGTGGGCCAACCGGGGATACCTGTGCCCTCCGAAGTTTCTTTGGAGAATCCTGCCATCCGTGGTGCGATCGAAAAGGGCGCCCCATGCCTCGAGTTCGCGCACGCATTCCGGAGCTTCTTTGGCGTGAAGCTCAGCCATGCGCCAGTTGTTCAAGTATTGACCGCCGCGCATGGTATCGGCGAAATGGACGCGCCAGTTGTCGCGATCGTCCACATTGCCGAGCGCCGCCGCAATGCCCCCTTCGGCCATTACGGTATGCGCTTTGCCGAGCAGAGATTTGCAGACCACCCCTACTTTCGCACCCGCGGCTCCAGCCTCGATGGCGGCGCGCAGACCTGCTCCACCTGCTCCGATCACCAGCACATCGTAGGAGAACCGTTGGAATTCTGGCATCTAGAGAATTCTCCAGTCATGCCAGATTCCCATCGAACAGAGGCGGACGTAGATATCGGAAAACGCAACCCAGAGGAGGCTCGCCCAAGCCCACTTCTTGTGCCCCGCGTTCAGGTTGCTCACGAAGTTGTAGATCTTGTGCCGTACGGGGTGATCCGAGATTTGGTCGAAGGTCCCACCGATCAGGTGCCTGAATGCATGACACCCGAAAACATATCCGCCCAGAAGCACGACATTCACGACGAGAACCAGGCTTCCAATCCCTATCCCGAATCCATCAGGAAAAAAGAACGCTCTCAACGCGTCGTAAACCAGGAAGCCCCAGACAAGGTACGAGAGCCTCAAAAAGTAGCGATGGAAATTCTGCATGACGAGCGGAAAGGTTCGTTCTCCCAGGTAGCTTTTGCGCGGCTCGCCAACTGCGCACGCCGGCGGGTCGGCCCAGAACGATTTGTAATAGGCGCCCCGGTAGTAGTAGCAGGTCACGCGAAACAGACCAGGTATCCACAGAATGAGCAGAGCCGGAGAAAAGGGCAGAAAGCTCGGGTACCACCTCGGTTTCGGGCCAAACAAGGCGTGTGGCGAACTTCCGAAAAGCTCGGGCGAATAAAACGGTGAGATATATGGACCATAGGTGTAATGGCTGTTCTGGAACGCTGCCCAGTTGGCATAGACCAGAAACGCACTGAGACCCAGGAAGATTGCCGTGGGCGAAAGCCACCATGCGTCGCGCCGCGATGTTTGGCCAAACTTGCCGTCTTTCCAGACAATATCGGGAGCTGACATCGTGCCTCCGCGCGGCGTAGGGATTCGCAGGGTGTGCCCTTCCCGCCCGATGGCATCGCATTCTATAGCAAAAACTCTGCCATCAGCCACTCGCTTTCGAATTCAAGTGGGATTCCGACCCACAGTCATGCGAGCCAAACCGCTACTCCTGACTTAAGAGGAATCCATTTGAGACAGCCACTTTTGTTTCTTTTCCAAAGCCTCCCCATGACCGGATTTCCCTGGCATGGCCGTAAGCGATCGTCGCTTCTTCTTCAGGATGGAGACCCATGCCAGCGCGTCCTACTCGGGTAAGACATCTTGGCAGTAGGATAGGGAGCGGAGGGCAGAACCGATGCTTATCGTTCACGTGCACGCGCACCTCAAGCCAGACTCCGTTGCGGAGTTCAGACTGGCTACCATCGAAAATGCCCGTGCAAGCGTGCGGGAGCCCGGTATCGCTCGGTTCGACGTGGTGCAGCAGCAAGATGATGCGACGCGGTTCGTGCTGATTGAGGTCTACCGTACACCGGAAGCGGCGGCCGCACATAAAGAGACCGCTCATTACGCAAAGTGGCGCGACGCGGTCGCGACCATGATGGCCGAGCCGCGTCACAGCGTGAAGTACAGCGCTGTTTTCCCCGATCTCCAGGGCTGGTAGAACCATGCACTTCGAGTTCGCAACCGCAACCCGCGTTGTCTTTGGCGAAGGAACCGCTGCCACCCTCCCTGAACTGGCTTGCAGTTTCGGCACGCGTCCGCTAGTGGTGACTGGCGCCTCGACGGAGCGCGCAGCAGCGCTTGTCTCGGCACTCTCTGCTGAGACCTTTGCTGTACCTGGTGAACCGACGGTCGAGCTGGTTCGCGAGGGCGCACGGCGCGTACAGAACGCAGCCTGCGATGTCGTGATCTCGCTTGGCGGAGGCAGCGCAATTGACGCCGGCAAAGCGATTGCAATCGTTGCCACCAACGGCGGCGAGCCGCTCGAGTTTCTCGAGGTGGTGGGAATGGGTCGCGTCCTTGTCGTTCCGCCGCTGCCGTTCATCGCGGTACCGACCACGGCCGGAACCGGCAGCGAAGTCACCCGCAACGCTGTGCTCGGATCGACGGAACATGGCGTCAAAGCGAGCCTGCGAAGCCCCTTGATGTTGCCGCGAGTCGCGCTGGTCGATCCCGAACTGACCTACGGGCTGCCGCCTGCGATCACCGCCAGCACTGGTCTTGACGCCCTGACGCAGCTCATCGAACCGTACGTCAGCGTGCGCGCAAATCCACTCGCGGATGCACTTTGCATTGAGGGTATTCGGCGCGTTTCCGGTGCGCTGCGCCGAGCGTACCGCTGCGGCATGGATCGGGATGCGCGACGCGACATGGCGCTGGCGAGCCTGCTCGGTGGCATGGCGCTGGCGAACGCCGGACTGGGCGTGGTGCACGGCTTCGCGGCACCGCTCGGAGGCGGGTGGAAGGCGCCCCACGGCTCACTCTGTGCGGCGCTGTTACCGCATGGCATGGCAGCCAATGTCGCCGCGCTTCGTGCGCGCGCACCGCAGCATCCCGCCTTGGAACGCTACTCCGCCATCGCGCGCCTGCTTACCGACCGGCATGATGCAGCCGCGGAGGACGGGATTCATTGGGTATACGCGCTCTGCGGCGAACTTAACGTCCCCGCGCTGCGCGCCTGGGGAGTCACCGAAGCTGATTTGCCTGGTGTTGTCGAGAAGGCAACCGGCGCCAGTAGCATGAAGGCGAATCCGCTGCCGCTTACAAGCGAGGAGTTGCTGGCGGTGGTAATGGCAGCACGATGAGGGTCAGCGCCCCATGAGCGGCTAGCGCGGAGCCGTAAAGTCTTGCGCCAGATTCGAGCGAGTGGCTCATTTGCGCCATGGTTGTAGCTCAGCCCGTTCGCCCCAGCTTGGAACCGGACTTTGCAGGCCGTCTTTGATCCAGAGGAAGCGACCGTTCACTTCCGCTGCGTCATTACTCATCAAATGGAGGACGAGATCGGCAGCTTTTTCGGGGTCGTCACCCCCCGTGTCCTGTACCCAGTGCGCCCATTTCACATAGGCGTCCGCGAGATCGCCCAGACGTTCCGCTGAGGCCTTGATCTCTGCCCACATGTCTGTCTTCACATCTCCCGGATGGATCACGTTCGCTGTGACTCCAGTTCCCTTCAACTCCGACGCCAAGTGGCGGGTGAACTGATTGAGCGCAGTTTTGCTTGTGCCATAAGCACTATTGACAGGTCCGGGTTCGTGCAAAGCCGCAGCCGACGTCACATTCACGATGCGTCCCCATCCCCTGTCAATCATTCCACCAATAAATGCCCTGCAGGTGAGGTACGGTCCAATCGTATTGATCATGATTGTCTCGATCCAGGCTGCCGGATCGGTATCTTTGATGAGATCGATCGGGCCGAAGACGCCCGCCGCATTGACCAGAATGGACGGGATGCCGAGATCGCGCTCAATCACACCCTTCACGTAATTGAAGGATTCCGGCTTGCCGAGATCTACGGGCACAACCAGCGCGCGCCCTCCCTCGGCTTCCAACTGTCGTCTGGTGTCTTCAAGGCCCGCAGTCCTGCGCGCGAGCAATGCAACCGTTGCGCCATGTTGCGCCAGCCGCACCGCTATGCGCCGGCCCAAGCCGCGGCTAGCGCCGGTGACCACCGCAATTTTTCCGTCGAGATCGTTCACTTGTACGCTCCTTGTTCCCACATGCAACCAGTCACATGTTTCTGCACGACTAGTCGCGCAGGGGCGTAGATCAGATGAGAAACAGTGCCGAGTTCTCCGGTCCGGTAAATGGGACGTGAGCCAACACCTCACTTCCAGAGGCGAAGCATCACGACGCCCCCCATGGGCGGGATCACAGTATAAGAGTCATGGAGAATGCCAAGATCTTTGTGCGCCCAAAGATCGCGGGCATGAACGGGGCCGCTAAACCCTAAATCTTTGAAACGCAGCGTGATCGGTTGTGGTACATCGTCGGTAACGAAATTGAACAACGCTACAGCTTTCGCGCCATCGGCCAAAGGCCGTACCCAGATCTGAGGCGGGCTGAGGCGAAATCCCTGAATCCCTAGCTTGTCCTGGTCGACTTCGATGACCTCGCGGTTCATCAGGATACTTTTGGTAGTCTCGTCCATCTTGCTCAGGTCATTACCCGCAAGCAAGGGCGCAGCCAAGATTGCCCACAAACTCATCTGTGTGCGGTATTGGTCTGCCGACATGCCGCCGTTGCCCACCTCCAGCATGTCTGGATCGTTCCAGTGCCCGGGCTTTGCGTATCGCTCGAGCCCTGCCTGCGAGAAGCCGATCAGCGCCATGCTGCGATAGCTGTCGCTAATATCATCGGTGGTGCGCCACAGGTTTCCTCCGACTTCCTCCCCCCATTCCCATACGGAATCGACACCGTATTGGCAAATGCTGTAGACAATCGGCCGGCCAGTCTTGATGAGAGCGTCTCGCATCTTTGCATAGGCTTCGCGCATCATCGCAGAAGACTTTTTGGGATCTTGCTGGGGATCGTAGAGTCTGATGATTGGGCGAAGGCCGCACAAGTCATACTTCAGGAAATCGACACCCCACACGGCATAGGCGTTCGCATCCTGTTCCTCATGGCCATAACTGCCCTCGTAGCCCGCACACGTCTTGGGTCCAGGAGAGGAATAGATTCCGAACTTGAGCCCCTTCGAGTGCACATAATCTGCGAGTGCTTTCATGTTGGGGAAGCGGCTGTTCGACTGGATATTGCCCTGCGCGTCGCGCTCTCCTTCCCAGGTATCGTCGACATTGACATAGACGTAGCCGGCGTCACGCATTCCGCTCGCCACCATAGCATCTGCAGCGGAACGGACGTCGGAGTCTGTTACCTTTCCCGCGAAATGATTCCAGCTATTCCAACCCATCGGAGGCGTTGCAGCGAGTTGCGCGGACTGGGCCTGTGCCGCCGGAACATGCGAGCCTGCCAGAACAACTCCCATCAAAATGAGGGCGCACAGGTGATACCGAGTCATGTTGATCATGTCTCTTTCCTGATCTGAATCCGGGCAGGCAACGAGATCAGCACATTGTCTCACCTCGGCGAACGCACAGCACTCGTCTCCATTGAAGCACCGAGCGATTCCATCAGCAGGTCCGCGGCGAGAAGCGCAAATTTTTCGTCGTTTATATGCGCGTCAAGCTCGACCAGCCGGACCGTGGGGCTGAGTGACGCCTTCAAGGCGCGGCGATAGGCGTCGAGCGCCTCTTGCAAGTAGAACGGTCCTCCGATCTTGTCGATGGCAGAAACGCCTTGTAGAGGAATCAGTACGGTCACAGGCCCGCTTGCGCGGTTGAGCTTGATGGCTGTGATGCGTCCGATCTCCGCACACTCTTCCGGCGTCGTTCGCAACAGAGTTACGGTGGGGTTGTGGACGTACAGGTTGCGGCTCCGGAACTTGACCGGCACTGTTTCCTCGGGTCCGAAATTCACCATGTCGATTGCGCCCGGGCAGACCACTTGGGGAATGCCCTTGCGGCCCGCCGCTTCGAGTCGGTGTGGTCCCGCGCTCATGACACCACCTACCAGTTGGTCTGCCAGTTCCGTGGTCGTCATGTCGAGAACGCCGCGAAATGCGCCGTCATCGATCAGCTGTTCCATCGCTCGTCCGCCGGTTCCTGTAGCGTGAAAGACCAGAACCTCGTAGCCTCTCTCCTCGAGGATGTGGCGTGCGGCCGTGACACAAGGCGTCGTGACTCCGAACATGGTTGCTGCAATCGCGGGCTTCTCGTTGAGGACGCCCGCCTGCTCCGACGCAATCATGCCGCAAATCGCCCCAGCCGCATTGCTGATAATTCGGCGTGAGACGCGATTCAATCCCGCGATGTCTAGCACTGAAGGCATCATGCAAATGTCCGTGGTTCCCACGTAGGGCTTGATATCACCGGAGGCAAGTGTGGAAACCATCAATTTCGGAAACCCGCATGGGAGCACACGCATGGCAGCGGTTGCAATTGCCGTACCCGCAGAACCGCCCAGTGAAACCACACCATGAATGGCGCCTTGTTCAAAAAGTCGGCCAACAATCGCCTTCGCCCCGACTGCCATTGCGGTGACGCTTCGCCCTCGGTCTCTCTCCGTTCTGAGCGCTTCGAGATTTTCCTTTGCCGCCGCGGCCACCTCGGCTTGCGAGATGCCAGGCTCAAAGGGTGGATTCCCAAGCACACCGACATCGATCGTAATCGTGCGCAGACCCGCGCGCTCAATCTGTTCACGCAGGAAGGAGAATTCTTCTCCCTTGGTGTCGAAGGTGCCGATCAACGCAACCGTTTTGGTAATCATCGGGTCAACTCTTCGACAACTCGCCGGGGGCAAGCACCTGGCACTCGGGCATCGCGCGGAGAATCGCCTCAGGGCCAGGCGGCGAATAGATGGCAATCAATTTCAGAGGCTCCCAGCCAGTGTTCACCGTGGAGTGGTAGATGTCGGCAGGAATGTGAATCATATCTCCGGCGCCAACGGGTTCCCATTGTTCGCCGTCGATATCGATCATCTGCCTGCCTTGCCCGGAGACTACGTAGAGAACCTCTTCGGTGCCCGGGTGATTGTGCCGGGCGTGGCCCTTCCCAGGTTGCAAGAGCACGACACCCATGGTGAAGCGCTCCGTGCCAGTGACACGCGGTTCGCTGAGCCACTTGATGGTTCCCCATTCAAAGACCTGCGTTTCGACAGCAGCGGGTGTCACGAAACGGCGACCGGAGAACGTAGACATGCTCGCTCCTTTAATTCGTATGGATGTTCAGGTTTTTAAAATTCCTGACCTGCTCGGTAATGGCTCGCTCGGTGGGCAGACGCTCAATGCTGGAGGCACCGAAGAAACCGCAGATGCCGTTAGTCCGACTCAGGACGTACTGCACATCGTCGGGCTCGGCAATAGGGCCACCATGACAAAGGACCAGAATCTCGGGGCGGATGGAGACGGCTGCTTGCTGGATCGCTTGAATGCGGTCAATCGATTGATCGAGAGTAAGGGCTGTCTGAGCGCCGATGGTTCCTTTTGTGGTCAATCCCATGTGCGCGATCAAGAGGTCTGCGCCTGCTTTTGCCATGGCCCTGGCCTCGTCTTCATTGAATACATATGGGCAGGTGAGCAGGTCCAGGTCATGCGCTCGAGCAATCATCTCGACTTCCTGTGCGTATCCCATGCCGGTTTCTTCCAGATTCTCGCGGAATTGACCATCGATCAGCCCCACCGTCGGAAAATTCTGCACTCCCGAAAAGCCTAGTTGTTTCAGATCGCGAAGAAAGACATCCATGACGCGGAAAGGATCCGTCCCACAGACGCCTGCCAATACTGGTGTCTTGCGAACGATCGGCAGTACCTCGCGGGCCATCTCCATGACAATGGCGTTCGCGTCCCCATAGGGCATGAGACCAGCCAAAGATCCTCGCCCGGCCATGCGGTAGCGACCAGAATTGTAGATGATGATGAGGTCCGCTCCTGCGGCTTCGGCGCACTTGGCGGAAATTCCCGTGCCCGCACCAGCGCCGAGGATGGGGGTTCCGGCCGCGCTACTCGCCTGCCATCGCTTCAGACACGTCGCTCGGTCCATTACGCCGCCTCTCCCATTTGCCAGCTTGAATCACGACGCCACTATACGGCTACCGACGGTCAACTCAAAAATGAAATCTGGGATTAGCGCGGCCAGACTAGAAAAACCGATCTAATCCGTGGCGAACTTTTCCTCCTTCAGGACGCGCTGGTAGGCCGGCAGCGTCAGGAAGTCCATGAACTTCGGCGCCCCGACCAACTCACGCATCAAATCCGCGGCCTCTTCGTAGGCAGCATAGCGGGTGGCATCCACAGCGTTTTTTTGCCGATTGAGTTCGCCGGCAATCATGCTTTCCACGAGTGCGAGGTCAACGACTCTACCGTCAGCGAGTTTGGCCTTGTGGTGCACCCATTGCCAGAGTTGCGCGCGACTGATCTCGGCGGTGGCGGCGTCCTCCATCAGGTTGAAGAGCGGAACGCAGCCGATGCCACGGAACCATGCCTCGAGGTATCCAAGGCCGATGGCCACATTCTGTTTCAGTCCGGTTTCGGTAATCTCTCCTTCGGGAACCTGGAGCAGATCTTCGGCGCTGGGATTGTAGTCGGGTAACTGCTTTGAAATCTGGTTGGGTTGCGGCATCAGGCGGTCGAAGATCTCCAACGCAACGGGTACCAAGCCTGGATGAGCAACCCACGTACCGTCGTGGCCATCTCCGGCCTCGCGTTCCTTGTCGGCGCGCACCTGCGCGATCGCGATGTCATTGGCTACGGGGTCGGACTTGATGGGAATGAAGGCCGACATTCCCCCCATCGCATGCACATTGCGCTTATGGCAGGTCTTGATAGCCAGCCTTGAATAGCTGCGCATGAAGTGCGTGGTCATGGTGACCTGGGCGCGGTTGGGCAACACGGCGTGGGGGTCGTTGGCGAATTTCTTAATAAAGCTGAAGATGTAATCCCATCGACCACAGTTCAGGCCGGCGGAGTGATCGCGCAGCTCGTAGAGAATCTCGTCCATCTCAAAGCTGGCCAGAATGGTCTCGATGAGCACGGTGCCCTTGATCGTGCCCTGCGGCAAATCAATATTCTTTTGAGCGCGAATAAAAACGTCATTCCACAGCCGCGCCTCCAGATGGCTCTCCATCTTGGGCAGGTAGAAATACGGACCGCTGCCGCCGGCCACCAGCTCACTGGCATTGTGGAAGAAGTAGAGGCCAAAATCGAAGATGGAGCCTGACATCGGCTCTCCATCTACAAGGACATGGCGCTCCTCCAGGTGCCAGCCGCGCGGGCGGATGAAGAGCACCGCGACCTTTTCGTTGAGCTTGTATTGCTTTCCCGCGGAAGGATCGGCATAGGCGATGGTGCGTCGAATGGCATCGCGCAGATTGATGTGGCCTTCGAGCAGGTTGCTCCACGTCGGCGTGCTGGAGTCTTCAAAATCGGCCATAAAAACCTTTGCGCCAGAATTAAGCGCGTTGATGATCATCTTGCGGTCAACGGGTCCCGTAATTTCGACTCGGCGGTCCAGGATATCCGCGGGCAGCGGCGTTACGGTCCAGGCAGTTTCGCGGATTGCCCTGGTTTCCTCAAGGAATGCGGGCTTTTCACCCGCATCGAGCCTTTTTTGCCGCTCTTGGCGGGCACTCAGCAGCATTCTGCGTCGCTCATTGAACGTGCGGTGCAGATCCACGACAAAGGCAACCGCCTCCGGCGTGAGGATTTCAGCATAGCGCTCAGTCACTGGAGCAAGAATTTCAACGCCGGGAAGATCGATGGCAACGGGCATGAGGCTTCTCCATGTTCGTAAATATTCCGTAGTAAGAATGATCGCCGGACGCATGCGAGATCAAGATTCTCAGTCCGCCTCTGTGCGCGGATCTTTCTTACCTTGCAGAAGAGCTTCGGTGGAGATGCCACGGATAGAGGCATCGAGCAACTCCACCATGTGGAATGCGGGTATTTCCTTCAACCCGCGCTGACGAAGGCCACTCATGAGCTGCATCAGGCAGCCGGGATTCGCGGAGAGCACTGCCTGCGCATCGGTTGAAAGCAGGTTTTCCACTTTGCGGCTGCCAAGTTGGTTGGCTGTCTCGGGCTGCAGCAAGTTAAAAATACCGGCCGAACCGCAGCAGAGAGAGCCCTCGGGAATTTCGACGACTTGCAGTTCAGGAATTCCGCCCAGCAGTCGGCGCGGTTGCTCGTGGACACCCTGCGCGTGCTGCAGATGGCAGGCATCATGATAGGCAACGCGCAACTTTAACGGATGGCGCTGCGCCCTCGGCTCCAGTTCGCACAGGATTTCGGAGATGTCTTTGCATTTGGCGGAGAAGACCGCGGCGCGCCCCGCCCAGGCCGGATCGTCCCTCAACAAATGACCGTACTCCTTCATCGTGGATCCGCAACCAGCGGAGTTGATGACAATAGTCTCCACCTTCGCAGACTCGAAGACGGCAATCATCTTCTTTGCCAGAGCGACAGCATCGCCTTCCATTCCTGAGTGGAGCATCAGCGCGCCGCAGCATTGCTGCTCGCGGGGAATGATCACTTCGCATCCCTCGGCTGCCAACACACGCGCGGTGGCGGCGTTCACGTGCGAGAAGAAGATCTGCTGCACGCATCCGCTAAGCATTCCGACGCGGCGGCGAGGTGCGGTCCCGGGCTGGATGGTCGAAGGCAACCTGTCAAACAGATGGGACGGCACTTCGGGTAGCAGGGCCTCCATCGCCGCCAAGCGCTTAGGCAACAGCTTTTGCACTCCGTTTGCGCGTACCAATGATTGAAGACCACTCTTCTGATAGACCGACAGCGGAAGTGCCAGCATACGCAGACGCTTGGGATGCGGGAAAGTGGCAAACAGCAACCTGCGATAAAGCGACTCGCTCAGAGTGCGCGGGAGGTTACGCTCGATCTGGGCGCGCGTCGGCTCGATAAGTTTGTTGTACTGCACGCCGGATGGGCACGCTGTCATGCAGGCCATGCAGCCTAGACAGTTGTCCATGTGCAGCCGGAAACGGCCGTCGAGCGGGGCCTGACCTTCCGCGGCCTTTTTGATCATGTAGATGCGTCCACGTGGCGAGTCCATCTCCTCGCCCCACAGCACATACGTGGGGCAAGCGGGCAGGCAGAAACCGCAGTGCACGCAATCGTCAATGTACTTCTTCTCCGGCGGATTTTGGGCGTCAAAGCTGGAAGGATGCTTTTCTGCGTCGGCTGTGGCGGCAGTGTGCGACATCGATGTCAGATATTCCCCACAAATCGACCGGGGTTGAGGATGCGATTCGGATCGAAGCGCCGCTTGATCTCGCGCATTAGCGGCAGGGCGTCGGAGTTGCAATCCCACACGTCAATTCCTCCGCGCAAACTATTCGGGACCTGCAGAGCCACGACGCTGCCGCCGAGATCGACCAGCTTTGCGCGAAGGCGCTCAACAACCGTGATAGCCACATCAAGGGCGGGACTAAGAGCAACTGTCATTAAGCCAGTCGCCTGGGCAACGGCGGCAATCTTCAGCCCCGCTGCGGACGCCCATTGCTGCAACACTGAGCTCACAGCGCAGATGTCGCTGGGAAGCACGGAGACTTTCAGAACAAGCGCGTCGTTTTCGCCAAAAAGTTGCTGCCGCGCTTCCCAGACTTCTTCGCCCGATTCGGCCACGGCAATCTGCCCGCCAATACTCTGAATGCGGGCCGCGTATTCGTCCAGGCATTCAGGGAGGCCAGCGATGCGGATGTCGAGCGCGCATTCATCGTTCGACATTCGGAGCTGCACACTGGACGGTGTCATCTGCGAATCCATCAGGGCGCGGAGTGGCGCGGCAAAGAATGCGGCGTCCGGAAGCGCTGCATCGGGTGCCGCCACAGTCCAGGTCCGATGGTGATCTTCGACCGGGTGCAGGCGGAAATTCACTTCTGCGATTACGCCAAGAGTGCCGAAGCTACCGGTCATCAACTTGTGGAGGTCGTAGCCGGCGACATTCTTGACCACCTTGCCCCCGGTTTTGGCAATGGTGCCGTCGGCGAGCACAATGGTCATGCCGATGATGAGGTCGCGCAAGCCTCCAAATTTCAGCCGCAGAGCGCCGCTGTCGTTGGCAGCAATGATGCCACCCACGGTGGCTCGATCGGGCCATAGAGGATCGAGCGCAACCATCTGCCCGTGGCGTCGCAGTTGAGTCTGCATGGTGCTCCACGAGCAGCCGGCCTCGACGGTGCAGGTCATGTCCTGCCAAGCATGCTCGCGCAGTTCGCAAGTACGCACCATGCTCAGCTCGATGTCCGGCATAACTAGGTTCCCCCACCCAAGCTTGGTTCCGCTGCCGCTGGGCATCACCGTCAACCCGTTGGCACTCGTGAATCGCAGCACCTCGGCAACCTGCTGCACGTCGGCGGGAGCCGCGACCACCTTGTTCCCGCGCACGATCGAGTGTTCCGCTCCCACGATTGCGGCTAGTTGAGCTGCGCCCTGCTCCAGCGTCAGTGCGGCCGATGTGCTCATCAGAAAATCTCCGCTATGCCGGCCGTCTCGAGAGGGTGAGGCACGTACGGTCCGGGCTTCTCGGCGCATAGGCGTGGACGCGGGAAGATCTTATCGGGGTTGGCGATGTTCTCCGGATCGAACGCACAGCGCACAAGCTGCATGGTGGCCAAATCAGGCTCGGAGAACATGTAGCCGAGCGCCTCCTGCTTCTCCTTGCCCACTCCGTGCTCGCCGGTGATCGAGCCGCCATTATCAACACAAAGCTGCAGGATACGATACGAGAGTTCGAGCGCTTTCTCTTCCTGGCCGGCAACGCTCTGGTCGTAGAGCACCAGCGGATGAAGATTGCCATCGCCGGCATGAAAGACATTGGCTACGCGCAGACCTGCCGCGGAAGCCAATTGACCAATTTCGTCCAAGAGGTGTGGAAGTGCAGTACGCGGAATGACGCCGTCCTGCACGATGTAGTTGGGCGAGATGCGTCCAACGGCGGCAAAGGCAGCCTTGCGCCCTTTCCAAACCAAAGCGCGTTCTTGCTCCGATTGCGCCACGCGAATCTCCCATGCGCCATTGTGACGACACATATCCTGCACTGCTTGCATGAGGGCTTCCACCTCGCTGCGTGGGCCATCGAGTTCGACCAACAGCAAGCCTTTGCAAACGGGATAGTGGGCATGCACGGCGGCTTCCGCGGCCTCGATGGAGAGTGCGTCCATGATCTCCATCGCCGCAGGCAGCATCCGGGCCGCGATGATATCGCTGACGGTTTGGCCCGCGGCCTGGACGGAGTCGAATGCGGCCAACAGAGTCTGCACCACCTCAGGGCGCTTGACGACGCGGAGAGTGATCTTCGTCGCCACACCGAGCGTGCCCTCTGAGCCGACGAAAACGCCGGGCAGGTCGTAGCCCGGTGTATCCAGGGTTGAGGAGCCGAGTTGGACGAGTTCGCCGGAAGGGAGCACAACGTCGAGGGCAAGCACGTGCGTGACGGTAAATCCGTATTTCAGGCAGTGCGCACCGCCGGAGTTCTCCGCCACGTTGCCGCCAATAGTGCAGACCGATTGCGAAGAGGGATCAGGCGCGTAGAAATACCCCTGCGCGGAAACACGTTGGGTTACATGCGCATTAATGACTCCGGGCTCGACGATGACCTGCCGGTTGGCAAGGTCCACATTGAGAATGCGGTTCATGCGAGCCAAGCTGATGACGATGCCGCCTGCAGCGGGCAGAGCACCTCCGCTCAGGCCCGTCCCTGCGCCGCGACTGACAAAAGGAATCTTGTCCTGGGCACACAAGCGGACCACTGCCTGCACTTGCTCGGCAGAGCGCGGCAGCACCACGGCTTCAGGCATCACCCGGAAATTCGTCAACCCGTCGCACTCGTACGTTTGCAACAGGCTTTGCCCGATGATCAGGCCGTCCTCACCAACGGCGGCGCGAAACCCGGCGATTTGGCTTGCGGTCAGCACTCTCGAAACAGCTTACGTGAAGGACGGGAGACTTGGCTGCCAATCTGAGTCGTT
>Ga0207683_10001068_pt1 | contig 24993 bp, 20 predicted proteins | sample KBSM73metaG_FD_184333 | JGI IMG/M metagenome (GOLD analysis project Ga0207683, IMG submission 184333) | Miscanthus rhizosphere microbial communities from Kellogg Biological Station, Michigan, USA - KBS M7-3 metaG (SPAdes) (version 2) | ecosystem: Host-associated > Plants > Roots > Rhizosphere >... | reverse complement strand
GCCCCGCGCAACCACAGCGATGTGACATGGGTGTGGCTTTTTTGGAGTGAGGGTCTTGCTGGTGCCGGGGCTGGGCTTGGGCTGGTGAGGAGGCTTCCGTCCCGTATGTTCCTGGTGTCTGAGCCGGAACAAGACGGAAGGGAAGCCTCAGGTGGAAGGGTATGCGTCCGGGGGGCTGGCGGCCAGCGGTGATGCTGGCCTGGCGGTGCTGGCGGGTGAGCTGGCCGGGCTGGCGGGTGAGCTGGCCGGCGCCGGGGCGGTGAGGTCGTTTGACGAGATCGAGCAGCAGGTCATGGTGCGGGGGCGGGTGCTGCTGCGCAAGGTGGTCCAGTATGTGGTGGATGCGCAGGCGTCGGCCGAATGGAAGCTGGCGGGGGTCGCTGATGCCGCGGGGGTGCCGCGGACCCGGGCCGAGCGGGGGCACGCCCGGACTATGGTCTCGCAGTTCGGGCCGGTGGTGATCCGGCGGATGGCCTACCGGGCGCCGGGGCAGCCGAACCTGTACCCGCGGGATGCGGTGCTGAACCTGCCGCCGCGCCGGTATTCCTGGCCGCTGCAGCGGACGGTGGTGGAATACGTGCTGGCCGGGGCCTATGAGCAGGCGCAGCGGCTGGTGGCGGCGGCCACCGGGATCACGATCGGCAAGCAGCAGCTGGAGCAGATCACCATCGAGGCCGCCGCCGACGCGCCCGGGTTCTATCCCGCCCTGGCCCGGGAGCAGGAACCGGGACAGGACCGGGCGGGGATGCCGCTGGCGATCTCGGCGGACGGCAAGGGGGTGGCGATGCTTCCCGGGGAGTGCCGCCGCCGCGGCGCCAGGGCCCCGGGCCAGCGGGTGCGGAACTTCGAGAAACGGCGCGGGACCGGGGAGAAGGGGCACAAGCGGATGGCCCAGGCCGGGTGCGTGTTCGACGTCGGCCCGGCGCCGCGCACCCCGGAGCAGGTCATGGCCTCCAAAGCCGGGGCCTGCGGCGGCCAGGACACGCCGCGGGCGCTGCGCCGCTGGTACACCGTCGACATCGCCGCGGACCGCGCCGCGACCATCAGCGCCATCTTCGATGAGGCCGAGCGCCGCGACCCCGGGCACGCCCGGACCTGGATCGCCCTGGCGGACGGGGACAATCACCAGATCGAGATGATCCGCGGCCAGGCCGCCGCCCGCGGCATCACCATCGTCATCTTGATCGATTTCATCCACGTGATCGGGTACCTGTGGAAGGCCGCCTGGTGCTTTCACGCCCCGCGGGACCCCGCGATCGAGGCCTGGGTCACGGCCCGGGGGCTGGACATCCTGCACGGCCGGGTCGCCGGCGTCATCCGCCAGATCCGGGACCTGGCCGGGAAGAACCCGCCCGGGCCCGGCAGCGAGCACGCCAAGATCATCCGCACGACCCTGCACTACCTCCAGGCCAAGCAGCCGTACCTGGACTATCCCGCCGCCCTGGCGGCCGGCTGGCCGATCGCCACCGGCGTCATCGAAGGGGCCTGCCGCCACCTCGTGCAAGACCGGATGGGCATCACCGGCGCCCGCTGGAGCCTGGCCGGCGCCCAGGCCATCTTGTGGCTCCGCGCCATCCGCGCCAACGGCGACCTGGACGCCTACTGGAACTGGCATATCACCCGGGAACACCACCGCAACCATCTCAGCCGCTACCAGCCCGGCTTCCATCTCGCCGCATGACACGCTCACTCTAAAAAAGCCACACCCATGTCACATCGCCGTGGTCAGGACCACTACAGAGTCACATTGCCGTGGTTGCGCGGCGCTATCGCCGCGTGGCGCCATGGATGCCCGGCGCTGTGGCCGCGCGGCGCTCGCGAGGTGCGGCGTTCCCGAAGAATCGCCGCCGCTCATGGATTTGCCACGCTGGCCTCAGCGGGAGGCGATTGTCACACGCGTTACACAGCTGGGCTGGCCAGACCGCGCTGGATAACCGGCCCGATGTGGCACTGGTCCGGTCATGACCGGCCCCATGTGGCATCGAGCCGGTTGCGGGACGTCCGGTGTTCGCGGTGGGTGGGGCTGAAGGGGGCAACGGGGTCAGGTGAGATCGGATCGGCCGAACGGGCTGGGCGCGCGCTGGCCGGGCAGGCAAGGGGCCGGCGCCGAGCGGCACCCGGTTCTGTCGCATCCTTCACGCCGGTCGCAGAAGTAACAGGAACCGGGATCTACCAGGTAGTAGCTTCGCCGATACCGACTTGTTGCCCATTTCCGTCCATGGGGATATCGCATTCCGACTGAACCGAATGCGTAGCGGAACTACGGTATGCCGCATGGAGGACCCTGAGGTTGTCGCCGCCATCGTGGCGGGCGACCCCGCCGGGCTCGCCGAAGCGTACGACCGGTACGCCCTGCCGCTCTACTCGTACTGCCGTTCCCTGCTGCGCGAGCCTGCCGATGCCGCCGACGCGGTGCAGGACACCTTCCTGGTCGCCACGGCCAAGCTGAGGGACCTGCGCGATCCGGCCCGGCTGCGCCCATGGCTCTACGCGGTCGCCCGCAACGAATGCCTGCGCCGGCTGCGGGCCGGGAGCGCCCTGTCCGCGCTCGAGGAGGCCGGAGATGTTCCCGTCCAGAGCGCCGAGCTGGGAGCGGAGGCCGAACGGGCCGAGGTCCAGCAGCTGGTCAGGGCCGCGATCGACGGGCTGAATCCGGGCGAACGGGATGTCATCGAACTGAGCCTGATCTCCGAACTCGACAACGACGAACTCGCCGAAGCGCTCGGAGTGTCCCGCAACCACGCCCACGCGCTGCTGTCGCGGGCGCGCAGCCAGCTCGAACGTTCTCTCGGCGCGCTGATCGTGGCCCGGACGGGGCGCCATGCCTGCGCAGAACTCGATGGGATGCTGAAAAGCTGGGACGGGCAGCTGACCGTGCTGATGCGCAAGCGGATCAGCCGGCACATCGAGCAGTGCGAGGTCTGCGGGGAACGCAAGCGGCGGGAGCTGACGCCGGCCCTGTTCGCGGGCGCGGTTCCGATAGTCGCGCTACTGCCAGGGTTCCGTGAGCAGGTGCTGAAGGTCCTGGCGGACCGCTCGCCCGCCGGGCTGACTCATCGCCTGACCGTGGCGAATCGGGCAGGCCCGTTCGGTCCTCAGGGTTTCCCGAAACCGATCAGCCCGCCCGGGGCCGGACCGTGGCACCGGATCCTGCACCACCCGCAGGCCATGGTGGCCGGCGCGGCCAGCCTGGTCGTGGTGGCCGCCGCCATCGTGGTGGGGGTCATCTCCGGCCCGCACACGGGCTCGCCGTCCGCGAGCCCGGCCGGCGGAGCCACGCACAGCGGGCCGGTCAGCGGCCCGGGCCCGGGGCGCGGCGGCCCCTCCGGTCATAACGGCGGGGGCGGCATCAGCGGCAGTAGCCGCGGGACCGGCGGCACCGGGCAGCGACTGGCGCCGTCGGCCCTGCCGGGCGGCGTCACCGCTACGACAACCCCGGTGGCCCTGCCGTCGTCGCCCGGAGCCTTGACGTCGCCGCCCGCCGCCGGCGCGAACCCGGCGCCGCCGGCGCGTTCCGCGGCGCCCCCGGCTTCCGGCACGCTGTCGTCCTCAGCCGGCCGATTGGTCCTGGCGTCGGTGAAGGGCACCGCGGTCGGGAAGTTCACGCTGACCGCCAGGGGCGGCCCGGTCAACGCCTACTCGATCACGGCCGGACCGGCGCTGGCGGGCCGGATCAGCGTCTCACCCGCATCCGGCTCGCTGGCCGCCGGAGCGAGCGTGACGATCACCGTGACCTCGAAGAGCCTGGTCGCGCTGGACGGCAAGCTCACCGTGAACCCGGGCGGCCTCACGATCACGGTGGTGCTCACTATCAGCCTGTAGCGGTGCCTCCGCTCGGCGCTACCACTCGACCAGGGTCCAGATCTCCGGGCGGGGGGCGTCGCCCACGTCGACGGAGGCGAAGCGCCTGGCCGCCTCCTTCAGATGGGTCATCGCGGCGTCACGCTGGCCGTCCGCGTGCAGCAGGTCGGCCAGGTTGGTGTGCAGCGCCGCCACCCGGTGCTGGTCGCCGAGCTCGCGGCCCAGCTCGAGGGCCTCCGCTGCCGCGGTCAGGGCTTCCTCACCGCGTCCGGTCTCGGCCAGCAGCCGGGCCAGGTTGTTCAGCGCCGCCACGGCCGCGCCGGGCTCCAGGGGCCGGGCCTCGGCCAGGCCGTCCCGCAGATAGCGCTCCGCCGCGGCCGTGTCGCCGGACCGGGCGGCCAGCATGCCGAGCACGTTGAGCGCCTGCGCCGTAGCCCCGGGATCGGCGCCGGCCCGGGCGCTGGCCAGGGCGGCCCGGCCCAGGTCGGCAGCCTGGCTGGCGGCGCCGCGCCGGTAGGCGACCACGGCGCGGTCCGCCTGAGCCCGGGCCAGCCGGCCTGGTTCGGTCCCCTCGACCAGCTCCGTCACGACCGCTAGGTGCGCCTCGGCCAGATCCCAGTCGCCCAGCCGGTGGTGCACGTCGGCGAGCTTGTGCTCGATGGCCGCCTGGGTGGTCCGGTCGGCCTCGGTCGCGAGGGCCGCGGCGGTCTCGAACTCGGCCAGCGCCTCCCGGTAGCGGCCGAGCGCGACCAGTACCTCGCCCAGGGCCATCCGCCCGGGCAGCTGCGGGTGACCGAGCGCCAGCGCCTTCGTCAGGTGCGTGTGCGCCTCGGCGTGGGCGTACAGGTCGCGGGCTACCTCGGCGGCCCGCCACCACCACTGCGCGGCCTGCTCGTCCCGGCCTGCCCGCTGCAGGTGGTCGGCCACGGCCGCGGCCCGGGTGGTGGCCGGATCGCGCTCGTGCCGGCGGACGAGGGCGTCGGCCGCGCGCCCGTGCAGCAGCCGGCGGCGGGCCAGGGTGGCCGATTCGTACACCGTCCGGCGCAGCGCCTCGTACGGGAAGCCGTAGGACGGCGCCTGCTGCGGGCCCGGCGGGGGGATCTCGGTGAGCAGGGATCGGGTCAGCGCGTCGTCGATCGCCTCGACGATCTCGTCCTCGCCCCGTCCGCTCACGGCGCGCAGCAGGTCCGCGTCGTTGTCGCTGCCGAGCACAGCGGCGGCGGTCAGCATCTGCCGGGCCGCCTCGCTCACCGCCTGTAGCCGGGTCCGCAGCAGGTCCCTGACGCTGGCCGGCGGCCACCAGGCGCCGGGCTCGCCCGGCCCGGCCTCCGGCTCCCCGGCCGCGCGGAGGGCCTCGACGTACTCGCGGACCAGCATGGGCAGCCCGCGGGTCTCGGCCAGTAGCCGGGACACGTCGATCGTGGGCATGCCGTCCAGGCCGAGCAGTGTGCCGATGGCCTCGGGACCGAACGGGCCGGGTTCCACGGTCTGCCCCAGCGACTGGCTTTCGGCCTCGGCGAGCGCGGTCCGAAGTACCCGCAGCCGGCCCGCCTGTTCGGGCTGCCAGCTCAGCACGAGCAGCAGCGGCCAGTCGGCGAGCCGGCGCACGAGGTAGGCGAGCAGGCCGAGGGAGGAGCTGTCGGCCCAGTACACGTCCTCGACCACCACGATCCCGCCCGGCTCGTCACCGCCGCCGGCTGCCGCCTGCAGCGTGTCCGCGATGGCCGCGTACAGCCTGGTGACCGCGACCGGGCTGTCCAGCGGCGGAGCGGCCGTATCGGGATGCGACGCGGCCAGCGCCGGGATCAGCCGGCCGGCCATCGCGGCGGTCTGCGCGGGCAGCGTGTCCGGCAGGTCGGGCCGGACCGCCAGCGCGGTCCGCAGCAGGTCGGCGGCCAGCACGAACGGGAGCCCGGTCTCGCCGTCATGGCCGCGGGCGGCCAATACGGCGGTACCAGCCTCGGCCGCTTCGGCGCGCAGCTCGGCGATGAGCCGTGTCTTGCCGCTGCCGGCCTCGCCGACGATGGCCACCACCCGGCCGCGACGGCCGGTCCCGCTGGGCCCCCCGTCGCGGCCGGCGGCCCGCCAGGCCGCGCGCAAGGTGTCCAGCTCGGCGGTCCGGCCCACCAGCGGCCAGGTCGGCGTACCCGCGGCCGCCACCGCCCTGTCCGGGGCAGCAGGGGCAGGATCGTCTGCCGCGGGCGCCGGGACCGGGACGGGAGGCGGTCCGAGCCGCCCCGCGCGCACGTCGTCGTAGAGCCGCATGGTCTCGGGCAGCGGCCGGACGGCGAGGTCCCGGTCGAGCACCCGCACCAGCGACCGGTATTGCCGCATGGCGGCCGAACGCTGCCCGGCCCACCCGTGCAGCCTGATGATCACCTGATGCGCGGGTTCGTGGAGCGTATCGAGCTGCAGCCAGCGCCGGGCGTGCCCGGCGGCACGCTCTAGCGCGCCGTCGGCGATGCACGCGGCGACCAGTCGCTGCAGCCCCCGGGCGAGCGCCTGCCTGAGCTCCTCGCTCACCGACTCCTGCCACTCCTCGAATTCCGCGCAGCCGCGCAGGGTGAACCCGGCCAGGAAGTCCCCTCGGTACAGCGACGCCGCTCGTTCGAGCGACGCGGCGTCGGGCCGCCCGATCAGCGCGTGGAACTCGCGCACGTCCACCCGGACCAGCGCCGGGTCGAGCCCGATGGCCGCCCGGCTGACGACAAGCCCGTCGCCCATCACCGCGGCGGTGACCGACAGGGTGCGGCGCAGCGACGCCCGTCCCTTGACGCTGTCCGCCTCGGGCCAGAGCAGGTCGGCCAGCTGTTCGCGGCTGTGCTCGCGCCCGGTGACCGCGAGCAGCGCGAGCAGCGCCGTCGCCTTCCTCGTGTCGAAGGTGACCGGCGCGCCGTCCCGCCTGACGACCGGCGGCCCGAGCAAGGCCAGGCTGAGGTCGGTCGCTGCCATCCCGGAGACTGCCATCCCAGAGAACCGTAACGCACCTGCGTAAAAAAACGTGCGGCAAGGGTTGACTGCCGTAACGATCTCGTATCGCCTACTACCTAGGCTGATGGTGCGTGCAAGCGATGCCGCGAACCGGAGAGTGACATGGCGCAGCAGGTGGGGAGTGGGGCCGCTACGGCGGCGAGCGAGACTGAGCCAGCGCCCGGGGGGGCGTCCGGGATAACCGAGGCTGACCCGCGGCAGAACGGCGCCAAGGCCGGCCGCGGCGCCGGGGCCGGCGGGGGCACCGAGGCCCGCGGGGGCGCCGCGGCCGGCGGGGGCGCCGCGGCCGAGGGGCGGCCCGGCCGCATCCAGGCCAGCCGTGTCCGCGGCTGGCTGCGCCGCAACCCCGAGCGCGCCATCACGGTCACAGAATCCCAGGCACCGAACGTCCTGGCGGCCGGGCCCGAACTCGACCTGGCCTCGAACGACCCTCTGGTCGGCTATCTGCTCAGCGCGGCCAGCGCGGTGGACATCACGGGCCTTCAGCTCGAGTCGCCGGCGCTCGCCAGGTTGAAGCAAGCCGGCGTCGTCCTGGTGGTCCCGCTGATCTCCTCGGGCAGCCTGGTGGGGATGCTCAGCCTCGGGCCGAGACGGTCAGAACGCGGCTACTCAACCGACGACCTGCGGCTGCTCAACTCCCTGGCGGGCTACGCGGCCCCCGCCATGCGCGTCGGCCAGCTGGTCAGGCAGCAGCAGGCCGAAGCCAGGCAGCGGGAGCGGATCGACCAGGAGCTGAAGATCGCGCAGATCATCCAGCAGCAGTTCCTCCCGAAGAGCCTGCCCGACCTGCCCAGCTGGCACGTTGCCGCGTTCTACCGCCCGGCCCGGACGGTCGGCGGCGACTTCTACGATTTCATCCCGCTGCCGGACGGCCGGGTCATGTTCGTGGTCGGCGACGTCACCGACAAGGGCGTTCCGGCCGCGCTGGTCATGGCGAGCACGCACGCGCTGCTGCGGGCCGCGGCGCCCCGGCTGATCTCGCCCGGTAAGGTCCTCGGTCACGTCAACGAGATGCTCTGCGTGGACATCCCGGCGCACATGTTCGTCACCTGCCTGGCCCTGGTGCTCGACCCGGTCAGCGGCCAGATCGAGTTCGCCAACGCCGGCCACGACGTGCCGTACGTGCGAACCCGCAACGGCGTGCAGGAGCTGAGAGCCCGCGGCATGCCGCTCGGGCTGATGCCCGGCATGGATTACGAGGAAAAGAGCTTCCAGTTCGAGCCCGGCGACTGCGCCCTGCTGCACAGCGACGGGCTGGCCGAGGCGCACGCGCCCGACCGGGAGATGTTCGGCTTCCCGCGGGTCTCGGAGCTGGTCGGCAAGGGCCCCTCGGGGGAGGCCCTTATCGACCTGTGCCTGACCGAGCTCGGCAACTTCACCGGACCGGATCACGAGCAGGAAGACGACATCACGCTGGTATCGCTCCAGCGCTCGCCGTCAGCATGGCACCAGGGGGATCAGGGGGTAGACGAGCGATGACACAGGTAGCACCGCGCAGGCTCGATACATTCACGCTGGCCAGTGAGCCGGGCAACGAACGCCTCGCGCTGGCGAGGGTGGCCGGCACCGTGAAGGACATCGGACTGTCCGACGCCAGGCTGGAACGACTGAAGACCGCGGTCGCCGAGGCGACCATGAACGCGATCGAGCACGGCAACGGCAACCGCCCGGAGATCCCGGTCGAGGTCGCGGTGACCCAGGACGGCGACGAGATCATCGTGGCGATCACCGACCAGGGCGGTGAGGTCCATCCCGAGGCGGACGAGCAGGAAGAACCCGATCTCATCCGGAAGCTCGACGGCGACCAGAGTCCGCGCGGCTGGGGCCTGTTCCTCATCCGCAACATGGTCGACGCGATGGACATAACCACGGACGGCCAGCGGCACACCATTTGGCTGACCATGCGAACTGGAGGTGCGGCAGATGACGAGCGCATGTGAGGCCACGACCCGGACGCTTTCCGGAGCCGCCGTCATCGAGCTGTCGGGAGAGGTCGACGGGTCCGCCGCCGCGGTGCTGACCGATGCCTACGAGCGGGCCGTCACGGCCAGCCCGGAAAACCACGACACCGTGGTGCTCGACTTTGCCGCGGTGGACTACATCAACTCGACCGGCATCGCGCTGATCGTCAGCGTGCTCGCCCGGGCCCGGGCCGAACGCAGGAAGGTTGTCGCCAGCGGCCTGTCCCCGCACTACCGCGAGATCTTCGACATCACCAGGCTGTCGGACTTCATCGAGCTCTTTCCCGATCTCGACCGCGCCGTCAGCGAGCTCACCCATCCGGCCGCCTGAGCCGGCCGCCAGCCGCCGCACTCAGCGGCCAGGACCCAGCACCAGAAGTAACAGCAAGGGGAGGACACTACCAATGAGCACACCAGCCATTTCGATGGACGTTCGCCGGGTCGGCGAGAAGACCGCCGTGGTGGACATCAAGGGCGAGGTCACCGCGGCCTGTGAGCCCGTGCTCATGTCGGCCTACGAAGCCGCCGGCGGCAGCGCCACGAGCAGGCTGGTCCTGAACTTCGGCGGCCTGGAGTACATGAACAGCGGCGGCATCGGCATGCTCGTCACGTTGCTGGTCCGGGCCAACCGGCAGCACCAGCAGCTCGCCGCCTACGGGCTGAGCGAGCACTATCGCGAGATCTTCGAGCTGACCAGGCTCGACGAGGCGATCACGATCTACGACAGCGAGGAATCGGCGCTCAACGGCGCCGTAAGGTAAGGGGCACCGCCCTATGAACGAGACAACAGGAACACCGGGCCCGGACCGCGTGGCGTCGGCCGAGCAGATCGGGCTGAGCGCGCGCGAGGCCGCCGCGATCCCCCCGCCGGACGCGGCCAGGCTAGCACCGCGGGCCGCGCCACCCAGGGATGTGGCCAGCTGGGCCAGGAAGATCGACCGCCTCGAGGTCGACCCCCGGGAAGGCGTCCGTGGCACGAACGTCGCCGGGCGCCGGCTGACCGGGCCGGTCCAGGGGTTCGGCAAGATGTGGCAGAAGACCTACCGGATGAACGCCGGGCCGGACATAACGCCGGAGCAGGCCATCGCCACCTGGCGCGAGCACTTCCCTGAGTTCTGGCCGAAGGGCAACCGGTTCGCCGGCGCGCTCACCGGGATCAACCCCGGCGACGTGGCCCTGCTCGACCTGGCCATCGGCGGCGGCGTCAAGCTGTCCACGGGCGTCTTCGTGCTGTACGCCGACGCCGAGTCGTTCACGCTGATGACCCCGCAGGGCCACATGTTCGCCGGCTGGATCACCTTCTCGGCCGAACGGTCCGGCGACGCCACCATGGTCCAGGCCCAGGTGCTGATGCGGGCCAACGACCCGCTCTACGAGGTCTCCATGGTCGTGGCCGGGCACCGCAAGGAGGACAAGTTCTGGACCGCCACGCTGACCGCGCTCGGCCAGCGGCTCGGCGTCGCCGACCCGGCGGTCGAGGTCCGGAGCACCTGCGTGGACTCCAGGCGCCAGTGGCGCCACACCAGCAACATCTGGCACAACTCGATGGTGCGCAGCGTGCTGCAGACTCTTACCTTCAGGCGGGGCGTGAATGCCCAGCCCAGCGGGTAGCCTGACCAGCCATGGACGTGGACGCGGTAGTCGTCGGCAGCGGGCCTAATGGCCTGGCCGCCGCCCTGACCATGGCGGCGGCCGGGCTCCGGGTTCAGGTCATCGAGGGCGCGCCGTCGATCGGCGGCGGCTGCCGGACCGAGGAGCTGACCCTGCCGGGCTTCTGGCACGACGTCTGCTCCGCGGCCCACCCGCTGGCGGTGGCGTCACCGTTCTTCAAGCGCTTCGACCTGGCCGCGCGCGGGGTCACGCTCGCCCGGCCCGAGGTGGAGTTCGCCCAGCCGCTGGACGGCGGCCGGGCTGCGGTCGTGACCCGCTCGGTCGCCGAGACCGCCGCCAGGCTCGGTGCCGACGGCCGCGCCTACCGGCGCCTGCTCGGGCCGTTGGCCAGTCACATGGACGACGTCCTCGAGGCGATCCTGGCCCCGCTGCGCACGCCGCCCGCGCATCCGCTGGCCGCCGCGAACTACGGCCGCCGGGCCATCCTGCCGGCCTCGGTGGTGGCCAGGCGGTGGGACACCGACGAGGCCCGGGCGATCATGGCCGGCGCCGCGGCGCACACGATGATGCCGCTGACCGCGGCGCCGACCGCGGGGGTCGGCCTGATGCTGATCGGCCTGGCCCATGCGGCCGGCTGGCCGGTGGTGGCCGGGGGGAGCGCCAGGATCACCGACGCGATGGCCGCGGCCCTGGTCGCCAGCGGCGGCCGCATCGAGACCGGCCGCTGGGTGCGCTCGCTCGCCGAGCTCCCGTCCGCCCGGGCTATCCTCCTCGACGTCTCGCCGCGCGCGCTGGCACAGCTGGCCGGCGACACGCTGCCCCGCTGGTACCGGGCCGCGCTGCGCCGGTTCCGCTACGGCCCCGGCGTCTGCAAGGTTGACTTCGCCCTGTCCGGTCCGGTGCCGTGGACCAGCGAGCCGTGCCGCCTGGCCGGCACCCTGCACCTGGGCGGCACGTTCGAGCAGGTCGCCGCAGCCGAGGCCGACGTAGCGGCGGGCAAGCACCCGGACCGCCCCTACGTCCTCGTGGTCCAGCCCGGCGTCGCCGATCCGTCCCGCGCCCCGGCCGGCCAGCAGACGCTGTGGACCTACTGTCACGTGCCATCCGGCTCCGAGGTCGACATGACCAACCGGATCGAGGCGCAGATCGAGCGGTTCGCGCCCGGCTTCCGCGACCTCGTGCTGGCCCGCTCCGTGCGCACCGCCGCCGACGAGGAGGCGCAGAACCCGAACTACGTCGGCGGCGACATCGGCGTCGGCATGCAGACGCTGCGGCAGACCGTCCTGGGCCCGGTGCCGAAGTGGAACCCGTACCGGACGCCGGTCCGCGGCCTGTACCTGTGCTCCTCGGCCACCCCGCCGATTCCCGGGGTGCACGGCCGGTGCGGCGAGCTGGCCGCGCTAAGCGCCCTGCGGGACGTGTTCGGCGTCCGTGACCGCCCCGATATCAGCCCGGCCCGGCTCCGTACCGGCCCGGTACCGAACGGGCCAGGGCGCGTGCCTCAGCCGTAGACCAGGGGCCCTACTTGGCCGAGCCCTTGAGCGAACTGTGCAGCGTCACGCCGGCGGGATGCTCGTTCGTGGCGTAGTAGAGGACGCAGTGCAGCCCGCGGTCGCCGCCCGGCCAGGTCGACGCGTCCGGCACGATGTCGGTCCAGGTGTAGAGCGACTTGGAGTACGCGATCCCCACGTAGGACGCGAACGCGCTGTTACACGCGGCGGTGGCGTCCTTCTTGATCGCGGCGTCGCCGGGATAGGCGCCCTGCTTGGCCCAGTGGGTGTTGCTGGCGTAGAAGACCTCGGCGGTGTGGTCCTCGGTGCACGGCACCCCCTGGCTCAGCTTCGGCCACGGCGTGTTCTTGTTCAGCTGCAGGTTCGCCCCGGTCAGGCAGTCGCCGGCCTGGAGCTGAGCGAGCCGCAGCTCGCCTACGGTCGGGGTCGTGCTGGGGCTGGGGGAGGCGCTGTGGGTCTGCGCCGGAGCCGAGCTCGAGCCCGACCCGGCATTGTTGTTGCTGGAGGAACCGCCCCCCAGCGTCAGCACCAGCACCACCACGATCGCCACGACGGCCGCGGCCGCCCCGGCCGGGATCAGCCACTTCGGCCGTTTGCGCGGCGGTTGCGGAGGCCCGCCGGGCGCGTACCACTCGCCGGGAACGCCGGACGTTCCCTGGCCGGGCGGGCCGCCGGGCTGCTGGCCGCCCCACCACCCCTGGGCCTGCTCACCCTGGGCGCCCTGACCGGTCTGGTAGCCCTGCGGCTGGGGGTACTGCTGCTGGCCCGGGTAGCCCTGGCTGCCCTGCTGGCCCGGGTAGGCCTGCTGCCCCGCCGCGTAACCCTGCTGTCCGGGGTAGCCCTGCTGGCCCGGGTAGCTCTCGCCGGGGTACTGCTGCTGCCCCGGGTAGCCTTGCTGCCCCGCGTAGCTCTGCGGCCCGGGGTACCCCTGGGCCGGCTGTCCCGGCGATGACGGATAGCCCTGCGGACCGGTGGGATACGGGGTCGGCGGCGGCGGGGTCGGCGTGGACAGAGAGGTCCGCGTCTGCGGGTGGTCGAGGGCGTCGCCGCCGGGCGCGGGCTCGTCCCGCAGGGAGCCCGCGGCCATGGCCATCGGCGCGACCGGGTCGGCGGCCGGGGCGACCGGGTCCGCCACCGGAGCGACCGGGTCGGCCATCGAGGGGTGGCCGGCCATCGAGCCCCCGGCCACGGAACCGCCTGCCATGGACCCGCCCGCTGCCGAACCTCCGGCCAGCGAGCCGCCGCGACGGTGCAGGCTGGCCTCGGACGGCGCGCTCCTGGCCGCGTTCTCCTCGAGGATCTGCAAAGGCAGCCAGTCGGTCAGGTCCGCGGCGGCGGGGTACGCGGCCGACAGGTCGGTCAGGAACTGGGTCGCCGTGGGCCGGCGCTTGGGATCACGGGACAGGCTCCGCTTGATCAGCGGGCGGAGGTTCTCGGGAACGTTGTCGGTATTCGGCTTGCCGTGCACCACGCGGTAGAGCAGCGCCGCGGTGTCGCCGCTGCCGAACGGGCCCTCGCCCCGCGCGGCGTAGATGAGCACGCCGGCCAGGCTGAAGATGTCGCTGGCCGGGCCGACGGTGAGGCCTTCGGCCTGCTCCGGCGACATGAACCCGGGCGAGCCGATCATGAAGCCGGTGCCGGTCAGCGACGTCGCGCCCGCCGCGGAGGAGATGCCGAAGTCGATAATCCGCGGCCCGTCCTGGGCCAGCAGCACGTTGGAGGGCTTGAGGTCACGGTGGATGACGCCCGCCGCGTGGATCGCGATCAGGCCTTCGGCCAGTCCCGCCGCCAGCGCGAGCACGGAGTTCTCCGGCAGCGGGCCCTGCCGCTCGACGGCGTCCGACAGCGACGTGCCCGGCACGTACGCGGTCACCAGCCAGGGCACCGGCCCGTCCACGTCGGCGTCGACGACCGCCGCGGTGAACAGCCCGCCCACCTTGCGCGCGGCCGAGACCTCGCGCGCGAAGCGGGCGCGGAAACCCGCGTCCTCGGCCAGGTTCGCGCGGATGACCTTCACCGCCACCATGCGGCCGCCGGGGGAGCGGGCGAGGTAGACCCGGCCCATCCCGCCGCTGCCGAGCCTGCCGAGCAGCACATAGGGCCCAATGCGCTGGGGATCGCCGGGCTGTAGCGCCGCCAAACTGGTCACCCCCACCTAACTACTGTCATGCATCGCGCCAGCTTGCGCCGGACCGCAGAAATTACACATACCACAGATCCGCACTGTGGTCAGGCCCCCGGATGGCCGTGGCGCCGCGTCCTGAAGCTCGCTGACTCCAACCCTAGTGCGGATTGCGTGCAAAAGGGAGGTAAAGCGCCAACCACCGACCCCGTGCCGGGGCGCCCCGTTGAGCCGCGGACGACGAGTTCGGGTTCGAAGAGCAGTTCCTCTGGATATACGTCCGTGTTCTCGATCTGGTTCACCAGCAACGCGACCGCCGCCTTGCCCATCGACTCGATCGGCTGCCTGACCGTGGTCAGCGGCGGGTCAGTGCAGTTCATGAACGCGGAGTCGTCGTAGCCGACCACCGAGACGTCGCCGGGCACCGACAGGCCCGCACGCCGGACGGCCCTGATCGCGCCGAGGGCCAGCACGTCGCTGGCGCAGATCACGCCGGTGACGCCGTGCCGGAGCAGCCGGGTGGTGGCGGCCTGGCCGCCCTCCAGGGAGAACAGCGCGTGCTCCACCGGGCTGTTCTCCGGGGCCCGCCGGGCGTGCGCGGTGAACCCGGCGAGCTTGCGCCGCGAGGGTACGTGGTCCTCGGGCCCCAGCACCAGGCCGATCCGCTGGTGGCCGAGCGAGGCCAGGTGGGTGTAGGCCTGGCCGGCGGCGGTCACGTCGTCGGTCGACACGCGGGGGAAGTCCAGGTTGTCGATGGCCGCGTTCATCAGCACCGTCGGGACGCCGCGGCTGCGCAGCAGCCGGTAGTGGTCGTGCGGGGCGGCCTGCTCGGCGCAGTGGCCGCCGAAGAACACCATCCCGGAGACGTGCTGGTCGAGCAGCATGCCGACGTAGTCCGCCTCGGACAGGCCGCCCGTCGTCCTGGTGCAGAGCACCGGGGTGAAGCCGCGCTGAGCCAGCGCGCCGCCGATCACCTCGGCCAGCGCCGGGAAGATCGGGTTCTGCAGTTCGGGCAGCACCAGGCCGATCAGCCGGGCCCGCTCACCGCGCAGCTGGGTCGGGCGCTCGTAGCCGAGAACGTCCAGCGCGGTCAGCACGGCTTCCCTGGTGCTGTCGGAGACCCCGGCCTTGCCGTTGAGGACCCGGCTCACCGTGGCCTCGCTCACTCCGACCTTCCTGGCCACGTCGGCCAGCCGCCGGGAGGGGGTGCGCGTCATGTTGCAAAGATACGACATCTTGACGCAAGTACTTGCGTGATCTGGCTCACTCTCTTTCGGAAAACCTTCGTTCGCATCGCCGTTTCCTTTCCGTACGTATGCGCAATAAATGTCGGAATTCAAGCAAGAATTACGAAAGTCGAGGTCAACGGGTCTCTGTAATCAAGTTGTGTCTTTGCATTTTTTCATAGATATATTGCATCAAAAAGTCTCTATACGTATGTTGAGCTATCGATATCTTCCAGCCCGGGAAGAGCGAGGTCCCAGAAAGGATGAGGCAGTGACCAGACGCCTTCACCTACGAGGTCGAGGGTCCGGCCGTCGCCGTGCGGCCGGGATCACCGTCGTCGCGGCTCTCGGGCTCGCGGCCGCGGCGTGCTCGAGCAGTCCCCCCGCCAGCAGCGGCTCCGGCGGCCACGTGACGATCAGCGTCGACTGCGCGCCGCCCGCCAGCGCTCCGCAGCAGCACAAGGAGTGGCTCGAGGACGTGGCGCTGTTCGAGAAGCAGAACCCGAACATCACCGTCAACAGCATCTTCGAGAACCCGTGTGAGGTCCCGGCGTCGTTCACCGCGATGCTGAAGGCGGGCAACGAGCCGAACGTCTTCTACACCTACTTCACCGACAAGAACCAGGTGCTCGACGCGGGCCAGGCCGCCGACATCACGTCCTACGTGAACTCCAAGACGGTCCCCGCGCTGAAGGACATCGTGCCGACCGCATTGGCCGCCGTCACCGCGGGCAAGACCCTGTACGGGCTGCCCACCGTCAACTACACCCAGGGCCTGATCATCAACCGGGTGCTGTTCAAGCAGGCCGGGCTCAACCCGGACCAGCCGCCTACCACCTGGGCCGAGGTCGAGCAGGACGCCAAGGCGATCACGAAGCTGGGACACGGCATCTTTGGCTACGGCGACTACAGCGCGGGTAACAACGGAGGCTGGCACTTTTCCTCGGAGATCGACGCCGAGGGCGGCCACATGATCAATTCGGCCGGCACCGGGGCCGCCTTCAACTCCGACCAGGGCAAGGCCGTGCTGCAGGCCCTGCACCAGATGCGCTTCGTCGACCACAGCATGAGCCCGACCCAGCAGCTCGCCTGGGGCACCCTGCAGAAGCAGATGGCCGCCAACAAGCTCGGCATGTACATCGCCGCGCCCGACGACATCTACAACGTGATCGTCCCCCAGGACGGCGGCAACATCAACGACTACGGCATGGGCCCGCTGCCCAGCACCTCCGGCACCCCGGCCGGCTCGCTGTCCGGCGGCAACGACTACATGTTCGCCAAGCGCGACACCCCCGCGCAGATCGAGGCCGGCATCAAGTGGCTGGTCTTCGAGAACCTGACGCCGGGCGTGGGCTTCTACAACTACGCCAGGCAGAAGGCCGACGGCTTCCCGGTCGGCTTCCCCGAGCCGCAGATGTTCACGGGCGCCACCGAGGCTAAGCAGCAGCAGCTCATGACCAAGAGCGCGACCGTCAACCCGGCCTACTTCTCCACCTTCGCCAGCGCCCACGAGCTGGCCATGGGCGAACCGGCCGACGCGCAGGCCGTCTACAAGACCCTCGACCCGGTCATGCTCGAGGTGCTGACCAACCCGAACGCGAACATCTCCCAGCTCCTGTCCACCGCGACCAGCCAGGTCAACCAGATCCTGGCCAACAGTGGCTGACCTAGCCACGCTGCGCAAGCCCGCGGCCCTGTCCCCGGCGCGATCCCGCGCTGGGGACAGGCTGGCCGCCCGGGCCAGGCGCAACGTATCCGCGCACGGGTTCCTGATCGGCGCCGTGCTCTGCTTCGGCTTCTTCTCCTGGTACCCGATCTGCCGGGAGATCGTGATGAGCTTCCAGAAGAGCAGGCTCGGTGTGACCAGCTGGGCCGGCCTTTCCAACTACGAGCGCATCTTCCGCGACCCGACCTTCTGGACGGCCTGGAAGAACACGCTGGAGTTCACCGTCCTGGCGCTGATCATTGGCTACGCCGTGCCGTTCTTCGTGGCCATCTTGCTGAACGAACTGCGGCACGCCAAGGGATACCTGCGCTGCCTGGTCTACCTGCCGGTGATGCTGCCGCCCACCTCGGCGCTGCTCCTGTTCGCCTACTTCTACGACCCGAGCTACGGCCTGTTCAACGACGTGCTGCGCCACCTTCACCTGCCGGTTTCGCAGTGGGTGCAGTCGCCGGGCACCGGCTTGCCCAGCATGGCGATGATCTCCGTGGTGATCGCGGCCACCTGGATGAACATGGGCGGCGCGACGCTGATCTACCTGGCCGCACTGCAGAACATCCCGGGGGAGCTCTACGATGCCGCCGAGCTCGACGGCGCCGGGCTGTTCCGCAAGATCAGGCACGTCACGATCCCGCAGACCAGGCTGATCCTGTCGATGCTGCTCCTGCTGCAGATCGTGGCGACCATGCAGATGTTCGTGGAGGCATTCATCTTGACCAACGGCGGTGCCGGGGTGAACAACAACACCCTGTCCGTCGTCAACCTCATCTACCAGTACGCGTTCGCGCTGAGCGGGGCCAGCAACTACAACAGCGCGTCCGCCCTCGGCGTGGTCCTCATGCTGGTGCTCGCGGTGTTCTCCGGAGGCTACCTGTGGCTGACTCGACAGACCGATCGCTGATCTCGGCCGCCCAGCTGAACCGGCACCGGGTCGCCTACCGCGTGGTGCTGACCCTGATCGTGGTGATCTTCACGCTGATCTTCATCGGGCCCCTGTATTTCCTGTTCAGCGACGGTCTCAAGTCGACCCAGGAGGCGGTCCAGGTGCCGCCGACGCTCGTCCCGGCGCACGTGCACCCGGGCAGCTACACCGCCGCGTGGAGCCGGGTCGGCCTCGGCCGGCTGCTGGTCAACACCCTGTACTACGCCTTCGGCGCGCTGGCCCTCCAGCTGGTCTTCGACGTGGCCGCGGCCTACTCGCTGTCCCGGCTGCGCCCCGTGCTCGGCAACGTCATCTTCGCGCTGATGCTGGCCACGCTGATGATCCCGGCCACGGTGCTGGTCGTGCCGCAGTACGTGACCATCGCCGACCTGCCGCTCCTGCACCTGAACCTGATCGGCTCGCCGGAGGCCATCTGGCTGCCCTCGGTGGCCAACGCCTTCAATATCTTCCTGCTCAAGCGGTTCTTCGACTCGATACCCGGTGACCTGCTGTCCGCCGCGGCCATCGACGGCGCGTCCCCGCTGCGTACCCTACGCTCAGTGGTGCTGCCTATCTCCCGGCCGATCATCGGCGTCGTCTCGATCTTCTCCCTGGTGGCGGTGTGGAAAGACTTCCTGTGGCCGCTGCTGGTCGAGTACGGCTACAACCCGAACCGGGAGACCCTGAACGTCGGCATCTTCGAGGCCGCCAGCACCACGCCGCAGAACCTGGTGCTCGCCGCCTCGGCGATGGCCGCGGTACCCACGCTCGTGTTTTTCCTCATCTTCCAGCGCAACATCCTGTCCGGCCTGACCGCGGGCAGCCTCAAGGGCTGAGCCGGGCGATCATCGAGGAGCCATGACCCCTTCTTCCTGGTGGCGCCATGCCGCCATCTACGAGCTGTACGTGCAGAGCTTCGCCGACGGCGATGGCGACGGGATCGGCGACCTGGCCGGCGTCCGGGGCCGGCTGCCCTATCTCGCCGACCTCGGCGTCGACGCGATCTGGTTCAGCCCGTGGTATCCGTCCCCGAGGTCCGACGCGGGCTACGACGTGGCCGACTACCGCTCCATCGACCCGGCTTTCGGCACCCTCGCCGACGCCGACGCGCTGATCGCGGAGGGGCACGCGCTCGGCATCAGGACGATCATCGACGTGGTGCCGAACCACTGCTCGGACCGGCACCGCTGGTTCCGGGCCGCGCTCGCGGCGGGGCCGGGCTCACCCGAACGCGAACGGTTCTGGTTCCGGCCCGGGCGCGGTCCCGGCGGCGACCTCCCGCCGAACGACTGGCCGTCGATCTTCGGCGGCCCCGCATGGACCAGGACGACCACCCCGGACGGCACGCCGGGGGAGTGGTACCTGCACCTGTTCGCGCCCGAGCAGCCGGACTTCAACTGGGCCAACCCTGAGGTGCGGCAGGAGTTCGAGGACATCCTGCGGTTCTGGTTCGAACGCGGCGTCGACGGCGTCCGGATCGATTCCGCCGCGCTGCTGGCGAAGGACCCGGCGCTGCCCGGGTCCGCGGACCCGTCGCCCTATACCGACCGCGACGACGTGCACGATATCTACCGGGCCTGGCGCAAGATCGCCGACGAATACCCCGGCCGGGTACTGATCGGCGAGGTCTGGCTGCCCGATACCGCGCGGCTGGCCCGCTACCTGCGCCGGGACGAGCTGCACACGGCGTTCAACTTTCCCTATCTGTGCTGTCCCTGGGACGCCGCCGAGCTGCGCGCGGTGATCGACAGCACGCTGGGGTTCCACGCCGCCGCCGGCGCGCCTCCCACCTGGGTGCTCTCCAACCACGACGTGGACAGGCACCTGTCCAGGTACGGCAGGTCCGACAGCTCGTTCGGCCTCGACCGGCGTGACCATAGCCAGCCGGTCGACCTGGATCTCGGCACCCGCCGCGCCCGGGCCGCCGCGCTCCTCGCCATGGCGCTGCCCGGCTCGGTCTACCTCTACCAGGGCGAGGAACTCGGGCTGTGGGAGGTCGAGGACATCCCGGATGAGCTGCGTCAGGACCCGATCTGGCACCGGACCGGTGGCGCCGACCCCGGCCGGGACGGCAGCCGGGTGCCGCTGCCGTGGTCCGGTGTCGATCCGCCGTTCGGCTTCTCGCCCCCCGCGGCCAGCCTGGAGCCCTGGCTGCCGCAGCCGGTCCAGTGGCGGGATCTGACGGTCGAGGCTCAGTCCGCAGACCCCGCATCGATGCTGGCGCTCTACCGCCGCGCATTGCACGCCCGCCGCGCTGAGTTCGGCACCGCCACCACGATGACCTGGCTGCCCGCGCCCGCCGGGGTGCTCGCCTTCGACCGCGGCGGCGTGGCCTGCGTAGCCAACCTGTCGCCGACGCCGGTCGAGCTGCCCCAGGGTCTTGGGGACGAGATCCTGCTGGCCAGCGGGCCGGTGTCCGGCGGGCTGCTGCCGCCGGACACGGCGGCCTGGCTGCGGACCGTCAGGCGGTGAGGACCTCGCGCAGGGTGGCGGCGAAGGCGTCCGGTTCGCCAGTCTGACCGTATTCGCCGCCGAGGAAGCCACCGTGGTCGCCCGGGAAGGTGACCGGCGCGATCCCGAGCCGTTCGGCCACGGCCGCGCCCGCACGGCCGGCCAGCTGCTGGCCGGACTTGGCGCCGACGCCGATCACGACGCGGGTCGGCGCCGTGCGCAGCGCGTCGAAGTCGTGCCGGTACGCGTTGCACGTGATGATGTTGTGGCCCAGCAGCGGGTCGTCCCGGGAGCCGTCGTCCTCGGCCGGCAGCCCGAACATGGCGGGGTCCGGGCCGGGCTGGTCGGCGTAGCCGTCAGGAAACGGGCCCTCGTGGCTGACGATCGCGATGAACTTCGCCATCGCCGGCCCGAAGCCGACACGGTAGTACGTCTCGCGGATGTCCGCGCACGCCGCCAGCACCGGCTCGCGGTCCGGCAGTTCCTGCGAGGCCGGCGGCTCGTGCGCCACCAGCGTGCGGACCTGCTCGGGGTGCTTAGCCACCAGGGCCAGGCCGTTGACCGCGCCGCCGCTGCTGGCGAAGATGTCCACCGGGCCGGCGTCCAGCGCCGAGATCAGCCGGTGCAGATCGTCCGCGTGCTCGTCCGGCGTGGTCTCGCTGGCGCCGTCGGTGCGCTTGCTCCGCCCGGCGCTGCGCGGGTCGTAGGTGACGACCGTGCGGTCGGTGAAGTGCCCGGCCAGGGTGGTAAAGCCGTCCGCGCCCATCGGCGACCCGATGATCAGCAGCACCGGCTCGCTGCTGGCCTGGCTGGGGTCCCGCACGTCGTAATGCAGGACGGCCCCCGGCACGTCCAGCGTGTGCGTCTTCGGCTCGGTCATGGTCTGCCCCTCTCAGCGATCGGTCATCTGCACTGGTAGACGTACCACGACTGCCCGACTCATCGACGGAAAGCCAACGCCGGCCCGGACCATCTGGGCCCGGGCCGGCGCATTCGGTGCGGGACGACCTTAGTTGCTGCGCAGCCAGGTCGCGGTGAAGTTCTCGCCGCTGGTGAGCGAGGAGACCGTGTCCTTATCCCGTCCGGCGCTGTCGATCATGATGATCTGGGTCACGCCGCCCGCGTTGCCGAGGGCTGCTCCGTTGGCCATGGAGCCGGTGACGTGCACCGTGCCGAAGTTAGCCAGCGGGAGGATGCCGCCGCTGGCCGTACAGCACGGTGCCTCGACGATGACCTCGGCCGAGGACCGGGGAGCTCCGGCCAGGGTGCCTGTCGTGGTGTGGCTCCAGCCCTGGGTGGAGTCCTGGATGAACAGGCTGAAGTGGTTGCTGCCCGTGTAGGTCACCGAGGCGTTGAAGTGGTCACCCGGCCGCACGGTGTTGGAGTACGACACCGAGGGGTTGGGATACATCTCGTACCAGGCGTAGTACCGCGCCCTGCTCCCCGAGCAGTCGACCTCGCTGCCGGTCTGCTCGACCGAGCTGCTGTTGTAGCCGTCCAGCCCCACCCAGAAGGAGGAGTACTTGGCGCTCCCGCTGCAGGTGCCGGTCGGCTCGGTCCAGCTCGCCGAGACGCTGGTGTAGGTGCCGGTGGTGGCGGCGTATCCGGACCAGTTCGTGCTCTCCGCCTGGTGGCGGATGCCGCCGCGGGCGTTCGGGACGGCCGCGGCCGAGCCGACCAGATGGATCGGGCCGCCGGGTCTGAACCCCATGGTGCCGGCGGACGCGCTGCCCGTGGTGGCGACGGCCAGGCCGGCCAGGAGGGTCAGCATGCCGAGGAGGATGCCCCATCGTCGTAGCATTCAGGCTCCTTGCTTGTCGGTTGCGGGCCCGACAAACGGGCAGATCATGCCCATTACGAGAGCTATGTAGGTTTTTGTCGGGCTAGCTGGGGGTTGCGGCGAGTCGACTCTCGGTGAGAGTAACGCAGGCGATCGATATAGAAAAGATATGTAAGCAATATTTTGTGGCTTTAATCGCATCGCTCGCGCCCCCGAGCGCACCGTTACCCGCACAAAGTCACACACCCGCGCACGTGCGCTGGCGTTCCAGCGGCCAGGCTAGCTTTCCGGGCCGCTGGTCAGCTCCTGCGGTGCGCTGCCCGGGCCGATCTCGGCCTTCAGCGCGGCGAGCTCGCGGTCCACGTCCGCGCTGGTCCCGGCCTCGTCCAGTTCCTGCTGGATGTCGTCGGTGCTGCCGCCGACGTCCTCGAGCACCCCGGACTGCAGCAGCTCGTCCAGGGCCCCGGCCCGCGCCTGCATGGTCGCTATCTTGTCCTGGGCTCGCTGCAGCGCCTCGCCCGAATCACCCAGCGTGCCCGAGATCCCGGCCACGTCCTCGTTGATCGAGGCCGAAGCGGCCGCCGCGGTGTACTGGGCCTTCAGCACTTCCTTCTGGGACCGGAAGTTGTTCACCCGCTGCTGGAGGGCCTGCAGCGTCTGCCCCAGCTTCTCCTCTTCCTCGGCGAGCTGCTCGTGCTGCGGTGCCAGCGCGTCGATCTGGGCCTGGGCGGTGGCCTTGCGCGTCAGTGCCTCCCTGGCCAGGTCCTCCTTGCCCAGCGACAGCGCCGTCTTGGCCTGTTCCTGCAGGTGGTCGACCGAATGCTGGAGCTGCTGTGCCTGCAGCTCGATCTGCTTACGCGATGCCGCGATCGTCACCAGGCCCTGCCGGACCTTGGTGATCTGGTCGAGCATCTGCTCGTAGGACAGGTCGAGCATCTCGTCGGGTTTCTCGGCGGCGTCGAGCGCCTTGTTGGCTTTGGCCGCGAGCACGTCGTGAGCCCGCTGGAACAGTGACATGTCAATCAGCTCCTGTACGTAACTTCAGCCACGTCAGCCCCTTGTCAATCGCTGGAGGCCGGTCTATCACCGAAGGTAGCGGACAACGAGGACGCCATGGCCACCAGCGGAGGGCAGCATGAAAATCGACGAGGGTTACCTCGACGTTCCCGGTGGCAAGGTCTGGTACCGCGCCGTGGGCGACAACGCGGAGGCGACCCCGCTGCTGTGCCTGCACGGCGGCCCCGGCTTCACCCACTACTACCTCGAGCCGCTCGAAGCCCTGGCGGACCGGCGCCGGGTCATCTTCTACGACCAGCTCGGCTGCGGGCGCTCGGATCGCCCGGGCGACCTCTCCTTGTGGAACGTGGACCGGTTCGTAACCGAACTCGCCCAGGTCCGTTCGGCCCTCAATCTTGACCGCCTGCACCTGTTCGGCAGCTCCTGGGGCGGCATGCTAGCCATGCAGTACGTCCTCGACCGCCAAAGGGACCAGCCCGAGCTGGACAGCCTGATCCTGTGCGGCAGCCCGGCCAGCATGATCCGCTGGGTCAGCGACTGCACCGAACTGCTGGCCGAGGAGACCGAGGAAACCAGGCGCGTCATCCGCGAGCACGAGGCGGCCGGCTTCACCGGCTGTCCCGAGTACCAGGCCGCCATCCTGGGCTTCTACCGCAAGCACGTATGCCGCCTCGACCCGTGGCCGGCCGGCCTGGAGCGCTCCTTCGCCGAAGCAGGCTACGACGTCTACAACACGATGAACGGCCCGAGCGAGTTCACCGTCACCGGCACCCTGAAGACCTGGGACATCATGGACCGGCTGCCGGAGATCGGCGTCCGCACGCTGCTCGTCGGCGGCCGTTACGACGAATGCACGCCCGGCCACCTGGAGGAGATGCACCGCCGGATCGCCGGCTCGCAGCTCGTGATCATCGAGGACGCCTCCCACCTCTGCTTCGCCGAGCAGCCGGAGGAGTTCAACCGGGTCATCAACTCATTTATGACCTAACGGGCCGGGCGCGTGCCCTCGCGCCGGCCACCCGCCCTCGCCGGGTCAGGCCCGGCGTCAGGCGGATGACACGACGACGTGCTTGACCTCGGCCATGTAGCGGTTGGCCGTCGCGGCGGCCTCGTCTTCGCCGTTCCCGGCCTGGCGCGCGAGCATGTACGCCGCGTACCAGTCCCACCAGTCGTGCGGCGGGGCGACCGCCTCGAACGAGCCATGGTGGATGGCCGTGTCCTTCAGCAGCGCGGCCCGGGCCGCGACGTCCGCCGGGTCGGCCTCCCAGGTCCGGCCGGGGAGCCGCTTGGTGATCTCCTGGAGCAGCCAGACGTTGCCGTCAGGATCGCTGAACGACGCGTAATTAGAGTATGAGCGCGCCGTGTCCGGGTCGGGGCCGGCGACGCGAGACTCGAGTTCGCCGCTGCGGCCCGGCTGCCGCTCGTAGTGGTACACGTCGCTGACGTCGGCGCCGTGGCTGATGAGATCGGCCCGGGCGGCGTCGATGTCCGCGACCGCGAGAATCAGCCTGATCGGGCCCCCGGGCCCGGTCGTGGTGAGGCCCTTGCCGAAGTGAATCGAGCACTGCGAGTGGGGCGGCGTGAACTGCACGATCCGGAAGTCGTCGCCGATGGCAAAGTCGGCGTCCAGCCGCCAGCCGAGGCTCTGGTAGAAGCCCTTGGCCCGGTCGATGTCGGTGACATTCAACGTCACGACCTCGAGGTTCAGGTCGGCGGTCGCCGGTGCGGGCATCTCGGCCGAGGTGGTGCCGCTTACGTCGGTGCTCGTCATGGTGGCCTCCATTGATTCGCTGTCGGCACCAGCATCCCGCCTTGCCGCCCGGCTCGCACCCGTGGGGTCCCTGGCCCGGACCCTGGCCGCGGGTCCGGCCCGCCAG
>Ga0207683_10001064_pt1 | contig 25032 bp, 22 predicted proteins | sample KBSM73metaG_FD_184333 | JGI IMG/M metagenome (GOLD analysis project Ga0207683, IMG submission 184333) | Miscanthus rhizosphere microbial communities from Kellogg Biological Station, Michigan, USA - KBS M7-3 metaG (SPAdes) (version 2) | ecosystem: Host-associated > Plants > Roots > Rhizosphere >... | reverse complement strand
ATCCCGGAGAGATGGATGAGTGGTTTAAGTCGCACGCCTGGAAAGCGTGTGTACGGTGAAAGCCGTACCGTGGGTTCGAATCCCACTCTCTCCGCCATCGAGCGGTCAAGTCGCCTGGAACGGAGGGAATGCGAATGAACTCATTGCTACTGCGAGGCGGACAACTAGTGGGTGCGGTCGGCGTCCTGCTGATGACGGTCGCCGTTATTGTCAGATTGGGAGGTCGTTACACGTTCAGCGGCTACGAAACGGGCACGCTCCTGCTGGGTGGCATCGGTGCCGTGGTCGTTGGTTGTTTTCTGCTTCTGTGGACGCTTAGTGAACGCAAGGCGCCATAAGGCGGGAGTAGTCGCAGGTGAGTTTTTAAAAACGTGTACCGGCGTGATCTGCGCCAGCAATGACGCTTCACTAGCGCGCGCGCCGTTCCACTAGTTCGGCGGTTGCACGAGTTCGTATTGCGGCAGCAGCTGGCTCTTGCCTCGATATGCCGGCTGAATGTTGGCTTCGGGCGTTGGCGGCGGAATGTAGCGGGGGCGACCCCAAGGTCCGTCACTAGCCGCGTCTACGCTCCCATCCGATTGCCTGCCTTGCTCTCGCAGGTCTTGCATATGGCGGTAGCGTTCGAGTTCTATGCGAAATTGAATCGGATCGCTGCAGTGGTAGGGCAGCACGCAAGGATACCAATACGAATACGAATTAATGTACGGATGTATGTACCAGCCCGGCGCTCCGATAATCCTGTATGGCGCCGCCACCGCGCCCCCACAAAGCATCGCAGCAATTAGGACTATAGCCGCAACGGTTCGCTGTCCACTCAACATCTATGCAGTGTAGCGGGTGAAGCGGCAGGTGAATAGAGCGCGAAGTCGTGGCGGGTACGGCCGCTGACTTCTAATTCGACCGCGACATGCGAGCGGCGGATGTTTGGAGTGCCGCGTCGCCAGCAATCGCGATAACGACAGGACTATTGCCAGCGGTACAAGATGGCTATAAGCCTGCGGACGACGATTGATCGTATTCGCGAAACATGCGGGCGAATTAATGGTGAATCAAGCTGTACCCATCAGTACGCGGTGGGCACTAGTAGAGTAGAACCACAACCGCGGTGACTGCTCCGACGAGCGGCACGATTACCGCTGTAGGTAGGTCAACAGAAGCGCGATCGTCCATGCGGTCCAGACGCCCCAGAACACAGGTTCGTTCATCCAGACTCGATCATGCGCATTTTGTTTGTAAGTATTCATGATTGCTTGTCATTTACTTTCTGATTTGACGTCGATGATTGCGATGTGTCGACGGCTATTTACACCGCCAATGTCTTTTCGTCTTCGACTGTACCGGGCTCCTCGACTGGTGGAAATTTCATAAGCCAAGAAAGCGGCAGATAATTGCCGTGTTCGTCGCATACATAACGAACACCCGCAGCACGCTCAGCATAGCGACATTGCTGGCACACAAGGAAAACGCCGGGCACCGCTAGGGTTTCCACCTGTCTTACGGTGAATGGGATACCGCCAACGGAGTTCACAATGCACTCATGGCCGCGTACTACAGCTACCAGGTCACCGCGCTGTATGTCGTGTGATTCAGGCATAACCGTCCTTGGCATTCATACTCGGCGGAACCAGGGCGGCGGCGAAGCAGACAAGGTCGCTTTCTGCTGTCAGACAAATTCGGCTGACGCTATGTCGCCAGGGCAGCGGACTGGACGCTCTCAACGACTCTGACTCGAGCCGAGTTGCGGGCCGCGATTCCGTTTTCACTTGTGTATCGCCACGGTAGCCGCGTCGCATATAGGTAGCCGCGAAGCCAGCAAGCTCGCACTCAGGGCCTCACCCATCAGTAGTGCGAACGTTCAAGCGGCTAAGGCCACGCGATGCCGGCCACGCGCACGCAGACTCGTGCGGATGCCTAGACGTTCCTTACTCCGAGGTGTCAGCGACGAATGGGCGCCGCGACTGATTACCTAGTGATGGGCTGCTTAAGTTGCTGCAATATGGCGGGGTTTTCGAGCGTCGAAACGTCTTGCGTAATCTCTTCGCCCTTCGCGATCGAACGCAACAATCGCCGCATGATTTTTCCTGACCGGGTTTTCGGCAGATTGTCGCCGAAGCGAATATCTTTCGGCTTGGCAATCGGCCCGATTTCCTTGCCGACCCAATCCTGGAGTTGCTTGACGATTTTCTGGGCGTCATCGGCCTCGGGGCGCGCGAGTTTGAGCACAACGAACGCGCACACCGCTTCACCGGTCAAGTCGTCAGGGCGGCTGACGACCGCGGCCTCTGCAACGATCGGATTAGATACCAGGGCGGATTCGATTTCCATAGTGCCGAGCCGGTGACCGGATACATTCAATACGTCGTCGATGCGGCCCATGATCCAGAAATAGCCGTCGAGGTCGCGGTTGGCGCCGTCGCCTGCGAGATAATATTTACCCTTGAAGTCGTCAGGATAGTACGATTTCTTATAGCGTTCGGGATCGCCCCAGATCGTGCGGATCATCGAAGGCCACGGCCGCTTGATCACAAGGAAGCCGCCCTTGCCCTTTTCGACATCATGTCCGGCTTCATCGACGATAGCAGCCATGATGCCCGGCAGCGGCAAAGTGCACGAGCCTGGCTTCGTTGCTACCACGCCTGGCAGCGGTGTGATCATGTGGCCGCCGGTCTCCGTCTGCCACCACGTGTCGACGACCGGGCAGCGCGATCCGCCGACCGTCTCGTGATACCACATCCAGGCTTCCGGGTTGATCGGTTCTCCGACAGTACCGAGGATACGCAGGGATGACAGATCGAATTGTTTGGGCAGATCAGCACCCAGCTTGATAAGCGAGCGTATGGCAGTCGGCGCGGTGTAAAACACAGTCACCTTGTGATTCTGGATCATGCGCCAGAACCGTCCCGAGTCCGGATACGTTGGCACTCCTTCGAAAATTATCTCAGTTGCGCCGACCGCGAGCGGGCCGTAGCACACGTACGTATGTCCGGTAACCCAGCCAACATCTGCAGTGCACCAGAACACATCGGTGGGCTTGTAATCGAATGTCCATTTCATCGTCAGGATGGCTTGCAACAGGAAGCCGCCCGTCGAGTGCTGAACACCTTTGGGTTTGCCCGTGGATCCCGACGTGTAGAGGATAAAGAGCGGGTGCTCCGCGTCGACCCATTCCGGCTCGCATGTATCGGACTGCCCGTTGAGCAGCTCGTGCAGCCAAACGTCGCGTTTGGCATCCCACTGCACATCGCCGCCCGTGCGCTTATAGACCACCACGCTCTTAATGCAGTCGCAGCCGCCAAGCGCGAGCGCTTCGTCGACTGCGGCCTTAAGCGGTAATGGCTTGCCGCCACGCATTTGCTCATCGGCGGTAATCACAGCAACCGCGCCGGCATCGATGATTCTCTCCTGCACGCTCTTCGCAGAGAAGCCGCCGAAGACCACTGAGTGGATGGCACCGATACGCGCGCACGCCTGCATCACGACTACAGCCTCAACCGACATTGGCATGTATATAAGAACGCGGTCACCTTTTTTGATGCCAAGACTCTTCAGTCCGTTGGCCGTCATGCACACACGGCGGTACAGGTCCTTGTAGCTGACCTTGGTGACGTTTCCGTCATCTGCTTCGAAGATCATCGCAACTTTGTCAGGTTGCGTCTTGAGGTGACGATCGATGCAGTTATAGGACGCGTTCAGCGTGCCATCAGCAAACCAGCGGAAGAATGGCGCCTTTGATTCATCGAGTATCTGGCTGAAGGGTTTCTGCCACAGCACGTTCTCGCGCGCAAGCCGGCCCCAAAAACCGGTGAAATCTTTTTCCGCTTCCGCGCACAGCTTCTCATAAGCTGCCATGCCCGAGATGTTTGCCTGCTTGACGAACTCCGGGCTCGGCGGGAAAGTCCGCGTCTCGTTGAGTACTGATTCAATCGTCTGCGTTGACATCCTGTCCTCCGAACCGTGGAATCTTAGCGGCACTGCGCGAACGCATCGCCGCTGGTGAAAGCCGCTGGTGCAATCTAGGTCGGCTTTATTTTGAGCAAAAATTGTATCACGCGCATTCGCGCGGTCATCGCTGCGGGCGCTGCTCGATCGACGTGTCTGTGCTCGCAGCCAACCGCGACAACGGGCATAATAGTGCTTCGCTGCGAACGTACAGCAAACCAATTACGGCGGGCCCCCCCGCATTGCATGGTAGTGAACCTGGTCAGGTCCGGAAGGAAGCAGCCAAAGCTATTCTCTGCAAGTGCCGGGGACCCGGCTCGCCTCCCCTTTTCTTTTGCGATATCATACGGAAAGCGCTGTTATCGAACACGCCAGATGAAGGATACGCTGTGACCTCAATCAGGAATCTAGTCCTTGCCGTTTTGATGGCCGTAAGTCCTGTGGCGTATGCCGTTGACAGCATGTCCCTTGAATACGGACATTCCGATTCGACGAACGCAAACGTCAATCTTTACCGACTGAATGCGCAATGGGACTGGAGCAAGAAACTCCTTGAGTTCGGCAATTGGAACCTGGGAGGCTACTGGGAGACGACTGCCGGCTACTGGGATAATAATAGTGCTGCGCGCACGCATGCCAGCATCTTCGAACTCGGGTTTACGCCCGTTTTCCGTATTCAGCAGACCAGACGGTCGGCATTGGCGCCCTACCTCGAAGGCGGCATCGGCGTGCATCTGCTTTCAGCAACTTCGCTTAGTCCCGAGCGCCAGTTTGGCAGCAGCTTCCAGTTTGGTGATCATATTGGCATAGGTGTGCGCTTTGGTGACAAGGGTCAGTACGATCTTGGCTATCGCTATCAGCATTTGTCCAATGCCGGCATCAAGGAGCCTAATCAGGGCGTCAATTTCAACCAAGTGCGTCTGCAGTACCATTTCTAAGGGCGGCCGGCGTCTCACACACCTGTGATTCAAGCCCCGCCTCGGGGCAGAGCACATATAACGGCCTTTAGAAGTGAGTCAGGTTCTCGCGCGCAAGTGGCGTCCCAAGACCTTCGATCAGTTGGTCGGGCAAGAGCACGTTGTAAGAGCGCTCACGAATGCGCTGAGCCGGCAGCGCCTTCATCACGCTTATTTGTTTACCGGCACGCGCGGCGTCGGCAAAACCACGCTCGCGCGCATCATCGCAAAAGCGCTTAATTGCGAAACCGGTATCACCGCATCGCCTTGCGGTAAGTGCAGCGCGTGTCTCGCGATTGACGGCGGGCGCTTTGTAGACCTGATAGAGCTCGATGCGGCGTCTAACACGCAGGTCGATAACATGCGCGACCTTCTGGAAAACGCGTTCTACGTACCCACTATCGGTCGTTTCAAGGTATACATCATCGATGAAGTGCACATGCTGTCTCGCAACGCATTCAATGCGATGCTGAAGACGCTCGAAGAACCGCCCGAGCATGTGAAGTTCATTTTGGCAACGACAGATCCGCAAAAGATACCGGTCACGGTGCTGTCACGATGCCTGCAGTTCAATCTCAAACAGATTCCGCAAGTACAGATTCGGGACCAGTTGAAGAAGATTACGGGTGTGGAGGGCGTCGCAAGCAATGATGACGCCTTGATGCTGCTGGCCCGTGCCGCGCACGGCAGCATGCGTGACGCGCTCAGCTTGCTCGACCAGTCCATTGCGCATGGTGGTGGACGTGTCGACCAGGAGTCGGTACGAGCGATGCTCGGCAGCGCCGACCAGGAATTCCTGCATGACATACTGCGTGCGCTGCGCATTCGCGACGGCGTCGGCCTGGTGGCTGTTGCGGATCGCATGACCGAGCGCAGCCTGTCGTTTGAAACAGCATTGCAGGATCTCGCGACACTCTTGCATCGTGTTGCCCTGGCGCAGACAGTGCCGCAAGCCATTAGCGCCGACGACGTGGAACACGTGGTGGTAACCGAACTTGCAGCGGCCTTTAGCGCGGAAGAGGTCCAGTTGTATTACCAGATCGCGGTCCAGGGGCGGCAGGATCTCGCGCTTGCCCCCGACGACTATGCGGGATTTACCATGACCCTCATGCGGATGCTCGCGTTTGCGCCTGCCGGTGCGGCGATGCCGCCTGCAAAGGTCGAGCCCGTACGTACGCAGCAATCGCATAAACCAGCGCCTGTTTCCGTTACGGAATTAAAAAAAAAGCTGACGAGTAGCGACTGGAATGATCTGGTGAAACGTCTGCCCCTCGCCGGCATGGAACGCATGCTCGCGCACAATTGCGAGCTGGTATCGTGGCAGGAGGGTCGGGTCGAGCTCATCGTGCCGCATGCCCAACGTCACCTCAATGATCGCGCGTATCAGGATCGCCTGAGGCTCGCACTCGAGAAACATATCGGACATAAGGTAAAGCTCGAAATCAGCGTGGGACCGGGCAGCGGCAACACGCTCGCCGAAATTCGCGACGTCGAGAGCCAGCAGCGTTTCACCGCGGCGGCGGAAGCGATCGACGGTGATCCATTTGTGCGCGACCTCATCGACAACTTCGATGCGCGCGTATTGCCCTCGTCAGTAAAACCCGCGCAATAAACGGAGGTATCGATGATGAAGAATGGTCTTGCAGGGCTGATGAAACAGGCTCAGCAAATGCAGGAAAACATGAAGCGCATGCAGGAGCAATTGGCCACAATCGAGGTCGAAGGCCAGTCCGGCGCGGGACTTGTGAAAGTAACCATGACGTGCCGGCACGATGTTAAGCGCGTCAGCATCGACGACAGCCTGCTCAAGGATGACAAAGACATGCTCGAGGATTTGGTCGCCGCCGCGATGAACGATGCAGTGCGCCGCGCCGAAACCATGATTCAGGAGAAGATGGGCGGTATGACGGCAGGAATGGGGCTGCCGGCCGGCTTCAAGATGCCCTTTTAGAAGTTGTCATTGCGCGCTCGCGAGCATAGTAACGAAACGAAAGGCAGCCGGCATACTTCGAGACCGCCGTGCGCCTGCGTGGGCGTGCGCGCGGGCGACGAATCATGAAGAATCCGTCGAGTCTCGACGACTTAATCGTCGCCTTGCGGTGTCTGCCCGGCGTCGGTCCGAAATCCGCGCAACGCATGGCGTATCACCTCCTGCAGCGCGATCATGCCGGCGCCGCGGAACTCGCCAGGTCGCTCGGCCGCGCGCTCGAACTGATTAAACACTGCGAGCGCTGCAATACTTTCACTGAAGACGACGTTTGCGCGTTGTGCCGGTCGCCGCGGCGTGAAGCGCGCATGTTGTGCGTAGTCGAAACGCCCGCTGACATGTTGATGATGGAGCAGGCCGAGTGCTACCAGGGGCTTTATTTCGTATTAATGGGAAGGCTCTCCCCGCTGGATGGCATCGGGCCGAGGGAAATCCACCTCGATCGTCTGGTGAGGCGCGCCGATGATAGCGTCGTCAAAGAAGTGATAGTTGCAACCAACTTCACCGTCGAAGGTGAGGCGACCGCCCACTACGTAGGCGAGCTTTTGCTCGCACGCGGCCTCAAGGTCAGCCGGATCGCGCGCGGTCTTCCGGTTGGCGGCGAGCTCGAACATGTAGATAGCGGAACGCTGGCACAGGCAGTGATCGAGCGGCGGGCGCTCGAGTCAACGCCATGAGCCGGGACAACCAGCGCTCAAAGCGCGCGACCATGCCATCGAGGCGCCAGCGTCCGCGCAATGCGCCGTCAGCACGCGTGACCTCCCGCAGCCGGGAGTTGCCGGCGGACGACACTACCCAGAAACTGCAGAAAGTGCTCGCCCAGTCAGGGCTGGGCTCGCGTCGAGACATGGAGCAGTTGATCACCAGCGGACGCGTGACTATAAATGGCGACGTCGCAAAGATCGGTGCGCGCGTGAGCGCTTGCGACCAGATCAAAGTCGCTGGCCGGCTGATAAGGCCGCACTCAAGCTCGCGTCTGCCGCGAGTGCTGCTTTATCACAAGCCGGAGGGAGAAATCGCGAGCCGCGATGATCCGCGCGGACGACCGAGTGTTTTCGAGGGCCTTCCGCCGGTGCCGGGCGGAAAGTGGATTTCGATCGGCCGCCTCGATTTCAATACATGCGGCTTGTTGCTTTTCACGACGTCCGGCGAGCTTGCGAATCGCATGATGCATCCGCGTTTTGAAATTGAACGTGAATATGCAGTGCGCGTCATGGGCAAGCTGCAGTCCCATCATGTGCAGCAGTTGCTCGATGGCATAGAGCTGGATGACGGCATTGCTCGGTGCGAAAGTGTCGAACTGCGCGGCGGCGAAAACGCCAACCAATGGTGCCATATTGTGCTCAGAGAAGGGCGCAACCGCGTGGTGCGCCGCCTGTTCGAAAAACTGGGATTTGCGGTAAGCCGGCTTATGCGGGTGCGTTACGGCCCCATCGACTTACCGTCGCGCGTGAAACGCAATCAAATGCTCGAGCTTACTTCCGCCGAGACGCAGCGGCTGCTCGACTGGCTTGATGCGACGGAGCCTGCCGACGCGACACCGGCGCCATCCGGCGAGCCCCTTCGAGCTCGTGCCGGTCGACAATAAATACGCAGTCATCACCGCCGCTTGTTTGAGGCCATATTAGTCTGACATACGGAAATGCCGCTTCAACCCGCCGACGATGATGACCTACTTCGACGACGAGAAATCCCTCATCAGTGAGGTGCGCGGCGGCGTGCCACATAATCTTCAGGACTGCATCAAGCCCCTCTCGGCCGGCTGCGAGTGCGATGCGCGGCTCGCGTCGATATTCCATAGGCAGCTTTCGCATTGCATCTACGTCGACGTACGGCGGATTGCAAAGTATCAGGTCATACCGTTCGCCCGCGATCGCGGAAAACAGATCCGACTCGAGCAGGCGAATCCGTTTTCGTAACCCATAGTTGGCGACATTGCGCTTCCCAACTGCGAGTGCATCCGTCGAAATATCGATCGCGTCGACTTGTGCTTTCGGAAAAATCTTCGCAGCTATTATTGCGAGGCAAGCAGAGCCGGTGCACAAATCCAACACCCGGGTTATACGCTGGCGCGGCCGCAGCCACGGCGCGAGACGTTCACGTAGCAACTCGGCGATGTATGAACGCGGGACGATAACGCGCTCGTCAACGTAGAATTTGAAGTCGCCGAGCCACGCCTCTCTCGTAAGGTACGCAGCCGGGATGCGTCGCCGTACTCGTTCAGCGACAAGACGGGCGGCCCGCCGCCATTGCGCCGGTGACACCCGCCGGTGGAGGTAGGGAGTCAGCAGATCGGGTGGCAACCGCAGTGCGTGTAACATCAGATAGACCGCCTCGTCCCAAGCGTTTGTCGTGCCGTGTCCGAACGCGAGACCGGCGGCATTCAAACGTCGAAAGGCACTGTCGACGAGCTCGTGAACCGTACGCGTTGCTGCCTGCGGCGAAACCTGTCTCCGGCGCCGCGGAACGGTCATCTCAAAACAAGAAACTACGGGCGATCGACGTCGACCATGTCGAGATTGATCTTGATACTGCTCAGATCATCGATGCTGCTGGTCGGCTCGCGGGTGGCCGACGTTTGGTCCGTACGCGGCTCGTGCTTTGGCAGCGGGGTAATGCTGCTCGCGTTGTTGATCAGCCAGTGCAGGTTGGTGGGCGAATCTGAATGAGCCAGTGCATTTTCGAGTGTGATCTCGTCGTTCCGGTACAGCGTATAGAGCGCTTGCTCGAACGTCTGGCTGCCGGGCGCAAGGCTTTGTTCCATGGCGTCCTTGATCTGATTCATTTCGCCATTCCTTATGAGATCCGATATATGCGCAGTATTCAGCATGATCTCGACAGCAGGAATGCGCCCGCCGTCCTTGGCTCGAATCAGACGTTGCGAAATTATGCACCGCAGGCTGATTGCAAGATCGGAAAGCAGCGCCTCGCGCGCGTCGCGCGGGAAGAAGTTGATGATTCGGCTGAGCGCGTGATAGCTGTTATTCGCATGCAGCGTCGACAGGCATAGATGGCCCGTCTGCGCAAACAGCAGTGCACTTTGCAGTGTTGCCTTGTCGCGGACTTCCCCAATCATCAGCAAGTCGGGTGCTTCGCGCATCGCACTAATCAATGCCGAGTCGTAGGATTTCGTATCCATTCCGACTTCGCGCTGATTAACGATTGACTTCTTGTGCTTGTACACAAACTCGAGTGGATCTTCGATGGTCAGGATGTGACCGGTGCGCGTGCTGTTGCGATAATCGATCATCGCCGCCATGGACGACGATTTCCCGCAGCCGGTTGATCCCACAAGCAGGATCATCCCGAGCTTTTCCATGACAAGCTCTTTGAGCACTTGCGGCAGATGAAGCGCCTCGATGGTCGGGATGTCGGGCTTGATATAGCGAATCACCATCGCGACGGCGCCGCGTTGACGGAACACGTTCAGGCGGAAGCTGCCCAGGTTGCTGCGCCCCACCGCAAAGTTCATCTCGTATGTCTGTTCGTATTCCTTGATCTGCGCTTCACTCATCACCTCATAGGCGATCGTTTTGACGGCTGTAGGGTCGAGCGACTGGGCGTTGACCGGTTTAACAATTCCATTGATTTTGATTTGTATCGGCGCGCCGGCCGTAAAGAACAGGTCGGAAGCCTGCTTTTCGGCCATCAATTTGAACAGCGGGTCTACAAACAAATTAATCTCCGGTCACAGCTTCAGCAGAGATCGGATGTTGCCGATGAGTTTGCTGGTTGGATCGCCGCCTGCAGCGGCCGCCGCGTCGACGGTCTGCTTTGGCTGAGCATTTGCAGGTTTAGGCGCGCGCGTGGTCGTCGTTAATATCGATTGCTGGCGCTTGCCGATCGAACGGAAACCGTTCGGTTTCGCGATGATCACCTTGCCGAGCTCTTCGAGGATCTCTTTGCCGAACTCGTCAAAGTCATAGATATAAACATACTCGCCGAGTTTTTCGAGATTCTTAGTCATGACATTGATATGCGCATTTTCGAGATCACACACCATCGTCACCGTTACGGGCACTTCGGACTTGATGGTGAAAATCCCGCGCTCCACATACCCGCGGTCGGTGCGCACTTCCTTGACGTCGAACTTGAGATTGTTCTGCCATAGATGATCGCGCAGGCGCTGCACCATGGGCTCGGATTGTTTTTCTATGGTCACGGTACCTTCGCCGGCGCAGCGAAAGCGCAACACGATCGCCTCGATATAGTCTTTGTGTTCGACCGTGAGACGCCGGCCGTTGACGTTGTAATCGCACTGCAGCAGATTATCGAGCCGTGTATCACCGTCCAGATAGTAGTAACGCGGAACTACCGGCTTGATGATGTTGAGCGAATTGAATAGTTCGACCCAGTCGCGCAGCGCATCCTTGAGCTTTGAGTGAGCAAGCAGCAGGTTGTGGTTCAGTTCGGCTTGCGAAACCTGCTGCTTCTGACGCAGCGAGTCCGCCTGCTGCTTCAGTTCATCAAGTAGGCTCATCGTTTCCTTACACGTGGAGTGATGAACTCATTTTGGCAAATTTTGAAGGACTTGCAAATATCATTTCGTGTGGATTGTAGTGCGAAAATGCTCAGTCGCCGCGCAACAGGTCATTGATGCTTGTCTTCGCGCGTGTACCCGCATCAACTCTCTTGACGATGACTGCGCAGTACAGTTGGCATTTGCCATCGCTCGACGGCAGCGTGCCTGAAACAACGACAGAACCTGCCGGAATACGTCCATAAGTGACGCTGCCGCTCGCCCGATCGAAAATTCGCGTGCTCTGGCCGATGAACACGCCCATCGAGATAACGGACCCTGACTCGACGATTACCCCTTCGACGATTTCCGAGCGTGCTCCGATGAAACAATTGTCTTCAATGATAGTCGGGTTCGCTTGCAGCGGCTCGAGCACGCCGCCGATACCGACGCCGCCGGATAAATGCACATTCTTGCCGATCTGGGCGCACGATCCGACCGTGGCCCACGTATCGACCATTGTGCCTTCGTCTACATACGCGCCGATGTTGACGTACGAGGGCATGAGCACCGCATTCTTGCCAATGAAGGCGCCCCGGCGAACCATGGCCGGCGGAACGACGCGATATCCGCCGCGACTGAAGTCTTCGCGGCTGAAATGCTGAAATTTACTCGGCACCTTGTCGAAGTACTGCGTAGCTGCGCCGTTGATGGCCACATTGTCTTCCAGCCGGAACGAAAGCAGCACTGCTTTCTTCAGCCACTGATGAACGACCCACTCACCATTGATTTTTTCCGCAACGCGGAGCTTACCCGCATCCAGCGCCGAAACCGCTTCGTTGACGGCTTCGCCGATTGTAGCGGGCGCTGTCCCGGGATTGAGGTCGGCGCGTTGTTCCCACGCTTGTTCGATGATGGTCTGGAGTTCGTTCATAAGGGTCCGGGGTTGTGTTACTGACGCTTGAAAAAGTTTGCAATCCGGTCCGCCGCTTCCGTGCACTCAGCGGTTGAAGCGACAAGCGCCACGCGCACGAAATTGGTGCCGGGATTTACGCCGCGCGCTTCGCGCGCGAGATAGCTGCCGGGAAGGACGGACACATTTTTTTGCGCGGCCAGCTCGCGCGTGAATGTTGTGTCGTCGCGGCCGACGTCCATCCAGAGGTAAAACGCGGCATCGGGCATGCCGATTTCTGTGACCTCCCGCAAGATAGCGACCGCCGCGGCGAATTTTTCGCGATAAAGGCGCCGATTTTCGACAACATGGGCTTCGTCCTGCCACGCGGCGGTGCTCGCTGCGTGAATCGGCGGGCTCATCGCGCAACCCTGGTAAGTGCGATACAGAAGGAACTTCTTGATTATCGCCGCATCGCCCGCGACAAACCCCGAGCGCATGCCTGGGACGTTCGAGCGCTTGGACAAACTCGAAAACATGACCAGGCGGGGATAACCGGTGCGGCCGAAATGCTGTGCCGCCTGCAATGCCCCAAGCGGCGGCTCGCTCTCGTCGAAATAGATTTCCGAATAACACTCATCGGCGGCGATCACGAATCCGTACTTGTCGGAAAGCGCAAACAGGCGCTGCCATTCGTCCAGTGTCATAACACGGCCGGTCGGATTGCCCGGCGAACAAACGTAGACAATCTGTGTCCGCTTCCAGACCGCGTCGGGCAACTGCTCGAAGTCGAGCGCGAAGTTGTGCGACGGCAGCGTATTCAGATATTGCGGTTCGGCGCCGGCCAGCAACGCTGCGCCTTCGTAAATCTGGTAGAAGGGATTAGGCACCACGACTACGGGATCGAGACGTGTGCGGTCGACGATGGTTTGCGCAAACGCAAACAATGCTTCGCGGCTGCCATTGACCGGTATGATTTCGTTTTCCGCGCGGATGTGCTTAAGGCCGTACCGGCGCTGCAGCCATTCAGCGATTGCCACACGCAGGCTGGGCGCGCCAAGCGTAGTCGGGTAACTTGCCAGACCCGCCAGATTCTCTGCAAGCGCGCGGCGGATAAAATCGGGCGTTGGATGCTTCGGCTCGCCGATGTGCAGGCTGATGGCTTTGAGATCCGGATGTGGAGCGACGCCGTTCATGAGCGCAGCGAGTTTCTGGAACGGGTAACTCTGCAACGAGTCGAGAGCAGGATTCATGCGCAACGCTCGAACGAAAGGTCGGATTATAAAGGCGTTACTGTTAAGGATGTTGTGCGCCGATCCGGCAGCCTGACGCCGGTCGCGGCGCTGCTTGCCGGCGCCATCGTGTGGGGACTGATCTGGTACCCGTATCGCGTGCTTGCCGGGGGCGGCGTCAACGGCGCGATCGCAACCACACTTACCTACGCCGGCGCCTTACTGCTCGGAGCCATTGTATTCACACCGCGCATCGAGCTCTCATCGGCGCTCGCTGCCATCGCCATTACTGCAGGCTGGGCCAACGTCGGCTTCACGATGGCCGTTATCTATGGCGAAGTCATGCGGGTCGTGCTGCTGTTCTATCTCGCGCCGGTGTGGACGATGCTGTTTGCACGATTGCTGCTACACGAACGGCTGTCACCAGCGGGTTTGGGTTTGATGATGGTTGCGCTGGCGGGCGCAATCATGATGCTGTGGCAGCCCCAGCTAGACTGGCCATTGCCGCGCAATCCCCCGGATTGGTGGGCACTTTCCGCCGGTGCAATGTTCGCGCTTTCCAATGTGCTGATACGGCGTTCGCCGAACATACAACTTGAACTGAGGATGCTTGCGGTTTTTGCCGGTTGCGTCGCAGTCGGCATCGGCTGTCTAGTAGTGAGCGATGCCCCACCAATCGTTTGGACGGCGATCGGATATCAAACGCCGATGCTGACGCTGCTGGCCGTGGTGATCTTAGCGGTCAATTTCGCCGCTCAATACGGTCTGACAAAGATCAGCGCAAACCGCGCGATCGTCATCTACCTGTTTGAGCTCGTGGTAACGGCCATTTCGACGTGGCTGCTGGCGGATGAAGCGTTATCGCTTAAGGAGTGGTGCGGTGGCGCAATGATCATCGCGGCTGCACTGCTTTCGGACCGGTTGACCGGCGGCTCGAAAGCGACCTTGGAGGCCGGCTAACATTCCGGCGGCGAAATCTTACTGCAATGGCAGTGTTTCAAGCGCGATTGGCGGTGCAGGTCGCCAGCCTTTTTTGCGCGTTTCTGCGACTACCGTCGTATAGATACCGCCGCGCACGTAGAACTTTGCGGCCAATCGCATGAAACGCGGTTTGATGGCTCGCGCGAAATCGTCCAGCATGCGGTTGGTTACAGCCTCGTGGAACGCACCCTCATTGCGATATGACCAAATGTAGAGCTTGAGGCTTTTCAGCTCGAGACAAAGACGGTCGGCGACGTAATCGAGATACAGCGTGGCAAAGTCCGGCTGCCCAGTCTTCGGACACAGGCACGTAAACTCCGGGATTTCCATATGAACGCGGTAGTCGCGCTGCGGGCTAGGGTTCGGAAAAGTCTCGAGTTGCTTGCTCGGCTGCGTGGCCATCAGAATTAGGAGCGGGACGAAATAATTCAGTTAAAATGCGGCGCTAAGTTCGGGCCGAATTATAACTTACAGGCAAATAATCAATTGCGTCTGACCCAGATCAAGCTGGCTGGCTTCAAATCGTTCGTAGATCCGACCACCATCCCCGTTCCAGGCCAGCTCGTCGCCGTCGTGGGTCCGAACGGCTGCGGCAAATCCAATATCATCGATGCTGTTCGCTGGGTCCTCGGTGAGTCATCGGCGCGCCACCTGCGCGGCGAGACGATGCAGGACGTGTTGTTCAACGGCTCGGGCAACCGGCAGACCGTAAACCGCGCAAGCGTCGAGCTGGTATTTGATAACAGTCTGGGCCGCGCCGGCGGCCAGTGGTCCGGCTACGGCGAAATATCCGTCAAGCGTGTACTCGAGCGCGACAGCGAGTCGGCGTATTACATAAACAATCTGCATGTGCGGCGGCGTGACGTGGCGGACATCTTCCTCGGTACCGGCCTCGGTGCACGCGCGTACGCGATCATCGAGCAGGGAATGATTTCCCGCATCATCGAGGCGAAGCCCGAAGAGCTCCGCATCTTCCTCGAAGAGGCGGCAGGTGTATCCAAGTACCGCGAGCGGCGGCGTGAAACGGAACTGCGTCTTGCGGACACGCGCGAGAACCTGTTGCGCGTCGAGGACATTCGGATGGAGCTCGACAAGCAACTCGAGCATCTGCGTGCCCAGGCGGACGTAGCTCGACAGTACCATAGCTTGCAAGAGCAGTTGCACCTCGCGCAAAACCTCTTCTGGCTGCAAAAGAAACGTGAGTCCGCGAGCGCGCGCGAACGTCATACGCGGGAGATCGAGCGGCTGGGGATCGAGCTCGAGGCCGAAACAGCGAAGCTGCGCGAGACCGAGCGACGACTCGAGCAACTGCGCGACCGTCATCATGCCGCAGGCGATGCGGTACAGGCGGCGCAAGGAGATCTCTATGAGACGAACGCCGAGTTCTCGCGCCTGCAGCAGCAGATCCAGCACGTGCGCGAGAATCGGCAGCGCATCAGCAACCAGCTCGCCTCACTGCATACTCAGCTCGAGCAGGGCGACAACCAGCTGAAAGCGCAGCATGCAAGTCATGCACAATGGCTGCAGGAACAGACCAGCGCACAGGATGCGGTCGATAGATGTAAGACTGCAGCCGCCGAACACGCGACGCGGTTTCCGTTGTCGGAACAGGCGTTTCGCGCGGCGCAGGAACAGCGCGATACGCTGCAGCGTGATGCTGCGACGAACGCGCAGGCATTCCAGCTCGAGCAGGCTCGCAGCGAACATGCGCTGAAGATCGTCGCTCAGCTCGGACAGCGCGAGCAACGCCTGCGCGAGGAGCAGGCGGCGTTGACGCCGCCCGACACCAACGAACTCGAGCGCTGCCGCGTCGAGTTGGCGGAGCTCGACACCCAACACCGGCAGAAGCGCGCGATGCTGGATACCGAAGAAGTCCGCATACCCGAACTGGAACAGGCAGTCCGCGAACAGGCCGCGGCGTCTGATGCAGTAGCGCAGCAGGTAACCGCACTCGAAGCGCGCATCGAGGCACTGGTACAGGTTCAAAACCGGATCGCGCGCAGCGAACAGATGCAGGGTTGGCTGGCAGCGCATGATCTCAACTCGGCCCGACGCCTCTGGCAGGACATCGAAATCGAAGCCGGCTGGGAGGATGCGCTCGAAGCCGTGCTGCGCGAGCGATTGAACGGTATTGGTTTAAACGACATTGCGCAGGCGGCACCCTGGCTTGGCGACCTGCCGCCCGGAAAGATGACCGTGTACACCGCGGCGCACACGCGCGCGCCGCAACCGGCTCCGTTCGGGCTGGAGCCGCTGGCAGCCTATGTGCGATGCAAGAACAGCAGCGCCGGGGGGGCACTCGATGATTGGTTGCATGAGGTCTATATCGTCAAAGACCGGCGCGAGGGGCTTGCGCTCAGGGAACACTTACCCGCCGGTGCGTTGCTGGTCTCGGACGACGGTCATGTATTCACCCGGCACAGTGTCAGCTTCAATGCACCTGACTCGGAATTGCACGGTGTATTGTCGCGCCAGCGTGAGATCGAGACGCTGACTTCTCAGCTGACTGTCGAACAGGCGCGGCTCGCGAAAGCGAAGAACGCGCTGGCTGCAGCCGAATCCGCGTGCGACCAATGTCGTAACGCTGTCAATGAGCTGCGCGCCGAGGCCGAAGCCTTGCAACTCTCGCATCACGATGCAGAGCTCACGATACTGAAGCTATCAGAGCAGGCGCAGCGCGTAACGCAGCGTGGTGATCAGATTGCAGTCGAGCTGGCTGAGATTCATTCTCAAGCCGAGCAGGAGCGCGCTGCTCATGCAAAAGCGCAGGCGCTGGCCGCGGAGCTCGACAATGACCGGCGGGCACTAGAAGAGCGTAATGCTACTGCCCTTGAGCATTACGCCAGGGCGGAAAGCGCGCTTGCAAACGATCGTGACGCACTTCAACAGGCGGAACGTGAGGAGCAGGCGGCAGTCTTCCAGCTCAAGACATGCGCCAACAAGATTGCTGAGATCGACAATGCCATCAAGCTCATTGACGACAATCTGAACGCGGTGCGAACAGGTCTGTCGCAGCGTGAGGAAGACCTGGCCGGCCTTGATGAAACACCGCTCAACGCGGAGCTGGAGCAAGTGATCGCCGTACGCACACACAAGGAACAGGCGCTGGCGGCCGCCCGCGATATTCTCGAGCTCACGGAAACGGAACTGCGCCAGACTGAGCAGGCGCGCCTCGCGACCGAGCAGAACCTAAATCCGCTGCGTGAGCGCATCAGCGAAGTCAAATTGAAGGAACAGGAAGCGCGCCTGACGGAGGAGCAATTTGCGGAGCAGCTCGTCGCGGCCGGCGCAAACGAGCAGGAAATCGAAGCACAGCTCGAGAAAGGCAAGCGCGGCGCCGCGCTGCAGGCTGACATCACGCGCCTCAATGGCGAGATCAGCGGGCTTGGCGCCGTAAATCTGGCCGCGCTGGAGGAACTCGACGCTTCACAACAGCGCAAGAATTATCTCGACGCGCAATCGCAGGACCTGCATGAGGCGCTGAGTACGCTGGAAGATGCAATCCGACGCATCGATCGCGAAACGCGCGAGCGTCTGCAGCACACCTTCGACGAGGTCAACAGTCATTTCGGCAAGCTCTTTCCGTCCTTGTTTGGCGGCGGGCAGGCGAAGCTTGTGTTGAGCGGCGAAGAGATTCTCGATAGCGGAGTTCAGGTGATTGCGCAGCCGCCCGGCAAGAAGAACAGCTCCATCCACTTGCTGTCCGGCGGTGAAAAAGCGCTGACCGCCCTGTCGCTCGTATTTGCGCTGTTTCAGCTCAACCCGGCGCCGTTCTGCCTGCTCGACGAGGTAGACGCGCCGCTGGACGACACGAACACTGAGCGCTTCTGTGAACTCGTTGAAAAAATGTCAGCGGATTCACAATTCCTGTTCATCAGCCATAACAAAATCACGATGGAAATCGCAAATCAGCTGATCGGTGTCACCATGCAGGAGCCCGGCGTCTCCCGAGTAGTTGCAGTCGACATCGAGGAAGCTATGAAGTTAGCGGCCGAAGCTGCCTAGGGCATGAGCAACCTGCAGATCAGTCTGCTGGTCGTAGGCGTTTTGGTCGTCATTGGCGTTTATTTCTACAACTGGCGGCAGGAGCGTCAGTTTCACCGGCGCGTTGAGCAGGCGTTCGCACGCGAACATCCGGATGTGCTGTTGACCGAGCCGGCAGTTGCGCCAGCTCCCGCCGATGTACCGGAGATGCGGGTGGAGCCGCAGATGCAACCGGCTTCCGTTTCGTTGGAACCGCCGTCGGTATCTGCCGCCAGGATTTCGCCGGCATCTATCGATGCTGTCATCGATTACGTAGTCGAGGTCGAGCTTGACGTTCCCACAAATCTGACTAATGTGTATTTGGGCTTGCGCACGCTGGCCGACGGATGGCGCAAAGCAGTCGTGGTCGCCGGCTATGATGAGCAGACAGCCACCTGGGTTTCCGCCGCAAACGGCGACTCAGATGCTTACACGGACTTTCGATTCGCGCTGCAAATCTCCAATCGCGCCGGCTGCATAGGGCAACATCAGTTAATTGCATTTCGCGATGCGGTCATGAAGTGGGCGGAACGCAATGAGGGACGTGCCCGGTCGGCGGATGTAGCTGAGGCGCACGACAGGGCCGTTCAACTGGACCGCTTCTGCGCTGACGTCGACATCGCAATCGGCGTCAACGTCATCGCACGCGAAGGGGTCTCGTTTGCCGGTACCAAGGTCCGTGCGCTCGCCGAAGCTGCGGGGCTCAAGCTGGCATCTGATGGTGTATTTCATTTGTGTTCGGATGAAGGCGACACGCTCTTCACTCTGGACAACCATGAACCGATGCCGTTTGTTCCCGAACAGATGAAGACATTGACGACGAGCGGACTGACATTCCTGCTCGATGTACCGCGGGTGGCCGGGCCGGCGCGCGCTTTTGCCGTCATGCTTGCGACCGCGCGCGATTTCGCCGCAACGCTTGGCGGTACGTTGGTGGACGATAACCGCACGGCGCTCTCGGAAACCGCAATCGAGAAAATTCGCACCCAGCTTGCGAACGTCGTCGCCAAGATGGAAGCCGGCCGCATTCCGGCTGGAGGAGCACGCGCGCTGCGTTTGTTTTCCTGAATGGCCGCGCCTTCATCAATCGCGGCGCGCGTCAAAGCGCTGCGCGCCGAGCTCGACGAGCACAACTACAACTATTACGTACTTGACCGGCCGGTAATTACCGACGCCGATTATGACCGGCTGTTCCGCGAACTCGAAGAGCTCGAGCATGAGCATCCCGACCTTGTATCTGCCGACTCGCCCACGCAGCGAGTCGGCGGCGCGCCGCTCGCTGAATTTGCGCAGGTCCAGCACCGCACCCCCATGTTGTCACTGGCCAATGCGTTCCAGGACGATGAAATAGCTGCGTTCGATAAGCGCGTGCGTGAAGCGCTGGATGCGGATGCAATCGAATACGCGGCCGAGCCCAAATTCGACGGTCTGGCCATTAGCCTTACTTATGAAGGCGGCAATCTGGTGACGGCCGCAACGCGCGGCGATGGTTACAGCGGCGAAGATGTCACTGCGAATCTGCGTACCGTCCGCTCGATTCCCCTGCGCTTGCGGTCCGCTAAACCGCCCGCCCAACTCGAGGTTCGCGGCGAAGTTCTCATGCTGCGCGTGGAGTTCAGGCGTCTCAATGAGCGGCAGCGGGAACAGGGTGACAAGGAATTCGTGAACCCCCGCAACGCCGCAGCCGGTTCACTGCGCCAGTTGGATCCGCGCATTACGGCGACCCGGCGGCTGGCTTTTTTTGCCTACGGCACGGGCACTGTAATTGATGCGGGTATTCGCAGTCACGCAGAATCACTCGACCGTCTTGCCGGGATCGGCTTCCCGGTATCGGGTGAGCGGCGGGTTGTACGCGGGGTAGACGGCATGCTCGCTTATTACCACGAGATCGCCGGCAAACGAGCCGCATTGCCGTTCGATATCGATGGCGTCGTGTACAAGGTGAACGATCTCTCTGCACAAAATGCGCTGGGGTTCGTTTCGCGCGCGCCGCGCTACGCAATCGCGCATAAATTCGCTGCGGAGGAAGCAAGCACCCTGGTCGAAGGCATCAATGTGCAGGTCGGCCGCACGGGTGCGCTAACGCCGGTCGCGCGTTTCAAACCGGTCTTCGTGGGGGGCGTCACAGTTACGAACGCAACGCTGCACAACGAAGATGAAGTGCGGCGCAAGGACGTCCGCGTGGGTGATACGGTCGTAGTGCGCCGCGCGGGCGACGTCATACCCGAAGTCGTTCGCGTTATTGTGGAGAAACGGCCACCGGCAACCCGCGAGTTCGTCATGCCGACGGCGTGCCCCGTTTGTGGGTCGCAAGTGCACCGGTCTGCCGATGAGGCGGTGGTGCGCTGCACGGCGGGACTCTTCTGTCCCGCGCAGCGCAAACAGGCGTTGCTGCACTTCGCCGGGCGGCGGGCAATGGACATCGAAGGTCTTGGTAGCAAGCTTGTCGAGCAGCTTGTCGACACAAGCGTCGTGCAGACGCCGGCCGATCTTTACAAGCTCGATGTTGCCAAGCTCGCCGCGCTCGAGCGCATGGCAGAAAAGTCCGCGGGCAACGTCATGGCCGCCATCGAGAAAAGCAAAAGCACTACCCTCGCGCGATTTATATATGCGCTTGGCATTCGCAACGTCGGCGAAAGTACCGCGCTTGACCTGGCGCGCTATTTCGGCAACGTCGACCGTCTTTCGGCGGCGGGAGTCGAGGAGCTGCAGCAAGTGCCCGATGTAGGTCCGACGGTCGCGCAGAGCATCGCTGACTTCTTTGCAGAGCCCCACAATCGCCAGGTAGTGGCGGAGCTACAGAAGTCAGGCGTGAAGTTCGCTGAAACTGCGCCCCGCAAAGTTGACGCCGCGCATGCCGTATACGGTAAATCGTTCGTGCTCACCGGTACGTTGCCGACACTTACGCGCGACGAAGCCGCTCAGCGCATACGTGACCGCGGGGGAAAAGTCAGCGGCAGCGTCTCAAAAAGAACGCATTACGTTGTCGCGGGCGCCGATGCCGGCAGCAAATATGACAAGGCGCGCGAGCTCGGCGTTGCTATACTCGACGAAACGCGATTACTCGAATTGTTGAACGGATGAGGCCATCTTGAACGAAATTACCAAAGCAGTGTTTCCCGTCGCGGGGCTCGGTACCCGGTTCCTGCCGGCTACCAAGGCAAGCCCGAAAGAAATGCTGCCCGTGGTTGATAAGCCGCTCATTCAGTACGCCGTCGAGGAGGCCGTCGCCGCAGGCATCACGGAGATGGTGTTTATTACGGGCCGCAGCAAGCGTGCCATCGAGGATCATTTCGACAAGGCTTTTGAAGTCGAGGCCGAGCTTACCCAGCGCGGCAAACACGCGATGCTGGCGATGGTGCGGGATGTGGTGCCACGTCATGTCAAATGCATTTACGTGCGGCAGCAGGAAGCGCTGGGGCTCGGTCATGCGGTGCTGTGCGCGCAACCGGTAGTGGGTGACCAGCCTTTTGCGGTGATGCTCGCGGACGATTTGATCGACGCCAAGCCGCCCGTGATGAAGCAGATGGTCGATGGATACAAGCGTGAACGCTGCTCCTTGCTCGGGGTTCAACTCGTGTCCCGCGCTGAAACACGCCAGTACGGCATTGTGAAAGCCGGGCGCCGCGAGGGCAATCTGCACCCGGTCACTGCAATCATCGAGAAGCCGAAGCCGGAGGCGGCGCCTTCGCGCCTCGGTGTCGTGGGACGTTACATACTCACACCGCGTATCTTTCATCACCTGCAACGCATCAAGCCGGGCGCGGGCGCCGAGATCCAACTTACGGATGGCATCGCTGCACTGCTGAGAGAGGAGCGTGTGCTGGCGTATCAGTTTACGGGTGTGCGCTACGATTGCGGCAGCAAGCTTGGCTATCTCAAGGCGAATGTCGCCTATGGACTGCAGCACTCGGAAGTCGGCCGCGATTTCAAGCTGCATCTGGCTGCTTTACGGCGCGCCCAACCGAAGTGAACGGCTGCATTTCACAGATAACGATTGGCGACATCGCAATTGCTCTCAGTCATCGAAGCGCGAGCCATACTGCAGAATGCGGAGCAGGTGTGCTCAGCGATTGAGGTGTCGAATGCCGTTCAGCGAGTAGCCGCTGAGATCACAGAACTCCTGGCCGAACGCAATCCACTTGTCTTGAGCGTGATGAGCGGCGCCGTCGTTTTTGCGGGCCAGTTGCTGCCCTTGCTTCGCTTCCCGCTTACTGCTGACTACGTGCATGTGACCCGTTATGGGGGTGCGCTCAGCGGCAGTCACCTCGAATGGAAGCGGTTTCCTGAAAATAAGATCGCCGGTCGCACCGTGCTGGTGCTGGATGACATACTGGACGAAGGACATACTCTGTGTGCAGTACGCGGTCGAGTCCTCGCAGCCGGCGCCGAGGCTTTCTACTCGGCGGTTTTTGCAAATAAACAAATCAGCGTGAGCAAACCGATAGCCGCCGACTTCGTCGGTATCCAAGTACCCGATCGATACGTGTTCGGTTTTGGCATGGATGTCAAAGGTGCGTGGCGTAACCTGCCGGCGGTGTATGCGCTTGGATCAGAACAGCCGTAAACGCCCAAAGATGACATCGATTGCGCCACGTTTGCGTGGCCTCGGTTCGCATCGCCAACCATGTCCGATTGATGCGCAAATCGTACAGGTGCTTTGTCGGCGCAGAACGCAACCTCGTGCCTCGCTATGTTAGCGATCATCGGCGGCAGTGGTTTTGCTTATCTTCCAAAGTTTGAGGCACGGCGACGGGAAGTGGTGCGCACCCCATACGGCGAACCTTCGGGCGCTCTCAAGTACGGCACGATCGCCGGTGGTGATGTCGTGTTTCTTGCGCGGCACGGTTATGGCCATACAATACCGCCGCATCAAATCAACTATCGCGCAAACATATGGGCGCTGCATGCGTGCGGTGTCCGCGACGTCATCTCCATTGCGGCAGTGGGCGGCATACGCAGGGATCTTGTCCCCGCGACACTAGTCATTCCCGATCAGATCATTGACTACACGCATGGAAGGGCTGGCAGCTATTTCACCGTTGATGACCGCGGGGTGCATCACATCGATTTCACTTTTCCCTATTCGCCGACGCTGCGTACGGCATGCCTGCATGCAGCGGCCTGTGCCGGCGAGCCGGTCGTCGACGGAGGCGTATACGCCGCCACGCAGGGCCCGCGGCTCGAGACCGCTGCTGAGATCGACCGCCTCGAGCGCGATGGCAGCGACGTCGTCGGCATGACCGGCATGCCGGAAGCGGCACTTGCACGGGAAATCGGTGTCTCTTATGCCATGATAGCGATTGTCGTCAATCACGCTGCGGGACGCGGCGGAACTGGTGCGGCGATCGCCATGGACGACATCGCGCGCGTGCTACAGCAATCAACAGACAAAGTGCAACGTATTCTTGAGCAGTTGGTGATTACACATGGCAGTTAGAGAAGTGTTGAGAATGGGGGACCCGCGGTTGCTCGAACGGGCCCGGCCGGTAGACAAATTTAGCACCGAAGAATTAAACGAATTGCTGAACGATATGCAGGACACGATGCGGGCGCTGGATGGCGCGGGACTTGCGGCGCCGCAGATCGGCGTCGGTCTGCAAGTAGTGATATTCGGCATAGACCATAACCCTCGCTATCCCGATGCCGAGGCGGTTCCTTACACCGTGCTGATCAATCCAACCCTGACACCGATTGGAACGGAGATGGAAGAGGGATGGGAAGGCTGTCTATCCGTTCCCGGCATGCGAGGAGTCGTTGCGCGCCATACCCAGCTGCGGTATCAGGGCTTCGACGAAAGCCGCCAAGCTATCGACCGTACGGTAAGCGGCTTCCATGCTCGTGTGGTGCAGCACGAGTGTGATCACCTCATCGGGGTTTTATATCCAATGCGGATACGCGACTTCAGCCGGTTTGGTTTTACCGATGTGCTGTTCCCTGACCAGGAAATGGCGGACGACTAGATAAGACCGCCGCGCAACGCGCCGCCGTCGGTAAACTCAGGTTTGTAACTCGCGGACGAGATCGCTTTCCAGCTTCACGACTGTTTTCAGATCGTCCAGTGCAGGACCGTTGATCAGGAAAATATCCTCGGCACGGTCGCCGAGCGTATTGATCTTCGCGGTATGCAGGTTGACGTGATAAGCCACCAGGCAGCGCGCTATTCGCGACAGCAGCCCCGGACGATCTCCCGCGATGATGCTCAAGACTTTGTAAAGTCCGCGCTCGTCGGCGCTGACCCTCACTTCCGGTGAGATCGGGAAATGCTTGAGCTGACGGCTAACCCGTCCCTGCGCTGGGGGCTCGAGTGGTGTCTGATGCTGCAGCCGCTGTGCAAGCTCGTATTCGATGTAGCCGATCACATCGCGGTACTGCGGCGTTTTGTTGTTTGGATCGAGGATTTCGAAGCTATCGAGCGCATAGCCGTGCCGCGTAGTATAAATTTTCGCCTCGACGATCGAGTAGCTGATGCGCTCGAAAAAACTACAGATGCGTGCGAACAGATCCTTCTGGTCACGCACGTAGATCATTACCTGTAGTCCTTCGCCGGCCGGCGACAGGCG
>Ga0207683_10001062_pt1 | contig 25043 bp, 22 predicted proteins | sample KBSM73metaG_FD_184333 | JGI IMG/M metagenome (GOLD analysis project Ga0207683, IMG submission 184333) | Miscanthus rhizosphere microbial communities from Kellogg Biological Station, Michigan, USA - KBS M7-3 metaG (SPAdes) (version 2) | ecosystem: Host-associated > Plants > Roots > Rhizosphere >... | reverse complement strand
TATGAGATCCGTGACGTGATCGCGACGACATCGCCGTCGATGGACATCCAGGTTTCGTCCAATTTCGAACGTCTGTTGTTCGACGCTTATGGACGGGATGCGCAAGCCGTGCGTGCGTCGATGGCTTCCTTGGCCCAGCACCGGCGCTTTGCCCTGTCCGCATCGGCGATCAAGGAACTGCGATCGCTATTCACCGCCGATCGCGCTGACGAGCAGGAGAGCGCTGCTGAGATTCGTGCCTGGGTCCGCGAGGCCGACTATTGCGTCGATCCGCACACTGCCGTTGCCCTTGCCGTGGCAGAGAAGGAGAAGCGAGATCCTTCGGTCCCGATGGTCGTCCTGTCGACGGCGCATCCGGCGAAATTTCCCGATGCGGTCAAGGCGGCCTGCGGTGTGACGCCGGCGCTTCCTGACACCTTCGCCGATCTGGGGCGCCGGAATGAACGGATCGTTGTTTTACCGGCAGACCAGACGGCCGTAGAGCGGTATGTAACATCTGTGTCGCGCGCGGCGCGTGAAGGAGCAGCTGCATGAGTGTTGAAGTTACCCGTCTTCCCTCGGGACTTTCGGTGGTGACTGATCGGATGCCGCATCTTGAAACGGCGTCCCTCGGCGTGTGGATCGGTTCGGGGAGCCGCAACGAGAAACCGGATGAACACGGTATCTCGCATTTGCTTGAGCATATGGCGTTCAAGGGGACCAAGCGCCGCACCGCGCGACAAATCGCGGAAACGATCGAGGCGGTCGGCGGGGATCTCAATGCAGCAACCAGCGTCGAGTCGACCGGTTATTTTGCGCGCGTGCTCAAGGACGATGTGCTGCTCGCAATCGACGTTCTGTCCGACATTCTTTCCGAGCCGACTTTCGACGCCGATGAATTGAAGCGCGAACAGAACGTGATTGTGCAGGAAATAGGTGCGACCGAGGACGCGCCTGACGATCTCGTATTTGATCGCCTGCAGGAAACGGCATTTCCTCTCCAGCCGGTCGGCCGCTCTATTCTCGGAACACCGGAGACCGTGCGCTCATTCAACCCGGCGCGTTTGCGCGCGTATTTGTCGCGCAACTACAGAGCTCCCAACATGGTGGTGGCCGCCGCGGGTGCTGTCGACCACAAGGCAATCGTGGCGGAAATCGACAAGCGTCTGGCGACATTCCAAGGACCGCGTGCTCCCGAACCAGAGCCGGCGCATTTCCGCGGTGGCACAAAAGTCGAAACGCGCGACCTCGAACAGGTGCACATCGCCATGGCGCTGCAGGGATTGCCGGTAGGCGACGATCAGCTTTACAGCTTGCAGGTATTCACCAGCGTGCTTGGTGGCGGGATGTCGTCGCGTCTGTTCCAGGAGGTTCGCGAAATTCGCGGCCTTTGCTACGCAATACATGCGTTCCACATGCCGTTTTCCGACACTGGGCTATTCGCGCTCTATGCGGGTACGGACGAGGCTGATGCTCCTGAACTGATGCGCGTCGTTATCGATCAGATTGGCAATGCCACCGAAACTCTGAACGACACCGAAATAAATCGCGCCAAAGCCCAGATGAAAGCAGGTCTTCTGATGGCGCTGGAAAGCTCCGAGGCCCGCGTAGGCCAGCTCGCGAGGCAGATGCTCGCCTATGGACGTCCGGTTCCGCTCGAGGAGATTGTCGCCAAGGTCGATGCAGTGACCGTCGAGAGCGCCCGTGCGGCCGGGCGCGCCTTGATCGGTCGCGCCAGGCCGGCGATCGCCGCGCTCGGGCCTGGCAGTGGCCTTGAAACGACTGCCGCGATCGCCGAAAGTCTGGTCCGCCGCGCGGCATGACCGCGATACGTCCATGGCGTTTTTCCGAACCGTAAGTTCCAACGAAACAGTGCCGAGCATGACCGGCGCGGGCGTGACGTTGCGTCCGCCGCACAGCGGCGATTTTGCCGAATGGGCGGCGTTGCGCGAAACGAGCCGGCGCTTTCTGGTTCCATGGGAGCCGATTTGGCCGGCTGACGATCTCACGCGCGGCGCTTTCCGCCGCAGGCTCAAGCGATATGCCGAAGATCAGCGTAGTGATCTGGCTTATGCCTTCTTGATATTCCGCAGCGACGACAACGCGATGGTTGGAGGATTGACGATTGCCAATATTCGCCGCGGCGTGGCGCAGGCGGGCAGTGTCGGGTATTGGGTTGGTGCGCCGTTTGCCCGCAAGGGGTATATGACTGCTGCCGTTCGGGCACTGATACCGTACAGCTTTTCGGCCCTGCGGCTGCATCGGCTGGAAGCCGCTTGCATCCCGGACAATGTCGCCTCAATCCGGTTGCTGGAAAAGACCGGTTTCAAGCGTGAGGGTTATGCCCGGGGCTATCTGTGTATCAACGGAGTCTGGCAGGATCACTTGCTGTACGCGCGTCTCAAAGACGACGTCGATTGACTGCCACAATTGTTCGGTTGTCTGAGCGCGCAAGTAGGGATGCCGCCAAAAAAATGGGAAAAGCATGCGGGTAGCCGGCAAGATCGCAGCACTGTTAGGCTTGGCTTTGGGGCTCGCCGGCTGCGGCTCCGGATCGAGCAATCTCTTCAGCTCGTCCGCGCTCGATCTTTTCAGTACGTCATCGAAGGCGAGCAACGACACTCAGGCAGCAGGAGAGTCGGCTCCCGATATCGAGTGTCCGGGCGTGAGTGTGCGCACGGGTGCCGCTACGCTCATGATCGGCAGCAAGTCGGGCGGCGAAGAGCCTACCGCGCTGGACCTGCGCTACCAGGTCACAATCGTCCGCACCGCGCGAGAGTGCCATGTGAATTCCGGCATCATGACGATGAAAGTTGGTGTCGAGGGACGGGTTATCACCGGTCCCGCGGGTGGGGCGGGCACGGTCAATGTGCCGATCCGTCTTGCCGTGGTTCAAGAGGGGGTAAACCCCAAAACCATTCTGTCAAGATTCGCCAGCGTAGAAGTTGTCGTGGCGGGCTCAGTTGATCGCGTTCCCTTCGTGCACGTCGATTCGGAAATCTCGTTCCCGTTGCCGCAGCCGATATCCAACATCGACGCTTACGTGGTCTATGTGGGATTCGATGCTTCGGGGGCACAGCAGGATAGAAGAAAGAAACCTGCGACCAAGCCGAAGCCGCGAACAGCGCCTGGGGCAAATCCGCGCCAAAACTGAGGAAGCGTCGCAGTGTGATGGACTGCGCGCATTCACGATCGCAATTTGAGGAACCGCGGGTCGAAGCCTAGTTCAGCTTCTTGCGAACGTCTTCGATCCCTTTGGCGAGAAGCTCGCCAGCCAGCTTGCCCTTGGCTTCGACGTTCAGGATCTTTTCCGCAGCGGCGACTGCGGCTTCGGCGGCGGCACTGCGGACGTCCGCCGCTGCCTGCGCTTCCGCCTGGGCGATCTTGGTTTCAGCCATCGCAGTGCGTCGAGCCACGAAATCTTCGATCCGCGTCTTGGCCTCCGTGGCAAGCCTTTCGGCTTCGGCCTTGGCGCCGGCGATGATTTCTTCCGCTTCGCTTTCGGCGGCGTGCTGCTTTCTCTGATATTCCGCCAGGAGCTCAGCTGCTTCGTCCTTGAGCTTGCGCGCTTCGTCGAGCTCGGCGCGAATGCGGCCGGCACGATCGTCCAGCGCCTTCGACACCATGTTGTGCACGCCGAGATAGCCCAGGAAGCATACGAAGATGACGAATGCGATCGCCACCCAGGTTTCCGGCTCACGCAGCAGTTCCATGGCTCCCGTTACCTCTTAAGAACGTCGGCGACCGCTGCATCGATCGCATTGTCGGCTGGCGCTTTACCAATCAGCCGCTCGACAATCGCCTTGGCCGCGTCTGTCGCGATGCCGTGCACGTTTGCCATCGCCTTCTGTTTAGTTCCAGCGATGGTCTTTTCAGCGTCGGCTAATTTGACCTGGAGCTGATCCTCGAGCTTCTTGCGGGTCGCACCCGCCTCGGCAGCCTGTTTCTCGCGCATATCATTGGCAATTGACTGTGCCCTGCTGCGGGCATCAGCCAGAGATTTTTCATAGGCCGCGAGTGCACCGTCGGATTGCGTCTTGAACGAATTCGCCTGCGCGAGGTCGTCATCAATCCGCTTTTGCCGTTCCGCGATGATGCCGCCAACGCGCGGCAACGCGACTTTCGCCAGGATGACGTAGAGCAATACGAAAGTGATGGCGAGCCATACGAGCTGCGACGCAAACGTGTGCGAATCGAAGGGCGGAAACGCGCCCTTATGTCCGCCCGGCACTTCGGTATGGGCAGTCGTGGCCATGGTCGTAAAGGCGACCGGTTCTTACAGCGCGAAGAGGAGCAGCAGCGCGATCAGCAGCGAAAAGATGCCGAGCGCTTCCGTCACGGCAAATCCGAAAATCAGGTTGCCGAATTGCCCTTGGGCGGCCGATGGGTTTCTCAGGGCCGCGGCCAGGTAGTGACCGAAGATGGCACCGACGCCGACGCCGGCGCCACCCATGCCGATGCAGGCAATGCCGGCACCGATGTATTTTGCTGCGATTGGATCCATGACGAACTCCTTTGCTTGATCTTGTCTGGTCTTCAATGACCCGGATGGATGGCATCGTTGAGATAGATGCAGGTGAGGATGGCAAACACGTAGGCTTGCAGGAAGGCGACGAGCAGTTCGAGTGCGGTCAGTGCAACGACCATCGCGAGCGGCAACGTCGCGCCTGCCATGCCGATGATCCCCGCGCTTCCAAGTAGCGTGATGAAGCTGGCGAACACCTTCAGCGTGATGTGACCAGCCAGCATATTGGCAAAGAGACGCACGCTGTGAGAGATCGGGCGCGAAAGGAACGACAACACTTCGATGAATACGATGAGCGGCAGGATGTAGATCGGAATGCCCTTGGGCACGAACAGGTTGAAGAAGTGAAGCCCGTGCTTCCAGAATCCATACACAAGGACCGTGAGGAAGACCGACATCGCCAATGTCGCGGTAATGATGATGTGCGTGGTGACGGTAAAGGCGTAGGGGATAAGCCCAATGATGTTCACCGTCAGGATGAACGTGAACAGGGCGAACACGAATGGGAAGAAACGCATTCCCTCGTTGCCGGCCGTACTTTTTATGGTGTTGGCGACGAATTCGTACGTCAGCTCGGCTGTCGACTGCACGCGGCCCGGCACAAGGCTTCGTTTGGCGGTGCCGCCAATAAGGAATGCAGTGATGACCACAACTGCGGCGACCATATAAGCCGCAGAATTGGTGAAGGCGATCTCGGTGTTGCCGATTTTGACGACCGGAAACAGATCGATGATCTGGAATTGATGGATTGGATCGACAGCCATGAGAACTACAGTTGTCTATCGCGAACGACCCCTGCCGCCCGCATCACATTTAGTACGCCCGCCGCGAAGCCGAGCAACAAAAATACGATGAGCCCCCATGGCGAGATTCCCAACCAGCGGTCGAGTAGCCAGCCGATTACCGCGCCCACAAGCACCCCAGCGACCAGTTCGGTCGACAACCGGAAACCACGGGCGATCGCCGAAGGATCGGCGGTCTGACGAGGACCGGTGTCGTTTTCGGGTGGTCGGTTCGCCTGGGCGAGCCGACTGCCGAGACGTTGGAGCCTCGCGGAGAGAGCAGCCTCGTCGTCCGGCGGTTCGTTGCGATCGTCTTTGCCGCGCGTGTCAGACATGCTTGCGACTCGCGTCGGTTTCAGGTCTCGCGAGTCCCGCCGCCCTAAAAGCCGCGCGGACCATACTTACCGAGTTTCATCGAGTCAAGGAACCGCGCCTGCGGCATAAGCGATTGAAATGAAGGAAAAAAAGCCGGATTTTGGGCGACGAAAGCTGATCGGGCTGTGCACTGCGGAATGACTTGCGCGGGTTCAGCCGATCTCGAGTCGGTGCTAGGCTGCTGGCATCCCACCGCTGTTCACAGGAAATCGCCATGCGCGTCTCTACGCTTGCACTTGCAGTCATTCTCGCCGGCCCTTCGGGGTTCTCATGGGCGCAGACCGCCAGCGAAGGGGAGAAGGCAGCACCCCAGGAGCCCGCCGTATCAAATTCGCAGACACCGGTCGCGAGCCGGTACAGCTTCAACCGCGTCGACAACGGATTCATCAGGCTCGACAGCACCAATGGCGAAATCGCCTATTGCAGCGCGCAGACGAGCGGATGGATTTGCCAGGCCGTGCCGATCGATAAGGCCTCATCCGCAGCCAGCAATGAAGACGGGCAGAAGGGCATCACCTTCCTGAAGGGATTGGAAGAGAAACTGGGCCGCTTGCAGGATGAAGTTGCGTCATTGAAGAAGGAGATTGCCGCTCTGAGAGAGCCACCTCCGCCGCGTCCGCCAGCTGACTTATCGCCGCAATCCGGGAACAGTCCCGACGTAACGATCAAGCTGCCGACGCAGGAAGACATGGCGCGCGCCCGCGAATTTCTTGAAGACGCCTGGCGTCGTCTTGTCGAGATGTTCGGCTCGGTCCGCAAAGACATCATGCGCAAGACCTAGTCGGCCGACCGGAGCAACGCCGAATTCATGCCTGGTCGTTTGTCCGCCATTGTCGAGGCCGTGCCGCAACTCATTGCCAGTGCGATTTTACGAATCGATACGCGAGGCGCCGGCTTCATCGATATTACCGCTGACGCAACAAGCTTTATCGACAGCGCCGGAGCGGGCGAGGGAGTGTTGCTGATCTTTTTGCGGCACACCTCGGCTTCGTTGACGATCCAGGAAAATGCCGATCCCGATGTGCAGGCGGATTTGCTGACCGCGCTCGATCGGCTCGCGCCCGAAAACGCGAGCTGGATCCACGATGCTGAAGGCCCGGACGACATGCCGGCGCACGTCAAGGCAATGCTCAACGGCGTGTCATTGCACGCCCCGGTGACCGGCGGAAAACTCGCGCTCGGAACCTGGCAGGGCATTTACCTCGTTGAACATCGTCGCAGGCCGCACAGCCGGGACGTAATGTTTCAGTTCATCGGCAGCCGGAAATAAAAACGCCCCGCATTGCGGGGCGTTCAGGAAATAAAAGGGCGGCGGTTGTCCGCCGCCCTTATCGGCTAACTAGCCTTTTTGGATCGCAACACCGGAGCTGGTGGTGATATCAACGCCCTTGGTGTCACGAAGGAACAGGGTTCCGATCACCAACGTCATCACCGCAACGATGATCGGGTACCAAAGGCCGGCATAAATATCGCCCTGTGCCGCCACCACCGCCGTCGCGAGCAACGGCAACATTCCGCCAAACCAGCCGTTGCCAATGTGATATGGCAGCGACATCGAGGTGTAGCGGATCTTGGTCGGAAACATCTCGACCAGGAAGGCGGCAATCGGTCCGTACACCATGGTTACGTAGATCACCATGATGACCAGGATCAACTCGGTCATGAACCAGTTGATCTTCTTGGGGTCAGCTGACTTCGGATAACCTTTCGCCGCAAGCGCCGCCGTCCATTTAGCGTTATCCCACCCTTGTATCTTGGTGCCGCCAATGTCCATGTCGACAGACTTCGACCCGGCCGCATGCGCTATCTTGAACGAAAGGCCTGACTTGGTCAGGAAGTCCTGTGCGCGGTCGCAATCGGTGAATTTCGACCACGGACCGACGAAGATGTGGAAGTTACACGTCGACTGATCGGCCGTGACCGTGATCGGGTTGGCCTTGGCGAACGCTTCCAGGTCCGGATTGACGTAGTGAGTCAGGCCCTGGAACAGCGGGAAGTAGGTGATCGCCGCGATCGCGCAGCCGGCCAGAATGATCTTGAGGCGGCCAATGCGATCGGAAAGCCATCCAAAGAAGATGAAGAATGGCGTGCCGATGACCAGTGATATGCCAATCAACCAGTAGGCTGTGATGTAGTCGACCTTGAGTGTGATCACGAGGAAGAACAGCGCGTAGAACTGTCCCGTGTACCACACCACGCCTTGGCCGGCGGTTGCGCCGAGCAACGCGAGCAACACATATTTGTTGTTGGGATAGTGGAAGAAGCTCTCTGTCAGCGGTGCCTTTGAGCCTTTTCCTTCCGACACCATCTTCTGGAAGATGGGTGTCTCATTCAGCTTGAGACGGATGTACACGGAAAAGACAAGCAGGATCACTGAGACGAGGAACGGAATGCGCCATCCCCACTCCGAGAAGTCCTTGGCGACCATGTTGCCGCGGCAGAGTGCGATGACGATAAGCGCCAACAGCAAACCTAGCGTAGCTGTCGTTTGGATGAAGCTCGTGGCATAGCCCCGTTCATTCGGGCGCGAGTGTTCAGCCACATACGTTGCCGCGCCGCCGTATTCGCCGCCCAGCGCCAGACCCTGACAAAGGCGCAGGGTGACGAGCATGATCGGCGCCAGCCACCCGACGCTTGCAAATGTCGGAAGCACGCCGACGAGGAATGTCGCGGTGCCCATCACCATGATGGTGACGAGGAAGGTGTATTTGCGGCCGACCAGGTCGCCGATGCGTCCGAAGATGATCGCGCCGAAGGGGCGCACAAGAAATCCGGCCGCATAGGTAGCAAACGCCGACAGCAGTGCTGCGGTGTCATTCCCTGCCGGAAAGAACAATGAAGCGAAGAACGGTGCCAGCACCGCATAGAGATAGAAGTCATACCATTCGAAGATCGTGCCGAGCGATGATGCGAAGATGACGAATTTTTCGTCCTTCGACATTCCGCCCGCGCGAGAAGCGGTACCAGCCACTGCGCTCATCTTGAATCCCCCGTTTGTGCTTTTCCAAACATCCTTCCGCCGCTAATGGCGAAAACGCATGCCGATCGGACCCCGACCGACCATGCGCCCCCGCTGGCGGTGGTTTGAAAACACTAGTCTGGTGGGAGCCGCCGGCCCTATTCGACTTTTGGCGAAGCCGGGCGTCTAAGGCGTGGATTTATCAGAGCTTTCTCGCACTGCACCAAAGCAATTTTCGTCGAGAGGTGAAAGGCTTGCGCTCGAACGAGCAGCGGAGGAACATGGTTCAAAGCGCGGGATAATCCGCAGGAAAATGGTGCGGCGCATGGCCGCGCCAACGAAAGTCTCAGAGGAAATTTCTGATTTGAATGAAGCGTTGCAATACCGGTTTGTGATTGCCGACGACCATCCTCTGTTCCGTGGAGCGCTGCGTGAGGCGGTCACGGGTCTCCTGGCGCAAGCGGAGATAGCCGAAGCCGGCACTTACGACGAGCTTGTCGAATTGCTCGAACGAAGCAGCGACGTCGACCTCGTTCTGCTCGATCTCGCCATGCCCGGCGTGCGGGGCTTCTCCGGATTGATGTACATGCGGGCCCAATATCCGGGGGTGCCGGTCATCGTCGTGTCAGCAAACGATGATCCGGCCGCTATCCGACGTTGCATGGAATTCGGTGCGTCGGGCTTCATACCGAAAACCCTCGGTGTGGAAGCGATGCGCACGGCGATTTCGCGGGTGTTGGGCGGGGACGTGTGGACGCCGCCCGACGTCGACCTCACCGGCGGATCAGACGCCGAAGCGGCGGAGTTGATGGCGCGGATGGCGACGCTGACGCCGCAACAGGTACGCGTGCTGATGATGTTATCGGAAGGACTGTTGAACAAGCAGATCGCATTTCAACTCGGCGTCTCGGAGGCGACGGTGAAAGCGCATGTCTCCGCGATTCTGCAGAAGCTCGGCGTTGAAAGCCGGACCCAGGCCGTTATCGCCGCAGCCAAGATAGAAGGCGGCCAGTGGCCGCAAGGCGCGGCGGTTGAAGGCTGACTGCGCTACTCCGCTGCCGCAGCACGCATCATGCGCCATTGCGCCAATAGCGCGCGCAGTGCGGCCGGCTTGATCGGCTTGTGCAAGAGTTGAATTCCTTGGGTCCGCGCCTGTTCGCGTACGGCCGGCGAGCGGTCGGCAGTGATCAGGATCGCGGGCAGGTCGCCGAAGCGACGTCGAAGCTCGGTGATCGCCTCTATGCCGTTGCCGTGGTCGAGATGGTAGTCGACCAGCAACCCATTCGGCATCAGCGGACTTTCCCCGATTACGGCCAAGGCGGTCTCAAGGTCTGGCGCCTTGATGACTTCACAACTCCAGCTCCGCAGAAGCGTTTCCATGCCGTCGAGCACGGACGGCTCGTTGTCGATGCAGAGCGCCGTGATGCCGACGAGCTGGCTCGGGTCGATGCGGGTATCCTCTCGCGCGGGCAGTTCGACCGGTGCCGCGTTTGACAGTGGCACGGTGACCATGAAGCGCGACCCGCGCCCGGCCTCTGATTCAAGACCGATCGTGCAATCGAGGACGCGCGCAAGCCGCTCCACGATGGAAAGGCCAAGGCCCAATCCGCGCGCAATCTTGGCGCCCTGATCGAGACGATGAAATTCCACGAATATGTCGCGCCACCTTGATTGCGGAATGCCGACGCCGGTGTCGTAAACGTCGATGCGCAGATGGTCGCCGCGTCGCCTGCATCCCACGAGCACGCGTCCCTCCGGCGTGTATTTGATCGCATTGGAAACAAGGTTCTGGATCAGCCTTCGCAGCAGTCGGCGATCGGACCGCACGACGAGACCAGATGGTATGAAAGTGAGGTCGAGTCCCTTGGCCGTCGCCAGCGGAGCGAACTCGAGCTCGATCTGGCGCATCAGCTCGTCGATGCGGAAACTGGCGAACTCGGGACGCAAGGCACCGGTGTCGAGCCGCGACATGTCGAGCAAGGCACCGAAAATCTCTTCAACGGCCTCGAGCGAAGCGTCGATATTGTCGACCAGCCGCCTGTCCTCGCGTCCGCCACGTTCGATCAGCGCCGTGACGTAAAGCCGCGCCGCGTTCAGCGGCTGCAGGATGTCATGGCTCGCGGCCGCGAGGAATTTCGTTTTTGAAATATTGGCCGCATCGGCTTCGCCTTTCGCGAGTTCGAGCGCGGCGTTGAGTCGGGTCAGTTCCTCGGTGCGCTCGTGCACGCGCCGCTCCAGCGTTTCATTGGAGCGCTCCAGGGCTTCCGCCGCTTCCACGCTTGCCGTGATGTCGGTGTACGTCGTGACGATGCCACCATCAGGCATGCGATTGGCGCGAACCTCGATCACCAGTCCCTGCGCGAAGCGCTCCAGGAAAGGCTCATTGCCCGAGACGTAGCGCTCGATTTGCATGCGCACGAATTCCTCGACTTCCGCCGAAGGGGCATCACCGCGCGTGCCATTGAAGCGCAGAATGTCGGCGAGCCCGATGCCAACGCGAATGAAGCTTGGCGGCAAATCGAGGATCTCACCGAACTGCCGGTTCCAGCAAATCAGCTGCAATTCCTTGTCAAATACGGCAATGCCTTGACGAACGTGATCGAGCGCCGTCTGCAGGATCTCCCGGTTGTATTGGATCGCTGCGTTGGCATCGTCCAGGAGCTTCAATGCCGCCTTGGTCGAAACCGTGCGTTTACGCAGAAGCAGTGACAGAACCAGCCGCGAGGATGCGCCGCCGATCGCCGACGCGAGAATATGCTCGGCATAACGGATCAATCGGAAATCCGCGTCGTCCTTCGGCTCAAGACTGATGCGTTGCGCGGCGGCGAAGCTTTCAAAGGCCGATTGCGTTCGTTCTTCGCCGAGGTAGCGCGCGATTGTGCTTGTGAGCTCATCGACCGTCACTGAAGAGCGCCACAGCCGGAAGCTCGGGGCAATCGGCGTGAAATCCGAGGGCACGAACGTATTGGCCTGCAGTCGCTCGATTGGCGAAGGCTCCCTGCGTAACGAGAATCCGATGTAGAACAAAACGTTCAGCAGCAGGCTCCAGGTCACGCCGTGGACGAGGGGAGGCAGGTCGAGTCCGAGCAGGTGCTGCGGACGCAGCATACCGAGACCCCATGGTCCTTCGGTAAGAATGCGCTCACCGACAATGCCGATGTCTGACAGCGTCGGAAGAAGCAACGTGTAGGCCCAGACCAGGAAGCCGACCGTCATGCCGGCGATTGCGCCAGCCGCAGTCGCGCGTCGCCACAACAGTCCACCAAAGAAGGCAGGTGCCAATTGTGCAATGGCTGCGAACGAGAGCAGCCCTATCGAGGCAAGCTGCGCTTCGCCCGCCGAACGGTAATACACATAAGCGAGAAGCAGGATCGCGAAGATCGCCAGGCGCCGCACCGTCAGGAGCATCGAGCCGATGTTGTCGCGGCGATTGATCAGTCTTTCACGCCGCTGCAACACGAACGGCATGACCAAGTCATTCGACACCATAATCGAGAGCGCAACTGATTCGACAATCACCATGGCAGTGGCTGCCGACAAGCCGCCGACGAAAGCGATGATTGTGAAAAAGATCGAACCGTTCTCGAGGGGCAGCGCCAGCACGAACATGTCGCTGTCGATTTTTCCGGCGGGAAACGTCAGAAGGCCGGCAAGGGCAATCGGCACCACAAACAGATTGATCAGAACGAGATAGAGAGGATAAAGCCAGACGGCGCGTTTGATTTCGCCTTCGTTATTGTTCTCGACCACCGCTACGTGGAATTGTCGCGGCAAGAGAATGAACGCGACAAACGAAAGCAACGTCATCGCGATCAATGTATCGGCGCGTGGCTCGCGGCCGAAGATGGCGGCAGTCGAAGGGCGCTGCATTGCCTCCTTGAACAATGCAACCGGTCCGTCGAACATCCAGAACGTCACGAATATCCCGACGGCGAGGAATGCGAGAAGTTTGACAATCGATTCAGTCGCAACCGCCAGCATCAATCCGTCCTGATGCTCGGTCGCATCGATATGGCGCGTACCGAAAAGGACTGCGAATGTTGCCATCGACAACGCAACGAAAAGCGCGATGTCGCCCAGCAACGGACGGGTAACTTCCGTGCCCGCCGTGACGTGCGCCAAAATTGTTTCGAGCGACGACGACACCGCTTTCAGCTGCAGGGCGATGTAGGGGATCGTTCCGACGATTGCGATCAAAGCGACTGTCGCGGCAACCGCCTGGCCTTTTCCGTAGCGTGCGGCAATGAAATCTGCGATCGAGGTAATGTTTTGTGCTTTGGCCAGGCGCACGATGCGGATCAGGAGCGGGCCGCACAGGCCAATCATGATGGCCGGCCCGATATAAATCGTCAGGAAGTCGAAGCCGGTGCGTGAAGCAAAGCCGACCGACCCGAAGAATGTCCAGGACGTGCAGTAGATTGCGAGCGACAGCGGATAGATCAGCAGCCGCGCGCGCCCGTCGCGGCGGAGGCCGCGCGTGCGATCGCCGTAGCTCGCGACCAGGAACAGCAGCCCGATATACGCAAGCGCAACGGCGATAACGACCCAACCCTGCAACATAGACACTCCAGATCGGGAACAGGCGTCGCTTCACTACGATTTTGCCGTCCTAAATCACCACAGAACTCCAACCGAGGCACGATCTTTATGTGGCGGCGAACCCGCGCCTCACCGACGTACCAATGGTCCATCCCATCATACCGTAAGCTATTGTAATACCAGTACTTTTTACTTAACCCTTGCCGCGTATAGTGCAGAATGTCGTTGGTCCGACAGCGGGCGTCGCCAGGGGAAGCAAATCATGGCTCCGGACAGCAGCGATCTCTTCATCGTCGACGACGATGCGATGATGCGTGACGCACTCTCGGTGGTTTTCACGCTTGCCGGGTATCGCGTGACCGGCTTCGTTGATGGCGAGACATTTCTCGCAGTGGCCAGCGATCGGACACCTGCCGCGGTCCTATTGGATCTGCATTTGCCGGCCAAGTCAGGTTTGGTCGTGCTCAGGGAACTGGATGCTCGCAGCTACCCCGCGCCAATCTTTATTGTGACGGGTGACAGTGATGTGAGCTCAGCCGTAGAGGCGGTGAAAAGCGGGGCATTCGACTATCTGGTCAAGCCGCTTGATGCGCGCGCAATTGTTGCCCGCGTACGCAGTGCGATCACGGCGTTTGCAAGACGTGACGGAAGTGCGGCCGGCAAGATTGGACTGCCGGCAGACTTTCCCGGCCAGAGTCTTCTGACCCCGCGCGAACGCGAGGTTCTCACCCAGATTGCCGAAGGTGCCTCCAACAAGGAAGTTGGCCGGCGTCTCGGCATCAGCCCACGGACGGTGGAAGTCCATCGGGCCCGCCTCATGGAAAAGATCGGCGCGCGGAATGCCGCCGATCTCGTACGCATTGTGCTCAGCGGCGGCGACAGCCGTGCATTGTCAACATCTGAAATGACGACCTGATTTTTTCGGCCACAGGCATTTGACGCGAGCAGCGGCGCGCGTCATTGATCCGGCCTGATGAGCCGCGACATCGGGTGCGCCTGGCTCTTTGAGAACTGAGCCTTTGTCCGCGCCCTCGACCACCAATCGGCTTGCTGACTTGCGGCATCTGGCCGAGACGCTCGCGGTCGCAGCTGTGGGTGGCGCGGTACTAGGCCTCGCCGGTGTTCCGGCGGGCTGGCTGTCAGGCTCTATCCTTGCGGTCGCTGGCGCTGCTCTTGCCGGCCGACCGATGTTCATCCCGACGCTGCTGATGCGCGCGATATTCGTGCTCATCGGGATTTCGCTTGGCGCAGTCGTTACTCCCGAGACTTTGCACGGTATGGCGACCTACCCGCTCAGCATTGTGGTGCTGCTGCTGGCCATGATCGTCATCTCCGTCGGCGGTGCCGGTTATCTGCAGCTTGTACATGGCTGGGGCAAGGTTGACGCATACCTCGCCGCCGCACCCGGGGGCATGTCGCAGGTTCTCGCGTTAGGGGCCGAACTCGGCGGCGACCTGCGTGCGATTGCAATTGTGCAAAGCATCCGTGTGGTCGTGATTGCCGTCGGATTACCCGCCGGATTGTCGGTCCTTGGTCTGGTCGGGCACGCACCACCAAGGCCAACAGCCGCGCTGAGCATCGCCGTTCTTGACGAACTCGCGATACTGGTCGCGGTTTCGAGCGTCGTCGCGGTCGTCGCCTATCGATTTCGTTTCCCCGGCGGACTGCTGTTCGGTGCGATGATGTCATCTGCCGTATTGCATGGCACCGGAATGATCCACGCGGTCATGCCTTGGTGGGTCGCGAACACGGCCATGGTTGCGATGGGTGCGGTGACCGGCTCGCGCTTTGCCAATACGCCGCTGCGGCTATTACTGAATTTCATCACCGCGGCATTCGGTTCGTTCGCGGTGGCGGTCGCGATCGCCGCAGTGTTCGCCGCTGTGCTGATCGGCGTGCTCTCGCTGCGTGCCGCCGAAGTGATGATCGCGTTTGCCCCTGGCGCGGTGGACGCGATGATGCTTCTGGCGCTCGCGCTCAATCTCGACCCGGTCTATGTCGGGGCGCACCATCTCACACGCATCTTTTTTGTGTCGCTGATGATGCCTTTGGTCGCGCGCCGGACCGCACGTTCCCTAAAGGTCAAGAGCGAGACCGCGAAGCCGCTGACAAAGCGGCCGCCCTTTCAGGATTGAAAGCGAAGGTTATTCGGCCGCGGCCGCTCGCGACCGCAGCGGAAGGCCGAGCCGCTCCCATGTATCCACGAGAGCTTCAGCCAGTGCATCGACAAGCGCATCGTCGTGATAGGGAGATGGCGTGATTCGCAATCGCTCCAGGCCGCGCGGCACCGTCGGATAATTGATCGGTTGAATGTAGACGCCGTGCTCGGAAAGCAGCAGGTCGCTTGCTGCCTTGCACTTTTCCGGATCGCCGACCAGCACCGGTACGATATGCGTGGCGCTTGGCATCACCGGCAGGCCCACGTTGTTGAGGACTGCTTTCACCCGCGCCGCGCGGTCCTGATGGCGTTCGCGTTCCCAACTCGACGTTTTCAGATGACGGATTGCGGCGGTAGCCGCGGCACAGATGGCCGGAGGGAGTGCCGTCGTGAAAATAAAGCCGGGCGCGTAGGACCGCACCGCGTCGACCAGTTCCTCGCTTGCGGTGATGTAACCGCCAAGGCAACCGAAGGCTTTCGCTAACGTCCCTTCGATCACGTCGACGCGATGCATGGCGTTGTCGCGCTCGCAGATTCCACCACCGTGCGGCCCATACATGCCGACGGCATGGACCTCATCGCAGTAGGTCATGGCCCCATAGCGCTCGGCTAGATCGCAGATCGCATGCACCGGCGCGACATCGCCGTCCATGGAATAGAGACTCTCGAATACGATCAACTTTGGTCTGCTCGGATCGGCAGCCCTGAGCAGCTCTTCGAGGTGACCGAGATCATTGTGACGCCAGATCTTCTTTTCGCAGCCCGACTGTCTTACGCCCTCGATCATGGAATTGTGGTTGAGGGCGTCCGACAACAGCAGGCAATTCGGGAGCAGCCTGGCGATGGTGGAGATGCCGGTTTCGTTCGATACGTAACCAGAGGTGAAGATCAGCGCGGCCGGCTTGTTGTGCAGATCAGCAAGCTCTAGCTCGAGCTCCACAAGCGGATGATTGGTGCCCGCGATATTTCGCGTGCCGCCGGCGCCGGTGCCCATGCGGGCGGCTGCTTCGACCATGGCTCCGATCACCTTCGGATGCTGGCCCATCCCGAGGTAGTCGTTGGAGCACCAGATCGCGACGTCGCGCGGGCCATGCGGGGAATGCCAAATGGCATGCGGGAATCGGCCGGCTATGCGCTCAAGATCCGCAAACACCCGGTACCGTCGTTCATCCCGCAGCCGATCGAGGGCAGACGCGAAATAACCCTTATAGTCCATGTGTTTTACTTTCCCGCCCCGCGGCTCACCTTTTAGAAGGGTTCCAGGGTGGTTGTCGAGACGAGATTCGTCGCTACCCAAAATTCCATCCCGTGGTCAGTGTGCAGCTCCTCCCGAGGGGTGACGCACGCGGCGCCGAGACCTTGCCGCGGCGGGAGTTGTGGAGCGCCGGTGGTGGCTTGCATCCGGGCGCAACGGCTGCAAAAAGTGTCGGTATGAACGACAAACCGACCGGTATCGCCCGCGGTCTGACAAACTATGGCGATCGTGATTTCTCCCTCTATCTTCGGCGATCCTTCGCGCAATCGATGGGTTACTCCCGCGAAATGCTTGCGAAGCCGGTGGTCGGCATTGCCTACACCGCGTCGGGCTTCAACAACTGCCATCGTCATTTCCCCGAATTGCTGGAGGCCGTAAAGCGCGGCGTCCTGACGGCCGGCGCACTGCCGATTGAATTTCCCACCATTTCGTTGGGCGAAGTCTTCCTCAATCCGACCAGTCTCAAGTTTCGCAACCTGATGTCGGTCGACACCGAGGAAATGGTTCGGGCACAGCCGATGGACGCCGTGGTCCTGATGGGTGGATGCGACAAGACGGTTCCCGCGCAATTGATGGGCGCAGTATCGGCCGGCAAGCCATCCATCATGTTGGTGGCCGGACCGATGATGACGGGACGCCACAACGGCGAGCGTCTGGGCGCGTGCACGGATTGCCGCCGGTTCTGGGCGCAGTACCGCGCCGGCAAGATTGATGATCGCGAAATTTCTCAGGTCGAGGGCAAGCTCGCTACGACCGCGGGCACGTGCGCTGTCATGGGAACGGCCTCGACGATGGCGTGCATCGCCGAAGCGCTCGGCATGATCCTCCCAGGCACTGCTGCGATTCCGGCAGTGCACGCGGACCGGCTGCGCGCAGCGGAAGCCACGGGGATTGCCGCTGTCAAATTGATCGGCTCGCAGCTCACGCCAGATCGCATCGTCAACCAGAAGTCGGTCGAGAATGCTTTGAGGGTGCTTCTTGCGATTGGCGGCTCCACGAACGCGATCATTCATCTAACGGCGATCGCTGGCCGTGCCGGAGTTCCGGTTTCGCTGAAACGTCTGAATGAATTGTCCGACACGACACCGGTGCTGGTGAATCTGAAGCCGGTCGGTAACGGTTATATGGAGGATTTCTTCGCCGCCGGTGGCATGGGTGCGCTGCTACGCGAAATCAAAGATCTTCTCCATTTGGACTGCATGACGGTGACGGGCGAACCGCTTGGCCAACGACTTGAACACGAAGATTCCGGATGGATTGATCGAACCATCATCGCCGAACGGAAAAAGCCGCTTGAGCCCGAAGGCGGTCTGGTTGCGTTGTTCGGAAACCTGGCGCCGCAAGGTGCGATCCTCAAGCGTTCTGCCGCGGACGCCAATCTGTTTGAGCTTGAAGGTCGCGCGGTCGTATTTTCATCGCTCGAGGATCTTTCAGCTCGCGTCGACGATCAAAGCCTCGAGGTTGATCCCAAGGATATTCTCGTCTTGCAGAATGCCGGGCCGCATTCCGAATCGGCGATGCCCGAGGCGGGTTATCTGCCGATCCCCAAAAAGCTCGCGGCCAAAGGCCTCAAGGATATGGTGCGGATTTCAGACGCGCGCATGAGCGGCACCGCGTTCGGTACGATTATCCTGCACGTGACGCCGGACAGCGCATCCGGAGGACCGCTCGGTCTTGTGAGAACGGGCGACCGCATCAAACTTTCTGTCAAAGGGCGCCGCGTTGATCTTCTGGTGGACGAGAAAGAGCTCGAACGGCGCAGGGCCGCATCGAAAAAGTCGGTAGAACCGCCGGCACGCGGCTACGCGCGCCTCTATGCCCAGGAAATACTCGGCGCCGACCAGGGCTGCGATTTCGCATTTCTGAAACCGCGCTGATCGCCGCTACGCTTTCGCTACGGGGGCAAAAACGTGACCATTGCCACCAACTCAGTTCTGGAATCCGCGGCAGCAGATGACTGACCAGGATCGGGCGAGAGAGCTTTTCTTCGGAGGACTGGCGTGCCTGGAGAAGAGGGATTTCCGGAATGCGGAAACGGCCTTTCTTGAAACGCTGAAGCTCGCGCCGCGCAGCGTTCCCACTCTCAACAATCTCGCCATTGCCCAGTACGAGCAGGGGAGAGTTGCTGACGCGGCGGCGACGGCAACGCGCGTCCTTGAAATCGATCCAAGAAGTATCGACGCCTACCTGATGTTGTCGTCATGTCAGAAAGAGCAGCAGCGCTACGACGACGTCATCAAGAGCTGCCAGGCGCTCATCGCGATCGAGCCGACCATCGCCGAAGCGCACTGCAATCTTGGCTATGCACTCAACAAGGTCGAGCGATATCAGGGCGCGATTGCAAGCTTTGACCGAGCCATCGCGCTAAACCCGCAATTTGCCGATGCGTATTTAAACCGCGGCAATGCGCTCAACAGCCTCAAGCGTTTCGATGAGGCGTTTGCGGCCTATGATCGGGCTTTGGCGCTCAATCCCAATCTTGCCGAAGCGTGGCTCGGGCGGGGCAATGCGCTAAGCGGCCTCAAGCGTTGGGACGAAGCGTTTGCAGCCTACGACAAAGCATTGGCTCTAAGGCCCGGTTTGGAAGCGGTCTGGATCGGTCGAGGCAATGCATACGTCGACCTTAAACGACATGACGAAGCCATCGCGGCCTACGACAGTGCCTTGGCGCTTAATTCGGACTCGGAAGGCGCCTGGCTCGGCCGTGGCAATGTGTCGAGTGAACTCAGGCGTTTCGACGACGCATTGGCCGCCTATGAGAGAACGTTGGCTCTCAAGCCGGATTCGGACACTTGGCTTGGCCGCGGCAACGTGTTCAGCGACCTCAGGCGCTACCAAGAGGCTTTCGCCGCGTACGATAAGGCGCTGTCTCTAAGACCTGGTCTCGCCGGAGCCTGGCTCGGCCGCGGCAATGCATTCAGTGACCTTAAACACTACGACGAAGCATTGGCGGCCTATGGCAAGGCATTGGACACCGAGCCCGATTTGGCGGAGGCCTGGCTCGGCCGCGGCAATGCGTTCAGCGATCTCAAACGGTTCGACGAGGCCCTCGAGGATTTTGACAAAGCTCTGATTCTCAAACCCGAACTAACAGATGCCGAAGCGGCGCGCCTGTACGCCAAAATGAATCTTTGCAACTGGAAGAATCTGAATGTCGAATGCGAGCGGCTGACGGCTTCAGAAACAACTAAGTTGAAAGGCACGACGCCGTTTCTGTTTCTCGGCATCTCCAATTCATCTCGCGATCTGCTGAAGTACGCGGAACTGTGGACCGAGAGGAAATTTCCAGCGGTTACTGAGCCAACCTGGCGTGGCGCCAAATATGAACACGATAAAATTCGCGTTGCGTACGTGTCGTCGGATTTTCGCCAACACGCAATCGGCTTTCTGGCCGTGGGAATGATCGAAGCTCACGACAAGTCGCTCTTTGAGATTTCGGCGATATCAACCTGGCCAGGCGATGGGTCGGAAACCCGAAAACGCTTCGAGCGATCTTTTGACACTTTTATTGACGCGAGCGCGTTGAGTGACAAAGACGTTGCATTGTGGGTCAAGGAAAAGGAAATCGATCTGCTGGTCGATCTGAACGGACATACGGCTGGTTCGCGCATCGGTATTTTTGCGCACAGGCCTGCTCCGATACAGGTCAACTATCTTGGTTACCCGGGGACATCGGGCGCGAATTACGTCGATTACATTGTCGCTGATCGGCAGGTCATCCCATCAAGCGAGATGGAGTTCTATTCGGAAAAAATCGCTTTTCTGCCGCACTGCTATCAGGCGAACGATCGGAAAAGATTGGTCGGAGATCGGAAATTTTCGCGCGCGGAAGCCGGTCTGCCTGAAACGGCATTCGTATTCTGTTGTTTCAACAATAATTACAAGATTCTTCCCGACGTCTTCGATTCCTGGATGGCCATCCTCGGACAGGTCGAGGGCAGCGTGCTCTGGCTGCTCGAGGACAACGCGAGGGCCGCGGAGAACCTGCGCAAGGAAGCCGCCGCAAGAGGCGTCGACCCAAAACGGATTGTGTTCGCAAAACGGGCGCCGCTTGCCGATCATCTCGCGCGCCACCGCCTGGCCGACCTCTTTCTCGATACGCTGCCTTACAACGCTCACACCACGGCAAGCGATGCGCTGTGGGCGGGGCTGCCGGTGCTCACACGCACCGGGGAAACCTTTGCGGGGAGGGTGGCGACGAGCCTGCTGAATGCCATTGGACTTCCCGAGCTTGTTACGCGCACACGCGAAGAGTACGAGAGCCTCACGATCGAGTTGGCAAGGCAGCCTGACAAGCTGGCGTCCATCAACGAGAAGCTCGTGCGCAATCGGCTGACGACCCCGCTATTCGACACGCAACTGTTCACCCGCCATATCGAGAGCTCCTACAAGGCGATGTACGAGCGCTACCAGGCGTGCCTGCCGCCCGATCATCTGCGTGTCTCGCCGTGAGAGAGGGCCATCTGAAAAAGAGAGACCGCCGTGCGGCGGTCTCTCGCTCTCTTCCTCTTGGCCAAGATCGCGATTGATTGAGGTCACATCTTGTGACCCATGCCGGCCTTGCCATGATCCATCTGGCCTGAAGCCGGGCTGGTCGCGCCGATGTCCCGGACATCCAACGTGACGTTGACGTCGCCCGCTTTCTCGAATTTAAGCGTGACGGGGATTTTGTCACCTTTCTTGAGTGGAGCTTTCAGCTCCACCAGCATCAGGTGGTAGCCACCCGGCGCCAATGCGACGGATTTCCCCGCCGGAATTGGCAGTCCATCCTTAAGCGGTCGCATCGTCATCACACCGTTGTTCATGGCCATCTCATGAACTTCGACTTTGCCGGCTGCCGGACTTGAGCCGCCCAGCAATTTGTCGGCGGTCGAACCTTTGTTGTCGACCGTAAGGTAGCCGCCGCCGACCTTGGCGCCTCCGGGGGTTGCACGCGACCAGGCGTTGTCAAGAACAAGGTCGCCGGATTTGACTTGCTGTGCGGTTGCCGATCCGGCGCAGACCGTCGCAAGAACAAGGGCACTGCATGCATGCAGTGTGAAGGCAGACGTTAAACGATTGAACATGGGTCACTCCGATTTCGTCAGAATTTTAAAATGTCAGTTGGTCATAGCGAATTGCGGAGGACCTCTGGCAAATATGCGACCGGAAACACGACCAACGTACGGTGCGGTGAGGGGCGGGCGAAGAAAAAGTACAAAGCCTGCAAGCGCTACGATGCCGATTGCGGCGGACGGCACGAGCGGCGGAGTCGACGTAGTGCACAGCACGCAATGCAGGCAGTCCTCACCCGAGCGATGACCGCCGCTTCCGCCGTTGCTGCTGTCTGATGCGTGGGGTTGACCTTCGCTTCGACAAATGATTAGGAACGGATCGACCGCGCTTGAGCCAAGGCTCGCAAGCGGGGCAAGGCCCAGCAAAATCGTCTGCAGCGCAATCTGACAGATCGCTGCAGAGACAAAAAACCTCTTCATCCCAATACCCATCAATCGGAACTTTGCGCGGACGATGCTACCGCGGCAAGACGGAAAAAACTTAACGGCATGCCGAAGCGCGAGTGTCATCGGCAGCACACCCACGGGGTACCTCCATTAATTATGAGAAAGCACTGCGTTTTGATCAAAACAGACATGCGCCGCGCGGCATTAAGGTTGCTTCCTTACGGTAAAAGCGAAGATGCGACCCCGATACCGTGCATATACGACCGACTCATCGGAAAATGCAGCGGTCGCATTCGTAGCGGCAGTCTACAGAGGAGTACGGAATGAAGGTCGCCGCACTTGTCGTCCTCAGTGTGCTCGTCGCACTTCCGGCCGAAGCTGCGCAGCGTCGTCAGAACAGCGTTTCGCCATCATGCGACAATGATGGCCGCTGCACGACTCTCAATGCGGTTTCGTCGGCATCGAGCAAGACATCAAGCTTTCGCGCGCACCGCACTACGCACCAGGCCGTCGATGCCAATGGCAACGGCATCATGGTGACGGTGCAAACGGCCTATGGCTTCAACATCACGGTTCATCCGGCCTATGCCAGCAAGTTCCAGAAATTCTATGCCTTGCTGAAGGAGCACGGCTACAAGGTGGATCCCCGCGTCAACAAATGCTACGCGCGCGGTGGTCACGTCTCGGGCTCCAACCATTACATCGGCGCGGCTTGCGACAACCAGTACGGTTGGAACAAAGCGCCCGCCTACATGTACCATGTCGGCGATCTGATCAGGCAGGCGGGACTGTTCGACGGTTGTCGCTTCGGTGATTGCGGACACGTTGAGGCTGTGCGCGGTACGCACAACAGGCCGCCAAATCTCTACGCCGCAATAGAGAAATTCAAATCCGAACAATCGACGGCAAACTATCAGCCCTAAGCGTCGTCGAGCTGTAAAATTGCCCGCAGCATTCACATGCTGCGGGCAATTGATTCGCGACGCCAGCGCGCTCGACTCAAAACCTGGCGATGGCTGTCAACCGGACCGTTCGCGGCTGTCCCGGTGAAAGATTGTTGTTGCCGTCGGCTGACGCCCAATAGCCTTTGTTGAAGATATTTTCGATGTTGACCTGCGCTCGCCACATCTCGTTTATCTTTGCGTAAACCGCGGCATCGAAGCGAACGAAGCCGGGCAATTTCACGCTGTCGTCCGACGAGGCGAAGGAATCAGAGAAGTAGACGACGCCGAGTGCCCCGCTCCATACCGGCGTAAACTGATATTTGTTCCACCACGAAAACTGATTGAGCGGAACGAGCTGGATACGGTTTCCAGGCACGACCGTTGCAGATGTCGCGCTCGTCACCCGCGCGTCGGTGTATGCATAGCCGATCGTGGACTGCCATTCGGGCGTGACATAACCGTTGAGCGTCGTCTCGAAGCCCTGAATCCTGTTGCTGCCTGACAGAAGGAAGAATCCCGGGTTGTTGGGGTCGGGCAGCGGCACGTTGTAGCGATTGAGATTGTAGGCCGCGGCTGTGAACAGCAATCTCGGATTGATGTTCCATTTGACGCCGATTTCTTCGTTCACGAATTTCTGCGGCGCGAGAATCATCGTGCCGTTCGACAAGGTGCTAAACTGATCGCCTGACGCGGGCAGATACGAGACGCTGTAGGCTCCATAGAAAGACAGATTTTCGATCGGCTTCAGAATGACGGCAGCCTGAGGCGACACCTTGTTGTTGACGAGGGTGCGGTTCGTATTGGTGTTGTTGTCCAACGCCGATTCATCAAACCGGTCGAAGCGAGCCCCGCCGATGATCTGGAGCCAGCGCGTGATTTCGATCGTGTCGCGGGCGTAGAGGGACGTTGTGTACAGCGTGTAATCGCTGTTGGCGTCAGGCGTGGTTACGCCCGGGGAAAGCGCTCCCGGGTATTGATGGATGAAATTGACGGGACCGAAGTAAGTCGGAGCAAACGGGTTGGCGACGATTGTGTTGGTGCCGTTCGGAAAGATTCCGGTGTTCCGCAGGGAGATTCCGGTCTGCTGACCGAACTCCGTTCCAAAGGCCATCGAATGGAATATCGGCCCGGTGAAGACTTTGTAGAAGAAGTCCGTCTGGTTGAAAATATTATCGCGGTTGGTCGTGTTGTTGTATGCGGCCCGGTTAAACGAAGTCTGGGCGGGATTGACGGCGCCCGACAGCGGACCATTGCCCGGATAAACGTTTTGATAAAACTTCAGATACTGCGCGAACATCGTCGCGTTTCGCGCTGTCAGACCGTTTCCGAAATCGTGGTCGATAAACGCCATGGTCTCCTGCACGGTCGCTTTCGCCCGGTTCAGATCGGGGCTGCCGAAAAACGCCGTGAGATCCCCGCCGGGGGCGAATGGAGCTGCCGGATTGAAGCGAGTCGATGATGGCGCGACTGCGCTAAGGCCCTGAGAAGGATTACCGCGGTCGGCCACACGTGTGTCTTGATAGTATTCGTAGCTCAACCTGATTTTAGTGCTCTCGCTAATTCTGAAGGTCACCGTCGGGTTGACGCCCCAGCGCTCAAGCCAGCCGTAGTCGCGAAATGTGTCGCTTCCCTCGTACATCAAATTGATGCGCGCCGCGAAGTTGTCGTTGACGGCCTGGCCCGCATCGAGGGTAACGCGCCGATCCCAGTACGATCCGGTTTGTCCCGTTACTTCGTAGATCCGCTGGCCGTCCGCTTCCTTGAGTGTGCGATTGAGCAGGCCTCCGCCCGCGCCTCGGCCAAAGGTCAAGGCGCTCGGTCCCTTCAAGATCTCGACGCTTTGCGCGTTGTAGAGATCGCGGAAATATTGAACGTCATCGCGGAAACCGTTGACAAAGAAGTTCGCGCTTGAATCCACGCCGCGTATGACGAGTTCGTCGCGATTTCCCTCGCCCTGGTGCACCGCCACTCCGGGGACATAGCGGGTGACGTCGGTGAGCGATGAGAACCCCTGATCTCTGATAAAATCCTGTGTCAGCACCGAGAGCGACTGCGGGATATTGAGGAGCGGCGTATTCACTTTCGT
>Ga0207683_10001060_pt1 | contig 25059 bp, 20 predicted proteins | sample KBSM73metaG_FD_184333 | JGI IMG/M metagenome (GOLD analysis project Ga0207683, IMG submission 184333) | Miscanthus rhizosphere microbial communities from Kellogg Biological Station, Michigan, USA - KBS M7-3 metaG (SPAdes) (version 2) | ecosystem: Host-associated > Plants > Roots > Rhizosphere >... | reverse complement strand
CGACGTTCATGCCGATGCGCTTCAACAGCTCGGCTGTGACGTCGCCCTGCCCCTTGGTGATCGGCTGATCCTGCGCCACCACGCAGGTGACCGGCTGGTTGGTATAGCCGCTTTCGGCCAGCAGCTTCTTGGCGCCGGCGATGTCGCGCTTGCCCTTGAGGATTTCGCCGCCTTCCTCGTTGTAGAGCGGCGTGTCGGGCGTGAAATAGCCGGGGAGCGGCTTCCACAGGCTGTTGTCGTCGCCGACCAGCGCTCGCATGTATTCTTCCTGATCGAGCGCCATCAGCACCGCACGCCGCGCCCGCACGTCATTGAATGGCGGATGCAGGTGGTTCATGCGGAAGGTGCCGATGTTGCCGAGCGGATCGGCGATATCGACCGCGACGTTGCGGTTGCGTTTGAGCACCGGCACGAGGTCGGAGATCGGATTCTCCCACCAGTCCACTTCGCCGTTCTGCAGCGCCGCCGAGGCCGTCGCCGGGTCGGGCATCACGACCCACTCGATGCGATCGACCAGCATGTTCTTGCCGCCTGCGAGCCACGAGGCTTTTTCCTGCCGCGGCTGGTAATCGGCGAATTTTTCGAACACCGCCTTGGCGCCCGGCACCCATTCGCCCTTGGCGAATTTCATCGGGCCCGAGCCGACGTAGTCCTCGATCTGCTTGAACGGATCGGTCTTGGCGAGGCGCTCCGGCATGATGAACGCCATCGGCGTCGAGTTCTTGGCGAGCGCGAGCAGCATCTTCGGGTAGGGCTTCTTGAGCACCCACTTGAACGTGCGGTCGTCGACCGCGGTGAACTCCTGATGGATCGCCTTGAGCATCAGGCCCAGCGGGTCGCGCGACATCCAGCGCGTGAGGCTCGCGGTGACGTCCTTGGTGAGGACCGGTTCGCCGTCGTGGAATTTCAGTCCGCTGCGCAGCTTGAAGGTCCAGGTCAGGCCGTCACTCGAGGTTTCCTCCGACTCGATCATCTGGCGCTGCGGCTGCAGCTTCTCGTCGAAGCCGTAGAGCGTATCCCAAACCAGGACCGCGGCGTTGCGCACGACATATTGCGTACCCCAGATGGGGTCGAAATTGGCGAGGTTCGCCTGCGGCACGAACCGCAGCGTCTTGGCCGCCGCGCCCTGGGAAATCGCCGGTGTGGCAAGCCCGCCCGTCGCCGCCAAGCTACCTGCGCCTGCAGTCACCTTCAAAAACGTCCTGCGATCCATCTCTTGCTCTCCCATTGTCCTGCGCCGGCCTGCACAAAGCCGCGCCAGTCCGCCGTCCCCTGCCCGCGCGCCAGGCTCGCGCCAAGCTCCACCCTGGGCATCACCCTAGGCATCTACCCTAGGCCAGAGCAAAGCGCATGCCATGCCGCCCGGCTGCGACGACGACGGCGCAGTCGGCCGCGCACGCGGCGCCGACAGCTTTTCACATCAGGGGGGCCGATGCCTAGTGCGGCTGCGGCATCTCTGGTGGCAGGTACCCGTCCATGTCAGGATGTGCCCGCCGATGAGTGATATGGGGGAGAAAACCTATGCTTCGACAGTTTTGGGTAGGCGCGGCGCTGGCAGCGATGGTCGCATCCGGAGCTCTCGCGCAGGATCTGCCGAAGAGCCAGTTCAAGGTCATCGGGCTGAACGGCCCGACGCCGGCGTCGATCCATGACGAGGTGCCGTTCTGGCGCAAGACGATCACCGAGGCGTCGAAGGGCGCGATCACGGCCGACATCACGCCGCTCGATCAGATGAGCATCGACGACAAGACCATGCTGCGGCTGCTGAAGCTCGGCGTGATGGATTTCGCCGGCATGGACATCTCCAAGATGGCCGGCGACGACCCGCGCTTCGAGGCCTGCGATCTTGCCGGCCTGACCCTCGATCCCGACAAGGCGCGCGCGGCGTGCAATGCCTATCGCGCGGTGATCGACCGCCAGATGCAGAAGAACTGGAACGCGCGGCTGCTGGCCTTCGGCGGCAACACGCCGCAGGTGTTCTGGTGCAAGGATGTGGTCAGCGGGCTCGACGGCTTCAAGGGCAAGAAGGTGCGCGTGTTCAACAACACGATGCGCGACTTCCTCGGCGGCGTCGGCGCGACCGCCGTCAGCATGGCGTTCGCCGAAGTGGTGCCGGCGCTCAGCGCCGGCGTGGTGGATTGCGGCGTGACCGGCAGCCTGTCCGGCAATACCGCCGGCTGGAACGAGGTGACCAAGTCGATCTACCCGATGTCGCTCGGCTGGAGCATCAATGTGGTGGCGGTCAATCTCGATACCTGGAAGCGGCTCGATCCGAAGACGCAGGCCTTCCTCACCGAACAGTTCAAGGCCTACGAAGACAAGATGTGGGCAACGATCAAGACCACGACCGGCGAAGCCGACAACTGCAACACCGGCAAGCAGCCCTGCAGCATGGGCAAGCTGGCGAAGTCGACCATCGTGGCGGTCAAGCCCGAGGAGGCCGAGACGCACAAGAAGCTGCTCGAGAGCGCGGTGCTCGCCGGCTGGGCCAAGCGCTGCGGCGCCGAATGCACCAAGGAATGGAACGACACCGTCGGCAAGGTGCTGGGGCTGAAGGCGCCGACGCCTTGAGAGCGCGAGGCTTGGCGCGGGACTTGCTCGGCAAGCTCGTTTGGTGAGCTGACGATCAAGAGCGGGGGACCAATGCAGCGCTTGCAGGCGATTGCCGCGGAAATTTCGCGGGTCGGGGCGATCGTCGGCGGCGCGATGCTGCTGATCGCCTCGATCGTGATCTGCATCGACATCACGCTGCGCTACACAATCTCGAAGACGCTCGGCGGCGCGGATGAGCTCTCCGGCTATGCGCTCGCGATCGCCAGCGCCTGGGGCCTCTCCACTGCGGTGCTGACGCGCTCGCACATCCGCATCGACACCGTGTACGTGCGGGTGAAGAGCCGCGTCCGCGCGGCGCTCGATCTGTTGAGTCTTGCGGTGCTCATCTTCTTCTTCTCGCTGGTCACCTATTATGCGTGGGGCGTGTTCAAGCAATCCTGGACCTCCGACTCGCATTCGCTCTCCGAGATCCAGATGCCGCTGATCGTCCCGCAAGGCCTGTGGGTGGCCGGCCTCGGGTTCTTCGTCATGGTCTGCGTGCTGCTGCTCGCGCGCGGGCTGACGGCGTTCCTGGCCGGCGACTTCGAACGGCTGTTCGCCCTGATCGGGTCGAAGTCCGCGGTCGCCGAAGCACAGGAGGAGGTCATCAACGTCGAGAAGGCCTTCGCGCAGCAACGCGAGCAGGAGCGCAAGCCGTGACCGCCGCAGTCTCGCTGATCACGCTGCTGATCATCCTCGGCAGCTCGATCGCGGTCGCGGCCGGCATGGGCCTGACCGGGGTGCTGCTCAACCAGTTCTATTCCTCGATGCCGATGACCCGCATCCTCGGCGAGCTGACCTGGTCGACCACCAGCAACTTCATCCTCACGGCGATCCCGTTCTACATCATGTTCGGCGAGATCCTGCTGCGCAGCGGCATCGCCGAGCGGATGTATTCCTCGCTGATGCAGTGGCTGTCGTGGTTGCCGGGCGGCCTGATGCATTCCAACATCGGCGCCTGCGCGCTGTTCGGCTCGGTGTCGGGATCGAGCGTCGCGACCGCGGCGACCATCGGCGTCGTCGCGATGGGCGAGATCGACAAGCACAAATACAACGAGCCGCTGTTTCTCGGCACCTTGGCGGCGGGCGGCACGCTCGGCATCCTCATCCCGCCGTCGATCAACATGATCATCTACGGCGTGATGACCGACACCTCGGTGCCGAAGCTCTACCTCGCGGGCTTCCTCCCCGGCTTCATCCTCACCGTGCTGTTCAGCCTGACCGTGCTGATCGCCTGCATCTGGAAGCCGCACTGGGGCGGCAACAAGATCGAGACCAGCTGGGAGGAGCGCATCCGCACCCTGCCCGACCTGCTGCCGCCGCTGGTGCTGCTCGCGATCGTGATCGGCTCGATCTTCTACGGCGTCGCGACCGCAACCGAAGCCGCCGCGGTCGGCATCGTCGGCGCGCTTGCGATCACGGCATGGCGCGGGCGGCTGTCGCTCGCGATGCTGCGCGACGTGTGCGAGGCGACGGTACGCACCACCGCGATGGTGGTGGCGATCCTGATCGGCGCTTTCTTCCTCAACGTGATCATCCAGACCATCGGGCTGACGCAGCAGCTGAGCCGGCTGATCACGGCCTATCAGCTCACGCCGGTCCAGGTCCTCATGGCGGTGATCGCGCTCTATCTGATCCTCGGCACCTTCATGGAAGAGCTGTCGATGATGATCTCGACCATCCCGATCACGACGCCGCTGATGGTGCAGGCCGGCTACGACTCGGTGTGGTACGGCATCCTGATCGTGCTGCTCATCCAGACCGCGATGATCTCACCGCCCTTCGGCATCAACCTGTTCGTCATCCAGGGCATCCGCGGACGCGGCAAGCTCACCGACGTCGAAAAGGGATCGGCACCGTTCGTGATCGCACTGCTGATCATGATCGCGATGATCTGCATCTGGCCGGAGATCGTGATGTGGGCGCCGCGGATGTTCGGGTAGCGGTCGGCTCGCGTCGCTGCGTAGGGCGCAATAGCGCAGCGTATTGCGCCGGCAGTGGCGGATTACGCTTCGCTAATCCGCCCTACGACCGTGTAACCGGCATGCAGGCGTGCAAAGTCCGTTCTGAACGGCTCTCCTGTAAATAACGGGAAAAAATACAGGAGCGCACGTCCGCGTATCTCGATTATTCAATTCCTCCAATCGCTTGGCTTCGGGACACCGGCGCCGATCGTGCTGATAACAGGAAATAACAGGAGGGACCTTTGAAAACACAAGAGAAATTCCTGAGGCCTGTTTGCATGGATGCCAACTCGCCGGTCGCTCGTAGCCGTGACATGAGAACATCCGTCGGTTTTCGCCGGCAGGACGCTGCAGAACTTGAATTTCCGACGCATGCTGATTCAGAAGTCAAACGAAAAAACGGCAGGCGACAATCTCATCACGATGCGGCGAGGCCGTAGCGCCGGCGCAGCCGGTCGGCGAGAAGCTTGCCGGTCAGCGAGATCAGGAAAACGAATGCGATGTAGATCGCGGCGGTCGCCGTCAAGATCTCGATCGGCTCGTACCAGACATTCACCAGCTTCTGCGACTGCGACATCAGGTCGGGCACGGTGATGACCGAGATCAGGGTGGACGATTTCACGATCACGGTGAACTGGTTGACGATCGACGGCGCGCTCGCAAGCAGCACCTGCGGCATGACGATGCGGGTGAATGTCTGCGGCTGCGACATGCCGGCCGAGAAGGCGGCATCGCGCTGGCCGCGCGGCACCGCTTCGATCCCGGCGCGGAAGGTTTCGGCGAGGTAGCCGCTCGACTGCAGCCCGAGCGCCAGCCATCCGGCGTTGAAGAAGGTGTTGGGGAACCCGAATATCTCGGGCCAAACGTAAGCGACCCACATCAGTTGCACGAAGATCGGCGTGTCGCGGAAGAATTCGATCAGCAGGATCGCGAGCGGCCGCAGCGGCGCGACGTAGAGGCGGATCAGGCAGAGCACCAGTCCGCCGACAACCGCCGCGACGAACGCGATGGCGCAAACCTCGACCGTGACGCTTAAGCCCGCGAGCAGCACGTCGCGCTGATTCCAGACGAGGCGTTCCCAGTTGCCCATGTCACGCCAGGATCTTGCGGCGCCAGCGTTCGCTGAACACGCGCACGCCGCTGGAGAGCAGCAAGATGATGAGGAAGTAGGTGATCGCCGCGCCGGTATAGAGCGGCAGCGGGCGCATCTCCTGCTGGATCACCATCGAGACGTTGTACATCAGGTCCGGCACGGCGATCAGCGAGACGATCGTCGTCGCCTTGAACATCGAGATGAAGAGGTTGAGCGCCTCCGGCAGCATCCGCCGCACCACCTGCGGCAGCGTGATGCGCCACAGGATCAGCCGCTCCGACATGCCGAAGGCGCGGCCGGCATCGAGATTGCCCTGCGGGATCGCCTGGATGCCGGCGCGGAACGCCTCGGCGAAATAGCCGCTGTACACGAAGCCCAATGCAATGACGGCCGAGACGAAGGGATGGAATTCGACCCGGCGCCGGATCACCATCCCGATCAGCAGCGGCAGCACGAAATGCACCCACACCAGCATGATGTAGTCGGGCGCATTGCGAAAGACTTCGACGTGCAGCGTGCCGATCCAGCGCATCGGCCAGAAGCGGTTGATGCGCAACAGCGCCGCGCCGAGCCCGACCGAGAGCGCGACGCTCGCGGCGCACAGGAACACCAGCGCGTTGAAGATCAGCCCCTGCAGCAGGATGGCGCGATACTCCCAGAACATCGAGAGATCGAGCGACTGCTTGAGCGCGTCCGACAAGGGGGGCCTACTTGCGGTACTTGGAAAGGAACTGACGCAGCCGTTCGGACTTCGGCGCATCGAAGATATCCGCGGGCGCCCCCTCCTCCTCGATCACGCCCTGATGCAGGAAGATCACGCGGTCGGACACCTCGCGCGCGAAGCCCATCTCGTGCGTCACCACGATCATGGTCGTGCCGTCCGCGGCCAGCTCGCGCATCACGCCGAGCACTTCATCGGTCAGCTCCGGATCGAGCGAGGACGTCGCCTCGTCGAACAGCATCGCCTTCGGCCGCATCGCCAGCGCACGCGCAATCGCGGCGCGCTGCTGCTGTCCGCCGGAGAGCCGCGCCGGATACTCGTTCGCCTTGTCGATCATCTTGACGCGCCGCAGGCATTCCTCGCCGTACGCGATCGCGTCCTTGCGCGGCATCTTGCGCACCCGGATCGGCGCCTCGATGACGTTGCCGAGCACGGTCATGTGCGGCCACAGATTGAATTGCTGGAAGACGACACCCAGTTCGCGCCGCATGGCGTTGATCTCGGCGAGCGAACGCGGCCTGCGCTGCCCGCGCTCGTCCACCCGCGATCCAAGCGATTCACCCTCGATGAAGATCTCGCCCGAGTCCGGCGGCTCGAGATGGTTCACGCAGCGCAGCAGCGTGCTTTTGCCCGAACCGCTGGCGCCGACGACGCTGACAACGCTGCCGCGATGCACGTCGAACGACACCCCGCGCAGCACTTCGAGCGGCCCGAAACTCTTGTGGATGTCGGCAATGCGAATGCGCGGGACATCGTTCATGAAAATCGAGGCACTCGCTGTCGGCGCCGGAAGCGCATACGATGGACAAGCCCGGCCGGCCATGAATATGCTATTCTCGAAACCTTTTCCGGTAAACCGATGAACCCGCCGCCCGCCGAGATCGGCACTCCCGTTGCAGACATCGATACGCCGGCGCTGGTCGTCGATCTCGACGCGCTCGATCGCAACATCGCGAAAATGGCCGAGTTTTCGCGCACGACCGGCGTTCGCGTCCGGCCGCATGCCAAGACGCACAAGTCGGCGGCGATCGCGCTGCGGCAGATCGCCCACGGCGCGGTCGGCCAGTGCGTGCAGAAGGTCGGCGAAGCCGAAGCGCTGGTGCGCGGCGGCGTGAAGGACATCCTGGTGAGCAATCAGGTTGTCGGTGATCGCAAGTTGCGCCGTCTCGCAGCGCTCGCGCAGGATGCGACGATCGCGCTGTGTTTCGACTCGGCCGAACAGGTCGACGCGGCCTCGCGCGTCGCGCAGGATTTCGGCGTCGAACTGGGCGCGCTGGTCGAGATCGACGTCGGCATGGAGCGCTGCGGCGTCATGCCGGGCAAGGATGCGGCGGTGCTCGCGCGGCGCATCGCCGATGCGCCGGGCCTGACGTTTCGCGGGCTGCAGGCCTATCACGGACGCGCACAGCACCTGCCGACGCATCAGCAGCGCGCGCAGGCGATCGCTTCGGCCATCGACTCGGTGCGCGAAACGCTCGACGCCTTGAAGGCCGACAATCTGACCTGCGAGATCGTGGCCGGCGCCGGCACCGGCACCTTCGCGTTCGAGGCGGAGAGCGGCGTCTACAACGAGCTGCAGGTCGGCTCATACGTGTTCATGGATACGGACTACGCCAGGATCGGCAACAAGGACGGCGGGCTCTACACCGCGTTCGAGCACAGCCTGTTCGTGCTCGCCTCGGTGATCAGCACCCCCACGGCCGAGCGCGCGATCGTGGATGCGGGCTTGAAATCCTACAGCGCCGAGAAGGGCCCGCCATGGGTGCACGGACGCGAGGATGTCGAGCTCACCAACGTCTCGGATGAGCACGGCAAGCTCGTGCTCGGGCCGAAGGCGAAGCGCATGAAGCTCGGCGAAAAGGTGTGGCTCATCCCGGGGCACTGCGATCCGACCGTCAACCTGCACGACTGGTATGTCGGCGTGCGGAACGGCCGCGTCGAGGTGCTCTGGCCGGTGAGCGCGCGCGGCGCGAGTACATGACGTTCACTGCCGGAAGCACAGCAACGTTCAACGGAGGGTGACATGAGCGATCACGTGGACGACGGCAAGCGGGGATTCCTCAAGCAGGCCGCGTTGTTCGGCGCGGCGGGCGCCGCCGCCGGGACCGCGATGGCGCCGGACGTGACCATGGCGCAGATCCTCGAGACCGGCGTGCGCGAGGACTCGGTTCTGGCGAAATGCCGCAAGGAGGGCGTGCTGCGCGTCGGTTACGCGCAGACCGGGCCGTGGTTCTACAAGGACGCCAAGACCGGCGAACTGAACGGCATCTACAAGGACGTGGTCGAGCAGCTGGCGAAGGAAATCCAGGTCAAGGTCGACTGGAAGGAAGTCACGTTCGCGAACGCCACGATCGCGTTGCGCCGCGGCGACTTCGATCTGTTCGGCTCGTCGCTGACCTACCTCGTACCTCGCGCGCTGGTGGTCGATTTCGTCGGCCCTTATTATTCGAAGGGCTCGTTGCTGCTGTGCCACAAGGACAACGCGGATCGTTTCAAGACCGCAGCCGACGCCAACAAGGCCGACGTCACGTTCTCGGTCACGTCGGGCGCCAGCGAGGAGCCGCGCATTCCGCTGCTGTTCCCGGCCAAGCCGAAGGTGATCACGACGACCGGCCAGGTCTCGCTCGGCGCCGAGCCGGTGCGCGCGAAGAAGGCCGACGTGTGGATCAGCGGCGACAGCGACGTGATCCTGCTGGCGAAGCGCAACGAAAGCTGGGCGCATGTGATCGATCCGGGCAATCCGCTCGACCGCCGCCCGAACACGCTGGCGGTGCGCTACGGCGATCCGGAGTGGAGAAACTTCATCGACTTCTACGGCAAGTTCCTCACGATCAACGGCGAGGTCGAGCGCCTGTTCAAGTTCCACATGGAAAAGCTCGGCGCGGCTTAACTTGAGTTCCGCTCATGCCCGCGAACGCGGGCATCCAGCCCTTTGGCCAAAGACTGGGTCCCCGCTTTCGCGGGGACGAGCGGAAGATAGGCCTGACCGAAATTGCTTGCCGCAGGTGTCCTGAATGATCATCGACTGCCATGCCCATGTGTTCCAGAACTGGCACGGCGCCTGCGGACATCCCTCCATCGATGTCCATCTGAAGTACGTCCAGAAGAACGTCACGCGCCCCGCGGCCGAGACGTTTCGCGTTCGCGACGGCAAGCGCGTGAAGCCGGGCCTGCTGTTTCGCGACGGCGACAACCCGAAGGTCGACAACACCTGGGCCGGCCTGAAGGACGTCGACTTCCGCATCGGCCGCTACGGGCGGCTCGAGTTCATGCACGAGGGCGAGGAATACGCGATCCAGTACATGCCGGTCGGCATGCAGACGATCGAGTCACCGCCGGAGTTCATGATCGCGCAGATGCTCTACGCCGGCGTCGACCACTGTATCCTGCAGGCGGGCGGCGGTTACGGCGCGATGAACGACTACAATGCGTTCACGCAAGCTGCCTTTCCGGAGAAGTTCACCGGGCTGCTGCATATCGACGAGGCGGTCGCAGATCGCGAAGACGTGCTCACTGAGGCCGACCGCGCGCACGGTCTCGGCCTGAAGGGGCTTTATTACTCGCACGACTTCTCGCGCCACGGATACGACCGCAACCTGGATCACGACGCGTTCCGCCCGTTCTGGGACAGGATCGCGGCGTGGAACTTCCCCGCTTTCGTCGAGTTGTCGGCGACGCCCGGCTACGACAGAAAGAGCTACATCGCGAACCTGATGGCGCTCGACCGCTTGATGCAGCGGTATCCAACCGTCCGCTTCGTGCTGGTGATGGGCCCGCCGGTCGCGCATTTCGCCGGCAGCGGCAAGTGGGACTTCCCGCCCGAGGTGCTTGCCGCCTACAAGCGCGACAATCTGCTGATCGAGATCATGTTTCCGATCACCTGGGGCGGCGTCTGGGAGTATCCGTACCCGGAGGCGCAGGAGTTGATCCGCGGCATGCGCGACCTGTTCGGCGCGTCAAAGCTGGTGTGGGGCTCCGACATGCCGAACCTGGAGCGTTTCTGCACCTACCGGCAATGCGTCGACTACGTGCGCAAGCATTGTCCGTTCCTGACCGCGGCCGAGAAGGACGCGGTGCTGGGCGGAAACGCCGCGCAGCTGTTCGGTCTCACATGAGTTGTGGAAGAGGATACCGTGTCTGACAGCTTCGATCCGATCGCCTTCGAGCTCTTCAAGAACTCGCTGTTCTCGATGACCGACGACATGGCGTTGACGATCTTCCGCACGACCTATTCGGGCGTGCTCAAGGACAACATGGATTATTCAACCGGCTTCGCCGACGCCGACGGACGGCTCGTGGCGCAAGGCCTGACGTTGCCCGGACATCTCGGCTCGGTGCCGACCGCGCTGGCGTCGATCATGCGCCACTTCGGCGACGACATGGGGCCGGGCGACGTCTTCATCATGAACGATCCGTTCGACGGCGGCATGCACCTGCCGGACATCTTCATCTTCAAGCCGCTCTATCACGGCGGCGAACGGCTCGCGTTCGCCTGCACCTGCTGCCATCACTCCGACGTCGGCGGCCGCGTCGCGGGTTCGAACGCATCCGACTCGACCGAGATCTACGCCGAGGGGCTGCGCATCGCGCCGATGAAGCTGTACGAGGCCGGCAAGCTCAACAAGACCATCATGACGTTCATCGAGAAGAACGTCCGCCTGCCGGTGCAGGTGCAGGGCGACCTGCGCGCGCAGCTGGCCGCCTGCCATATCGCCGAGACGCAGTTCGCCGATCTCGTCGCCAAGTATGGAACGGCACGCACCAAGACTCTCATGGCCGAGGTCCTCGATCACGCCGAACGCCTGACGCGCGCCGAGCTTGCCAAGCTTCCCGACGGAGAATGGAGCTTCGAGGATTTCATCGACGACGACGGGATCGACTACGGCAAGCCGATCCGTCTGTTCGTCACCATCCGCAAGACCGGCGACTCGATGGTGGTCGACTGGACCGGCACGAACCCGCAGGTGAAGGGCGCGATCAACAACACGCTGTCGTTCACCAAGGCCGCCTCCTATTGCGCGGTACGCTCGGTGCTGCCGCAGATCATCCCGAGCAACGAAGGCGTCTATCGGGCGATCGAGGTGATCTGCCCGCCGGGCACCATCGGCAACGGCGTGCTTCCGGCGGCCTGCGCGGCGCGCGGCCTGACCGGCTTCCGCATGGTGGACTGCATGTTCGGCGCGCTCGCCATGATGCTGCCCGGCAAGGTGCCGGCGGCGGGCGACGGCGGCAACACCGGCATCTCGATCGGCGGCTATGACGAGGCACGCAAGCCGTTCGTCTATGTCGATTTCACCTGCGGCGCATGGGGCGGAAGCCCCTGGGCCGACGGCCTCGACGGCAACTCGCACATGATGGCGAACATGGCGTCGCAATCGATCGAGGTGACGGAAGCCGAAATGCCGATGGCGGTGATCGTGTATGAATTCGTCACCGACAAAGCCGGCGCCGGCAAGCTGCGCGGCGGCGTGCCGTTCCGGCGCGATTATCGCTTTCTCGAGCATGAAGGCATGCTGCAGGTCCGCTCGGACCGGCGCGACCACCGACCGTTCGGACTGTACGGCGGCAGTCCGGGCCAGCCGTCGGAGAACTATCTCAATCCGGACACCGACGGGAAGCTGCTTCCCTCCAAGCTTACGATGACGATCCGCAAGGGCGACGTGTTCCGCCATGTGCTCGCAGGCGGCGGCGGCTGGGGCGATCCGCTGGAGCGCGATCCGCAGGCCGTGCTGCGCGACGTGCGCAACGAGTACCTCTCTGCGGCGCGCGCGAAGACGGATTACGGCGTGATCGTCGACACGGCCGCCTGGCGCGTCAACGAAGCGGCGACCAGAAAACTCCGCGCCGAGATCGCGGCCGCGCGCGGCTGGCGCGAGGTGCCGAAGGTGCAGTGGCGCGAACCGGCGGCGCTGAGCCAGGCCGCCGAGTAGCAGACATGGTCACACTCCGCGTCGGTGTCGACATCGGCGGCACCTTCACCGACATCGTCGTTCTGGGTTCCGACGGCTCGATCCATACCAAGAAGGTTTCGTCGAGCGTCGACGATTATGCGCGCGCCATCGTCGATGGCCTCGCCGAGCTGTTTGCCGAGACCGGATTGTCGGGCGCCGCGATCGACGAGATCCGCCATGGTACGACCGTGGCATCGAATGCGATCCTCGAGCGCAAGGGCGCGCGCGTCGGCCTCATCACCACCAAGGGCTTCCGCGACGTGCTGGAGATCCGCACCTTGCGGATGCCGCGGCTCTACGACCTGACCTGGACCAAGCCCGTACCGCTGGTCGAGCGCTATCTGCGCAAGGTGGTGGATGAGCGGATCGACTACCAGGGCAACGTCGAACGGGCGCTCGATCCCGCGGATGCCGCACGCGTTGTCGACGCGCTGCTCGCGGAGGGCGTCGAGGCGATCGCGGTCTGCCTGATCAACTCGTTCACCAATCCGGCACATGAGCTGATGGTGAAGGAGGTCGTTCAGCGCAAGGCACCGCACATTCCCTTGAGCGTATCCTTCGAGGTGCTGCCCGAAATCAAGGAATACGAGCGCACCTCGACGACGACGATCAACGCCTATGTGATGCCGATCGTCGCAACCTATCTGCGCGCGCTCCGCGTCGGGCTCGACGCGGCCGGAATCCCGGCGCGCCTGCTGCTGATGCAGTCGAATGGCGGGCTGACCACCGACAAGGCCGCCGCGGCCCGACCGATGAATATCGTCGAGTCGGGTCCCGCGGGCGGCGTGGTCGGCGCACAGGCGGTCGCACGCTCGAAGCAGCTTGCGAAAATCATCACCTTCGACATGGGCGGCACCACCGCGAAGGCCTCGATGGTGGAGAACGGCGAGGTGGCGCGCGCGCAGGAATATGCGGTCGGCGCCGGCATCATGATCGGTTCGCGGCTGCTGACCGGTGCGGGCTATACGCTGAAAGTGCCGGCGATCGATCTCGCCGAAGTCGGCGCCGGCGGCGGCTCGCACGTCTGGATCGACGCGGGCGGCGCTCTGCAGATCGGACCGGAGAGCGCGGGCGCCTCGCCCGGTCCGGTCTGTTACGATCAGGGCGGCACTGTTCCGACCGTCACCGACGCCAACGTGCTGCTCGGCTACATCAATCCGCAGCATCTCGTCGGCGGGGCGCTCAAGCTCAACGCCGCGAAGGCGCGCGCCGTGTTCGCCGAGACTATCGCGGCGCCGCTGAAGATGACGGTCGAGGATGCGGCCTATGGCGCATATCGGATCGCGGCGTCGAACATGATCCGCGCGATCCGAGCGGTATCGAGCGAGCGCGGGCGCGATCCGCGCGAGTTCGCGCTGTTCGCATTCGGCGGCAACGGGCCGCTGTTCGCCGCCGGCATGGCGGCGCAGCTCGACATCAAGCGGATCGTCGTTCCGCCCTGCGCCGGACTGTTCTCGTCCTTCGGGCTGCTCTACGCGGATGTCGAGTATCATTTCTCGCGCACGTTCCGTCGAATCCTGCGCCAGGCCGATCCGGCGGAGATCGGCGGAGCCTGGGACGCGCTCGCGCAACAGGCGGCCGCCCAACTCGCGACCGACGGATTCACCGGCGCGTCCGCACAGATCAAACGCTCAGCCGCGCTGCACTACAAGGGACAGACCTACGAACTGGTCGTACCGGTGATCGACGGCCCGATCGACGCCGAGATGATGTCTTATCTTGAAGAAGCGTTCGGAGCGGAGCATGAGCGCACCTATGGTCATCGAGCCGGGCGCGACGAGCCGGTGGAGTTGGTGTCCATGCAGGTGATCGGCGCCGGGCTGCGCGCGGGCAGCGGCGTGCCGGAGCGTGTGGTCGTGAGCCGCCCCGAACCTGTTCCGCCGCCGCCGCGTGCAGTCTATTTCGGCAAGGAGCGCGGCTGGATCGAGACGCCGGTGATGCGCCGTTCCGACCTGAAGGCGGCAAGCGTCGGGCCGCTGATCGTCGAAGAATACGATTCGACCTGCGTCATTCCGCCGGATGCGCGCACCGAACTCGACGCCGGCGGAAACATCGTGATCACGCTTTAGGCCGCGCGCATTCTCCGGGCGCTAGCCTGGCGCGTGCAAGCTGGACTGAAGCCGGCATCGGTGCACAATCCGTCGTCCAGGTGCAGCGGCGAGACATTCATCATGACAGGCCCATTGACTGGACTGAAGGTCGTCGACCTCACGCACGTGATGGCCGGGCCGACCTGCACGCTCATGCTTGCCGACATGGGAGCGGACGTCATCAAGGTCGAGAAGACGCCGGACGGCGACGACACCCGCAAGTCGGTCCCGCCCAAGGTCGGCGAGGAGTCGGCTTCGTTCCTGATGATGAACCGCAACAAGCGCGGGATCGTGCTCGACCTGAAGACGCCGGGGGGCACAAAAGTGCTGCGGCGCCTGATCGCGCGCGCCGACGTGCTGGTCGAGAACTTCGCGCCCGGCGCGATGGAGCGTCTCGGCTTCGGCTACGACGATCTGCGCAAGGATCACCCCGGCCTGATCTATTGCTCGCTGTCCGGGTTTGGACGCACCGGACCTTACCGGCATCGGCGCGGATTCGATCTCGTCGCGCAGGCGATGAGCGGCATCATGAGCTTCACCGGCGAGAGAGCGGACGGACCGCCGGTCAAGTGCGGCCCGCCGTTGTCGGACATCACCGCCGGCATCCTCGCCGCCATGGGCATCCTCGCGGCCTACACGCATCGTCTGAAGACCGGCGAAGGCCAATGGGTCGAGACGTCGTTGTTCGAAGCCGCCCTGGTGCAGACCTACTGGCAATCCGCGATCGCGCTTGCGACCGGTGTCGCGCCGCGCGCGATGGGCTCGGCGCACCCGCTCAACGCGCCCTATCAGGCGTTCGAGGCGTCCGACGGATGGATCGTGGTCGGAGGCGCGAACCAGCGCAACTGGCTGCGGACGCTCGAAGCGCTCGGCGCGACCGAGCTCGCGGCCGATCCGCGCTTCGTCTCGGGCGGTGAACGCATGGGCCACCTGAAGGAGCTGGAGACGGAGCTTGCGAAACGCTTCCGGACCAGGCCCGCCGCACACTGGCTCGCGGCGCTGGACGACAAGGGCGTGCCGTGCGGACCGGTCCAAGACATGCTGCAGGCGCTGGACGATCCGCAAACCAAAGCGCGCGAGATGGTGGTCGAAGTCGATCATTCGACCCTCGGCCCGGTCCGCACCATCGGACTGCCGGTGAAATTCTCCGGCACGCCGGGCAAGGTAGCGCGAGGCGCGCCGCTTTATGGCGAACATACCCGCGCGGTATTGACCGAATACGGATTCGACGACGACGAGATCGCCGCACTCGAGCGCGAGCGGGCCATCGTCACGGCGAACCGGTCTCAAGAGCCGCCCGGGATGTAGTTCCTCCAATTGTCCGGCAGCGGCGGCATGTCGGCGAACGACTTGCGGCTGTCGGCGGCGCGGCCGATCAGGTCCGCTGCGGTAACGTTCTTGTCGGCGAGGTAGCGCTCGAATTCGGCAAGCGCGTCGGACAGCACGCCGTAACCGCGCAGCATCACGGCGGACGCAATCTCGACCGCGCTTGCGCCGGCCAGCATCATGCGCGCCACGTCCAGCCCGCTCTGCGCGCCGTTGATGCCGATCAGCGGCTTGTCGCGCCCGAGCCGTGCGCGCGACACCGCGAGCCAGTAACAGGTGAGCGGCAGGTTCCAGTAGCCGCCGATGCCGAGCGCCGTGCCGAGCATCGGCTTGAAGGTCTCGACGTCGGGGATCAGGCCGAGCAGCCTTCCGGCCATGATCACCGAGTCCGCGCCGGCGCGGAACGCCGCCTCGGCGAGTTCCGGCACGCGCTCGCTTTGTCCGGTGGTCTTGACCCAGATCGGGATCGACACCGCCTTGCGCACGGTTGAGACGATCTCCTCGACCCGCACGGGATTGAGCTCCGTCGTCACCGTTCCTTTTTTGGCTTCGCGCGCATAAGGCGTGCCGATGTTGAGCTCGAGCACGCGCAAACCGGCCTGCTCGATCTGCCGCGCCATGTTGAGCGCATGCTCCATGTCGGCGAAGATGATGCTTGCAACGGCCACCGTGTCGTGTGCGCGCGCCTCGCGGTCCATGCGAATCGCGTAGTCGAGCCACTGTTCGAACGACGCGGGTCCGAGCCCGGTGCGGTTCGCGATCGTGGTCGCAAGCGGCGCATCGGGGCCCCATTTGACCGGCCGCCATTGCTCATCGAGTGCCGCATATTCGGCCGACTGCAGCTGTTCCTTGGCGGATTGGGTCTCGTTGACGGATTTCAGAACGACCGCGCCGACGCCGGTCTTGAGCGCACGCCGCACGCCCTCCTCGTCGATGAAATGATCGGCCGGCCCGGCGATGATCGGGTTGCGCAGCACGGTGCGGCCCACTGTGGTGACGAGTGCGTCCATGCGTCCTCCGCTTTCAACCGGTGCGTTGTTGAAAGTCATTGCGGCGCGATGCTACGCACTGTCAACACATTCGGAGGACGTTATGCGCGCACGCAGGGCAGCTCTTCTGGCATTCGGATTTTGCGCATGGCTCCTCGCGCCGCTCAACGCTGAGGCGCAGACTTGGCCATCGCGGCCGGTCACAGTGGTCGTCCCGTTCGCGGCCGGCGTCACCGGTGACATCGTGGCGCGCGGTCTCGTCGAGCACCTCGCCGGCGTGCTCGGCCAGCCGTTCATCGTCGACAACCGTGCCGGCGCGGGCGGCAATATCGGCGGCGCTGCGGTCGCCAAGGCCGCGCCCGACGGCTACACGCTGCTGCTCGCGACCACCGGCCCCGCGGCGAACAACAAGTTCATGTACAAGAATATGCCGTACGATCCGCAGCGCGACTTCGCGCAGATCGTGCTGATGGGCAAATCTCCCGTCATCATCACGGCGAAGAACAGTCTCCCGGCGACGACGCTGAAGGAACTGGTCGAGTACGCCAAGGCGAACCCGGGCAAGATCACCGCGGGATATCCGGGCAACGGCACGTTCGGCCACGTCACCGGCGAACTGCTGCAGCAAAGCGCCGGGATGACGTTCGTGCCGGCGCAGTATCGCGGCAGCCCGGCGATCATCACCGACCTGCTCGGCGGGCACATCGACATCGGCATGGACTCGATGGCGCCTTATGTGGCGCTGATTCAGGAGAAGAAGCTGCGCGGGCTCGCGATCGCCGGCCTGCAGCGCTGGCCGCTGCTGCCGGAGGTGCCGACGGTCGCGGAGTCCGGCTTTCCCGGCTTCGAGGCGGCGGTGTGGTACGCGTTCCTCGCGCCCACCGGCACGCCGCCGGCGATCCTGGCGAAGCTCAACGCGGCGTCGAACGCCTATCTCAAGACCAAAGCCGCGACCGAGCTGTTCGAGAAGCTCGGCATCCAGGCTGCCGGCGGCACGCCGGAAGAGCTGAAGGCCTTCGTCGATGCCGAGATGGCGAAGTGGGGTCCGATCATCAAAGGCGCGAAGATCGAGTTTTGAAGCTCGCTCCGCTCATACCCGCGTAAGCGGGTATCCAGGGTCAAGGACTGGGTCCCCGCTTTCGCGGGGACGAGCGGAAGTCACAGGTGTTATAACTTCGGCACATCCACCCAGCGCCGCTCGCGGTCGCTCTGATAGCACAGCTCGGTGAGCTGCACGTCCTTCGCGCCTTCCAGCATCGGCGAGCGCAGCGGCGCGCCTTCCGCGACGTGGCGCAGATACTGCTCCCAGCCCCAGCGATAGCTGTTCTTGAACGGCTCGATGTCGGGCACTTCCTGCCATTGTTCGTCGAAGTTCATCGCCTGCGGCGCGTTCGCGTCCCATGACGGCTTCGGCGTCGCGGCGAGCGACTGCACGAAGCATTTGTGTCCACCCGCGACCGCCGAGCCGAGCGTGCCGTCGATCTGGATCTGGATCATGTCGTCGCGCTTCACCCGCGTCGCCCATGAGGTCGTCACCTGCGCCATCGCACCGCTCTCGAACTCAAACGTGGCGAACACTTCATCCTCGACGTCCACGTCGTACGGCGCTCCCGCCTCGTCCAAGCGCTTCGGGATCTGCGTCACCTTGCGGCACGACACCGCCTTGATCGGTCCGATCAGGCCGGTGAGCAGATAGCGCCAGTGCGGATACATATCGAGCACGAGCCCGCCGCCATCCTTCTTGCGGTAGTTCCAGCTCGAGCGTTGCGCCGGATGCAGCTCGCCGTCGAACACCCACCAGCCGCTTTCCAGCCGCGCCGAGAGGATGCGGCCGAAAAAACCGGAGTCGCGCACTGTCCGCAGCTTGTGGAAGCCGGGCAGGTACACCTTGTCCTGCACGGCCGCGGCCTTCACGCCCGCCTTCTCCGCGGCGCGCACGATCTGCATCGCTTCCGCAGATGAGTTGGCGATCGGCTTCTCCAGATAGATGTGCTTGCCGGCCGCGATCGCGCGCAACGCGCGCTCCAGCCGTCCGCCGGTCGCCGCGACATCGAAGTAGATGTCGATCGTCTTGTCGGCGAGCGTCGCGGCGGTGTCGGCCGACCAGGCGAGCCCGCCATGCGCGGCCGCAAGCGCTGCGAGCTTTTCTGCATTGCGCCCGAGCAGCACCGGCTCGGGCACGAGCCGGTCGCCGTTCTTCAGCGCCAGTCCGCCTTCGTTGCGGATCGCCAGCACGGAGCGGATCAGATGCTGGTTGGTGCCGAGGCGTCCGGTGACGCCGTCCATCGCGATGCGGAGCGTTCTGGTGGCCATGTATAAAGTGACTTTCGTTCAGGTGGGACGATGCAGTTCGGCGCGATGGCGCGTGACGGTGCGCCGGCCGCGCTTGAAGGCGGCGAGCGGTTGACGGATCTCGGCGATCGCCTGCTTCGGGCTTTGCGCGTCGATCACCACGACATCGGCCGGATGACCGGGCGCGATGCCGTAATCCTTCAGGTTCATCAGTTGCGCCGAGCGCGTCGTGAGCATCGCGAAGCATTCGGCGATCCGCTCGTCGTGGCTCACCTGCAGCACGTTGGCATGCAGGTTCGCCATGCGGATGAGCGAGCAGTCGCCGAACGGCGTGAACGGATTGAGGATGTTGTTGGTCGAGATCGAGCAGTTGCAGCCGTGCTCGACGAACAGATTCGCGTCGACCAGGCCGCGGCGCACATTGTGATGCTGGTCGCGCCCCATCAGGAACAGGTCCGTGGCGGGAAGGATCGTGACCGCGACGCCCGCGTCCGCCAGCCTGCGCGCGATCTGCTTCTGCCCGGCGGGATCGAGCGTGGAGAGCTTGGTCGCATGCCCGATCGCGACCCGGCCCCCGAGCCGGTATTGTTCGGTCAGGTCGCAGACCAGATGCGCGTCGAGCTCGTCCGGGGTGTTGCCGAAGTCGAGATGCATGTCGATGTCGGCGCCGTATTCGCGCGCCAGTTCGAACACGCGCCTGATCTGCCCGGCATGATCGGTGTCGTAGCCCGGCGCCGCACCGACGACCTTCGCCCCGCGCTTCAGCCCTTCGACCAGCAGTTCGTCGGTGCCGGGATTATTGGTGAGGCCTTCCTGCGGAAACACGCAGAGCTCGATGTCGATCGCCCATCGGTATTCGTCGACCAGCGCCTGCACGCCCTCGAAACCGCGCATGCCGACGCCGGGGTCGACCTCGACATGCGTGCGCATGCGCGTCGCACCATGCTTGATGCAGTTCTCCAACGTCTCCCTGGCGCGGGCGTGAACGTCCTCGGCCGTGAAGGTCTTCTTGGCTTCCTTCACGCGCTTCACGGCGTTGGCCATGCGCTCGGTCTCCGGCGCGCAGCGGTCGATGATGCGCGACTTGTCGAGATGGATATGCGTCTCGATCAGCCCGCCGCAGCACAGGCACGCGCCGGCGTCGTAAGACGGCGCGTCGCAGACGAGATTCGGTTCGACCGCGGCGATGCGGCCGCTCTCGAACCCGATGTCGGTCAGCGCATCGTGGCGACCGGCGACACGCGCATTGCGGATGACGAAGTCGATCATGCGCTCACGCCGCGCTCGCGGGACGAAACGCAGCGACGATCTCGTCGGAATCGATCACCCAGCCGAGCGCGGCTTCGATGAGCTTGAGCGCGGCGTCGTGATAATCCGGCCCGTTCATCGAGGCGCAGACGTCGCGCGTCACCACGACGCGATAGTCGCGGTTGAACGCCTCGAAGCATGAACAGAGCACGCAGTTGTTGGTGTTGACGCCGCAGATCACCAGGGTCTTGACCTCAAGATTGCGCAGCAGCAGCTCGAGGTCGGTGTTGTCGAACGGGCTGTAGCGATGCTTGAACACCGTGTGCTCGCCCGGCCGCGGCGCCAGAGGCGCGACGATCTCGGTCACCGCCGCGCCTTCGATCGCGAGCGTCTTGCGCGGCTTGTTCAGGCCCGGCACCACCGCGCCGTGCTGCGCCATCCAGAAAGGACTCTTGTTGTCGACCGTCTCGCCGCGCACGGGATCGTAGCGGTGGTGCGTGCGCACGAAGATCACCGGCCGGCCCGAGGCAGCCCACGCGTCGCGCAACCGCACCGCGCGCTCGATGATGCGGTCGGCGTCCGCTTTCGCCACCAGCAGGTGCCCGATCGAATGATCGAGATGCGAGCGGTTCATGTCGACCAGCAGCAGCGCGCTGCGGTCGAGCCACGCCGGATCGAAGGCGCGCGCGCTCATGCCATCACCCGGTAAAGCTCGCGGTTGAGCTCGCTGACGATCTGATGGAAGCGGTCGGTCAGCCGCGTCTCGCGGTCGCGCGGACGAGCCAGATCGATCTCGAACACCTGATGGATGCGGCCGGGACGCGCGCTCATCAGCACCACGCGGTCGGACAGGAACACGGCCTCGGCGAGGCTGTGGGTCACGAACAGCACGGTCTTGCGATAGTGATGCCACAGCCGCATCAGCTCGAACGCCATGCGGTCGCGCGTGATCTCGTCGAGCGCCGCGAACGGCTCGTCCATCAGGAGCACGGCCGGATCGAGCGCCAGCGCGCGCGCGAGCGCGACGCGCTGCTGCATGCCGCCGGAAAGCTGATGCGGATACTTCGTCTCGAACCCGGCGAGCCCGACCACCTTGATCAGTTCGTCGATGCCGGTAGCCGCCTCGCGCGATCCGCCGCGGCGCGCCACCAGATCGCGCAGCAGCGCGATGTTGTCGGCCACCTTGAGCCACGGCATCAGGTTCGCCTGCTGGAACACCAGCCCGATGCGGCCGGCGTGGCGCAGGTTGCGCGGCGGCGTTCCGCCGACCGTGACGGTGCCGCGCGTCGGCGCCATCAGGTCGGCGACCACCTTCAACAGCGTGCTCTTGCCGCAACCCGACGGGCCGACCAGCGAGACGAACGCACCGTCCGGGACATCGAGGTTGATTCCGGACAGCGCTTTGACCGGTTCGGCGCCGCCGACCCCGTAAGTCACGTCGACGCTGGCGACCGCAATCGCGGCGCCGCTGCTTGCGGCGGAGAGCTGTTCAGCGGCAAGGCTCACGTCAGTTGGTCACCTTCTTGACCTGCTCGGCGAGCGTCTTCGCCTCGTCGAGGCCCTCGACGATCGCGTTGGTGTACATCTCCTTGGGCGTGGGCTTCTTGGTCAGATCGGTGGACTCCGCAGCCAGGACGTCGATCGAGGATTGCCACTTGGCGTCGTTCATCAGGCCGAAGCGCTGCGCGTAGTCGGGCGTGTTGTAGAGACCATAGATGATCTCGAGCTTTTTGGTCTCGAGCTTGAGGTCGCGGTCGGGCGACACCTTCACCACTTCGGCGACGGCTGCTTCCTTGTTGCTCGCCGTCCAGATCAGGCTCTTGATCGTCGCGCGCACGAAACGCTTCACCAGATCCGGGTTGGATTTGAGCAGCTGCTCGCTGGTGTAGATCACGGTGCCGTAGAACGAGACGCCGTGGTCCTTCAGCGGCATCACGTCGGTGGGAAAGCCGCGCATGTCGAGCGTCAGCGCCTGGCCGAAGTGATAGCCGAATATCGCGTCGACCTGTCCGGCGGCGAGCATCTGCACCTCGGCGCCGCGTGCGACGTTGACATATTCGATGTCGTTGCGCGTGAGGCCACCCTTGACCAGCAGCGGCTCGAGCAGGCCCTTCACGTTGCTCTGGAACCAGGAGATCTTCTTGCCCTTGAGCTGGCTCGGGCTCGTATACTTGTCCTTCTTCAATGTGATGACCGAGAACGGCGTATCCGGCTCGTCCGCCATGATGGCTACAACCGGGAGGCCGCCCCCGCGCGCGCGAATGAAGCCGTCCGCGTTCGCGACGCCGAACTGCTCGCGGCCGGTGGCGATGAACACTTCGTTCTGTTGCCCGGCGGACGGCGGGCGGATTTCCAGGTCGATGCCTTCGGCCTTGTAGATGCCCTGCGCGAGGCCGCCGTAATACTGCGCGTGCATCGCCCACGGCGTGAAGTTGATCCGCATCACGACCTTGTCCTGCGCGTGGGCCACGCCAGCGGAGAGTGTCGCGAACGCCAGCGCAAGCGCTGCCCGCCGGGTCATCGTCGTCATCGTAACTCCTCCATCCAATGGCTTCGCCGGGTCCGCCGGCGCCCGGCCATTCACACAGTCGTCGAGTCGCTTCCCTCGCGCTTCCAGGAAATCTTTCGCTCGACCCACGACATGAAGCCGAAGAAGGCCGTGCCGATCACCGCCAGCGCGATGATCGCCGCGAACGAGCGCGCGGTGTTGAAGTTGAAGCTGCCGGAGAGAACCAGGTAGCCAAGCCCGTTCGAGGCGGCGAGCCATTCGGCCACGATCGCGCCGAGCACCGCGAGCGTGGTGGCGATGCGCAAGCCGGCGAAGATATACGGCATCGCGTAGGGCAACCGCAGGCGGAAGAACATCTGCCGCTCGTTCGCATCGACCGAGCGGAACACGTCGGCAAGTCCGCGGTCGACCTCCTTGAAGCCCGCCATCGTGTTGATGACGATCGGGAAGAACGCGATCGACGTGACGACGAGGATCTTCGAGCCGATGCCGGCGCCGACCCACACCAGGATCAACGGCGCGATCGCGATCTTCGGAACGCTCTGCAGCCCGACGAAGATCGGCATGATCAGCCGCTCGACCAGCGGAAAGCGGATCATCAGCGCCGAAATGGAAAGCGCGAACAGCACCGCCGCGACATATCCGCTCATGATGCTGCCGATGGTCGCGAGGCTATGCATCTGGATCAGGGGCCACTCGTCGACCATCAACCGCGCGACGTCGGTCGGCGCCGGCAGCAGGAAATTCGGAATCTCGAGGGCGCGGGTGAGCACCTGCCAGAGCACAACGAGCGCGATCACCAGCAGGATGGGCCCGGCGCGTTCGGCCCCGCGGCGCCAGTTGCGGGCGCCGGGTGCTTTCTGCGGGGTGTCGTCGGCGTGGGAAAGCGTCAAGCTGCGGGCCTCATGCGGCATCCATTGTAACGGCTGATCGCGGGCGCTCAAGGCGGCGAGAAGGTTGCGCGCACTGCGTCACGCCTTCGTGCGGTGGTGGATCCCTCGATCCGCTCATGCCCGCGCAAGCGGCATCCAGGGGCCAAGGACTGGGTCCCCGCTTTCGCGGGGACGAGCGGAACAAGAGGTGCGTCAACCTCAAACGCTAGCCCGCCACCTTGCCGTAGCCGCCGCCGCCCGGCGTTTCGAGCACGACGTGGTCGCCCGCCTGCATCACGAGCTTGCGCGCTTCGCTCACGCGCTTGCCGTTGACCAGGAACGCACCGGCCGCGCCGTCGCCGCCGCCACCCAGGCCTTCCGGTGCAAGGCTCGTGCGGCTCGGCACCGCGTTGAGCAGCCAGGTGCTGCTGGTGCGCATATGCCACGAGATCGTCTGCCCGTCGCCGCCGCGCGATCGGCCGGCGCCGCCGGAGCCGATTCGCAGTTCCTTCTTGTCGAACACGATCGGCATCGAGGCTTCCAGCACCTCGACCGGCACCGCGGCAACGCCGGTCGGATAGCAGGTGGCCGACGGGCCGTCCTTGGTGAGGCGCGCGCCCATGCCGCCCGAATAGTTGAACATCGAGGAGGTGAACGGATCGCCGTTGGCGTCCTTGCCCTGGATCTGGATCGTCCACACCGCGCCGGAGCCTTCGGCCAGCACGCGGTCCGGGATGACGTGGTAGAGCGCCTTGAGGATCGGCATCGACACATACATGCCGACGACGTGGCGCGCGTTCACCGGCGCCGGATACTTGCAGTTGACGATGCAGCCTTCCGGCGCGGTGATCTTGATCGGCGCGAGGCTGCCGAAATTATTCGGCAGCTCCGGATTGAGGCAGGAGCGGATCGCGAACGTACTGTAGGCGTGCGAGTAGTTCATCACCACGTTGATGCCGTAAGGGCTCTGGTCCGAGCTGCCGGTGAAATCGACGGTGATCGAGCCTTCGTCGGTGTCGACCGTCACGGCGGCTTTCAGCGTGATGATGTCGCCGCCCGGCACGTCGAACGAGCTCTCGCCGTGATAGGTGCCCGGTTTGAGCTTGCGGATCGCCTCGCGCGTCGCGGCCTCGGAGCGCGAGATGATCTCGTCGGACAGTTGCTCGATATCGTCATAGCCTTGCCGGTCGAGCAGCGCCGAGAGGCGCTTGCCGGCGAGCTTTCCGCTCGACACCTGAGCTGCGAGATCGCCGAACACTTCGTTCGGCGTGCGCACGTTGCGGCGGATGATCGCGTGCAGCACCTGGTTGGGTTCGCCGCGCTCATAGAGCTTGAGCATCGGAATCCACAGGCCCTCCTCGTGCACGTCGCGCGCGCCGGCGCCGACGCCATAGCCGCCGATATCGGTGTGA
>Ga0207683_10001059_pt1 | contig 25080 bp, 20 predicted proteins | sample KBSM73metaG_FD_184333 | JGI IMG/M metagenome (GOLD analysis project Ga0207683, IMG submission 184333) | Miscanthus rhizosphere microbial communities from Kellogg Biological Station, Michigan, USA - KBS M7-3 metaG (SPAdes) (version 2) | ecosystem: Host-associated > Plants > Roots > Rhizosphere >... | reverse complement strand
AAATTGGTCGGGGAGAGAGGATTTGAACCTCCGACCCCCTGGTCCCGAACCAGGTGCTCTACCAGGCTGAGCCACTCCCCGACGTGTTGGAAATCGGCGCGCGGGCTATCATTTGCGCACGACTGAACAATCAAAATTATAGCATTCGGTCTCGCGCATTTAGGTGTAAGTGTCTCGAACGTGGCGAAGAAAGTAGGCACTAAACTATGCGTTTCTCCGTCGGTCTCTGCATCGATGCAAGCGTCTTCCCGACAAATGCGCTCTTCGCAATGCAACAGCAAGAATTGAAGGGAGGTGGGAAACCCTCTATCAATCGCAATCGTCCTACGATCTCAATTCACCGTACCTGCTAAGATAGTGGCCATTAAATCGTTTCCATGCTTGCTATAAGCGCCCATCGCCTACATTCGCCCGTTGCAACGGTGGATGGTCCTCTCGTCCTGGTTGATGACGGACGGATCGTCGAAATCGCGTCGCGGGAGGATCGCAGTGTTCCTCCCGGAGCTCAGCGCCTTGACTTACCCCACGCTGTGCTCGCCCCCGCCTTTATCGATTTGCACATCCACGGGGGGGCGCGCTTTGATTGCATGGAGGACGACGCGAAAGCTCTTCCAGCCATCGAGACCTTGCTTGCGCAGCACGGCGTCGGCAGTTATTTCCCTACAACGGTGACGGCGCCACTCGACAAGACTCTCGGCGCTCTCGAACGACTCGCCGATGCGATCGAGACATGTGTGGACACGCGAACAAGCAATCGCGCTCGACCGTTGGGGATTCATTTGGAAGGGCCTTTTCTTAGTCATTTAAGGCGTGGGATCCATCCTACTTCTGATCTTTTGCCTCCGACACTCGACACGTTTGAGCGACTCTGGCAGGCGGCAAGAGGCTACATCAAGATTCTGACCATTGCGCCCGAACTCGAGGGTGCCGCCGAACTAATCGCTGAAGCCACGCGACGTGGCGTAGTCATCAGCTTGGGCCACACGGACGCAGATCTGGCTACATCTCGCAGAGCGGTGGAACTGGGCGCCCGCCACGCCACTCACACCTTCAATGCGATGAGGCCACTTGGCCATCGTGATCCGGGTATTCTGGGCGAGGTGTTGACTGACTCGCGACTATCCGCAGACATCATTGCGGATGGCATTCATCTTGATCCATCAATCGTGAAGTTGTTCCTCGAAGCGAAGGGCCTAAACAATTCCGTGCTCATCACCGACGCCACCTCGGCGACTGGAATGCCGGACGGTCGCTACCGCCTGGGCTCGCTCGAAGTCGAAGTCGCAAACGGCATGTGTTTGCTGGACGGTAAGCTCGCCGGCAGTGTACTCACCATGGATCGCGCGGTACGTAATGTCATGAAATTTGCTGGTTGGGATCTTCAGCGCTCGCTCCGGCTCGCGACTTTGAACCCTGCGACGGTTTCCGGCTTCAACTCCACCAAAGGTGAATTGAAGGTTGGTGCGGACGCGGATTTCGTGGTTCTTGACCAGGAAGGAACTGTTCTACAAACGATCATCGGTGGCGTCGTAAACTAGGTTCGATTTCTTGGTTCGAGGGAATGATGGCTGAGCAGCGTGAGTTTCCCCACCACATGATCAAAGAGATCTTCGAGCAGCCGCAAGCGCTGCGCGATACGATCGAGCCTCGCATTCTTCTCGACGAGTCCACAGTTCGCCTGAAAGACGTGCCGATTACTGTGGAAGAACTCCGCGCCGCTCGCCGTATCAACATCGTTGCATCTGGAACCAGTCGCCATGCGGGAATGGCTGGCCAGTACATGATCCAGGAACTGGCGGGTGTTCTCGTCGATGTCGACTATGCCAGCGAGTTCGAATACCGCAACCCGATGATAGGTGCTGGTGAGTTGGCCATCTTCATCACGCAATCCGGGGAGACTGCCGACACAACGGGAGCGCAGCGCGAAGCCAAGTTTAAGGGCGCCCGCACAATTGCGATCTCAAATGTTGTGGGGTCAACGATCGCCCGCGAAGCGGATGGCATTATCTACACGCACGCGGGACCGGAAATCAGCATTGCGTCTACGAAGGCGTTCACCTGCCAGATGGCCGCTCTCTTCCTGTTCGCGCTTTATCTGGGTCAAGTTCGCGGCAAAATGCCCCGGCATTTGGTGCACCACTATCTGCGCGAATTGCTCGACCTTCCACGCAAAGTGGAAATCGTTCTTGAATCCGCATCCCAGTGCGAGAAGCTTGCTGAGTCGTTCCATAAATTCCAGGATTTTCTTTATCTCGGACGGGCGATTCATTACCCGATTGCGATGGATGGCGCACTGAAGCTGAAAGAAGTTTCATACGTCCACGCCGAAGGCTACCCTTCGGGAGAAACCAAACACGGACCCATCGCCTTAATCGACGAGAATCTTCCGGCAGTGATCATCGCCACCTGCGACCGCAGTGACCCAGGCTCCGTTGTCCGGTATGAAAAGAATGTGGGCAACATCCAGGGGTTCAAAAAGCAAGGCGGACGCGTCATCGCGATCGCCTCAGAGGGCGACAAGGAAGTGCCTGCAATAGCAGACCACACCGTCTTTATCCCGCAAGCGCCCGAATTGTTGTTACCGATTTTGGAGATGGTTCCTTTGCAGCTGTTCGCCTACTACGTGGCAGTCAAGCGTGGCCTGGACGTCGACCGCCCACGGAACCTCGTGAAGTCAGTCACTTTGGAATGACGATTGAAGATGTAAGAGGCCCTGTACCGCTGACCGAAACGATCAGGTTTAGTTCGGCTTCCGATTCTTTGCGTCTGCCAGGTACCGCAGCATCATCGCTTCCGCCGCGAGATCATACTTGTCCCGGTTTCGTTCAATAGCTTCCTGCTTTGCTCGTTGGGCGAGCGTTTCACGCAGCTTTTCTCCGACCTCGGAGTCGTTGGTCATCACCTGCACGTAGAACCAAAGAAAGTGCCGCATTTGGTCGAGGGACGATTTGAGCACTTCCAGCGCCTCAAGTTCAGGCAATTCGGAGAGTGCTTCCATCAGCTCGGGATCATTCGGCGCCTCCATCGCTGCGCAATTGAGCTCGCGCTGAATAGCACGCAGGTCCTCGGTCACACGCAGAATGCGCAGGTGGACGTCTTCCATATATTCTTCGCGTTCCAAGGGATCCATAAATGGCACGTCTCGAACTCCTCAACATTCTCATTCGGCATGAACAATCGAAAAGATGCCCCGCGTGCATGAGCTTCGGTAATCCAAGGAATTACCTTCGTTTGAGAAGGCGTGCTGAACAAGAGTTTTGACGCGGCCGAGACTACTTTTCACGCCTCCGAAACCGCCAATCCGCCTCGCGAATGGCGGGAACGTCCATCGTCCTGACACCTTCGATTGGATTCTCTACCGCCTCAATTAGGGCCGCCGTCATCTGCTGGAGTGTTACCAGCCCCAGCCGCCTGGCACCATTTCGCGTGAAGGGTAACGTTTCCATGATTCGATAAAACGGAATGAGTACATACGGCCATCGATGCCCTGGCCCAAGCACGTACCAGGGCCTTAAAATCGTCGCGTTCAAGCCAACAGTGCGGATTTCCGCCTCGCATTCAGCACGCACGGCAATGTAAGCCTTCATCATCGGAGCGGGCTGGGCGACGCTCAAATACACGAAGTGCTGAACTCCCGCGTCCGCGGCCGCTCGGATGCCTGCCTTTCCGGCCGCCAGGTCAACCCTCCGGAACTCTGCCCCCTTTGACGGGCTGGGATGCGCAACTCCTACCAGTTGGACAAGTGTGTCTGTCGAACGGACATGTCCTTTGAAGCTCGTGGCATCGAGTGCATCACCCAACACAGCTTCACAACCAGCAGGCAACTTTCCCTCAGAGCCCTGTCGTACTAAACCACGCACCGTGTGCCCGCGCCCTACGAGTGCTGAGATCATCGAGCGTCCCAGATACCCGGTTCCTCCGGTAACGAATACCGACCGCCGCTGCCAATCCATGCTGATCCACCCTGATGCATTACGGCTCACGTGACGGTCTTGGATGTTTGCTGTCGCTCCGCCCGTGCCCCTATCGTACAAAGCCGCGAAGACTCTCGTCGTCGATTCTCGCCCGCGACATCGAGATCTTGGACATTTCCGGTAGTTTATGTCCGGTCCTTGTTTCGGAAATCCCTCAAATGGTAGTCTCCGCTCGTGATCTTTCGAAAACTGTGTCCTTCCCTGCTGTGGGTTTCGATTGCCACGTCACTGCTCGCCGCTCAATCACCAATCGTCATAGACGCTGATGTGAGCGTGCCAATGCGCGATGGCGTCATCCTTCGCGCTGACGTGTTGCGGCCAAAAAAAGAAGGCGCGTTCCCCGTGCTTGTCTATCGCACTCCTTACGGCAAACACTTCGCTCGCGATGAGTACAAGACTTTCGAACACGCGGTCGCGCGTGGCTACGCCGTTGTAATTCAGGATGTGAGGGGTCGGTACAAGTCGGATGGCGAATTCCGTGCCTACGAGAACGAAGGGCGAGACGGTTACGACACCATCGAATGGGCCGCAAAGCAGCCGTGGTCCAATGGCGCGGTTGGCACGTTCGGGCTGTCTTATCCCGGAGCGGTGCAGTGGCTGGCAGCCGTCCAAAACCCGCCACACTTGAAAGCGATGGTTCCGGCGATGACGTTTTCTACTCCGCACAATTTCTTTTTTGCCGGTGGCACCTGGGACATGTCGTGGATCGATTGGATCTGGTTCAATATTGCCCCTGATGTTCGGCTCAAAAAAGATTTGCCCGGTCCTAAAACGTCCGAGGAGGCTCGAGCCGCATGGAAAGATGAAGGTTCGCAAATGCATCGATACCTGCCTCTAGCTGAAATGCCGCAGCTGAAAGATACGTCTCCTTATTATTACGAGTGGTTGCATCATCCCGCCGAAGACAGCTGGTGGGACTGGGCGGAGCTGCGAAATAAGTATGAGCGCAATCACGCAGCGGTCTTGAACCTATCCGCATGGTACGACGATAACTACGGTCCCGAAGGTGCAACCACCAACTTTGCCGGCCTTATCAAATCCCGGGCGGGTCAGCCGAATCCCAGCACCCACCTCTTGCTAGGTCCATGGGTTCATGGGGTCGACAACACCGAGAAAACGAAGTCAGGTGAGCGTGAGTTTGCCGCGAATGCCGCGATTGACTATGACGAAGTGGTCCTTCGCTGGATGGATCACTATCTACGCGGGATCGACAACGGAGTCGATCGGGAAAAACCCGTCCGCTATTACGTGATGGGTTCGAATGAATGGCGCGATGCTTCGACCTGGCCGCCATCATCGACAGCCACAACGTATTATTTGTCGCCCGAGCAAGGTAAAAATTCGGGATCGCTGACAGGTGCGAAGCCTACGATGCAGGAAAGGTTTACCGCATTCGTTTCGGATCCAGCTGATCCAGTGGTGAACGAATATAAAACCTCAGGTGCGCACGACTACCGCAAACTCGCCGACCGCGCCGACGTCCTCACGTTCGATTCTTCTCCTCTTCAGGCCGATACCGAGGTTACGGGCCCAATTCAAGCACGGATGTTTGTCGCTTGTGATTGCCGTGATCTAGACCTCTGGGTTCGCTTGCTGGATGTCGCACCGAATGGTGCTGCGTTTAACGTGATGAGCCCCGGTCTTGACGTCCAGCGGGCAAGTTATCGCAACCTCAAGCAAGGTCGACAATGGCTCACACCAAAGAAAATTTACGAAGTCGACCTGAACAATCTGATCACTGGCAACACTTTTCTGAAAGGCCACCGCATCCGAGTACAAATCTCCGCCAGCTTCTTCCCCAACTTCTCGCGCAACTTGCAGAACGGAAACTCTGAAATGTCTTCTGCCGACGTGAGGAAAGCGACGATCGAGATCTATTCGGACGCGAAGCACCCGTCTCATGTAATTTTGCCGTTGGTACGCCACTGATCTTTGTCGTACCGAGCGAAGTGGAAGAATCCGCTTCCCGCGCGGACACGACCCTCGCGCTATAATTCGCCGTCCCACATCAACAGGAGGCACTACTTGTTGCGTTCTCGCTGGATTCTTCCTTTCCTGGTTGTCGCAACAATGTCCGCTTTTTGCCAGCGCGAGCCCGTCCTCAAGCAAATTGACCTGCCTCATCCTTATTACTTTCGCGAAATGTATCTTCCGCAGCTCACTACGGGGCCGAGCGCCGAAGCATGGATGCCAGACTCGCACACGCTTATCTACTCAATGGCAGGATCGCTCTGGCGCCAGGATCTGGCTGGAACGACTGCTGAGCAACTTACCGCTGGCTCAGGATATGACTACCAGCCTGACGTCTCCGCCGACGGCATTTGGGTGATCTACGCGAGTTACGATAAAGACGCCGTCGAACTCTGGGCTCTCGACCTGCGCGACCGCAGCACGCATCAATTGACCACCGGCAGCGCCGTTAACCTCGAACCACGCTTTTCTCCGGACGGAAAACGAGTCGCATACGTTTCGACGAGCCAAACAGGCCATTTTCACATCTTCATCTCAGACTTCGTTAATGGTTCGCTCACGAACACGACACAGCTGACCCGCGAAAACGTCAGCACGCTTTCTCGCTACTACTACAGCAAAGTCGATCACGAAATTAGTCCGGTGTGGTCGCGCGACGGACAGGAAATTCTCTTCATCTCAAACCGCGGACGCATCCACGGCACCGGAGGTTTCTGGCGTATCAAGGTTGAACCTGGTGCGGAGTCGCGCGAAATCCATTACGAAGAAACGAATTGGAAGGCTCGTCCTGATTTTTCTCCGGACGGAAAGCGTATCGTCTATGCCTCTTATCTCGGCCAATCGTGGCATCAGCTATGGCTTATGCCGGCAAATGGCGGCGATGTCTTCGCAATCTCCTATGGGTCTTACGACAATATCAATCCACGTTGGTCGCCTGACGGTAAACAAATCGCCTTCATTTCAAATCGGAATGGCAATACTTCGTTGTGGACTCAAACCATCCCAGGCGGCGCGCAGACCGAGTTGAAGATTCAGCAGCGCAAGTACATGAAGCCGATGGGTCGCCTGAGCGTGAAGGTTTTAGGACCTGACGGAAAACCATCTCCAGCCCGGGTCTTCCTGACCGCAAATGATGGGCGCTCTTACGCCCCTGCCGATAGTTGGATGCATGCCGATGACAATTTCGAGCGCAAACTCGGCCGTTTCGAGCCTCACTATTTCCAAACACAGGGCACATCAGAACTCGACGTTCCGGTGGGAAGCGTTCAAATCGGCGTGATGAAGGGATTCGAGTACGCTTTCGATCAACAAAAAGTTGAAGTTGCTTCCGGCAAGACCACCGAAGTCACCGTTAAGCTCAAACCCTTCGATCTTCCGTGGAATTCAAGCACTCAATGGACAAGCGGTGACGTGCACGTTCACATGAATTATGGCGGCACTTACCGCAATGTGCCCAAGCACTTGGTCGAGCAGGCGACCGCTGAAAATCTCCCAATCGTCGAAAATCTAATCGTCAACAAAGAGCAACGCATTCCCGACATTTCGTATTTCAGTACCGAACCAGACGCTACCTCGACCGCTCAAACTCTGCTATTGCACGGCCAGGAATTTCACACCAGTTACTGGGGGCACCTCGGCCTGCTGAACTTGAAGCGCAACTTTATCCTGCCGGACTATGTTTCCTATCCGAACACGGCGGCTGCGAGTTTGTATCCGGCGAACGCAAACGTCGCTGATCTTGCTCACGATCAGCAAGGGCTCGTGGGATATGTGCATCCGATGGAAGCCGTTCCCGATCCAGCAAAAGACGCATCCCTCAACTACGAACTGCCAGTTGACGTCGCGCTCAAGAAAGCGGATTACATCGAGGTCGTCGGATTCGCCGATCACAAGTCCACGGCAGATGTCTGGTACCGCCTGCTCAATTGCGGGTTTCATTTGCCAACTGCCGCAGGCACGGATGCCATGGAGAACTATGCATCCTTGCGCGGCCCGCTCGGCACAAACCGCGTCTACGTGTCAGTCGCGAAAGGGCCGCTGACGAGTGCACCATGGTTGGAAGGCATCAAGAAAGGCCGGACGTTCGCCACGAACGGTCCCTTGATCGGATTTTCGCTAAGCGGAAAGACCGCGGGGGATGAAGTCAAACTGGCTGCGGGAACAAAAGAGGTCAAGTTCTCAGCTTCTCTACGGTCTATCGTCGCAGTCGACCACTTGCAGATCATCTGCAACGGCCATCTCGCGAAAGATTTGACCCTCACAAGCAACCGCCAAACCGCCGACATCGAGGGCATGATTCCCGCTCAAACCGGATGGTGCGTGCTTCGCGCATTCAACGACAACGCGACGTACCCCGTTCTCGATCTGTATCCGTACGCAACCACCAGCCCTATATACATCACGGTTGAAGGAATGAAGCCGCCGAGCGCACGGGAAGAAGCGGCCTATTTCATGGCTTGGATCGATCGCATGACTTCGGCCGCCGAAAAGAACGAAAACTGGAACACTCCCGAAGAAAAGCTAAGTGTCCTGAATACACTGAAGCAAGCGCGCAGCGTTTACGAAAAGCTCGAGTAGGACCAACTTACTCAGCAGTCAGCTGCCCCTAGGCTCCAGCCCCCTCCATCTCCAGTAGGGCTTCCTTTCTCTCGATTCCCCAGCGGTAACCACCCATCTCGCCACTCTCACGTACCACTCGGTGACAAGGAATCGCCACCGCCACAGGGTTCGTCGCACACGCACGCGCTACCGCTCGGGCCGCCGTCGGTTTCCCGATCGCCTTTGCCACTTCACTGTAAGACCGAGTCTCACCAAACGGAATTCTCTGTAATGCCGACCAAACCCGCCGCTGAAACGCCGTAGCACGAATATCGAGCGGCAACGTTTCACTGGTCGTACCCGTGCGCATCTGGTGCAGCAATGAAACGCGCCACTCCTTCATAGCAGTCTCATCGCGCCGCCGTTGCGCAAACGGAAACTCCCGCATCAACCCCTGAACCAGCTCATCGTCCGTCGTGGCGAATTGGATCGTGCAAATTCCCTTCTCCGTCGCCGCAATCAACATGCGCCCAAGCGGAGAGTCACTCAACGTATACCGGATCGTGGCGGCAATTGCGCCTCTCCGATACTTGTCCGGCGTCATGCCCAATTGCGAAGCGGTCCGTTCATATAAGCGGCTGCTGGAACTGTATCCGGCGTCATACATCGCGCGGGTTACTGAATGTCCAGCCTGCAAATTGTGTTTCAGCGACTTTAAGCGACATGCATCCGCGTACTCTTTCGGCGTAATTCCGAGCACCGACTTAAATGTCCGCTGCAAATGAAACGGACTACGTCGAAATTCTTCGGCAATCTGCGGCAAGGTCAGCGGCTCGTCGAGATGCTGCTCGATAAACCGGCACACCGCGCGCACCATTGTCGTCTGCGGATTGCTTGCCGTCGATTTCGGTTTGCATCGCAGGCACGCGCGATAGCCTGCTCGCTCGGCATCCTCCGGCCGCTTGTAAAATTGCACATTTTCCCGTCGCGGTCGCCGTGCAGCACATGATGGCCGGCAAAATACGCCGGTGCTCGACACCGCAAACACGAACTGGCCATCATGGCTCGCATCACGAGCCACCACCGCTTGCCACTGCTGCTCATTCGTTAACGTCATATTCACCATCGCCGCCTCGTGCAGAATCGCATTGGTTGTCATGCCCAGAGAGTAAAACCGCTCTTCTCAATGCGATATCCAGATCTTGCGGTCAAACCGAAATCGTTGCAATCCTACTGCAAACTGGCAACCCAGCCCTTTCCTGCTTAGAATGCAGATTCCGTGAAATGGACTCTGAGCGTAATCCTTTTCTCCGCCATGCCCATTGTGAACCCTACCTCTACAAACACTCCGATACCATCAAATTTGGTCGTTGCCGAATTCGTAGCGAGCCCTGTTTCACTGGACTCACGTCATCCGTCTGCTGAGTGGCAGCGCGCCGCCCCGATAAGTTTTTGTTCCGACTGGCAAGGCCGCCAGTCGGACCCATCTCGCAAAACGACCGTCCGCGTCCTGTGGGATCGGGAGACAATCTACCTCCATTTCGATTGCAGCTACCGCGAACTGTTCGTCTTCCCAGACTCCGACCCGAGCGGACGGCGCGACAAACTCTGGGATCGTGACGTAGCGGAAGTCTTCCTCCAACCCGACCCATCCGTTGGGCACTATTACAAGGAATTCGAAGTGAGCCCGAACGGAATGTGGATCGATCTCGACATCTCCCCACAAGGCCTGGCCGACCTGAAGAGTGGCATGCGTCGATCCGTCTGGTTGGACGAAGGTGCGCATATGTGGAGCGCTGAACTGGCTATCCCGATACGATCCATAACGCCGCATTTCAGTCCAACAGTTGAATGGCGGATAAATTTGTTCCGTATTGAAGGAAAGACCGAACCGCGATTTTATTCCGCATGGCAGCCCACCAACACGCCCCAACCCAACTTTCATGTTCCAAGCGCGTTTGGATATCTAAACTTTCACAGCTAATCGCATCGGTAAAGACGCATCTTGCACGCGAGGCTCGCTCGCCCTGGGCCCTGGCCGATCTTGCGACAGATCGCTACAAATAGTAGATTGACCAACGAACTCAATCGTCAACGCTTTGAAAGGATCTTCATGAAGCTCCGTCTTCACTTAGCACTTGCGACCATCGCCATCTCTTTTCTCGCCTCGGCCGTCGCCCAAAACGCCCCGGGTGTCCTCAGTGCCGCCGATTTGAAAAAGCTGGTGCCCGCCACCTATTTCTTTCGTGGGCAGAGCGCTCCCGTTCAATTGCGCAATGCTGTCGGCTTCCGCGATAAAAATGACCGGTTCGTTCTAGCCTCGTTGGTGGACACATCCGGATACTCCACCGATATTCAAGAGAAATACCAGGGGTTATTCATCACCGAAGTAAAACTCAAAATTGGAGAAGCGTTCCTGGCTCCTGGCTCGTACGGTTTCGGGTTCAAGGATGGAAAGTTCTTGATTCTCGACGTTGCGGCCGACGAGATCCTTTCCGTCCCGTTCAAAACGGACGACTCAATCGCCCATCCAGTTCCTCTCAAATTGATGGTTGAGGGAACAGGATATCGCCTCTATGCGGGCAAAAAATGGGTTGGTTTGAGCGAATAACCTCGTCGAATCGGTGGATCGCGCTGTGCCGAACGTCGACTTTCACAGCAAAACAAAAGCCCACGGCTCAGCGTGGGCTTTCTCAGTTTTTGTGGTGTAGCTGCCTGAAATCTAGTGAGTCAATGGCTGCAACGGCCCCAGCATCAGCCCAACACCAGCGCGCTTCCGGATTTCCACCAGCAAGGCGTGAGCTGCATTTTGGTATGTCTTCGTAGTGTCCGATGTGTCTGCCCACACAGCGTCATATACTATCTGGGCCGCTTCTTTCACATCCATGTGCAGAGCGGCTTCCATCACGTCTACACGATCCTGTAGCTTGTTGTAGCACTCTTGGCAGACGGATGCCGCTTCATACTCCCCATCGTGGTTCTCGTTCATCGTGCACTTGAAACTGCCCATCGAATCGATCTCTGTGTTGGTAGCGAGCATTTGCGCGCGAAACTCACGTAAGAACCGTTCTCGCTCTTCTTCCAACTCAGGAGTTTCTGCCACCGGGGGTTCGGCCGTCACATTCACGACCACGGTTGCCTTCGGCGACACCCGTTGCGTTGTCTTGCAAATAGGACACGATTTCAGGTCGGCCGGATAGTAAGCCCTGCATTTGGCGCAGGGCAAACCATAGCCAACGCTTCGGACAATCGGATCGCTCGCCGCACTCGAGGCTGCGCTGGCGTGCGCCGTCGCTACCATGGATCGTGCTGGGGCTGCCGCTGCTCCGCCGCCCGTGCTCACTGTTCGCGTGGATTCCATACTCGTTCTCCTAAGCCTGGGCCCGTTGCTCGCATTCTAGGAGTCATTTCCGTCGAGTGCGATGCACGCTAGTACATGGCACTCTCGGCCGCCAGTACAGATGGATGTTCATTACCCAGTCCCGACTATGCAAGTTCGGTAATTCAGTGCCTTTTATGCTCGGAATTTAGTCGTATTCCTAACGTGCGGTCGAGGTCTTCATCAGCCGCACCAGTTCATCCAACCGGGCACGATAGAGATTCTGCTCTGGATCCATTCGCGCCGCGGTCTGCATCTCTCCTAAGGCCTCTTCGTACCGATTCAGGCTGATCAAACAGGCTGCGAGGTAATAGTGGTTCCTTGCACTTGGCTCGAGTTTCACAGCTTGCCGCAACTCTTTCTCAGCTTCGTCAAACTCTTGCAAATTGATCAGGGCCGCTCCCAGATAGTGGTGGCCGATGGCAGATTCCGGATTCAACTCAACAGCGTTGCGCAGCTCCCGTACAGCTTCGTCATCCTTCCCCACAACGAGCAGAGCCTGTCCCAGCACCCGATGCTCTGCTGCACCCGTTGGGTTTTTTAAGAGGGCGGCGCGCAGTTCGACAATCGCAGACTCGAAATCACGTTTGGCCATAAAGGCCCGCGCCATACAGTTATGACCGCCATCCCATGTGGGGTTTTCTTTTCGCAATTCGCGAAACTCTGTTATGGCGTTATCGAAGTCACCCTTGTCACACAACGTAGTGCCGATGTTGTTGCGCACGCTCGGCTCATCCGGCGCAAGCGCCTTTGCCGCACGATACTCCACAAGCGCCTCATCCATCTTGCCCTGATCGTGAAGCACGATTCCTAAATTGCTGTGTGCTTCCCAAAAATCGGGTCGCAATTTCAAAGCTCTTTTGTACGCAATCGCCGCTCCTCGAAGGTCCCCTTGGTCGCGCAGTGTGACACCCATGTCGTAATACACGTCTGAGTTGTTCGGCTCACGCGTCAACGACTGTTCAAATGCGTTCATCGCGCCCAGATACTTTCCGTTCGAATACAGTCCCAACCCTAGCAAGCGGTAGGCCTCCGCGTTTTGCGGGTCCATGCTCAGGGCCGTACGAGCTTCTGCAATTGCGTTGTCGCCATCATCGGTGCGATAAAAAACGTATGCGAGCTGGCTGTGGACTTCGGGCGAGCCGGGCATTCGCGTCGCCGCATTCGTTAGTACGTCCGAGGCGGCATCCCATTGTTCCTGCCTGCTCAAAATTACTCCTAAAGCAAACTGCAAAGATCCGTCTTCATTGGAAGAGCGCATCATCACAGCCCGGATGTCCTTTTCTGCAGTACGGAAATCGCCTCCACGCGCCAGTTTCGCCACGCGCGCCAACTCGGCGCTGCATGTGGAGGTAGCGTGCGCATTAACTCTCTGCGCCCGTAATTCAGTGATGAGGTTTGTAGGTGCTCCTGCGAACTGCAGCTTTTTCACGCAATCGTCGCTCACGCGAAACGAAATTCCCCGTTCGCGCACCAGCCGGATCATCCGAGCCTCAGAAATGCCGGCCGTGAGAAAGGACATCAGCGAGTCGCTGCTCAGGACGCGTTGAGATTGTTCTCCCCACACGGTCGTGGTTGCGACGACAGAAAATGCCAGGAATGAGAAAATGATGGCCCGAACTCGCTTCACAACACTCCTTTTGCCGGGAGCAGCCAAATGGCTCTTCCCGCACCATAGACTGCACAAGTAATAGCGGGTAGGTCACCGAAGTAATCCTCGTAACGAGGCCCCTCCTTCCTTCTCGCTCGCTGTCCCAATAGACATCGTGGGAGTCGGGCGCCCGGCAGTTGACGGCCCTGCCCGCGTTCGATAAGGTGTTGAAAAGGTTTTGTTTAGAGAAGGAGTCTCATGTTTGAAGGTTTGCTCCAGCCTACCCACCTGCTGGTTATCTTTTTTATCGCCTTGCTGGTCTTCGGTCCGAAAAAGTTGCCCGAACTTGGCAAAGGAATTGGCGAGGGCCTCCGGGCTCTTAAGAATGGGATGAAAGAAGAATCGACAGCGTCAAAGCCCGATACCAAAGCCTAGCCAGCATCGCAAAATGTTTCTCCTCGAGAAACTAGAGCGTCAAACTCGGGCTTGGCGTTCAATTTCTCAGTACCAGTGCGTCCCGCGCTGTAAACCTGCCCCGATCACTCGCTATAATTGAGTGCGTTTTTCAGAGTCACTTGCAACTCAATCAGGTTCCGAATCCACTCGTCGAATTTAATAACTCGTAAGGCGTTATTCGAGACGTCTCGACGAGTTGCCCACGATTCACTCAGCATTGAGACGGAGCCAGCTACGTTGAATATTCCACGCCCCAGGGCATTCAAAAGAAATCAGACCCGGACCCGAAAATTTCAGAAGTCTTTTCACGGAGGAATCGCTGTGCGCATTACCAGACTTTCCCTAGTAGTGTCACTAGTTCTGTGCACCATCTCTCTCTTCGCCGATCAGGTCACGCTCAAGAACGGCGACCGCCTTACCGGGACAATTATTAAGTCCGACGAAAAGTCCCTGGTCATCAAAACCGAGTTTGCCGGCGAAGTCACCGTCGACTGGACAGCTGTCACCAACGTCCAGTCAACCCAGGATATGACAGTCGGTCTAAAAGACGGAAAGACCGTGGTAGGCCCCGTTACTACGAACGGTGACAATGTTGTCGTCACCACGAAAACCACCGGACCAGTCGAAGCCCCTAAGGCGACGGTCACCGTGATGCGGAATCCCGCTGAAGAAACCGCCTACCAGAAATCGCAGCACCCAGGCTTGCTGGAAGGGTGGAACGGAGGCTTGAACGTGGGCTTCGCCCTCACACGGGGCAATAGTGAAACGAAAAACTTGAACTTGGCCTTCAACGCTGTTCGCTCGGGTCGGCGCGACAAGCTCACTCTGTACGCCGGATCGATCTATGCGACCAACGACGCGTCCGACGCCAGCCCGCACACTACCGCCAACAATATCGGTGGCGGTGCGCGCTACGATCACGACATCAAGGCACGCGTTTTCGCATTTGTAAACACCGATTTCTACAGCGATGATTTGCAGACCCTCGACCTCCGGGCCCTGTTCGGAGGTGGATTCGGCTTTCATGCGATCAAGAGCGAGAACACCACACTTGATCTTCTGGCCGGTGCGAACTATACACACGAAAAGTATTTCGCCTTCAGTCGCAACTTTGCCGCGCTTACTCTAGGAGATGAGTTCATGCACAAGCTCGGCAAGACTACCGTTCTTCACCAAAACTTTTACTTCTTTCCAGACATGACGAACACAGGCGAATACCGCACTACCTTCAACCTCAGCACGGTCACGAAAATCTATAAGGCGTTCGGATGGCAGAACTCCTTTGGAGACATCTACGTCAGCAATCCGCCAGTCGGCAACAAGAAGAACGACATTGTCTTCAGTACCGGCCTCAACATCACGTTCACCCACTAAACGATAAAGGGACGGGCCAACGCCGTCCCTTGATCTCTTACTCTCCTTTACGCTCCCGCCGTTCTTAGTGTCTCTTACGCCGTCAGGTTTTCTCAGCGTCTTATGCGCCCCTTAGCGACCTTTGCGGTCAAAAGTTCTTTATTGGTTCTCCATTAAAAAGAAAACATTACCGACAAAGCGACCCTGCTTCAGTGAGCACTGCGGGACGAATCGCACAAACAATCCCCCGTCTACGACCTTCCTTCACAATCTCCCCGGGCCCGCACGATGTCCGCAATTTCCCCCATCGCAATAATCACGCCACCCCCACTCACGGTTGCGTGATCCGAAGGATTCACCACGATCTCCGGCAAGTCACTCCCCTTCGGATGCTTCAAGCCCAGAACAAGCAAATTGAAACGCCCCTTCAAATCAACATCCGTGAGTTTCTTACCTGCCCACTTGGAACCGGGCGCGATTTCAAGATCTTCAACTCGCAGCGTCTTGTTCTGATTCTTCAACATCGCATCCAGAAACCCCACGGCATGCGGACGGATCGCCTCACTGGCCATGCGCAATCCACCGATCTGACTTACCGACACCGTCGCATTAGCGCCCGCCTTCGCGATCCGTTCTGCAAATTTCTGATCGCTCGCTCGAGAGACTACTCTCAACTTGGGAAACCGCTGATGTGCCAGCACCGTAATCACCAGGTTGTCCTTATCGTGGGGCAACGCTGCCAGCAAACCTTTTGCACGTGCAATGCCGGCCCGCTCGAGCACATCTTCCTCCGTGGCGTCGCCAACTACATACAGCACGTCACCCAAATATTCCGGATTCAACGCCCGCGCCCGCTTCAGATTATCCTCAACGCTGTCGACCACGACATACGGGGTCCCGGTCTTCCTCAACTCCAAAGCCGCATGTCGGCCCGTATCGCCCATTCCGCAAATAATGTAGTGGTCGCTCGTCTCGCCGATACGGTTTTGCATTCTGCGCCTCCAGAACGGATTTGCCGCTTCCACCTCAACCAGAAATGCCGCTACGATCGAAAACACGTAGACCGTGATTGCCACCCCGAACAATACGATTCCGATATTAAAAATTCGCAACGCCGGATGATGGCTGGTATCAACTATTTCGCCATAACCCACACCTGCCACCGTGATCACCGCCATATAAAGAGCCTGCAGAAACGAAACCTCATGACCCCCGAGCAAGAGATATCCGATCGTGCTGACCGTAATCAGCCCGACCAGCAAAATCCCCGCAGACAGCAATCGTTTACGTAGTGTCATGAAAACCAACCACTAAACTTCGTCAGAGCCTTCCGTCGTGTCCCGAATACCCTGGTGGCGAATGATGTTTCCCCAGTGCCGCCCGTGGCTCCCGTGGTGAAAGATTTTCGAGGCTGCGCCACCTGGACTCGTAATGAGCACCCTCATCTCCGCCACTCATCAATCAAATTCGCCACCAACCCACTCCACCCCGTCTGGTGACTCGCCCCCAACCCCTTCCCGGTATCCCCGTGATAAAACTCGTGGAACAAGATGTAATCGCGCCACAACGGGTCGTCCTGCATCTTGCGATATTCCCCCGCCGACGGCCTTCTCCCGTCCGACCCACGTTTAAAAATTGCGATCATCCGATTCGACACATCCTCGGCCATCTTCGAGGGAGCCACACCAACCTGTCCCACCTTAAACTCCTCTCCCAACGCCTCCCCAAACCTCATCAGCGAATGAATCAGCAGATAAGTTGTCGGGAACCAAAGCGGTCCGCGCCAGTTCGAATTCCCGCCTTTCAACTTCACCTGCGCCTCACCGGGCTCGTAACTCAGCGTGCTTTCGCCAAAATGAAACGGATTTTTCTCGTGAAATTTCGACAGACTCCGTAATCCGTAAGGAGACAAAAATTCCCCCGGATCCCACAGCCTCTCCGCCAACCGCTCAAACTGTCCCGGATCCGCAATTGACAGCACATACCGCCCGCCATCCATCTTGTAGCAAGCGTCGCCCACCAGATCCGGCCGGTTTCGGATAAACCATTCCACATCATTTAGAAAATTAGGAAACTCCGCCAGTTCTTCCCGACGCAACACCTCCACCGCATACAGCGGAATCAATCCCACCAGCGATCGGAGCCGGAACTTGTGAAATTCCCCATTCGGATATCGCAGCACATCGTAGAAAAATCCGTCCTTCTCATCCCACAACTGATAATTCCGCCCGCCCATCTTCTTCATCGCGGCGCCGATGTAGATAAAGTGCTCGAAGAACTTCGTCGCGACTCCCTCATAGACCTTGTTGTGACGCGCGAGTTCCAACGCAATCCGCATCAAGTACAAACAAAAGAATCCCATCCACCCAGTTGCATCCGACTGCTCGAGCACCGCGCCATTCGGAAACTTCTCGCCCCGATCGACTACCGCAATGTTGTCCAGCCCCAGGAACCCGCCCTCGAAAACGTTGTTGCCCTCGCTGTCCACGCGGTTCACCCACCACGCGAAATTCATCAGCAACTTGTGCAGACATTTCTCGAGAAACGCGATGTCCTCTTTGCCAGTTCGCTCTCTCTCCAGCTCAAATACACGCCAGCATGCCCACGCGTGCACGGGCGGATTCAAATCCGAGAACTCCCACTCGTACGCGGGGATTTGCCCATTCGGATGTTGGAACTGTTCAAACAACAACACCCACAAATTCTCTTTTGCGAACGCCGGGTCAACCAGCGCCAGCGTCACACACTGAAACGCCAAATCCCACGCCGCAAACCACGGAAACTCCCACTTGTCGGGCATCGACAGAATCCGCATTGAGTTCACGTGCCGCCAATGCACATTGCGGATTCGCTTTCGATTCTCCGGCGGTGGCGACTTCGGATTGTCCCCCTCCAACCACAGATTCACGTCCCACAAATAGATCTGCTTGCTCCACAGCATCCCGGAAAGCGCCTGCCGCTGAATGGCTCGTTCCTCCGCAGTCGCCCTCGGGGGATGGATCGCCTCGTAGAAGTCGTCCGCTTCCGCCTTCCGCTGTTCTGTTACCTCATCAACAACGGCGAGCGGTTGTTCAAACGCCTTCGGCGTTAACCGCATCCGCAGCACCACTGACCCACCCGCCACCACGCGATACTTGTAGTCAACGCACGCCTTCGTTCCCACATGCCCGGCATTAACGCTTGCTTCCCCGTTCACGATGTGCCGGTGAAACGCATCCTTTACATGTTCCCTCGGGTTCCCCGCGCACCCGTACAACCGCACGTTGTTGCTCTCGTTGTCGGTAAATAGCGCACGCCCGCCGCCCGGCCCATACAAATACCGTTCGCCCAACGCGTAGTGAAATTGCAGATTTTTCAGCGCCTGCGCGTTCGAATCATCCGCCAGCAGAGCTACGCCATCGGCACTGTTGGCCAGCATGATTCGCGGCTCGCTCGTCCTCGGATCCGTCCACGCCCACGTGTTCCGAAACCACAGATGTGGAATTAAATGCAGTTCCGCCGTTTCCGGCCCACGATTGAACGCTTCAATCCGGATGCACACGTCCTCCGCATCCGCCTTCGCATACTCGATGAACACATCCCAATACCGGTCATCATCAAAAATTCCCGTATCCAGCAGCTCATACTCCGGCGCTGGGATGCCGCAGCGCTTCCGGCTCTCCTCCACAAGTTGCCCGTACGGAAACTCCCGCTGCGGATACTTGTAGAGCATCCGCATATAGCTGTGCGTCGGCGTGCTATCCAGATACCACCAGTACTCTTTGCAATCCTCTCCGTGATTCCCCTCGTTGCACGACAACCCGAACATCCGTTCCTTCAGAATCGGATCGCGCCCATTCCACAACGCCAGTGCAAACACCAGCACCTGATACCGATCACAAATTCCGGCGATCCCATCCTCTCCCCACCGATACGTTTTCGAACGCGCCATGTCGTGCGTGAAGTAGTCCCATGCGTTTCCAGACTCGCTGTAGTCCTCACGCACAGATCCCCAAGACCGCTCGCTGACGTACGGCCCCCACTTGCGCCAAGGTGTCACAGGGCCTGCGTAGGCCTCCGCCAGCCGCAGATGCTCCTTCGTCAAATTGTTCTTTGGATCGGACTTCACAGGACGATTCGCCATGTGTCCTTAAAAGAAACGCGAGGCCCATCCCGGCGCGCTCGCTGAGCTAGGGTGGGAATTTTGCGTTCCTCCGCGCTCCCCGGTGTCCCCCGTGGTTAAGAGGTTTCTTCGCGACCTGAATAACTCTTGTCTTCAAATCAACATTCAAAAATCATCGATCAACAATAAATATCCTCACCGCAGCGCTCCACTGACCTTCCCCATCGCCGCCGCAAACCCCGGCGCGCTGTACGCCGACGGATTCTCCACTTGCTGGAACAACCCATTGATGGCCGTTCGCACCTCGCCGCCATTCAAATCGCCGGCATTTGCCTTGTACGTCGTAAACAACGAATCGAGCGACATCGTTGCCTGCTCCGCCGCCCGCTGTCCCTCCACAGAAATCACCGCTCCATCCTTCGCAATCGCCCGCATCACGCGCAGCGTGAATGCCTGATCAAACGTCTGCGCATTCAAACTCCCGGTCAGCTGATGCGCCATCTCCGCCGCTCGTCCTGCAGTCGCGGCGATCTCCTCGCGATTTCCGTTCAGCTGTCCCATCAACCCCGCCAGCTTCTTCATCTCGGACTCGAGCTGCCCCGCTGCGCCCGCATTTACTTCCCGCGCTGCATACTTGAACATCACATACCGTGACGCATTCCATGCCGGCACTCCCGGAGTCCGCCCCGCATACCCACTCTCCTGCCGCCAGCTATCCTTCGCCGCCGTCAAGCTGTGATGACACGCAAAACAATCCAGCTCCGCATACTCGGGCCAAGTTGAACTCTGCGCGCGCCGTGCCAGCCGCTGCAAACTGTCACGCAGTTGCATGCTCTGACCAACCGCCCATTCTTTCGTCCCGTACCACGGAGTCTCCTTCGACTCCTTCCAGTGCCGCGGCATTACCGAACTGAATAAATTCAACTCAAACGTCAGATCCGGATGCCCCGCCGCAATCATCTGGTGGTCGACCCATTTCTCCTCGGTCCCCACGTGACAGTGCAGGCAGGTATGACTCCGCACCGCCAGATCCGTCAGCACCCGCATCCCCAGCTTGTCTTTCTCTTCGGCTGACTTCGCCTCCCACCCTTTTACCGTGTGCGGACCAAGCCATCCCGAAGCCGGCCCATGACAGTTCTCGCAGCTCACTCCATCGTCAATCTCGAAACTCTGCGCCCGCTGCTCCGGCGCTACCGCCAGCGCATGACAAGCCAAACATTTCTGATTCTCACTCGGCGGAGTCTTCAGCCCAAGAATCTTCCCCATCCTGACCGACACATCATTCGACAGGACCTGATACGCGCGTGCGTGCTTATCCTGTCCAGCCCAAATGCTGTATTCATTTTGAGGAATTCGCGTAACCGTCTTCGGCAGGATGCTCCCGTGACAACTGCTCGACGCACAGCCTCCAGGCCCGTTGAACTTGCCGATCGGCGCGCGTTGAGCGGCTTGTGCGTACGCCACGTTCGCCCACGCGACAAGCAGCGATAAGCACGTCGCGATTTGCAAATGCATCGCGAGACCTCTCCGGCACATCGTTCCAAACCTAGAGTTTGTCATCCTGAACAAAGCGAAGGACGTTCGTTCTTCTGCGCCTCAGCGCGACTTTTGCACTTCTCCGCGATTTTTGATCCTCCCCGCGATCTTTGCGGTAAATCCTTTGACTCCCTCCGTGATCCCCGTGCCCCCGTGGTTGAAGCCTTTTACAATCCACCCGACAAACCAAATCGACACACCTCTCCCACCTTCAAATTGCCTCGCTTATACCCAACCCCCACCCCCAACTCAATAGACAACTCGATACCCACACGTAACCGCGGTACAGGCCCTATCGTGAACGCCTTCAACACGATTCGTGATTCCACAAACGTACCTCCCACGATACGATCACGCGCATCAATCCCCGCTTATCATGCTCGCGGAGAACTCCGCTTGTTCAACGAACTCCGATCCATCCAACACGAATTCGGATACCTCCCGGCCGACCAGCTCCAACTTCTTTCGAAGAAAATCGACGTCCCCGTCAGCCAGATTCACGCCGCCGCTAGCTTCTATCCGCACTTTCACCTGACTCCACCTCCAAAAGCTGAAGTCAAAATCTGTGCCGACATGACCTGCCACCTGCGTGGGGGCGATCAGCTCAAATCCCAGCTGGAACAATCCTGTCGCGGACGCTCGGCTTCCGACGTCTCCATCCGTGACGTCAGCTGCCTCGGACGCTGCGACTCTGCCCCCGCCATTTCCATCAACGACCGCATCTATTCCGGACTCGCGATCCCGCAAGCCGTCGGCATCGTCCGCGACGTCCTCTCCGGCGGACAACTCCCGCCCGAGCCGCGCGAGCGCCTCAACGTCCGCATCGCGTCCGACCCCTACGAGGGATCACCGCAATATTCCGTTGTTCGCCGCTTCATCGAAACCCGCGACTGGTCCGGCATCATCGCCACGCTCAAAGCCAGCGGACTCCGCGGCATGGGCGGCGCCGGCTTTCCAACTGGCATGAAATGGGAGATCGTCCGCAACGCGCCCGGCGAGGAGCACTACATCGTCTGCAACGCGGACGAAAGCGAACCCGGCACCATCAAAGATCGTTTCATCATGCAGACCGTGCCCTGGCTCGTCATCGAAGGCATGATCGTCGCCGGACTCGTCACCGGATCCCGCAAGGGCATCCTCTACATCCGCCATGAATACGAAGAGCCACGTGAGATTCTCCAAAAAGAAATCGACCGCTGCTATCGGGAGAAACTGCTTGGCGACCGCATTCTCGGCAGCGATCTCAATTTCGATCTTGAAATCTTCGTGAGCCCGGGCGGCTACATCTGCGGTGAAGAGTCCGCATTGCTCGAAGCCATCGAAGGCAAGCGCGCCGAACCGCGTAACAAGCCGCCCTTCCCCGGCACCAACGGACTGTGGAACCAGCCGACCGTCATCAACAATGTGGAGACTTTCACTTTCGCGACCGTGATCCTGATGCGCGGCGTCGACTGGTTCAAAGCGCAAGGCCGCAACGGTGCTGCGGGCATGAAATTCGTGGGCATCAGCGGAGACGTCAATCGCCCCGGCATCTTCGAAGTACCCATGGGCATTTCGTACGAAGAATTGCTCCAGAACTACGCCGGAGGCATTCTCGACAACCGCGCCCTGCTCGCCTTCGCGCCCTCAGGTCCCTCTTCCGGATACCTGCCCGCATCGATGACAAATCTCCCTCTCGACTGGAACGCAGTCGCCGCTGCAGGTTCCATGGTCGGCTCAGGTGCAATCGTTGTCGTAGGCGAAGGCCGCTGCATGCTCGACATGGCCTTAAACGCCGTACGTTTCTACCGTAACGAGTCCTGCGGTAAATGCGTCCCCTGCCGCATGGGCTCGCAAAAAATGGTTGAGATGCTGACCGGATGGACCGAAGGCCGCTCCCAAGACGGAGACATGCGCTTACTGGACGACCTCTCGAGCGCAATGAAACTCACTTCCATCTGTGGCCTGGGACAGATCGTCCCCGCCCCCATTCAATCCGTCCTGAAACACTTTCCGGAAGTCGTAAACGAACACGTGAGAAATCATCGCTGCCCAGCCGGAGTCTGCACGCCCCGGAGGCCAGCATGAACTCAAACGCTCCCACAAACGTTTTTCATCCGGAGACGCCCGCCCTCATCACGCCGAGCCTCCCCGTGGCCAACGCGCAAATGTCACAAAGCGAAAACACAAGTCCCCCGTGCCCCCCAGTGCCCTCCGTGGTCAAAGCTTTTCTTATCGCCCTTTGCGAACCTTTGCGCCCTTTACGGTTCAAGATTTTCGTTTGTCTGGCTTCGTACCCTAAATGGTTGAACGTTTCTTTCTTTGTCGCACATGCCAATGCCGCCCAAACAATTTCCCCGCGTCTCCGTGTTGAACAGCTTTTCTAACCCATGACCACCAAACCCACCCCCGATATCTCCCTCACCATCGACGGCCTTCCCGTGACCGTCCCCGCCGGTACCACCGTCTTCGATGCCGCGCGCATGAATGGCATCCCCATCCCCACCCTCTGCCATCAGCAAAACGAAAACCCAGTCGGAGTTTGCCGCGTCTGCGTGGTCGACGTCGGCGCCCGTGTCTACGCCGCATCCTGCATCCGCCCCGCAGAAAACGGAATGAAAGTTCAGACCGCGACCGACGGCGTGCTCGCCGCCCGCCACACGCTGGTCGAACTCCTGATGTCCGACCATCCGTCGCCCTGCGCGCGCCAGCAGAACTCCGGAGACTGCGAACTCGAACGCCTCGCCTCCACCGCCGGCATCACCGAATCGCGTTTCCCCAAACGCGCCACGCCGCGTGGCAAAGACGACTCTTCAGCCGTAATCGCCGTCGACCACGAATCCTGCATCCTGTGCGACCGATGCATTCGTGGCTGCGATGACATTCGCCATAACTGGGTGCTTGCCCGCCGCGGCAAGGGATACCAGGCCGGCATCGCCTTTGACACCAACTTGCCCATGGGCGAGTCGTCTTGCGTCTCTTGCGGCGAGTGCATGGTCTCTTGCCCAACCGGTGCACTGACCAATAAGCGCGTCATCGGCACCGAACTTGGCAAAGGAGAAGTCCTCGACCCCGCCGAACTTCTGCACCTTCCGATCTTTCAGAACGTCTCTGGCACATTCCTCGAACTGAACCAGAAAGCCGTCGTCAAACGCCACTACCGCGCCGGAGAGATTATCTGCCGCGAAGGCGATTTCGGATCGACCGCCTTCTACATCCTCGAAGGAAAAGCCGAGGTCTACCTCTCGAGCCCCATCGCTCATGTCAAGACGTCCGGCTCGAGCGGCGGCTTCTTCAGCCGCCTCAAAAGCATCCTGACTCCCAGGGAAGACCACCAGCGTAGTGAAGAATCCACGCGTCCCTTCATCCCGATCGATGCTGCCGTTGACTTGCCCTACGACAATCCCATCGCCGAGCTGAATCCCGGCGACCTCTTCGGCGAGATGACGTGCATGAGCTACTATCCGCGCTCGGCCACGGTTCGCGCCAAAACCGACTGCGTCATGCTCGAGATGCTGCGCAACGTGCTCGACATCCTGCAGCGCAACAAGACGTTCCGCGCTCAACTCGAACGCAACTATCGGGCCCGCGCCCTCGACTCGCATCTCCGCAGCGTCCCGATCTTCTCGTCGCTCACCAAAGACTTCGTCGATCACCTGCGCGATCGCGTCGAACTCATTCGCTACTCGCCCGGGCAGGTCATCTGCCGCCAGGGTGACCCCGCCGACAGTTTCTACCTCGTTCGCATCGGGTTCGTGAAAGTTTCCGAACAGCGTCCCGGCGGCGAACTCATCCTCGCCTACCTCGCGCGTGGCGGCTACTTCGGCGAGATCGCACTTCTCACCGGAAGCCCGCGCACCGCGACCTGCACCGCGCTCGATCACGTCGAAGTCGTGCGCATCGGCGCGGAAGACTTTGCGCTCATGCTCGAGCGGTTCCCCGACGTGCGTCAGTCGCTCGAAGCGATTGCCCACGAACGCGTCGCCGCCAACCGTCACCGCGCCATGCAGGTTGACACGCTGCCCGTCGACCAGTTCCTCGCCCAAGGTCTGATGGAAGCACAGAGCCTGCTCGTCCTCGATCTCGAACGCTGTACTCGCTGTGATCAGTGCGTGCGCGCCTGCGCCGACGCGCATGATGGCGTCACTCGCCTCGTTCGCGAAGGCCTGCGCTTCGATAAGTACCTCGTCGCCACTTCCTG
>Ga0207683_10001057_pt1 | contig 25089 bp, 23 predicted proteins | sample KBSM73metaG_FD_184333 | JGI IMG/M metagenome (GOLD analysis project Ga0207683, IMG submission 184333) | Miscanthus rhizosphere microbial communities from Kellogg Biological Station, Michigan, USA - KBS M7-3 metaG (SPAdes) (version 2) | ecosystem: Host-associated > Plants > Roots > Rhizosphere >... | reverse complement strand
GGAAAAAAGCTCCTGCTCATTGGCAAGCAATTCACGCCGCACGACTTTGTCGCGTGTCTTTGTGTTTCCAGAGACTAGGACGCGATTGAAATACACCGGCGGCCCCTTGGTGATCACCAGAGCCACGTCGACGTTTTTGTCATTCGGGTTTACTTTGGTAATCGGATCCACCTGAACGAACGCGAATCCTTTGTTCGAATACATATCCGTTATCGAGGTCACATCCTCGCGCAGCCGGCTACCCCGGAAGATCTGACCGGTGGTGAGCTTTACCGACTTGAGCATGTCCTTGCCGTCCTGGATCAGCTCACCCCCGATCTCCACCTTGCCCACCCGATATTGTGGTCCCTCGTTGACTCGAAACACCACCTCGAGCCCATCGCGGCCGCGTAAAATGACCGGTTCATCGACTTTATGTTCGACATAGCCGTTGTCGTTATAGTGATTCGATAAAATGGCCACATCATTGGTGAGCATGTCTCTATCGAGCACGCCGCGATTGGTGATAAACGAAAAGATCCATTCTTCCTTGGTCGCAATTAAGCCTTTGAGATCGCTTTCCGAAAAAGCTTTGTTGCCCTCGAAACTGATTTTCTTGATCAACAAACGGTTACCCTCGTTGACATCCAGCGTGATGACCGCTTGGTTACTCGCCTCGACGGAAACCGAATAATCAATCGCGGCATTCACGTAGCCCTGCTCTCCGTAGAGCTTGCGCACCTTATCGACGCCTTCGGCAACTTTGGCGCGATCGAGAATGGTGCGCGCGCCGATGCCGAATGCGGTTTCGATTTTTTCCTTGGAGACTTGCGCCGCCCCCTGGATTTTGACCTCGCGGATATAAGGCTTCTCCTTCACGGTGTAAATGAGCACACCCTCCGGTGTCAGATCGGCTTTAACATCGTCGAAAAAGCCCATGCGATAAATGGCCTTGACATCCTGATCGACAATCGTCGGATCGAAGGCTTCACCGGGCCGGCTCTTCAAGTGCAACCGAATCCCGTCGTCTTCAACCCGGACATTGCCGTCGATTTTGATCGCTTTGAGCGTAGTCTTTTGTTGAGTCTGCGCTTGAATCGGAACGATCCCTAACCCCAGAATTGCATTGCAAAGGATTAAATAGATTAGGCTAGCCCGGGCGCTCATCGAAAAACTCATCGGGAGGCCTTCAGCAAGGTGGTAATAGGAGCAAAATAACTTTCGAATTTTTAGCAGATACCGGTAATTTTGTAAAGCCAAATCTGCGGATTAGACGTTAAATAGTAACCCTTCGCGCAGCTCAGCGCGACGACCGATGCTCTCGGCAAATTGCCGGTTGTGCGTGGCGACGATCAAAGCGATCTTATGCTCTTCATTGAGTCGGAACAACAGATTCTGAACGCCCTCACCGATGCGGGGATCCAGGGATCCCGTGGGCTCGTCGGCGAGCACGAGCTTAGGCTTGAGAATCACTGCTCGCGCCACTGCAACTCGCTGTTGCTCGCCGCCGGACAATTTACCCGGTCTATGGCTAAGCCGATCTTTTAACCCGACAACCTCCAATAATTCTTCCGCTTGGCGTCTCGCCTGCGTAGATTCAACTCCCTGGACCAGGGCTGGGAACATGACGTTTTCCAAGGCGGAAAAATCAGGCAACAAATAGTGAAATTGAAACACAAAGCCAATCTGTCGATTACGAAATTGACACAGCGCAGCTTCGTCGCTCACCGGCACCTCTTTGCCAGAGAACAGGATCTGGCCGGAATTGAAATGATCCAAGGTGCCGAGAATATGGAGCAAGGTGCTTTTACCGACTCCGGATTCGCCCACCACCGCCAAACGTTCGCCTTCGCCCAAATCGAGATTGATACCGCGTAAAACATGAATCTCATTGCCACCCTCGACGAAGGACTTATGCAGGTCTTTGACCGCCAGAAGATTATTCATAGCGGATGATTTCCACCGGATCGAGCTTCGCCGCCTGCCGCGCCGGATAAATACTCGCGAGCAGACAGACGACAAAGGAGGTGCAAGCCACTAGGACAAAGTTGCTGAAATAAACTCGCACCGGCACCGTGGAAATCAGAAAGACTCCGTCCGGAAGATGAAACCCGTATTCAGAGATCAGGGCACACACCAGTAGGCCGAGAATGACTCCCAAGGTTGTACCGACCACGCCGATGATACAGCCCTTGAGGAGAAAAATCTTACGAATACTTTTCTGCGTCGCGCCCATGGAGCGCAGAATGGCAATATCCTTTTTCTTTTCCATCACGACCATGACGAGGGTAGAAATAATATTGAAGGCGCCGATCAAAACCATCAGCAGCAGCACCAGGAAGTAAACGGTCTTCTCGAGTTTCAGCGCGGAAAACAGATTTGGCCAGAGCCGCGTCCAATCCTCGGCAAAATAGGGAAATCCCAGATCACGCTGGATGCGTTCCGCCACCTGACGCGATTGATCTACGTCTCGAATCCGGATCTCGATATTGCTCACGGCATTGTCCATCTCAAAAAATTTCTGCGCGTCGCTCAGCGAAAGCAAGACCAACGTGGAGTCAATCTCGTTCATGCCGGTGCGGAGAATACCGGTCACCACGAAGCGGCGCACTTTGGGGATGACGCCGATCGCCGTCGGGCTACCCAAAGGCGAAACCACCTGCACAGGGCTGCCGACGAAAACCCCCAGTTGGTTGGCCAGACGCTCGCCCAAAATGATTCCGGGGAGCAGAACCGTCCGATCGTCCACGCGTATCGGTTGTGGAGTTTTGAGCGCCTCAAGTTTTCCCTCGCGAATGTAGCTTTGCAAATTGACAACGCTGTTGACCCGATCCGGATCTACACCCCGAACCACGACGCCAGACACGCGCGATCCGGAGGTGAGCATAATCTGACCGTAGATCGTCGGCGTGGCGGCGACCACACCATCTTCCTTCAGCACCCGCTGCATGAGCCGCTCATAGTCCTGCAACATATCCCCGGACTTCACCAAAGCGATATGCGCGTTGATGCCGAGTAGGCGATCGCGCAAAGTCTCTTCAAACCCGGTCATCACTGCCATGACGACGTTGAGCGTCATTACGCCGATCATCACGCCGAGGACTGAGATCACGGTGATCAGCGAAATGAAAGTTTCCTGGCGGCGCGCCTGCAGATAGCGCAGGCCGATAAAAAGCTCATATTTCATAGGAAAATGTTGCGTCAGCGGTGCGGGCGCAGCAGCGGAAAAAGAATGACATCGCGGATCGATGCGGAATTCGTCAGCAACATGACCAGGCGGTCGATGCCGACACCCTCACCGGCCGCCGGCGGCATACCATATTCCAGTGCTCGTATGTAATCGTCATCGATCGGGTTTGCCGTATCGTCGCCGGCTGCGCGCGCGCGCATCTGCTCAACAAAGCGCTGGCGCTGATCCGTGGGCTCATTGAGCTCCGAGAATGCGTTAGCCAGCTCCCGGCCGCCAATATATAACTCGAATCGATCGACCATTGCCGGGTTACTATCGTTTTTTCGCGCCAGCGGTGAAACTTCGATGGGATAGCCGGTGATGAACGTCGGCTGAATCAATTTGGCTTCGGCGACTTCCTCGAAGACTTCGACCAGAGCATTTCCATAGGGCGCGCGCGAATCGATGTGAAGCCCCTTTTCGTTGGCAAACTGGTGCAGGCTCTCGAAATCATCGAGCTTTTGTTTTTCGGCTCCGCCGTGAAGCCGAATCGCTTCGGCGATCGTCAATCGCCGCCAGGGCGGCGTGAGGTCGATGACATGCTCGCCGAAGGCGACCTGCAGTGACCCCGTCAGATCCAGAGCCAAGCTCGTGAAAAGCTCTTCGGTGAGCTGCATCAAGTCTTCGAACGTCGCGTACGCCTGATAAAACTCGAGCATGGTAAATTCTGGGTTGTGGCGCACCGAAGTTCCTTCGTTGCGAAAATTGCGATTAAGCTCGAAGACCCGATCGAATCCGCCAACCAACAAGCGCTTTAAAAAAAGCTCCGGCGCGACCCGCAGATAAAGCTCCATATCGAGGGCATTGTGGTGCGTGATGAACGGCCGCGCGGCGGCGCCGCCGGCGATCGGTTGCATCATCGGTGTTTCCACTTCGAGAAAATCGCGTTGCTCGAAAAATTGCCGGATACCTCGAATGATGCGCGAACGCTTTTCAAACACCTGGCGCGCCTCGGGATTGACCATCAGGTCGAGATAGCGTTGCCGGTAGCGCGCTTCGATATCCGATAGCCCATGCCATTTTTCCGGCAATGGCCGTAAACATTTCGCCAATAGACGAAGCCCTTCCGCTTCCAGTGTTAACTCGCGCGTCCGAGTGCGAAACAAGTAGCCCCGAAGACCGACGATGTCGCCGACGTCCACAGTTCGAAACAACCCGTAGGCTTCTTCACCTACTCGGTTTTGCTGAATGTAAACCTGTAAGCGCCCGCGACGGTCTTGAATGTGAAAGAAAGAGGCCTTGCCCATACGCCGAATCGCCACAATCCGGCCGGCAACGCGCAGATCCTTCGGCGCTTCGGCCAGCGCTTGGTCACTTGCATCGGCGAATGTGCTGACAATTTCCGAAGCGCTGTGGCTCGGCTTGAAATCGTTCGGATAAGGCTCGACGCCCGCCGCTTTGAGCTTGGCGAGCTTCTGCTTGCGTACTTCGACTTGATCGCTATCCGGCTCGTCCGGAAGTGGATCGTGATCAGCCATTTTGCGCCCTACGCCACTCGGCACAGTAAATTTCGCACTGGACCTGCGCGGATGATTTACAAGCCGAGATTATTGACAATGGAAAGCAAGGAATGGGATTTATTGAGGGAGTAAAAATGCAATCCTGGAACTCCAAACTTGATGAGATCTTCGCACTGACGGGTTGCATACTCAATCCCCACCTGGATCGCTGCATTCTCATCGCCCTCAACGCGCACTAGCTCGCGCTCCAATTTTGTCGGAATCTTGGCACAGCACAGCGCGGTGAAACGGCGCACCTGTGGCGCGGAGAGAATCGGCAAAACTCCCGGTACGATTGGCACCGTCACGCCCATGGACCTGAGATCGTCGACGAAGCGGTAATAATCCTCGTTATCGAAAAAAAGCTGCGTAATGACCGCTGCTGCGCCGGCGTCGATTTTTTGCTTCAAAAAATCCAAATCGGCAGCGCGGCTGTGGGCCCGTGGATGGACTTCCGGAAAGCCGGCCACCCCGATTGAAAAGCAACCGAGCGCCGCGGCTTCTCGAACCAATTCGATGGCGTGCTGAAAGCCGTCCGGATGAGGCCGCCAATCCGGCATTCCTTGAGGCGGATCGCCTCCGAGAGCGAGCAGGTTCTCGATCCGTTTCTGTTTGAGTCGATCCAGTATAACGCACGCGTCGGCTTTCGATTGCCCTACTACGGTCAAGTGGCACATCACCTCGAGATTGCAACGATGGTGTATTGCTTCCACCAGGTCGATAGTTTTTTCGCGCGTGCTTCCGCCCGCCCCGTATGTCACCGAACAGAAACCAGGATTAAGCCTCTTGATGCTCTCGATCTCGCTAAAGAGGCTTTCCTCGCCTTTTTCAGTCTTTGGGGGAAAAAATTCGACCGATAGCGTCAAGCCGGGCCGGGCATACAGGTCGGCTAATTTCACACAAGTCCTTGATGACTAACTTCGGCGTAGCGGTATAATTAGCACAATGTTCTGCCGCGGACAATTGGCCGAATGCAAAAGGATGAGAGTTTATGCGCCTTTGGCGTGCTGCACACGATCCCGCGCTGCAATCGGATCGCAACTCGATCCAGCTTCCGGAGTAATGAGCGGCCGCAACAGATCGGTATGTTGGAGCAGCGCGTTCTTGATCTCTTCCGCCACTTGGAACGACTCCAAAGTCTCTTTAAAGATTTGCCGGCGGCGCGCAAAATGTCCTCCCATGATCGGATGATTCGCATGCGCTTTGCCGATGGGCCTGCCACGATACTCAATATCGGCGCCCAGGAATTTGGCCGCCAATTGATATTCCATTTCCTTGATCCGAGCGCGATCGGCGTTGCGGAAAAAAAATCCGATCATACGGTCCTCGAACACTCGATCGATAAACGTGTCGATAATCGGCCTGAGCCGATCTTCCCCACCGAGCTTTTCGAACAAACTATTGTTCATGAGTAATACTTTTCACATCATGCCGAGCTGTAAGCGCGCCGCTTCAGACATCTTGCTTGGATCCCAGGGCGGATCCCACACAAGATCAACCTTGACGTCCGTAACGCCAGATATCGCTTTGATTTTCTCGCCAACCTCGGCGGGTAAGGCTTGCGCGGCCGGGCAGCTCGGTGACGTCAGCGTCATCTGGACCGTTACGGTGCCGTCCGGATCCACTTTGGTGCCGTAAATCAAACCCATTTCATAGATGTTGACGGGGATTTCCGGATCGAAACAGGTCCGCAGAGCTTCGAGGACCTCGGCTTCGATAATAGTCTCATTGATCGCATCCATGATAAGTCCTCATTCGATGCCCAATTGCTGTTTCGCGCTCACCGAAATCATACTCTGGTTCCACGGCGGATCCCAGACGAGCTCAACATCGATTTCTTCTATGCCCGGAACACTCTGTATTTTTTTTTCGATATCCCGTTTCAGGAACTGACCCATGCCGCAACCCTGTGCGGTTAAAGTAAATCGTACGACCGCTTTGTTGCCGCCGCTCGACAGCGACTGCACATCACAACCATAGATCAAACCGAGATCGACAATATTGACAGGAATCTCCGGATCGAAGCAGGAGCGCAATTCTTGCCAAACCAAGTCGCGGAGCGAAGCGGCGCCATCGGCACGTCCTGGACTGTCTTGACTCTGCGGCGCCGGGAGCCCTAGTGCGTCGCCATCGCTGCCATCGATGCGTGCCGTGTATCCGCGTTCCGTCATGACGGTATAGCTACCGCCGAGGGCTTGGGTCAGCCACACGGTCTCGCCGGTGGAAAGACCGATCCGTTCACCACTCGGAATCATGATAGCGAAACAGTTACGCCGGAGGCTGATCGGGTTTTCTGTGCTCATCGATAATCCTCGTTTGCAGGCGGCATTTACTCCGTCGTCGCCGGCTGGTTCTCGCCCTTCAGCGCCGCGTTAACCGTATGCCAAGCCAGGCTTGCGCATTTGACTCGCGCAGGGAACTTACAGACCCCAGCGAGAATTTTCAGCTTGCCCACCGTCTCATGATTGGCCTCGGGATTGCCGGTGAGCATTTTGTGCACGCCTTGAAATAGATCTTCCGCAGCGGCTTCCGTTTTACCCTTCAATTCCGCCGTCATCAGCGAAGCCGAAGCTTTTGAAATCGCGCAACCCGAACCTTGAAAAGCGATATCCTGAATCACGCCGTTATCGAGCTTTAAATAAACCGTCACATGATCACCGCAGAGCGGATTGTAACCTTCCGCCTTGCGGTTGGCGTTGGCCAAAACCCGGTAATTTCGCGGACTCTTGTTGTGGTCCAGGATAACTTCCTGATAGAGATCGTCTAACTCAGCCATTAGCCGAACACCTTCCGAACTCGTTGTATCGCTTGCGCCAGCGCGTCGATCTCTGCGGTGGTATTGTAGAACGCAAACGACGCGCGTGTCGTCGCCGGCACACCGAAGCGCTGCATCACTGGCATGGCGCAATGATGGCCGGCCCGGACGGCGACTCCCTCTTGGTCGAGAATCGTTCCGACATCGTGAGCGTGCACGGAATCGATAACAAACGATAGCACCCCCGCTTTTTCTTTGGCCGTACCGATGATACGTAATCCGTCGATGCTCGCCAGCGCGTCCGTCGCATAACTCAAAAGTCGATGCTCGTGGGCCGCCAAACCTTCCCAGTCGAGCCGCAGCAGATAATCGATAGCGGCGCCCAAACCGATGCCACCGGCAATGTTCGGCGTACCCGCTTCGAACTTGTACGGCAATACGTTGTAGTGAGTTTTCTCGAAAGTCACGAGACTGATCATATCGCCACCGGCCTGATACGGCGGCATCGCTTCGAGGAGCTCACGACGGCCATACAAAATCCCGACGCCGGTGGGCCCGAACATTTTGTGACCCGAGAAAGCATAAAAATCGCAGCCGAGATCCCGTACATCGACTCGTAAATGCGGCACGGCCTGCGCGCCGTCAAGCAGCACGGGAATCCCGCGCTCATGGGCCGCCCTAACGATTTCTCTTACCGGCACGATTGTGCCAAGCGCATTGGATACGTGGGCGATCGAGACAAACTTGGTCTTCTCGTTCAGGAGCCGCGAAAACTCTTCCAGGACAAGCTCGCCCCTATGATTGATGGGAATCACTCGCAGCTTCGCGCCGGTTTGCTGGCAGAGCAGTTGCCAGGGAACGATATTCGAGTGATGCTCCATTGCCGAAACAATAATCTCCTCCCCGGCTTTGATGAACGTTCGGCCGTAGCTTTGCGAGACCAAGTTGATCGCCTCGGTTGTGCCGCGAACAAAAATGATCTCCTTCTCCGCCTCGGCGTTAATAAATCGCAGGACCTTTTCGCGCGCCGCCTCGTAAGCCGCGGTGGCGCGCTCGCTCAAATAGTGAACGCCGCGGTGAATGTTGGAATTTTCCGCAGTGTAATAATGGTTCAAGGCATCGATGACCGCTTGAGGCTTCTGACTAGTCGCACCGTTATCCAAGTAAACCAGCGGCTTGCCGTGAATCTTCTGCCGCAGGATGGGAAAATCCTCGCGTAGACGCATGACATCGAACGCCTGACCGGAACCAAGATACTGCGGAACAGCTTTCATCGAATTGCTCAAATCTCGCGAAATTTCTCCAGAATATATTCTTCCAGCCGCTGTCGTAGAGATGCCACTTTGATCCGCCCCACAACGTCGGCCGCAAAGGCCGAGCTCAAGAGCCGGCGCGCCTCGGCCAATCCGAGGCCCCGCGACCGAAAATAGAAAAGCGCATCCGGATCGATCTGACCGATGGTCGATCCATGACTACATTTCACGTCATCGGCATGAATTTCCAATTGCGGTTTTGTGTTCACCACCGCGTCATCGGACAACAGCAAATTCTTGTTCACCTGGCGCGCGTCAGATTTTTGCGCGTCTTTATGGACGACAATTTTGCCGTTGAAGACTCCATGCGCCGCCCCGTTGAGAATTCCCTTGTAGAGCTCGAAGCTGCTCGCCCGCGGCTTCACATGTTCGATGACCGTCGAATTGTCGATATGCTGCCGCCCCGACCCGAGATAGAGTCCATTGAGGACGCATTCGGCTCCTTCGCCGTCGAGCGACACGTGCACGTCGTTTCTTACCAGTGACCCGGCAAGCGTCACCGCATGGGCCACAAGGTGCGCTCCTCTTGCCAGCTTGGCCTCGAAGGTCCCGGTGTGAAAACCCGCTTCGCTCTCGCGCTGCACACGGCAATGCTCGGCGACGGAATCCGGCTCGGCGATCAGTTCAGTAACCGCATTGCAAAAATAGCTTTCATCTGTGATGCCGATGTAACTTTCGATAATTTTCGCTTCACTGCCGCGGCCGAGAAAAATCAGCGTCCGTGGATGCGTTGCGAGCTGCTCCCCATCGGCGCCTGAGGCGTAAATCAAGTGAATTGGCTCAGCGAAACGACATCCGGGCGGCACAACGAGGACGGCGCCATCGGCGATAAAGGCGGTGTTCAGGGCCACCAAGCTCTGCCTCCGATAACTCGCATAGCGGCCGAGCTGCATCGCTAAAAATTCGTCATCTCCCTTGATCAACTCCGCCAAGCTTTGCAGCCGAACGCCCTCCGGCAATCGGTCTAGAGAAGCGAGCTCCGGCACGTAAACGCCGTTCAAAAACACCAAACGTGCGCAATCAGGAGCGGCGAATCCTTTGGCCAATAGTTTGCGCGCCGAAAATTGTTTGCGCACCCCATTGGGCCGGGAAAACTTGAACGCCGCAAGCGGCTCGATATTGGTATACTTCCAATCCTCGGCCTTTGTCGTCGGAAATCCGAGGCTCGCGAAGCTTGCCATTCCCGCCTCACGGAGCTCATTTAACCATGCAGGATTCTGCGCACTGCTGCGCGATCGTCGCTCTCTGAAAGAGTTCAGATATTGCTCTTGGGCTTCTGTACTCGCCATATATCGATTAGGGCGCCACCGCCTCCGCTTTGAGCCAATCGTAACCCTTGCGCTCCAGTTCGAAGGCCAGGTCTTTGGTGCCGGACTTGACGATCCGTCCGCCAAATAGCACGTGGACGAAATCTGGGACGATGTAATTGAGCAATCGTTGATAATGGGTGATCACGATCATCGCCCGATCCGCGCGGCGCAGCGCATTGACTCCGTTGGCGACCACTCGCAAAGCATCGATATCGAGCCCGGAATCAGTCTCATCGAGCAACGCCAATGTGGGATCGAGCACTGCCATTTGCAAAATCTCGTTGCGCTTTTTTTCGCCTCCTGAAAAGCCCTCGTTAAGGGGTCGATTGGCTAAAGTCTGATCCATTTCGACCAATTTCATTTTTTCCTTGATCAGCGTAAGGAAATCCATTGCGTCTAGCTCTTCCAAACCTCGGTGCTTCCGCGCCGCGTTCAGTGCCGCTCTCAAAAAATAAACCGTGCTCACACCGGGAATCTCGACGGGATACTGAAAGGCCAGGAAAATTCCTTCGCGGGCGCGCGTCTCCGGATTCATCGCCAACAAATCCTTGCCTTGATATATGACCTCTCCACCCGTGACCTGATAGTTTTCCCGTCCCGCAAGGACGTGCGCCAGCGTACTCTTGCCGGAGCCATTCGGCCCCATGATCGCATGCACTTCACCGGTCCCGACGTGAAGATCGATACCGCGCAAGATCTCTTTGTCTGCAACTTTCGCCCTTAGGCCGCGAATATCCAACATGGTACTTATTTCTTGAACAAACTTAGACCGCGCGCTGCAAGGCCCCTTTGCTGAGACGTCCTCTCAAGCCTTGCCGATCGGCGATTTCCGCGATGGTCACGCCGGCCAAAAAATTTGCTAGCACGAGCTGGGCATTTTCCCAGATCGATTTTTGCGAACAAACTGCGCAGAATGAGCAGTAGTCAGCTCCCTTATCCAAGCATTCCATGAGGATAAGCGGCCGCTCCACGGCTTCATACACTTCCTTGATCGAGATCGCACCCGCGGTTTTGGCCAACGTAAAGCCGCCCCTCGAGCCGATATGGGATTTAACCAGGCCGCCGGCCACCAAGTCCTTCATGATTTTTGAAAGATAGAACGGGGGAATGCCTTGGCTTTGCTCGATATCCGATCGGCTGATGATTTTCCCCTCAGGCTGGCCTGCTAAATAAGACAATGCGCGCACCGCATAATCGACCCGCCGGCCCACATTCATCAACGAGCTTCGTTCGGTTTTGGCGCCGCGCTTCACAAACTCTCCTTAAGAAATATAGACTCTGTAAGTCTTTAATGTCAAGGTAAGAGGTCGTCGTCTAGCAGCCCTTCTGTTTTCCAGATCACAGATCGAATATTACTGAGCGCGGTCTTTCTGTGATATTTGCTTGTTATTCGGTCTATACTCGGCCACGTCTGATTAGAACCCCCGAACCAAGCGGAGATTAGAAGCGGGTAAGATCGTTGTTTATGATCCTTAGGGTGTTATCGGTCCTTTTTGTTGTGGTTTTTCTCTACGGCTGCGTGACGGATATCGTTCCTGCAACCGGCGAGAGACGTTATCTCGGCTATACTTGGCATCAGGAAACCGATATCGGCAAGCAAGCGAGCAAAGAAGTCACCTCGCTGTTCGGTGTCTACGCAGACACCAACCTTGCGCGCTACGTCACGGAGGTCGGCAATCGTGTGCTCGCAACCAGCCATTTGCGGCGGCCCGGCGCGAATGAGGAAGTTCGCGCCACGCCCGTAACTTTCACCGTGCTCGACAGCTCTGTCATCAATGCCATGGCTCTTCCCGGTGGCTTTATTTACGTTACGCGCGGGATGCTTGCTCACCTAAATACCGAGGATCAGCTCGCGACGGTGATCGCGCACGAGATTGGGCATGTGGCGGCGCGTCATGCTGCCCGTCAGGCCTGGCAGCAACAGATCGGTCAAGGTCTGCTGCTCGGCGGCGCCGTGCTGAGCCAGGGCCTGGGTCTTCCCGCCCAGGATGTACTTAACCTTGGCGGCATGGCGGCACAACTGTTTTTGCTTCGCTACAGTCGTGAGGATGAATTGGAAGCGGACAAACTTGGCGTCGAGTATGCGACGGCTGCAGGTTACGATTCGCGGGACGTGATCGGTTTGTTCCAGACGCTCGATCGCATGCAGGAAAAGGAAGGTCAGAGCATGCCGAGCTTTCTCGCCACTCATCCGAATCCCGGGGACCGCATTCAGCGGATCCGAGAGCTAACCAGCGTGGCTCGAGATAGCCGAACACCCAACCCCGATACCCGCTACCTTCGTTCGATCGAGGGGCTAGTCCTCGGCGAAGATCCACGCCAGGGATTTGTTCAGGATAACGTCTTCTATCACCCGGAGCTCGGTTTTCGTTTCCCGATTCCCCGCGGCTTCAAGGCAGTCAATCAACCGTCGCAGGTTGTCATGGTCGAAGGTCAAAATCGCGCCATCTTGGGCTTTACCGGAACGCCGGAGAATTCGGCCGAGACTGCCGCCGCCAAGTTTCTCAATCAGCGCGGCCTGAGAGTGGTCGAACGAGATTCTACGCGTATCAACGGTTTTCGCGCCGTTGGCATCCTCGCCGAGGCGCAAACACAAAATGGTCAGATCGTCGCCTTGACAACGTACTTCATCGAATACCGCGCTAAAGTCTACCAATTTATCGGTTATGCTCCGCAACAGCTGTTTGGATCTTTTCGCGGCGGGTTCCTTCAGACGATAAGAGGCTTTGCCGAAATTCAGGACGCACGAATTTTGGCGCGACGGCCAGTGCGATTGACCCTGCAGCGAGTCTCCCATTCGGCGCCCGTGAGGGATCTGATCCCCAGAACGTTGCCGGCGCCGTTTACCGCGGAAGAAATCGCGATCCTGAACGAGGTGAATCTGAATCAGGAAATCAGTTCCGGCAAAATTCTCAAAATTCCATCACAGCAGTAGTAGAATAAAGGCAAGGGCTAATCTTGCTTTTCCGGTTTAGCGAGTTCGGGAAAATCCTTGAGCTGCAGTTTGCCTTCTTTATCTCTGACCAGAATCTCAATTTTCTTTTCCACTTCATTTAGTTTTTGATTGCAGTCTTTGACCAAGCCCACGCCAGCTTCGAAAGCCGCGAGCGAATCTTCCAATGAAAGTTCACCGGACTCGAGCTGTTCGACAATTTGCTCGAGTTGCTCCAGCGCCGTTTCGAATGTTCGATTTAAAGATTCCTTGCCGGCCATAAACCTCCCCTGCCCAGAAGACAACGTGAGATGAGGTTACGAAATAATCTTGAGCAATTCGAGAGGGTTGATACGCGCCCCCGAAAGACGTGCGCCCCAATGAAGATGCGGCCCGGTCACTCGCCCGGAGGCTCCGGACAATCCGATAATATCGCCGCGTTTCACCGACGATCCTTGCTCGACCCTGAATTCTGACAGGTGAAAATACATTGTGAAGAGTCCGCCGCCGTGGTCCAGAACAACGCTTCCTCCGGCAAAAAAATAATTGCCAATCAGCACGACTCGGCCGTAATTACTCGCGACGACCTCGGTCCCGAACGGCGCTGATAGGTCCATGCCGCTATGCGGCGCCCGTGGCGACCCATTGATGATGCGGCGCATGCCGAAGGATGATGCAGAGGCCTCTTGAGGCACGGGCCGAACAAACGGCGCTTCCCAGAGTCGCTCGGGCGATGAAAAAGCAAACGCACGCGCGAAATCCGCCTGCTCGCGCCCGATCTCCTCAAGGGTTTCGGGGCTCATTTGATCGAAGCTTGGCGGGACGCTGAATGACTCCGTTCTAAACGCCTTGGTTTTGATGTGCACCGGTATCTTGCGTTCATAAATAGTGCCGCGCCGAGTGGTCGCCAGCAGCAGGAGCTTGGAAATCCCGGGTTTCGCTTCGATATCGGCGCCCATGAGACCGGTGAACGAGGAGCCACCGCTTTGCTGAAAATAGACCGGCGTCTGTCCCACACGGCCTTCCACGGCTGCCAAGATGCCGCCGCCGATGCGGACTTCAGCCAATCCCCCTTGGAGAATTTCTACGCCATTCGGCCAATGCACATCGGCGCGCGCAGCAGCGTGCACGAGCAGGGTTGGCTCAAGGCAGCAGCTGAGCAGCCCTCCAATGATCCAGCGCGCAAGCCTATTCATTTTTCTCCACACGGCAAACCGACTTCCCTTGGGAGAAGGTAATGCGCACACGATCGCCCACCATCAAGGCATCTGCTCGCTTAACGATCTGTTCTTCGGGCAGCTTGTGTGCGATCGCATAGCCACGATCGAGCACCGCCAGCGGACTCAACGCATTTAACCGTACCGCGCATTCAGACAAATGGTTTTTGTTTTGCCGTAGCCGCTCTTGAAAGCGACGTAATAAGTCAATCGATAAATCATCCAACCGCTGTTGATGGTCTCGGAGCTTACGGCTCGGATCGGCCAACCGTTTGACCAGTCCACCAAGAGTTTCCCGCGCCGATGAAACGACCAAATCGATGCTCCTGCGGAGTTGCAGTTGGCGCACGTCAACTTGCTCGCGCAAGTCGAGTTTACGCGGAAGGATCATTTCTGCGGCAGCGGTCGGCGTGGGAGCACGACTATCCGCGACGAAATCCGCAATGGTGAAATCGATCTCGTGCCCAACCGCCGAAACGATCGGAACATTCGAAGCGAAAATCGCCCGCGCCACCACTTCTTCATTGAAAGCCCATAAATCCTCCAGCGATCCGCCGCCGCGACCGACGATAATCACATCGACAGTGCCCAGGCGATTTAAATCGTAAATACCACGCGCGACTTCCCTTCCGGCACCGTCACCCTGGACTTTCACCGGCCGAATAACAACCCGTCGATCGGAGTAGCGATCATCGATAATACGCAACATGTCACGTAATGCGGCGCCGGCGTCCGAGGTTACAATACCGATCGTTTTTGGCAGAAACGGCAACGGTCGCTTGCGCTCCTCGGCAAAGAGGCCGTCCGCAAGCAGCTTCTTTTTCAGTTGCTCGAAGGCTATGTAAAGCGCGCCTTGTCCCTGCGGTTCGATCTCCTCAACATACAGTTGCAGATCGCCACGAACCGTATAAACGCTCACTCTACCGAAACATAGAACCGCCATGCCATTTTCAGGAGTAAAGCGCAGGCTTAAGCCTTGGCGGCGAAACATGACTGCGCAGATTTGGCTACGATCGTCTTTCAGTGTGAAATAACAGTGGCCAGAGGGCGGAACTCGAAAGTTAGAAATCTCGCCTTGTACCCAGACCGTGTCCAAGTGCGATTCAAGCGAGCCTTTAATCAGCTCGTTGAGCTCGCTCACACTCAAAAATCGTCGCGCGACCGCTGCAAACAACGGCAGATCGGCGTCGTCGTTTAACACCCGTACCATTTAGCTTCTAGCTTTTAGCACAAAAAAATTAGCCCTCCGAGGGGAGGGCTAATTGCGCATAATCATGCCGTCAGGTTTTTGGCAGGTTTACGCCGCCTTTTTTTGCACAATCTGTTTGAACACATCCCAGCTCTTCAGCAGGTCGAGGGCGCGCTTGAGTTGCGCGTCGTTATCGATGGTTTCGTCGCCCGTGGGTCCAGACGACGGAATCTGCTTTTCCTTCTCGATCTGTTCTTGCGGGATGCCGGGAGATTGCTGCGGGTTTTGCAGGTGGCCCGGCAAATTCTCTTCCCGTAAGCTTGGCCGGCGCGGCGCGTCCGGCTTCTCTTGCCCGGTGGTATTCTCAACGGTGATATCGGGGACAATACCGGTCGCCTGTATGGAACGGCCGTTGGGTGTGAAATAACGCGCGGTAGTCAAACGAAGCGCCGAGTTGTCATCTAACGGCAGGATCGTCTGCACGGATCCTTTGCCGAATGTCTTTGTGCCCAGCACCACGGCGCGCCGATGATCCTGCAGCGCGCCCGCGACGATTTCCGAGGCGCTCGCGCTACCGCCATTGACCAGAACCACGATCGGAAAATCGTTCCAAGTGCCTTCCTTTTGCGCAAAGTATTTCTGCTTTTGCGCTTCAATACGCCCCTCGGTGTAAACAATCAGACCGGACTCCAAAAACATGTCGGAGACGCGCACGGCTTGGGTCAAAAGACCGCCGGGATTGTTGCGCAGGTCAAGCACAAGCCCTTTGATGCCGCCCTTTTCTGCCGCCATCTTTTCCAGCGCGCGCTGCATATCTCGGTCGCTGCGTTCCTGAAACTGTGCCAACCTGATGTAATCGTATCCTGGCTCTAATGTGCGGCTGCGCACGCTCTGCACTCGAATGATGTCCCGCACCAGACTTACGTCGATGAGGTCTGAAACGCCTTCACGCTTGATCGTCAGGTTAATTTTACTACCTCTTGGGCCGCGCATTTTCTTGACGGCGTCCACCAGCGACATATCTTTGGTAAATTCTTCTTCAATCTTGAAGATTTGATCTCCCGGCTTGATGCCCGCCTTCGCCGCCGGCGTATCTTCGATCGGCGAAACAACGGTCAAGATTCCTCCCTTGACCGTGATTTCAATGCCGAGGCCACCAAAACGGCCTTGCGTATCGCTTTGCAGCTCCTTGTAAAGATCGGGTGTTAAATAGGCGCTATGCGGATCGAGCGAACTCAACATGCCATTGATCGCGCCATTGACTAAACTTTTGGTTTCCACGTCCTCGACGTAATTTTTCTTGACGATGGAAAGAATGTTGCTGAAGGCCTCCAGGCTTTCATAATCTTGCCGCCCTACCGCCGCGACATTCGGCACCCAGTGAGCCGATAGGAAAAATCCCAAAGCCAGACCCACCACTAAAAGCAAAAACGGCGTTCCGTGTTTACGAACCATTCGCATCGCGCTCTCCTATCACTTCCAACCAGAGATGACGGCTCAGTTTATCTTAAGAGAAATAAAATAGCTATTGCTGACGAAACCATGGCATCGGATCCACGGAGTGACCGTCCTTGCGCATCTCGAAGTAGAGTTTCGCGCCGGCCAAAGAGTCGCTGTCACCCGCCTTGCCGATAACCTCTCCTCGTTTTATCTCGTCACCCGTTTTTTTAAGAATTTCGGACAGATGCCCGTAAATTGTATAGTACCGCTCACCATGATCAACGATCACCATTTTGCCGTAGCCAGCGAAGCGATCGGCGTAAACCACGACACCCTTCTCGACTGCCCTGACTTCTTCACCAACTGGGGCGTCGATGTCAATACCTTTGCGAACAATTTCAGCGGCGAACTCGGGATGCCTAAATTTACCAAAAGGCGCAATCACCTTTCCCCTGACCGGCCACTCCATCTTTCCGCGCAGCGCCTCAAGGCCTGTACCCGGACTCCGTGGCGGCAGCGTTTCCCGTGGCTTGTTCAGCGCGCGTTTCGAGATCTCGTCAATCACTTTTTCGAGCCGCGCGGCAGCGGCTTCCATCTCGCGCAATACCTTTAAGCGGGTACCTTTTTGCTGGCGCAGGCTCGCGAGCAGAACTCGTTTCTTCTCGGCTTCGCGGCGCACGGCCTGCTTGGCTGTAGAGAGCGCTCGCTGCTCCTCGTCGAGCTCCTGTTTTTTCGTCGCCAGCTCGCGGCGAAGAATTTCCTGATGCTCGCTCTCCTGCTGCAATTTGAGCAAGAGCTGGCGATCAAACGAGAGAGCGGTTACCAAATATTTGCGTCGCTGTAAAAGCGCGCTCACCGAGACGTCGCCATTGAAAACGGCCAACGGGCTACCCGATTTGTGCCATTTGTAAAGCGCCACCGCGCGTCGATTGAGAATTGCTAATCGTGAAGCAAAAGACTGATCGAGGGATTGGGCTTCAGACTCTTTCAGCGCCAGCTCGTCCGAAACCGCGATTAGTTTTGCGGTCGCACGCTTTAGCTCTTGGTTCCGCATGTCGAGCTCGCTTTGAATTTTTCCCAGAGAATCGAGCACCGATCCTTCTTTGACTTGAAGCTGCGAAAGGCCTTTTTTTTCGTTCTCGATCTTTTTCCGGATTCCCTCGAGCTCCCGATTCGCCGCGGCGCCGCTCGCTGTGCTCGGTAGAACCGCGAAAATCCCCAGCACGAGAGCTAAACTATCGCTTCGGAACCGCGCCACGTCTTGACGATCCTTCGGAGAGAAATAACACTGCCGGCAGCACCCACAACCCAGCCAATCGCAACCAGAAAAGCCGCTCCTTCCAAATTCAGGAATCGTACGTGGCCAAACCACCCTACGGCACCGGCGAATGATTCGATCTCTTGGCGCGTAAGAGCATACCCACCCCAGAGCGCCGCCAGCGCTAGTGCCGCGCCTGTCATTCCTTGCAGCATTCCCTCGAGCACGAAAGGCGCTTGAATCAAGGTTTCCGACGCGCCGACCAGCTGCATAATCTCGACTTCGCCGCGCCGCGCGTACAGAGCCAGCTTCACTGTGCTGCCAACAATAAAAAAAGTGGCTAAGAAAAATACCCCGCCAACAATCCATTTGGCCCACGCGACAGCAAGCACCGTCAAACCGAGCCGTTCTACCCACTGCTGCGGATATTCAACGCTGGCGATCTCTTTTTCCGCCCTAAGCCGCTGCGCCACTTGCTCCACCGTGGAACTATCGCGTTGACCTCGTTTGATGCTGATTTCGATGGAAGCCGGCAGAACGTCATGGGGCAAACCCTCCAGCAATCCGGACTGCGCACCCAAAGCGGTTTGGAAGTCGTTCCACGCTTGTGTCTGACTGGTATAGCGCACCCGCTCCACTTCGGGCAGGGTTTCAACGCTCTTTAATAATCGCTCGAGCTCGGTCGGTTCGAGCGCACGGCCCAAATAAGCTGTGATCTGCATTTGATCACCCCAGGCCGTAAGCAGCTGCTCCAAATTCGCTTGCAGCATCATGAAAGCGCCAAACACGAACAGGGTCAATGCCATCGTCAGCGAGGCCAGTATGTGGCTCCAACATAGATGGCGGAGACTGCTTCGCACCTGTCGAAAAACCAATCCAACGAGCGATACTTTCACCAGGTATACTCCGGCATCGGGATATGAGCTGGCGAAGCATCGGCCATAAATCCGCGCTCGAGCTTGATCACCCGCGCGCCGTAACGCTGGATCAAGCCGCGATCATGGGTTGCGATCACAACGGTGGCGCCCCCGTCACGGATCTTCAGGAAAAGCTGCATGATGTCGTCCGCAAGTTCATGGTCGATATTGCCGGTGGGTTCGTCCGCGATAATCAGCGCAGGATCATTGATCAGCGCGCGAGCGATGGCGACCCTTTGTTGCTCGCCGCCGGAGAGCATGAAAGGCTTCGCGTCATGGCGATCCTTCAAGCCAAGCTCTCTGAGTAGCTGGTAGGCTTTCACCCGGCTTTGTTTTTTTGAAACTCCGAGCACCTGAGCAGCGAGCGCAACGTTGTCAAGCACATTGAGAGCGGGCAGAAACCTGAATTCTTGAAATACGAGTCCCATTTTTCTTCTCAATCGAGCAACGCCGCGACTGCGTAACCGCGTCACGTTAAGACCATCGATCAGGATCTCTCCTTCGCTCGGCTCGATCTCGCGAAACAGCAGTTTTAAAAGCGTCGATTTGCCGGCGCCACTCGGACCGCAGATAAAAATCAACTCACTTTCACGAATCTCCAAATTAATATCGGCCAACGCCCGTTGGCGCGGCGGAAATGTTTTCGAGACGTGTCGCAGCTGGATCCTCAAGACTGTAAGATTTCCCAGTGAGAATCGGTATTTAAAAGGAGTTTTACCTTGACATGCAGGGCGGGTGGTTGTTAGAGTTCTCGAAACTCCGTTTCCTCGCTATCTATAAAAGATGGACGATCAACTTACAAGCATTCGGAGGAGAGAATCGATGCTGGAGCGCATCAACAAATTCCATATCGTTTTAATCAAGCCCTCTAAATACGATGACGACGGTTATGTGGTTCGCTTTTGGAAAGGCGTGCTGCCGAGCAATACGCTTAACGTACTGCACGGGCTCACTGAAGACATCCGCCAGCGGCGCGTTTTCGGCGAACTGCCGATCGAAGTGACCACGTTCGACGAAACCGCGGAAAAAATTCCGCTGGCAAAGATTGTCCGTTGGAGTAAAATACCTGGTGTTAAACTCCTAGCGTGTCTCGTCGGCGTCCAGACCAATCAATTTCCTCGCGCTCTCGATATGGCGAGATTTTTTAAGCGGCACGGCCTTTCGGTCATCGTCGGCGGATTTCATACCAGCGGCACCATCAACATGCTCGGTGATCAGGAACCCGATATTCAACAGCTCTATCGCGAAGAGATCTGCATGGTATCGGGCGAAGTGGAAGGGAAATGGGAGGGCATACTCGCCGATTTTCTCCATGATCGTCTCAAACCGCTCTACAGTTTCGCCCAGGACTTGCAAAACCTCGTTGACATCGGTGAGGCACCGCTGCCGCAAACGAGCGCGAAGACGATGAAACATTTTGCCTATCCGAGTTTCGCCACGGCTGATACCTCTCGCGGTTGTCCATTTGCTTGCACCTTCTGCACCATCATCAATGTCCAGGGGAGAAAAATGCGCGAGCGTAGCCCGCAAAGCATCGCCGCGATGATGCGCCGCAATTATTTGGAGCACGGTCTCTCGTTCTACTTTTTCACCGATGACAATTTCGCCCGCAAAAAACTCTGGCGCGAGACATTCGAGGAAATTATCAAATTGCGCGAGGAAGGGCTCGACGTGTCGTTCATGATGCAGGTGGATCTGGCCAAGAAGCCGAAGGACTTCGTCACTTTGGCAGCCAAGGCGGGTTGCACCCAGGTTTTCATCGGCATGGAAAGCGTCAACCCGCAAAATCTCGAAGCTGAAGGCAAAAAACAGAACAAAGTCGACGAATATCGCAATATCATCAATGAGTGGCACGATGCCGGCGTCTTGGTTCACACCGGCTATATTATCGGGCTGCCCTGGGACTCCAAAGAGCAGGTCGCGCAAGACATGCGTTTTCTAATCGATGAAGTCGGTCCCGATCAGGCATCATTTTTTATGCTGACGCCTCTTCCCGGCTCCCACGACCATCGCGAAATGAAGCAACGCGGCGAGTGGATGGACCCCGATTTCAACAAGCGCGATTCCTTCCATGCAACCATTAAACACCCGCTCATGAGCGCCGAAGAGTGGACGGAAGCATATGAGAACGCCTGGAAAACGTTCTACAGCAAAGAAAACATGATTCGGAGCCTTGCCCGCTGGGTGGATCGGCCAAAAAACTACTGGAATCTGATGTCGATCTTTTTCTGGTACAAGAATGCCGCGCTGATTGAGAAGCAGCATCCGATGATTGCCGGCTTTTTCCGTTTGAAGGACCGTAAAAACCGTCGACCCGGGTTTGCGATTGATCCGGTTCACGTCCACCTCTGGAAGCGCGCCAAAGAAGTTACCCGGCTGCTCATCACCTGGGCTAAGTTTGTCAAGGAAATGGAAGAAGTTTGGCTGCAGACGCACAAAAAAACCGAAACCGAGGAGCGCTGGCTCGAACAGATTCAAAAGATTCAATCGGACATTTGGCAGGCTCTGCGCATCGGAGAGATTCAGAAGATTTACAACAATGCCAAAGAAACGCTGCCTGAGCGAGCGCGAGCTTTGCTCGATCCCTTGGAAGATCTCTCGTCACGAGTGGTGTACAGCCGGAATGATTTGAACCGGTTCCTGAGGCAATGGGATGCGTTGCGTATAAAAATCCAGGAATTCCGGCCGCGCGAAGGCGAAGCGGTGCGCCGGCTCTTGGACGAGATCCATTACATTCAGGCGAGCATACGGTTTGGTGATCGCATTCATGAATGGCAAGACGCGTATGCTCGGTTACGCGAGAATTTGCCCTCCAGACCCCAGTTGAGCTTTATCACCTTCGATGCCATCAACCATCGCATCGTCTACTCTCGCCAGGGACTCGAGCGCATGTGGTCGCAAAGCCTGCGTAACCTGCGCCGTTTCAAGCTGTCGAAGATTCACCCGTGGCGCTGCGCAACGGCGATGGCCAAGGAATTTTCACTGACCACTTCCTTTGCCAGTAGCTTTCTCCAGTTTTCGAAGCAATCAGGCTCTGAATTCGGCCCGGGTTAGTGCAGTAGATCGGGTTGTTTTTCTAGGTCGGAGATCTGCTCGCGAATCATTGCCGCATCGTGCGCATTAGGCGCCAGCCGAAGATACGCCTCAAAGTCGTCACGCGCTTGCCTGAAGCAGCCCATTCGCAGGTAGACGGAGCCGCGGTCGCGGATCTCCTCGGCGCTGGCCGGATCCAGAATGATCAAATGGTCAAATATCGACAGCGCATCGCCAATCGAGTTGTTTCTCAGGTAAATCGCCTTAAGGTTGGCAAGCATCCGTTTCAAAATTTGTTTTTTGCCCGTCGCCTCGAGAAACTGCGGTCTCAGCGCTACTTTCCTGCCGTATAGCTTTTCGAGCATTTGTCCAAGGTCTTCGGTCAGCTTGATCTCGCCGCGATGAAACGGGTCGATAAAAATCGGCTCTTCCCCGTCGCTAGATTTTACGAGGAAGTGCCCGGGAAAACCGATACCCTCAACTTGCACAGAGATTCGCCTTGCGACCTCCATGTACAAGACGGATAGGCTGATCGGAATGCCAATTTTTCGGTCCAGCACTTCACTCAAAAAGCTATTACGCGGATCATAGTAATCGTCGCGGTTTCCCCCGAACCCGTGTTGGCGAAACAATACGTGATTCAATGCGGCCAGCGAATGATAAACATCGCCCGCGGGATCGCGCCGATCGGCAACCTCCCGCGCAAGCTGATCCATGCGCTGCAGATAGGCCGGGATATCGAGATGTGGATTAGCGGTTAGTCCGATGGTCAGCGCCGCATAACCCAGGTCGATCGCCTCTTCAGGACGATCCACCGCGGCGCGAAATTCACGATAAAGATCCTGTCCCAATTGCTTGCCCTTTAACGCGGCTCGGCGATGACATCGACGAGGTAAGGCAGCTTTTTTTCCTTGATGTACTTGACGCCCCGTTCGACGGCGGGACGCAAATCCGCCGGGTTCCGTACCGGGCCTTCAGCGCTGACGCCAAAAGAACGTGCCATCGTGGCAAAATCAATCGCCGGATCATCGACGTGGGTGCCGATCCCGGCATTTTCCACCGGCCGTTTGCGGAATTTAGCAACCTCGATGCCGTGCTCTTCGGAATTATAGTAGCTCTGGTTATTGTGCATCACCATCAGGAGCGGAATGCGGTGCTTCGCCGCGGTCCAAAGCGCGCTGGAAGTCATCAACATGTCGCCGTCGGACTGAATCGCGACGGCGAGCTTGCCGCTATCCTTGAGCGCCAGAGACGCGCCGATGGACGCTCCGGGACCGTAGCCCAAACCAGCACCGCCGCTACCGCCAAGGGATTGGTTCGGCTTGGTAAAATCCCATAGCCGGCGCGTCCAGCCATTCGATGTGCCGTTGACCAATACCCAGTCTTCACGCTTTACCGCTTCGCCGATTTCCAACCCCAACCACGCCGTGGAAATTTCCTTTTGCGACCCTTTGGCTTCGGCATCGGCGCGCCACTTCGCGCGCCGGGCCTTGTGTTTTTCGCCTAGCTCTTTGCGGCGCGTTTCAATCGCGGATCCCTTTTTATTATCGTTGCCGAGCAGTTCGCGGCACAAGCGCGCCAATTCTGGCACCGCCACTGCAGTATCCGCGCTCATCGGAATATCGACGGGCTGCAACGCTTGATAATCATTCGCCCAAGAATGGACCAGCATATCATTCATCGAAATGCTGGCGATTTTCACCGACGGTAAAGTCACGTACTCGCAATTGCGTGTCTGCTTGCTCACAGTCGTCAGCGAGCCGAACAAGTCGGGCACATCGAGAGCCAAAATAAAGTCTGCTCGTTGAAGAATTTCACGGGCGCCATCAGTCACGTCCAACGGATGCGTCGATGGGAAGTTGAAACGCCCGCCTTTGTCGACCACGGGTAACGCAAGCAGTTCAGCGAGCTCGATCAATGCCGGCACGGTTTTGGGATTGCGCCCGAGGGTATCGGCAACGATCAACGGAGTCTGCGCATTGACCAGCATTTCGGCCGCGCGCCGCAGCGCTTCAAGGTTCGCCTGCATTGGTGCGGGAGCGGCGTAACGGTTGACATCGGGAATATCGAAGGGAGCGGTGAGCGCGTCTTCCTGAATATCCGCATCGTAATTGATGTAGACGGGGGCGGTCGGCTCAGTCATGGCGATGCGATAGCCGCGGATAAAGGAATCCGGCACATCGGCCAAGGAGTACGGCTGATCGTCCCATTTCGTGTAGTCGCGCACCTGATTGCCTTGAACCAGCGCCGTATGGATCCAATCGATGCGCGGACGTCGCCGCTTGGAATTCATCGGCCCGGTGCCACCGAGCACCATCATCGGCACTCGATCGATGTAGGCGTTGAAAATCGCCATGCTCGCATGCTGCAAACCGACCATATTATGCACGATCGCGATCATCGGCTTGTTTTTCGCCTTGGCGTAGCCGTGCGCCACGGCCACGGAAATTTCTTCATGATGGCAAAAAATCACTTCTGGCTTATAGTTGCCGCCGTAATTGACGATGGAGTCATGGATGCCGCGAAAAGTCGCGCCGGGATTGAACGCAGCGTACTCGATATCGAAGGCTTTCATTAAGTCGACTACGACATCCGAGCCGTATTGAGGCTGTTTTTTTTCCACACGGGACACGGGTTAATCCTCCCTCAATTTTATGTTCTGCAATGCATACCAACAATCCAGATTGATGGCCAGAGCTCGCTTAGGAATTCTGGTTTTCCGGCGAGTTCCGGAGTAATCCCATTTCGTAGAAGCGCTCCAACGTGTCGGCGAGGTCGCCTGCGCGCTCACCGCCGGCGGACGCCTCGCGGCGCGGTAATGCGGCGATCGCTTCCAGCACTCTTTGCGCCGCCGGTGCCATAAAAGATCTCATCCCGAAATGGTTGAAGGTGCGCTTGAGCTCGTCCATTTCCTCGGCGCGCCGGCCCGCGTGAATGTTCAAACCGACAATGCTGGAAGAAACTTTTTCCAGCAAACCGGGAAAGCTTTCTTCGTACTGCGCGCGAATCTCCTGTAGT
>Ga0207683_10001056_pt1 | contig 25103 bp, 22 predicted proteins | sample KBSM73metaG_FD_184333 | JGI IMG/M metagenome (GOLD analysis project Ga0207683, IMG submission 184333) | Miscanthus rhizosphere microbial communities from Kellogg Biological Station, Michigan, USA - KBS M7-3 metaG (SPAdes) (version 2) | ecosystem: Host-associated > Plants > Roots > Rhizosphere >... | reverse complement strand
GCCGAACGCGAAGTCTCTCATCGTCAGACTGACGAGTGCCGGTGAACGAACGTCAAGCCGAACCTTCGTGATTCCGCTTCGACCCGGTCACACGCTGCCGCTCCTACCGGCCGACGGCATTCGCTCGGAGGCCGACCTGGCCGGATTGCCAATCTCGCTAGCGTTGGATGGATTTGTCTACCCGGGCGACACACCTTCGCTCTACGCCTTCGTGCGGCGCACAGTCGTCCGCAACATTTACCGTGTTCCGTTGTCGTGATCAGCCACCGGTGAAAGGGTGGCCGCAGTTTCGATGTCTTGTTGGTGCTTCTAGCTCGGGCGGGCCTCCCATTTCCTCGTATTCGGGACCGAATGGTTTGCTCATTATTGACATCGACGAGAAGCCGGCCTCCTACCCACGGCGTTATAGGTCCGGTCTCGCCGTCGCATGAAGTCACAACGCGCGAGGAGAGTCAGAAAACGGGAATCGTTCGGTAGGGGTCCCATTTGGGATCGACGGGCAGATATATCGGATGCACGTCATGCGCATCGTACGCGCGGTTCAGCCATTCCAAGACCGCGTCGCGTTCACCGAGCCTGCGTGCACGAGCGCCATGGCGTGGGCGGGGTGCCCACCAGTCGAGAACCTCCGGCCGTTGGTAGAGCGAGGTAAACCCGATCGGCGGCATGAGACAGCGTGGCGTTTTCGTGCCAGTCCAAGGTTTTGTTACAGGCTGTTGGATTAGGAGTGTTCGTAATTTCGTGGGTTTTGGTCGTTCGTGACGTTCGAGCCGTCGTGATCTTCGTGGCTCCAAGTCTTCGTGATCTTCGTGGCTCGTGGTCAGTTGAGCGCCGCGACACGACGACGCAGCGTCTTGACGTGCTCCCAGATCTGCTGGTGCTCCGCACGCGCCTCTTTGTCCGGCTCGCCCATGCTCGATAGCTTGAGATACGTCTGGAGATCGCGCAGCGCGCCGGTCACGTCATTCAACTGATAGGCGAGCAGGCCACGATCGCGCAGTTCGCTGAGCGCCGACGGCGTGAGTGCGAGCAGCAGCTCCGTGATGTCTCGTGCCTGCGGGAACGACCGCATGTGCACGTAGATGCGCTTCAGGTTGAGCAGCATCCGCACGAGAATCTGGCTACGCGTGGCCGGCGCGAGGAGCGACCGGCTGAACGCCACCTCGCTGCCGACATGCTTCTGCAGGAGCAGGCGGCAATTGTGTTCCGACAGCAGTGCGCCGGAATGGAACGGGTCGATCACGAGCTGCCCGGAGTGCGCCTGCGGGCAGCGCACGAGGAAGTGGCCGGGAAAGTTGATGCCGTCCACTTGCAGACCGGCGCGGCGAGCGACCTCCATGTACACGATCGAAAGCGTCAGCGGGATGCCGGTCCGTCGTTCGAGCACTTCGTTGAGGCAGCTGTTGCGCGGATCCTCGTACTTGTCGCGATTGCCGCTGAAACCGAGCTCCTCGAACAGATATTCGTTCAGCGCCTTGACGCCGCATTGCGCGGACATGTCGCCGCTCGATGAGGCATGCCGCTCCACCACGCGCCTCGCCGCATCGCCCATGGCATCGAGGCGCGCGATGTACGGGTCCGGATCGAGCCGCGGGCACTCGACGCGCGCGATGACCAGCGCCGCCGGTGCAAGCGCCGTCCCCGGGGCATTCGATGCATCGACGAGCGTGGCAACCAGTTCTTTCTTCACAGAGTGGCCTTAACTCCGCAGTCCTGCTGACAACGGCGTCTCACGCGCACACAGCTCGTCCAGTGCGCCCAGCGTCAGCGATCCAAGTCCGTTCACGACGAGCTCGGCACTTGCGAGCTCCGCGGCCGGGTAGCTGCTCGTGACTCCCACGAGCCTGAGGCCGGCGCCGCGCGCCGATTCGAGACCCCAGTGCGAGTCCTCGATGGCCACCGAGCGCCGTGGATCGAGCGCGCGCCCCGCTCGCTGGCACAGCTGCTCGAAGGCGAGGCGGTACGGCGCTGGCGACGGTTTACTCTCAGTCGTGTCACCCGCCGCCACGATCACCGAGAACAGGTTGCCGACACCCGCGGCGCCAATGATCTCGTCGATTTCATGACGGAGCGCGCCCGAGGCGATGGCGATGGGCACGGCGCCAGCGGCCTCGCGTATGAATTCGAGCGCGCCAGGAAAGAGCACCGACCCCGATCGCAGCAGCTGCTGCATGCGGTCTCCCTTTCGCGCGACGAGCTCGTCGACGCGATTTCCCTGCATCGGCAGACCGCGATCCCGCCCCAGCGCGACGAACATCCCCACGTCGTCGTAGCCGAGATATCGCGCGTAGTACTCGCTGGCGCTGAGCTCGATGCCGTCCTCAGTAAGCGCCTGCTGAAACGCGAGCAGATGCAGCGGCTCACTGTTGGCGATCACGCCATCGAAATCGAACACGATTGCCTGCAGTGGCCGGCTCATGCGCCGGGTGCCTTTTCGCCCGCGCGAATCGCCGTCTTCAGACGATTCGAGGCCGGCGGGAACGGACACTCGTAGGTGTCGTTGTACGCGCAATACGGGTTGTAGGCGCGATTGAAGTCGATGGCGTAGATGCCGGTCGGCGTCGGATGCAGATCGAGATAACGCCCCGACGAGTAGGTCTCCGTCCCGGTCGTCTGATCGGCGAAGGGGACGAAGAGCGTTTCGATGCGGCGGGTTCCCTCCTCCACGAAGGCCGCCAGCGTCATCGGTTGGCCGTTCAGCACGAACTCGAGGACACCGACCCGTTCCATGCGCCGCAGCGTTCCCGTCGACGTCGGCATCTCGAAGACCGGTCGATCTTCCGAGACCTTCAGCGCCGCCGGGACGTTGTAGCTCGGGTTGATCTCGTAATAGCGAAGCGGCAGGAGCTTGGCCCGTCTTGCCTTTGGCACCGGCGAACAGTCTTCCGTCGCCGATGGCGATCCGCATTCAGGCGCGTCAGAGAACACCTGATCCCGGATCGACCGCCACGAGGCTACATCCGACGCGGTTGTGCTGGGTGCGCCCGGTCCAGACGAACATGCGGTCGTGAGCGCGACCGCCAGATAGATTACCGAAAGGGAACCACGTCGATTCAAATTAGAAACCCAATACGTATTTTCCCTCAGCTACGGCCGCATCGGCCAGCGTGCGACGAAGTGCAACCGTGTTCACCGGTGTAACCTTCAAAAGCCGCCTCAGCGCCGCCAGCAACGTTCGCAGCGTGTCACCCTCTGTCATCGCCGACAGCGCCGATCGTGCCGCGGCCTCGATCCTCAGGCCGGCGTCGTGCACGAAAACTCGAGCGGCAGCGACGTGCAAATCGCTCCGACGTGGGTCTCCGGTGGTCGCGCTCCGGGCCCGCAGCACCGCGCTCTCGCCCGCATAGGAGTCAATCAGGATGTCGGCGGCATAGCCCAGAACCTCCTGCTGGTCCGTGAGCTTCTCGCCGTAGGTTTGCATCGCCGTTCCAATCACCATCAGCGCGACCTTCTTGAATGCGGCGATGGTGCGCGTCTCGTCGCCGAGAACGCCATCGTCGGATCCGCTTGTGCTGCCAATGGACGGCGACAACACCTCGTCCTGCAGTCGGCGGGCCGCGGCAATGAGAGGAATCTCGCCTTTGACTGCCCGGCGAGCGAGCATCCCGGGAATGAGCAAGCGGTTGATCTCGTTGGTGCCCTCGAAGATTCGATTCACTCGCGCGTCACGGAAGTAGCGCTCCGCCGAGTAGTCCTTGACGAACCCGTTGCCTCCGTGGACCTGCACGTTTTCGTCGAGGACGAAGTCGAGCGCCTCGCTGCCCGCCACTTTGGCGATCGACGCCTCGACTGCGTATTCCTCGAACGCTCGAGCGATCGCGCCCCCGTCGTGCGATGAGCTGGCAAGCGTGGCATCGATCAGGCCAGCGGTCCGGTAGACGAGACTCTCGACCGCGTACGTACGCGCGATCATTTCGCCGAGCTTGTGTTTGATTGCGCCAAACGACCCGATCGGCTGTCCGAATTGACGCCGCGATGCGGCGTACGACGCTGCGTCCGCGATGGCAACCCTGGCCCCGCCGATGCACATCGCGCCCAGGCTGAAGCGGCCGTAGTTGAGGGTGTTGAGCGCGACCTTGTGTCCCTTGCCGATCTCGCCGAGCACGTTGTCGGCAGGCACGCGCGCATCCTGAAGCAGGATAGGCGTCGTCGAGGAGCCATGCAGGCCCATCTTGTGCTCTTCGTTGCCGGACGTCACTCCTCCAAACGCCCGTTCCACGATGAAGGCGGTGAACTGCTCGCCATCGACCTTCGCAAAGACGATGAAGACGTCGGCGAACCCGCCGTTGCTGATCCACATCTTCTCGCCATTCAGAAGCCAGCTGCCGTCGGGCTGCTTGACCGCCCGCGTCTTCGCCGCGAGCGCATCGGATCCCGATCCCGATTCGCTCAAGGCGTAGGCGCCAACGATTTCACCGCTCACGAGACGCGGCAGGTATTTCTCTTTCTGGGCGGGGGTACCGAACAGCACGAGCGGCAGGATCGTCAGGTTCGCTTGCCCGCCGAACGTCGTCGCAAACGACGCCGATGGGCCGATCCGTTCGATGACGGCCAGGGAAGACGCCTTGTCGAGATCGAGACCGCCGTAAGCTTCAGGTACGGCGACGCCGAGCAGTCCGAGCTCGCCGCACCGCTTGAGGAGAGAACGCGCGAGCTGCCAGTCCTTCTGCTCCAGTCGATCGAGCATCGGAAGCACTTCCGAATCGACGAACTCCGTCGTCGTCTGGGCCATGAGGCGATGCTCGTCACTGAGCTGCTCGGGTGTGAAGATGTCAGACGCCTCGGTCTCCTCGAGGAGCCACGAGCCGCCCCGGAAATGGGGTCGGGAGTCATTTGAAGTGGACACTTCATCACGCGCGTTTTTAGGAGTGGCTGTACTCATCACTGACTCCGAAATGACACCGGGTGTGATTACGATTTAGCCATTGGGACGTAATCACACCCGGTGTCTTACCACCGTTCAAAGATTCCGGCGGCGCCCATGCCGCCTCCGACGCACATCGTGACGAGCCCGTAGCGCGCCTTGCGACGGCGCATCTCGTACACGAGTGTCGCCGTCAACTTTGCTCCGGTACAGCCGAGAGGATGGCCAAGTGCGATCGCACCGCCGTTGACGTTGAGGCGCTCGGGATCGATTGGAAGATCGCGCAGGCATGCCAGCACCTGTGCCGCGAAGGCCTCGTTCAGCTCGACCAAGTCGATTTGATCGAGCGTCAGCCCTGCACGGGCCAGCGCTTTCCGCACGGCTGGAACCGGTCCGATGCCGAATCGCTCCGGTTCTACTCCTGCAGTCGCGAACGAGACGAGACGCGCGAGCGGTTCGAGCCCGCGGTCGCGCGCCGCTTCGGCAGAGGTCACGATCACCGCGGCAGCCCCGTCGCTTGTCTGCGACGAGTTGCCCGCGGTCACCGTGCCGGTCGCGTGAAATGCCGGACGGAGTTTGGCGAGGGCTGATTCTGATGTATCGCGACGTGGGCCTTCGTCCTGCGCGAACGTCACCTCGCGAGGGACCGGCGCTCCGTTTGAACCAGGAGTTGCGACCTCGAACGTGAGAGGCGTTATTTCGTCAGCGAAACGTCCCGAATCGATGGCCGCTATCGCGCGCTGATGGCTTCGAAGCGCGAACCGATCCTGTTCCTCGCGCGAAATCCCGTACTCGCGAGCATGGTTCTCGGCCACCAGACCCGTGCTCAGGTAGACGTCCGGATACTCTTCAACCAGCGTCGGATTGGGGCAGATCTTGTTGCCGCCCATTGGCACCAGGCTCATCGATTCGGTGCCGCCGGCAATGACGATGTCGGCGAAACCGCACATCACGTGCTCGGCGGCCGAAGCGATCGCTTGCAGACCGGATGCGCAGAAACGGTTCATGGTGACCGCTGACGCGTCGACCGGGACGCCGGCGCGGAGACTGGCAATCCGCGCGACGTTGAGACCCTGCTCGGCCTCCGGCATCGCGCAGCCGACCATCACATCGTCGACATCGGCCGGCTGAAGGGATGGCACCCGGCGCAAAGCTTCGCCAATGACTATCGCCGCCATCTCGTCCGGGCGCACGGTCCTGAGCGCGCCGTTTGGCGCCTTGCCGACGGCAGTCCGAGTCGCTGAAACGATTACTGCTTCCCGCATGTGAAATCCGCTAACAGTTCCTCGAGTGCGTCGCCGACTTCGCTCGCCTGCCCATCGAAGAGGTGGTTGGCGCGGTCGATTTCCACGAACTCTTTCGGTTCCTGGAGCTGGGCGTAGAACTCGCGCACTGCCTTCAGAGGAATCAACTCATCGCTTTCGCCGTGGACGACGAACTTCGGCTTCGTCGACAACTTCACCGACGCGAACTCGTACCGATTGACCGGCGGCGCGATCCCGATCAGCGTGCATATCCGATCGTCGTCTGCGCCTGAGGTCATTGCAATGTACGAGCCGAAGGAGAACCCCGCAGCCCACACCTCCAGATCAGGATACCTCCCCGAGAGGAAGTCCACCGCAGCCCGGTAATCGTCCATTTCGCCGCGTCCGTTGTCCCACGTTCCGGCACTGCGACCGACGCCCCTGAAGTTGAACCTCAACACGGCGCAACCGATTCGGTTCAGCGCTTTGGCCGACTGGAACACGACCTTGGTGTGCATCGTGCCGCCCTTGATGGGCAGGGGATGCGCGAAGACCACACCGACCCGCGGCGATCCGGCTGGCAGATCCAGCAAGGCCTCGAGTGGACCGGCGGGGCCGGGAATCTCTCGAACGGTGTCAGCCAACGATGCGTCTCCTCTGGTCGCTTTGATGGCGGATGCTCCCGGCAAAACTGGTGACGAGCTCGGCAAACTCGTCGGGTCTTGTAATCGAGCCGAGGTGCCCGCTGCGCGCAATACAAACGGCTTGCGCTCGTGGCCAGAGGCGGAGATAGTCTCGAGTCAAAGACACAGGGACCACACGATCGAGTTCTGCCTCGCCCGTCACGATTAACGTCGGTACGCTCAGCTGAGCGATTTCGGTCTCGCGATTATTCCCTTCGAGGAGTCGAACACGCTGAGCCATGAGAACCGGCGAGAACCTGTGTCTCACTACGGTGGCAAGATGTCGGGCGGCGAAGGCAAGCCCGGATCTCACGCCTTCCTTCGCGACGGCCATCTCCTTGAACAGCCTCAGCGAATTGACGCAGAAGACGGGGGACAGCAGTCTCGGCGCCTGTATCAGAAACCGCACGCGGCGGTCAGGCACCCATGACGGCGGGATCGCCGAGACGACGACAACGCCGCTCGTGCGGTGTGGATATCGAGCCGCAAACGACGCGGCAATGAGGCCGCCGTAGGAAATTCCACAGATGATCGCCGAGGGCACAGCCGCGGCGTCGAGCGCGTCGTTCACCTGGCGCAGGTAGCTGTCGAAGCCTGCAGCCGCATCGAATGACGCGCCGCTCGTCGGCTCGTCGGCGAGCGAGAACGTGATGACTCGGCATCGCCTCGCCAGTGCATCGACGGCCGGTCGCATCCATTCCCATCGGCCCTGGATACCGGGAACGAGTACGACGGGTATGCCCGATCCTCGATCGATGATCTTCATGCTCTCAATACGTCGCGTAGGCCGGGTCCTGTTCTTTGGACCCGGCGGGTCTCAAAAAGCAAGACCCGCCCTACGCTGTCAATTTCTTCTGCGCTGTCAATTTCTCAGCGGCTTGCCAGTCTTCAGCGTGTGCTGAATGCGCTCGCGCGTCTTTGGCTCGGCCAGCAAACCGAGGAACGCCTCGCGCTCGAGATCGAGCAGGTGCTGTTCCGACACGGTTGACGCATGCGGAAGGTTCCCTCCCGCCATGATCGTGGCCAGTTTGCGGCCGATCAATTTGTCATGATCGCTGATGCGACCGGCCTTCCACGCCAGATGCACGCCCAACTTCAACGTTGCCGCCACGCCTTCTCCGCCGACCGGCACTGCCGTTCGGCGCGGCGGAGCCGTGTATCCCTCCCGCACTCGCTCGAGCGCGCGTGCCTTCGCATCGCTCATCAGCCTGTCGCGATTCATCGTCACGGCGTCAACCGGACGCAGGTAGCCGAGGCGGATCGCGTCTGGTCCGCTGGCGGAGGTCTTCGCGAAGCCGATGATCTCGAACGCGCGTTGCACCGTGGGAAGAAAGTCCGTGCTGCCAGGAATCATCTGCTCGGCGGCGCGGGCGGCCATCTCCTTGGTTCCTCCGCCTGCCGGAATCAGCCCGACGCCGACCTCGACCAGGCCGAGATACGTCTCCCCTGCTAATTGGACGCGATCCGCGTGCAAGGCGATCTCGCAGCCGCCCCCGAGCGTGAGCCCAGCCGGCGCGACGATCACGGGGACGGCTGCATAGCGGAGCGCCATCGTGGTCTGCTGGAACGTCCGCACCATCAGATCGAGCTCGTCCCAGTTCTCTTCCTGTGCCTCGAGCAGCACGAGCATCAGGTTGGCGCCGGCGGAGAAATGCGGTGCCTCATTGCCCACGACGAGCGCCGCGAAGTTGCGTTCCGCTTCGCGAACGCCAGCCTGCAGCATCTGAATCGTGTCGCCGCCGATCGCATTCATCTTCGAGTGGAACTCGACGGCGAGCACGCCGTCGCCAAGATCCACGAGGCTCGCGCCCGGGTTCTTCTTCACGACCTTCGTACGGTCCCTCGCCGCACGCAGAATCAGAAGGTCCGGCGCGGCTGGCGCCAGTACGCTGCTGCGCAGTCGCGTGCTTCCGCCGTCGAGCGTCGGCCGCCAGATGGCGGGAATGCCATTGGTCAGCAGCTCGACGTCTGCCTCTCGAGCGGCCTCGATCACACGATCGATCCCGATGGCATCCGCCGTTTCGAACGGCCCAAGCTCCCATCCAAATCCCCATCGCATCACGCGGTCGACGTCATCGGGTGAGTACGCGATCTCGGGAGTGATGTTCGCCGCGTACACCAGTGCAGGCGCCAGCGTCGATCGGAGGAACTCGCCGACTCGATCCTTGCCGTTGAAGAGCGTTTTGATCCGTTCGGCAGTATCGGAGATCGCATTCGCCGCATCGAGCGAGGGGAGCTTCACGGGCTTTCGAGGACGGTACTCGAGCGTCTCGTGATCGAGTGTCAGGATCTCGGATTCCCCATCGGCGCCTTTGATGCGCTTGTAGAATCCCTGGCCGGCCTTTTCCCCGAGAAGGCCCCTGGCCGCCATCTGCTCGACAAAGGCCGGCAGGACGAACCGCGCGCGCGCCTTCTCGTCAGACAATCGCTCGTGCAGGTTGCGGATCACATGCACGAGGATGTCGACGCCCGCCAGGTCGAGCGTGCGGAACGTCGCGCTCTTCGGGCGGCCGATGGCCGGGCCCGTCATCGCGTCGATTTCCTCGATCGAGTAACTGCCTGCCTCGACCAGCGAGAGCAGACGCACGACGCCTGCGAGTGCGAGATGGTTGCCGATGAAGTTTGGCGTGTCCTTCGCAATCACCACTCCCTTGCCGAGGTGGTGATCGGCGAACGCGCCGATCTCGTCTACGACCGCGCGGCTCGTATCCTCGGTCGGGATGATTTCGATCAGGTGGAGATAACGCGGTGGGTTGAAGAAGTGCGTGCCGAGCCAGTGGCGGCGGAAGTCGTCGCTGCGTCCCTCGGCGAGCGCATGAATCGGTATACCCGACGTGTTCGAGCTGACGATCGATCCGGCGCGCCTGGCTTGATCGACACGTGTCAGGAGTCCGCGCTTAACGTCGCGTTGCTCGACGATGGCCTCGATGATCCAGTCGGCTTCACCAAGCCTGGCGAACCCCTGCTCAAAGCTGCCAGTGGTGATGAGTTTCCATGTGTCGGGAGTGAAGAATGGGTCCGGCTTCAGCGCACGGGCTCGTTTAAGTCCTTCTGCTGCGGCCTCCGCCGTCACGTCGAGCAGGAACGCCGGCACGCCGGCGTTGGCGACGTGCGCCGCGATCTGAGCGCCCATGACGCCGGCGCCCAGCACGGCAACCGAGCGAATCATGGATCAAGTCTACGTCACTGCGATTGCTCGCGCTGCGACATGCGATCGTTAGGTCTGACTTCTCGGATATGCGATAGTTCGAGTGGCCCGCTCCATGATTTTTCGTCTCTCGATTCTCTTCCTGGGCATAGCGCAGGTGGCCTCCGCGCAGTCGCTGCCGGCGGCGCGCTCCGCGGTTACGCGCGCCCTACCGATGCTGCAGCGTTCCGTGACGACCTTCGTCGCAGAGCGTGCGTGCGTCTCTTGTCATCACAACGCGCTCGCGATCATGACGCTTCGCCTGGCGCGCCAGCGCGGGATCGACATCGATGCCAAAACGCTGGACTCGGTGGAAGCGAAGACGTTTCGCGAGCTTCGCACTGCGAACGCGCTCGACGATGCGGTGCAGGCCGCGAGTGTATCGGACCCGACACCCAACGAGAGTTACCTTTTACTTGCCGCTCGTGCCGCCGGCGTTCCGCGCGACTTGACGACGGCGGTGTATGCGCGGCGCATCGCACGGTGGCAACGCGAAGGGCATTGGATCACGTCCGACTTCCGCCCGCCTCATTCGAGCAGCGTGTTCACCGCGACGGCCACCGCCATTCGCTCGATGCAGTCCTACATGCCGGAGGAACTGTCAGCCGAGCGCGATGCGACCATTGCCCGCGCGCGGGATTGGCTGGTCACGGCGGCGGCTCGGTCGACAGAAGATGCGGCGTTTCGCGTGATGGGCCTCGCCTGGAGCGGCGCATCAGCCGCGCAGGTGAGTGAGGGCCGACGCGACCTGGTCGCGCGCCAGCGTCCCGATGGAGGCTGGCCGCAGCTTCCACGGTACGACTCCGACGCATATTCGACGGGGGAGGCGCTCTACGCCTTGCATGAAGCGGGCGTCTCAGCCAGCGATCCCGTGTGGCGCAAGGGGCTCGAGTTCCTGATCTCGACGCAGGCGCGAAACGGCACGTGGCACGTACGAACAAGGATGCTCTCGCCCGCCGAGATCAGTCCGCCGTACTTCGCGACCGGGTTCCCGTACGGCAAGGACGAGTTCTTGTCGTTCGCTGGAAGCTGCTGGGCGGTGATGGCGCTGCTTGTCGCGCTTCCTGAGCCGCCAACCAGCGCGCCGGTCGCCGAGCCGGCGTCGATCAACGGGGTCTCATGGGCCCGGACTGCGCTATTCGGAACGGTCGGCGAGCTCCGCACACTTCTCGACTCCGGGCTCGATCCCAACAGCAAGACAGAACGTGGGACGACACCGTTAATGATGGCCGCGCCCGACGTTGACAAGGTCCGGCTGCTCGTCCAGCGTGGCGCGGATGTGAAGCGACGGTCGGCATCGGGGACCGATGCGCTGACGATCGCCGCCTCGCACTACGGCTCGAGTGTATCCATGCGCGCGCTGCTCGAGGCGGGTGCCGAGGCCCAACCAGCCGAACGCGTGCGGCGTACACCATTGCAGTACGCGGCGATGAGTGGCGATCTCGATGCCGTCAAAATCCTGCTTGCGCGTGGCGCCGAAGCGTCGCCGGAGTCGTTATCGGAAGCCGTCACCTTCGGTCATGCCCACGTGGTACAAGTGCTTGTCGACGCTGGAGTGAGCGTACAGGTGACAGAACGATCGGGAATCAATCTGCTGCACTGGGCGGTCATCACCGACCGCGCGTCAGTCATCCCCGTCCTGGTAAAAGCGGGCGTGCCGATCAACGCGACCGACGACTTTGGATTCACGCCGCTCATGTACGCGGCAACAGTGGACGTTGGGAATCTCGAGACGCTGAACGCGCTGATTGCGGCAGGCGCCGACCGGCGCATTCGCAATGACGAGGGGCGCACGCCGCTCGACCAGGCGCGGCGTTACAAGCACGCAGAGCTTGCGGATGCGTTGAAATGATGAGTGGCGGCGGGTCGTTAGACCCGCCGTTTTAGCCAATCAAGGCGAGTCTCAAGACTCGCCGCTACGCGATCCATTGCGAAGCCGGGGGTGGTTCGACCGTGACCGATTGCACGACAGAGGTCGTGATCCGCTTCGAGCCGGTCGACATCTCGAGGCGCAATCCGATACCGATAAATCCTGGCTTGATCGCTGTGCCGCCCGAAGTCGCACCTTCTATCCGGACTTCTGTGGACTCCGGAAACAACTGGCCGCCAGTGACAAAGGCGCGCATGCTCGCTCCATCGGCAACGACCAGGCGGTAGTGCGAGTATCTGGTGCGGACGTTGACCACGGCGCCGACATCGACGGACTGGAAATCGATCCCACCAGAACATCCGGACTCGTAGACGAACGCGTCGAGCGGTTGAGGCGTAGATTCGACGAACTCCGAATCGTATGCGGACATGACCAATTCCCTTCCCCAGCCTGGGAAGCAAACTGTTCGCCACGTCCTATGCGTGCTGTATGGTTGCGAATCGGGGCATTTGCGCTACCGGCAAAATTGCCCAGTACGGAAATAATTCCCGTACTAGGCAGGACTTACCTGGCAATTGCTTTCCAGCTCTTGGTCAGATACTCCGCTGTTCGCCAGGCCAACGCTTGAGCCGTGAGTGTCGGGTTTCTGGCACCGCTCGTCCCCATCGTCGACGCGCCGAGTATGCCGAGGTTGGGAACCTCGTGCGAGAAGCCCCACTTGTTCACGACATTCGTCTCGGGGTTGTCTCCCATCCTGGTGCCACCGTACGCGTGCGTCGACGGTCCCATTGTCCCGACCGGTCCCTTGTCTGTCGCGATCGCGCCTGCGGCTCGATACCACTCGGCCATCTTGTCTTGGATGAAAGCTGTGATGGCCTTGTCGTTGTCTTTGAAGTCGGCGGTGATGCGGCAGACGGCGTACCCGAGTGGGTCTTTTACGGTTGGATCGAGGTCGAGGTAGTTGTCCTCGTAGGGCAAGGTTGATTTCTGAAGGTATGCCGTATTCGCTCGATCGGCGTTCTCCTTGATGAACGCCTTCCACGCCGAGCCCCACTGCGGCGCCTTGCCGAACGTGCTCATGCCGGCCGCTGCAATCGGCCGCCGGTCCGAGTAGACCCATAGATTTCCGCCGCCGATGAAGTTCTGGCCAGCGTGATCGAAGTTGTCGTCCGCCCAGTTGTCGACCGCGACGCCCTGGGCGGGGAGGCCGTACCAACTATTCAGCGATCGCGGGAAGAGTGCGCTGACGGCGCCGCCGGTGTTGTGGCTGAAGTAGTGGCGGCCGACCTGACCGTGGTTGTTCGAGAGTCCGTTCGCGAAGGCCTTCGATTTCGAGAGAAGCAGCAGCCGCGCGTTTTCGTACGTGTAGCTGGCGAGCAGGACGACATCCGCCGGCTGGAAGTATTCGGTTCCACCCTTCAGGTATGAAACACCGCTGGCACGGCCGCTGCCGTCAACGTCGATTCGAATCACATGCGCTTCGGTGACGACGGAAAGCCGCTTGGTGTTGACGGCCTTGGGAATCGTGGTGACGGCAGTCGATCCCTTGGCGTTGACGTGGCAGCCTCCGCGGGCGCAGAAGCCGTGATACACGCAACCGGTTCGATTGTCGTAGCTCCGCGAGTTGATCGCCGCCGGCCCGGGAAACGGGTGCCACCCGAGCCCGCGCGCCGCGTCAGCCATCATCTCGGTGAAGCCGGATCCGCGGAGCGGCGCCATCGGGTACTCGCGTTCGCGAGCGCCTTCGAAGATATTGCCAGCGCGATCGATGCGCCCCTTGATGTTGCCCGCCTTTCCGGACACACCGAGTTCGCGCTCGACGCGATCGTAGTACGGCTCGAGCTCCTCCAGCCCGAACGGCCAGTCTTCGACAGTGGATCCCTTGGGGATCCGAGATGCGCTGTAGCGCTTCGTCGTCTCGCTGACCACCCTGAAGTCCCACGGGCTCAACCGCCAGCTCTGCGCCCAGTAGTGCAGCGAGGTGCCGCCCACGGCATTCATCATCGGGTGGATGCTGAGACGTGGCGAGTACGGCGCCGAGGCGTTCGGCCGGTGCGTCGGGATCTCCATGTTCGCTTTCTGCACCGACTGCGGCCAGCCGCGATAGTTGTTCCGCAGCTCGTCGGGAGCAAAGTCCTCGGCGCGAAGCCAGGACCCGGCCTCGAGCCCGATGACATCGAGCCCTGCCTGCGCGAGCGGCAGCGCCGCGACCCCTCCGACCGCGCCGAGCCCGATGATGACGACGTCTGTCTTTTTGAGCTCAGTCGCCATTGTGTCCGCCTCCGTGATCGAGCGATGCGCGCGCGGGCCGTCGCCCGGAGAACATCCGGTAGTCGTAGGCGGACATGTGAGTCGGCGCCGGCCGCGCGTTCAGCTTCTGCTCGTCGCTGGTGACGGCCAGGCGGACGCCTGGATAGCCCACCAGATCCCATCCGACGAAGTTCGCATTGCCCCCGTAATAGGGGTCGCAGAATGTCCCTTGAAGCGTGTGGGCGAGAACCAGGTTGAAGAATGCCGAGGACTGCTGGAAGCCCGCGGCGGCATTGCGTTCGACATCGGCCAGTACGGCGTCCTGATCAGCAGCGGACAGACGGGCGAACGAACTGCCTCTGGCGCTCTGGGCATAACGGTCCAACGCGGCAAGGCCGGCACGATACGTCTCGCGAAACGACGCGAGCGCTCCACCAAGCGCGCGGTCGATGTATTGCGCCGCGCGCGCCTCGGTCGCGCCCGGTCCGTTGCTGTCGGTCGGAATCAGACGGGCGGCGATAGCACCGAGCGTTTCGGCCTCGATCGCGGTCAGCGTTTCGAGCGTTCCGGCGGCGGATCCGCCTGGCGCTTGCGCGAGGACTGGAGCCCCGGTCGGCGATACGAGCGGAAGCAGGATACGGGGCGGCATCACGGCCGCCGCTCCAACTCGTTTCAGCACCTCGCGGCGGGATACGCCGAGTTTTTGATTCATGATTCTTGATCTTTGATTCGTTGTTGATCGGTGATTGTAGATTGTTGATTTCCCAATCGACGAACTTGTCGCCCGCTCAATAAATCACCAATCATCAGTCGAAATAAAAAAACGATTCAACAATCGTCAATCATGAATCTACATTGGAGGTTCGGCGGATCGGCCGCGTCAGGCAGGTCGGTCCCCCCGCCCCCTTCACGCTGATTTCGAAGCCCTCATATTCCAGGACCTCGCAGCCGGATTTCTCGAGCGCCCGCCGGGTTTGCGGGTTTCCAGCCAGAATCAGGCCGCGGCGCGGCGCCAGCGCAAGGATGTTCGTGCCCATCGACTCGAATTCCTCGTCGGGCACCTCCACGAGGGTCATGCCGCGTTCGATCAGCCACTCACGGAACGCCACCGGTAAAAGACGCGAATAGACGACCGCGAGATCACGATCGATCGGGCTGATGAGAGACATCAGGTGCATCACATCGCCAGGTCCACGCCAGTGCGGAAGCGGCACTTCGATGACGGCCACCGTGTCGCCGACGAGCGCTCGCAGTTGACGAATGCCATCAGCGTTCGTTCGATATCCATGGCCCACGGCCAGTGTCCGTTCGTCGATCCAAATCAGGTCGCCCCCTTCAAGTCGTCCGGGCGCCGTGACCCCACCTGATATCGCGACGTCGTCCCCCTCGAGCGCGCGTTGCTGAGCGGCCGGCTCGGTCGCGCGCTCAGCCTTCCCCATCGAGCACAGGATCAACCCTGTCTGCGAAATGATTGACGCGTCTCGAACATAGATCGAATCCAGTGTCGTCACGGGGTCGTGTGGAAGCAAACGCACGTTCGCGCCCGTCGATCGCAGGACGTCGATGAAGCGGTCGTGTTCCGCGATGGCGCGGGCGAGATCCGGCGGCGCCGAGTAATTCAGCGCCTTCCATTGTGCCGCGATCGTCTCGTTGTCGTTGAACGCCTCACGCACGTGTTTGACCACCACCGACGCGATTGGGTCGTACTCATTGAGGCTCTGGGTCATGGGCGAATCGCGGCGGGTCTGAAGACCCGCCGCTACTTCCAGCGAGTCAAAATCGTTTCACGATCGAAGAGAGTGATGGCGAGCCATATCAGGCCCGCGTTGATGGCGAGGAGGCCGAGGGCGATCGACGCGATCACGGGCACGCTCAACGTGAGCGCTCCGAAGAGTTGGCCGACCAGCAGACCCGGGATCGGCAGAATCACCAGGACGCCGATCTGCTGCGCCGTCCGGGCATCGTTCACCCGTGACGAAACGCATACAGCCATCTGCAGTGCGGCGAGCGCTGCCAGCGGGCCGAGCACGAACACGGTGGCGATCGAACGAGCGCCCAGCAGGATTCCAGCGACGCCCGGCCGCGCGAAGATGACCGTGATCAGCACATAAACGATGTAGGACACTGCCGTGAGTGCAATCGACGGAAGGAAAGCGCCGAGCACTTTGGCGCCCAATAACTCGAACGTCGTAATGGGTGTGACGAGGAGCGGCTCCAGCGTCCGCGCCTGTTTCTCGCCCACGACGCTGTACGCGGCCAGCGACATCGACGATGTCACCGGGATCAGCACGAGCATCACCGCGAAAAACTGAAACAGGTAGGCCTGGATCGCCGCTTCCGGATCGAGCGTGCGGGTGCCGGGCTGCGATCGGTACAGTTCGACCGCGATCTCGAAGTCGCTCGAGTCCGATAACCGTTCGCCGGTCGCGTTCGGAACGACGATTGCGACGAAGACTGGCAGCAGGATGGCAACAACGGCAACGATGAGCGATGGGACGAAGAGGCCGAGATTCTGCCGCTCGTCCGCCAGTTCCTTGCGAAGCAGCGCCAGCATTCTCATGTCGCTGCCTCTCCCGATTTCAACAGCTTGATGTAGACGTCTTCGAGCGATCGTTCTTCCTCTTCGACTGCCTCGATTCCGGCGCCTGCCTCGACGAGTGTTCGCACGATGTCCGGTGTCGGACGCGTTCCTCCCGCCAGCGACAGCAACGGCCCGCTCACCTTCACGTCATCGAGACCGGAGGCTCGCAGGACGGCGGCGAATTGTTCGGCTGGTTGGCTGAGGCGAATGCGAAGACGAGGAGCAAAGAGCCGCTGGCGGAGATCGCCAGGCGTGCCAACCGCCACCAGTCGCGATCGGAGCACCGCCACACGATCGGCTACGCGTTCGACTTCATCGAGATTGTGTGTGCAGAGCAGCACCGCCCGCCCCTGAGTGCGCATTCCCACGATCAGCGCACGCACGTCGCGGGCGCTCTCGGGATCAAGACCCGACGTCGGCTCGTCGAGAAGGACGATTGGCGGCTGATGAACGATGGTGCGCGCAAGGGCGACCCGTTGCTTGAGTCCCTTCGACAGGCGCGCGGTTCGATCATGACCGCGGTCGGCTATCTCAAAGAGGGTCAGCGCGTCGGTGACGGCTTTCCCCGGATCGGCAAGCCCGTAGAGCCGCGCGTAGACCAACAAGTTCTCGCGAACGGTGAGGTTGTCCCACAGCCCTGGCGCCTCGGTGAGGAATCCGATGCGCTCGCGCAGCCTGGGCGCGGCGTGAGGCGTCATCGCTTGGCCATCCAGCTGCACGGAGCCGGACGTCGGTGCAATCAGCCCCGCCAGCATACGCAGCGTTGTGGTCTTGCCCGCTCCATTGGGGCCCAGCAACCCGAAGATCTCACCTGCCCTGAATTCGAACGACACATCATCGACGGCGAGCCGGCTGGCAAAGCGCCGCGTGAGGTGCTGTGCGGTCAGCGCGTGTGTGGCCATGAAGATCGCTGCGACACGACCGTAACGTCAGCGGGGATTGAATTCATAGCACCCCGGCGTCACAAGCAGACGGCCATCCGGGGCGAAGGAGAGACTCGTGGGATTGATGAGACCCGCAGCCTGGAACTGCACTGTCCTTATCTTGTCCCCGTCCTTGTCGTAGACATACGTATACGGCACGCTCAATGAGATCCACAGTTCACCGCGCCCGTTGACCGCTGCGGCGGTGATGGACGGTGTCACGAACGGCACCAGTTTGTCTTGTACCTGCCGCCGTGGCCAGCGCTTGGGCTGTGCGGCCAGGTAGTCATCGAGTTCACGGCCTTCGATGTGCCGCTCGAAGATCACAGTGCCTTGCTCGTCGTACTTGCGGATAAGCGGCGTGCCGGTGATGAAGACGAAGAAGTAACCGCCGGTAGGATCAACCAGCGGCAGCCCCGCATTCATCGCGGTGTGCAGCTGTGGATCGTCCTCGAATCCGGTGGCCCGCAGGCTGCCGAGGCTGCGCTGTGCGTACCCGCCCGGAGAGTACTCGGTGAAGAGCGACCCGCTCTCAGGGTGACTGATGAGCAGCGTGGTGCCAGTGTGCTGAATCGACCCCGCGCCGTTCAGCATCAGGTTTCCGATGGTCACGCGCGCCGCCGGCTGTCCGGGAAGGAAGAAGCCGGTCTGGCGTGTTCCCTGAGCGTCGAAGGTCTGGACCCGCTGTTGGAGACGCGGGACGTCGGCGACAACGATCTGCCCGTCGCGAGAGACATCGAACCCCGTCGGCTGGATGATGCGGCCATCTTCGCCACCGATCTGGATGATCTTCTGCGCCTTCGTTCGGGCGGCATCGATGCTGTAGATGGCCTGACCCCGCCGATCGAACACATAGTAAGTGCCGCTCGACGACTGCTGAAAGCCGACGGGATTCTCGAAAATGCCGACGATGTGAGGCGGAATGCCGCCGACAGAACGAAGGATCTCAACTCGGATCGCAGACGCTGGCGCGACGGCAAGAATGGCCACAGCGAGCGACAGAGCGAAGATGCGGCGAGTCACGGAGAGGACCAGTTGAACACAACGCCGGGTCCATAGAACAGGACCCGGCCTACGGTAAAGCCCAGAGCCGATTGCCCTAATACGCTGCCAGCGACTTAATCGCTTTCAGCACGTCGCTCGTTCCCGGCAGGATCTGTTCTTCGAGGACAGGGGCGTACGCGACCGGGCAATCGAGCGCGGCGACTCGCCTGACCGGCGCGTCGAGGTATTCGAAAAGCTCCTCGGAAATGCGCGCCGCGATCTCGGCGCCAAAACCGCAAGTGAGCTGGTCTTCGTGCGCGACGACGACGCGGCTGGTCCTCTTCGTGTACGCCGCTATCGTTTCCCAGTCATACGGGATGATCGATCTCAGGTCGACCACAGCGACGCTGATGCCGAGGCGTTCCGCCTGCTGCGCTGCGAGAAGCGAGCGCTGAACCAGCGCGCCCCAGGTGAAGACGACGACGTCGGCACCGTCGCGCGTCACCGCCGCCTTGCCGAGAGGCACCATGTAGTCCGGGCCGGGATACGGCGCCTTGTTGTACGTCTGACGATAGAGGTGTTTGTGTTCGCAGAAGAGCACCGGGTCGTCGCATCTGATCGCTGTGCGGAGCAATCCGGCAGCGTCCTGGGCGTTCGACGGCAGCACGATTCGGATGCCTGGGGTATGGGCAAAGATGGCGACGCCAGACTGACTGTGGTACGGCGCGCCGCCACGGAGATAACCGCCAATCGGCACGCGGATCACCACAGGGCACGACCAATGGTTGCCGGAGCGATACCGCATCATTGCCAGCTCGTCGCGAATCTGCATGAACGCCGGCCAGATGTAGTCGAAGAACTGGATCTCGACGACCGGCTTGAGCCCTCGCAGCGCCATCCCCACGGCGCGACCGACGATGTTCGCCTCCGCGAGCGGGGAATTGAAGACGCGGTCGCTGCCGTACGCGCGCTGAAGTCCGTGAGTCGCCTTGAACACTCCACCCTTGCCGGCCACCAGCGGCAACGCCGACTCGTGGCTTGCGTCCGCAACGTCCTGGCCGAACACGACGATGCGCGGGTCGTGCGCCATCTCGTCTTTCAAGGTCGCGTTGATGGCGGCGACCATCGTGTCGCCTTTTCCATGCGTTTGCGGCTCGCTCGAGAACCGGCTGGAGGCCGGGTCGATTTCCGGTGAGAAGACGTAGAGCGCTGCCGTGTCCGGTTCCGGATGAGGAGCCCGCAATGCTTCTTCAGCAGCGACCTTCACCTCGCGTTCGACGCCGGCGAGGATCTCTGCCAGCTCCTCTTCGGTCACGAGTTCCTCGCTGAGGAGGAACTGCCGCATGCGAACCAATGGATCGCGACGTGCCTCGGACTCCCGCTCGCCCGGCGTCTTGTACAGCTTCTCGTCGTCTGAGAACGAGTGCGAGTACGGACGAATCACCGTGGCATGTACGAGCGCGGGACCCTTCCGGTCGCGTACGTGCTGAACGGCCTCGCGTAACGTGCGGTGACTGGTCAGGTAGTCGGTTCCGTCACAGCGGAACACGCGTAGGCCGGGAAAGCCGGTGAGCACGCGCGAAATGTCTCCGGTCGGCGTCTGCACATCGACGGGGACCGAGATCGCATAGCCGTTGTCTTCGACCAGATACAGAATCGGGAGCTGCTTGAGAGATGCCGTATTCAGCGACTCCCAGAACTCACCCTCGCTGGTCCCTCCTTCACCAATCGAGATATACGTGATCTCGTCTGGTGAGAACCTGGATTCGCGTCCCTCGATCCCGCTGACCCGGCTGTACAAGATGCCCGCCTCGGCGCAGCCGACGGCGTGCAGGCAATGCGTCCCGACGCAACTGCTTTGCGACGGGATGTTGTACCGGCGATGTCCCCAATGCGAAGGCATCTGGCGGCCGCCATTAGCAGGGTCATCCTTGGCACCGACGGAGGCGAGAAACATCTCGAGTGGCGTGATGCCGAGCGTCAGGCAGAGGGCGCGGTCGCGGTAATACGGGAACAGCCAGTCGACACCCGGCCGCAATTGCCTGCCGGCGGCAACGAGCACCGCCTCGTGACCGGCGCCGCTTATCTGGAAGAAACTCTTGCTCTGGTTCTTGATCTGGATCTCTTTGTCGTCGATCTTTCGCGACAGGAGCATCAAGCGGTAGGCGTCGAGCAGCTCGTCCCGCGTCAGCCCTTCGTGATCCCGGCTGCGCCCTGTGCGATCGGTTGCGCGGGCGTCCGCGCCCGTGGCGAGGCCCGACCCTTTCATCGGCAAACTACCCAGGAACTCGCTTGTGTTGGTCCTGTTGGCAAGGTCGTTTCCCGCTTGGAAGAATTATCTCACGGCTCGGTTCCGGGTTCGTCCGCGGCGGCAACCCAGTCCTGGCGAATGGGGCTGAACACGTCCAATTCAAACGTGTCCTCGAGCGCCTCCGCCTGATGTGGTGTCTGTGCCGGAACGTGCAGAACCTCGCCTTCCCGGACGATGACCTCTTCGCCGCCGACGACGAAACGAAGCGACCCCTGCAAGACATAAGTCATCTGTTCGCTGTCGTGCGAATGGATCGGGACGAGCGCGCCGCGCTTGAGGTACGTCTGGGCGATCATTTCGCGCTCGCCAGTCACGATTTTCTGCGAGAGCATCTCGGTGACTTTGGCGAGAGCGATCTCATCCCAACGGTGAAGTCTGGCGGCCATGGTCTGGGCTCGGTTCCGGGCTCACGGCGCGCGCGTGCGCGCCCTTGTTAGTGGACGCGGCGATCGTAGTCGTCTCGGCGACCACCGGAGTAGACGTCGAACTTCTTCCGCATGCGGTTAATCCGCCACTTCAGGTAGCGGTACTGAATCTCGGAAATGATGTTCAGGCGTTTGCCCTTTAAGTACAGATACCCGGTGATGAGACCGCCGAGATGGGCCGTGTGGGCGACACCGGATCCGCCTCCGAGCGAGAACAACAGCGAGAGCCCGCCAAGAATCATCACGAAATAGCGCGCCTGGACCGGGAAGATGAAAAAGACGAGGAACATCCGCGTCGGAAAGTACAACGCATACGCCATCAGCAAGCCGAAGATGGCGCCGGACGCGCCCACCGTTGACGGGTAGTAGAACTGATTGGCGAACGGCAGCGGTAGGATTCCCAGCAGCACCTGCGTGAGCCCGGCCCCCAGTCCGCATGCAAAGTAATACTTCGTGAAGTACTTCGTGCCCCACATGTTCTCCAGCTCGACGCCCACGAAATAGAGCGTCAGCATGTTGAAGAAGATGTGCGAGACGCCCGCGTGCACGAACATGTACGTGACGAGTTGCCACACGGCAAACTGTCCGAACAAGTCGGCCGGCCGGAGCCCGAATTGAACAATCAGCGCGGGCGCAAAGTAAGTGAGGACGAATACGGCAATGTTGGCGATCATGATCGCCTTCACGGCCGGTGTCAGTCTGCCGGGGCCGAACGAATACATCATGTCGGACGGCCCGGGATATCGTCCTCGCATCACACACCAGTCTGTGCCAACTGGTGCCTAATCAGCAACATCGATGCCGATCCCCTCGGCTGTGGTCGCATCTGATGCGCGCGCGGAAACATGTGCCGGTTTTCCTGATGGAAGTGAAATAGCCAGCAGGGCCGCGACAAGCGGCAGCGTGGACATCACCGTCAACGCGCGCTCGATGCCGTAGCGATCCGCCATCATGCCGACCAGTGGCACGCTGAGTCCGCCTGTTCCCCAGGCGAAGCCCATCATGAGCGATGACACTGTTGCGGCGCTGATCGGCGCGAGCAGCTGCGCGAACGTCACATTCACGGGCAAGGTCGATTGCAGCAGGAACCCGCCCATCGCGAGCACGACGACGAACAGCCAGCCATGCAGCATCGGCGCAACAATCAGAAATGGCACGCATGATACGAGCGACAGAATGATGACCCGCCGCGCGCCGAAGCGATCGGCTGAAGGCCCGCCGAAGAATCCGCCGAGGCCAACGGCAATGAGATAGATCGACACAGCCGTTCCAGCCTGTGCGAGCGACAGGCCGCGTCTGGTCAGCAGAACGGGGACGAATGTCGAAAAGCTCATCGCCGTCAGCGTTCGTAGTACGACGATGAAATACAGCAGCGTCAGCGGCCGCGCGTACGGCCGAAGTGCAGCGATGCCTCCCGCTTCGTGATGCTCCTGCAGCCGGTCGAACACCGGGATACGGCGCAGCAGCACAAGGAAAAGCACGGCGAGCGCCGGGATCATCAGCACAGGCGTGGCTCCGAGACCGAACTGCTCGACGAACGGTGCGAACACTAGCGGCGCCATGGCTTGCCCGACCGTGCCGCACGTGATGTGCGTCGACATCGCCATGCCGCGCTGTTCTCCCGAGAATCGGTGCACGAGTGCAGCGGCAGGCGGATGGAAGGCCGCGCCACCAAGGCCACCCACCACGAGTACGCCTGCCAGCGTGATTGGATCGGGCGCGAGCCCGATCAACGTGATTGTGGTCACGCACAGTACAGGTCCAGCCAGCAGGAGCAGTCGCGGCCGCCATCGATCGGCGATGTGACCGAATCCTAGCTGGGCCACCGAATTCGCGAGCTGGAAGCACATCTGCAATGTACCCGCGGCCGCCAGCGAGAGATTCAAATTCACGATGAGCAGAGGAAGCAGCGGCGCGAGGATGTTGCCGAAGCCGTCGACGATGAAATGAGTCGCTGCCAGGACCACGACCGTGGGATGGAGCCCCAGCAAACGGGATTTCATCGCATTCGCCGTCGTCTCAATCGGCGCGACACGAGGGCAAGATACTCGTTGAACTCGCGGATGCGCAGCAGCCACGACGCGGCGCCCAGCACGACGAGGGACACGCCGATGGTGATGGAGAGACGAACCACTTGCTTCAGCAGTTCTCCGCCGGGCCATCGCGTCTCGAGCATCTGATCGAACAGCGCGGCAACCAGCCCCATCGCGCCGGCAGCCGCCGCAACGCGCACGAATGCGCTGATCATCCGTCCTTCATGAAGGCCGTGCAGCTGGCGTCTCAGGAGGATGAGCAGCGTGCCCGCGTTGAACAACGCGGCGATTGACGTGCCGAGTGCCAGGCCGCGGAAACCCAGCACACGCACCAGCATGATATTCAGCACGGCATTTACCAGAACGGTCACGATACTGACCGTGACCGGTATGCGGCTGCGCCCGAGGGCGTAGAAGATCGGTGAGATGATGCGAACGACGGAATAGGCGAGCAGACCGAGTGCGTAGAACTGCAGGGCCGCCGCAGTGGCAGCGGTATCGCTGGCGGTGAAGCGGCCGCGCTCGAGGATTACGCGCACGATCGGATGGGCCAGTACGATCAGCCCAACCGTTGCCGGCACGTTGAGCATCAGCATCAGCGACACGCCACCGGCGATGGTGTCGCGAACGGCTTCGTCATTGCGCTCGGCGGTATGGCGAGACACGGTGGGCAACACGGCCGTCGCAATGGACACGCCGAACAGGCCGATCGGCAAGTACATCAACCGAAACGCATACTGCAGCCAGGAGACCGCGCCGGTCTCGGTTCCGGTCGCGAGGAGCGTGTTGACGAACACGTTGACCTGCGTTGCCGCCAGGCCAACGGTCCCGGGCCCCATCAACGTCAGCATGCGGCGAAGTCCTGGGTCCCGCCAATCGATATCGAGCCGATACCGGAAGCCTTCCGAGCGCAACGTCGGCCACTGCATCGCCAGCTGCGCCACACCGCCGAGCAGTGTCCCGATGGCGATGGCGACGATCGGCTCGAGGCCGAACGCCGGCATGAACGGCACCAGCGCAAAGGCACAGACGATCGTGAGTACGTTGAAGGACGCAGGGGACAGCGCGGGGATGAAGTAGTGATGCAGCGAGTTCAACATCCCCATGAACGCGGCCGCCAGCGCGATCAGTGTCAGCGCCGGAAGCATGATGCGCGCCATCTGCACCGTCAGCGCGAGTTGCCGCGGATCTGATGTGTAGCGCTCCGCGGCGAACGTGAGGACGAGCGGCTCGGCGAAGACGATGCCGAGTGCCACCAGTGCGGCGGTGACGACGATGAGCGCATTGATGACGTGATTACCGAGGCGCCACGCCGGCTCCTTGCCCTCGGTGGTGAGCGTGCGTGTGAACGTCGGGACGAACGCGGCGCTCATCGCCCCTTCAGCGAACAGGTCGCGGAGCAGATTGGGAATTCGGAAGGCGACGTTGTAGGCGTCCATCGCCGCGCCGGCGCCAAAGAACGCAGCGACCACCTGTTCCCTGACAACGCCGAGGATACGGCTCGTCAGGGTGGCGACGCCGGCGGACGCGGCCGATCGCGCCAGCGTCGTAGATTGCGTTGGCTCAGGCGCCAAGCGTGCGGCGGACGGCTTCGTTGACGGCCTTCCCGTCGGCGTTCTTGCCGGCGAGCTTCGGCATGACGGCCTTCATCACTTTCCCGAGATCTTTGGCCGACGTCGCGCCGGTCTCCGCGACCGCTTCGGCGACGGCGGCGTTGATCTCTTCGGGCGTGGCCGACGGTGGCAGGT
>Ga0207683_10001054_pt1 | contig 25116 bp, 21 predicted proteins | sample KBSM73metaG_FD_184333 | JGI IMG/M metagenome (GOLD analysis project Ga0207683, IMG submission 184333) | Miscanthus rhizosphere microbial communities from Kellogg Biological Station, Michigan, USA - KBS M7-3 metaG (SPAdes) (version 2) | ecosystem: Host-associated > Plants > Roots > Rhizosphere >... | reverse complement strand
CTCGACGAGCTCGATCCGGGCGACGTCGTGGTCAAGACCAAGTATTCGACGATCAACTACAAGGACGCACTGTCGTACAACGGTACCGGCAAGATCATGCGCAAGTATCCGACGGTCGCCGGCATCGACATGGCGGGGACCGTCGATACCTCGGCCGATCCGCGATTCAAGCATGGCGACAAGGTGATCGTGCATGCCTACGACGTCGGCGTTGCGCATGACGGAGGTTATTCCGAATACGTGCGCGTGCCTGCCGACTGGGTCGTGCGCCGTTCTTCGAACATGACGGCGTTCGAGGCGATGACCCTGGGCACCGCGGGTTTCACCGCGGCGCAGGCGATCGAGGCCATGCAGCACAACGGCCTGACGCCGCGCAGCGGACCGGTCATCGTCAACGGCGCGACCGGCGGTGTCGGCAGCGTCGCGATCGATGTGCTTTCCCGGCTCGGCTATCACGTCGTTGCGCTGACCGGCAAGGAAAAGGAGACCGACTACCTGCGATCGATCGGAGCATCCGAGGTGGTGCTGCGCTCGAGCATCGATTTCGCTAAAGTCCGCCCGCTCGACAAGGCGACGTGGGCCGGCGGAATCGACAACCTGGGCGGAGAAGTGCTGGCCTGGATCCTCTCCACGATGAAGCAGGCCGGCTCGGTGGCGAGCGTCGGGCTGGCCGCGGACTTCAAGCTCAGTACGACGGTGATGCCGTTCATTCTCCGCGGCGTGAATCTGCTCGGGATCAACAGCTCCGAGTGCCCGATGCCGCTGCGCCAGAAGCTCTGGGACCGCCTGGCCAACGAGTGGCGGCCGTCGCGGGTGCAGGCCCGGGTCGTCACGATCGACTTCGCCGACCTGCCGACGCACTTCGATGCCTTCCTCAAGGGCACGGTGCGCTGCCGCACGGTCGTGCGCGTCGGCGCCGACACCGCCGGGCTCTGAACCTGCAGCACGCGATGCAGCGCTACGCCGAGGCGCACCGGCGCTCACTCGCCGATCGCGATGCGTTCTGGCGCGAGCGCGCGGCGCTGATCGAATGGCAAACGCCGTTCAGCGAGGTACTCGACTACAGCCGGCCGCCTTTCGCGCGCTGGTTCGTCGGCGGCCGTACCAATCTGTGCCACAACGCGATCGACCGTCATCTGGCCGAGCGCGGCGCGCAGCCGGCGCTGGTCTATATCTCGACCGAAACCGGCGCACGGCGGAGCTACACCTATCGCGAGCTCGCCGACGAGGTCAATTGCTTCGCGGCGATATTGGAGGCCCAGGGAGTCGGCAAGGGAGATCGGGTGCTGATCTACATGCCGATGATCCCGGAGGCGGTGATCGCGATGCTGGCCACCGTGCGCATCGGCGCCATACATTCGGTCGTGTTCGGCGGTTTCGCCGCCGCGAGCCTGGCGACCCGCATCGACGACGCGCAGCCGAAGGTTCTGGTCACCGCCGACGCCGGCATGCGCGCCGGAAAGCCGGTGCGGTACAAGCCGCTGGTCGACGAGGCGCTGCGTCTTGCGTCGCATCCGCCTTCGCGCGTGATCATCGTCGATCGCGGCATCGATACGGTGCTGGGCAGCACTTCCGGGCGCGATCTCGACTACGCGACGCTGGCCGCGCAGCACGCCGGCGCGATCGTGCCGTGCGCCTGGCTCGAGTCATCCGAACCTTCGTACATCCTCTACACCTCGGGCACCACCGGGAATCCGAAAGGCGTGCAGCGTGACACCGGCGGCTATGCGGTGGCGCTTGCCGCATCGATGCGCGACATATTCTGCGTGGCTCCGGGTGAAACCATGTTCACCACCAGCGACATCGGCTGGGTCGTCGGGCATTCGTATATCGTCTACGCGCCGCTGCTCAACGGGTCGACGACGATCCTGTACGAAGGGCTTCCGATCCGGCCCGACCCCGGCATCTGGTGGCAGATCGTCGCCGAGCACAAGGTTCGCACGATGTTCAGCTCGCCGACGGCGATACGGGTGCTGAAAAAGCAGGATCCGTCGTTCATGAAGGCGCACGACGTCTCGTCGCTGCGCTATCTGTTTCTCGCCGGCGAGCCGCTCGACGAGCCGACCGCGCGTTGGGCGGCGGACTCGCTCGGCGTCGCGATCGTCGACAACTACTGGCAGACCGAGAGCGGCTGGCCGATTCTGTCGGCGCAGCTGGGGCTGACCGAGACGCCGCGCAAGTTCGGCAGTCCGTCGTTTCCGGTGTGCGGTTACGATGTGAAGCTGCTCGACGAGGTGACCGGAGCGGAAGTCGGCACCGACCAGAAAGGCGTCCTCGCGATCGTCCCGCCGCTGCCGCCCGGGTGCATGACGACGGTGTGGGGTGATGACCGGAGATTCGTGCAGACTTACTTCGAGACGCTGCCCGGCCGCAGCGTCTATTCGACGTTTGACTGGGCGACGCGCGATGCCGACGGCTACTATTTCGTTCTCGGCCGCACCGACGACGTGATCAACGTCGCCGGCCACCGGCTCGGGACGCGCGAAATCGAGGAGGCCGTGCAGGCGCATCCGGGCATCGCCGAAGTTGCGGTAGTCGGCGTCGCCGATCCGGTCAAGGGCCAGATCCCGGTGGCGTTCGCGGTGGTGAAGGATCCATCGTCGGTCGCCACCGCGGACGGTGCAGCGAGGATGCGAGCCGAAGTGCTGAGCACGGTCGATCGCAAGCTCGGCGCGATCGCTCGCCCCGGCGCCGTGCATTTCGTCACGCTGCTGCCGAAGACGCGTTCGGGCAAGCTGCTGCGGCGGGCGATCCAGGCACTGGCCGAAGGTCGCGATCCGGGTGACCTGACGACGATCGAGGACCCGGCGGCGCTCGAGCAGATCCGCGGCGCGCTGGCGTCGTAGCTAGGCCTGGCGTCGGGACATCGCAACCGCCGTTCGCAGCTTCGCAGCGATCGCAACGGGGCCGCGGCGGGACTATCGTCGCCGGTGCTCGGAAAAAGACACCGTTACGCGTAAAATCGATGGTTTTTCCCAAGCCGACCTTGTCCAACACTTCCATACGCGCCACGCTGCCGGCCGCGCCGCCGCACGTTGCGCTCGCCCGCGTGACCCGCGGGGACGCGACCGACAGCATTCACTATGGATCGGTCGCGGTTGTCGACGGCAACGGCCGCCTTCTCTACGGAGCCGGCGACCCGTCATTCGTGACGATGACGCGCAGTGCTCTGAAGCCGCTGCAGGCCGTGCCACTGGTCGCTGCCGGGGGCGTCGAGCGCTTCGGGTTCTCGAACGGGCAGGTGGCCCTGCTTTGCGCCAGCCATTCCGGCGAGCCGCGCCACGTTGCCGGCGTCGCCGACATGCTGCGTCGTGCAGGGTGCGAGCCCGACCAGCTGCAGTGCGGTGTCCATCCGCCGCTGTTTTATGCCGCGCGAGACGAACTGCCGCCTGCCGGCGTCACCTTCACGCCGCTGCAGCACAATTGCTCAGGCAAGCACACCGGAATGCTGGCCTACTGCCGGCATTGTGGCCTACCGACTGAAACGTACCTGGCTATCGACCACCCGCTGCAGGCCGCGATTCGCCAGGCGGTCGCGCATCTGACCGGGGTCCCCGAGTCTAGCCTGGTCGCCGGGATCGACGGTTGCTCGGCGCCCAATTATGCGGTTCCGCTGTCCGCGCTCGCCGTCGCCTATGCACGCCTCGCCGGCAGCGAAGACGCCAGGTACGGAGGCGCGCCGCTGGCTCTCGCGGCGGCGATGAGCGCGCACCCGGAAATGGTGTCAGGCGAGAGGCGAAACGACTCCATCCTGATGCATGCCGGTCGTGGCGACTGGGTTACCAAGGTCGGTGCCGAAGGCGTCCAGGCGATCGGCGTGCGCAGCAGGGGCTGGGGAATCGCGGTAAAAGTCGCCGACGGCAACGCGCGCGGCTTGCATCCGACGACGGTCGCAGTTCTCGAGCAGCTGGGACTCCTCGACGACGCGCAACGAGTCGAGCTGTCGGGCTGGCGCGAACCCGCGATCCGCAACTACCGCGGCATCGTTACCGGCAAGATCGAGCCCGTTGTTGCGCTGGAGCAACGGGGTTGACCGCGCATAGTGCGGGTTCTGCGGCCGGACTGAACTTCCCGCAGCGCGAACGGTCTAGGATGCAAGCTGCCTGCCTGAGTCGATCGCGTGGCGCGCCTGACGGCTCGGCTATACTGCCGGCGGGTATCACGCCCACCGGATCCGGTGTGGCGATAATAACGATTGACTCAGGGAATGGCCGCGGATGGCTGACCGCGAAGTAGATCAGCAGCTGGTCGAGCGTGCGCAACGGGGTGACAAGCGCGCCTTCGAGCTGCTGGTGGTGAAGTACCAGCGCAAGCTCGGACGGCTGTTGTCGCGACTGGTGCGCGACCCGGGCGAAGTCGAGGATGTGACGCAGGAGGCATTCATCAAGGCCTATCGCGCGCTGCCTTCGTTTCGCGGGGACAGCGCGTTTTATACGTGGCTTTATCGAATCGCGATCAACACGGCCAAGAACTACCTGGTCGCGATGGGCCGGCGGGCGCCGACGTCCACCGGGTTCGACAACGAAGAGGCGGAGAATTTCGAAGACGCCGAGCAGCTTCGCGATTCGGCGACGCCGGAAGACGAGTTGCACGGCAAGCAGATAGCGGCTACCGTCAACAAGGCGATGGAGACGCTGCCCGAAGACTTGCGCACCGCGATTACGTTGCGCGAGATCGAGGGCCTGAGTTACGAAGAGATTGCCAACGCGATGAATTGTCCGATTGGCACGGTGCGCTCGCGGATCTTTCGGGCGCGTGAAGCGATCGCCGAGCAATTGCGACCGCTTTTGGGGACTGACAAGGACCGGAGATGGTAATGGGTAACTTCAAAACAGGATTCGGCGCCGAAAGCAGCGGACCGACGGCGCCGACATCGGAGGAAATTTCGCTGCTGATCGACGGAGAGCTCGAGCCCGTGCGGGCCGACGCCGTCGTCACCAGCTTGTGCCGAGCCGAAGGTCTGGCGACCTGGGTTTGTTATCACGTGATCGGGGACGCTGTGCGCGGGGTCGCATCGCGCGGGCTCGATTCGAAGCGATTTGTCGAGCTGTTCGCGGCCGAGCCGACGGTGCTGGCACCGCGTCGATCACCCGCGCCGCACGCGATCGCACTGGCGCTTGCGGCGACAGTGGCGGCGGTGAGTGTCGTCGGTTGGGTAGCGCTGACGACGATGCCGACGCCGGTCGCGGCGATCGCCAGCGCAAGACAGGCTGTCGGCGTGCGCGCGGCGGACGCCCGCCCCGCGGTCGACAACGAGTATGTGCTGGTGCACCAGGAATACTCGCCCACCAATGCGATTCAGGGCATAGGTCCGTATTTGCGGGCGGTCGCGGCCAGCGAGCCGGATGCGCGTCGGTAGCCCCCGGGCCCGGCGCCAGTGGCCCGCGCGGCTGCGCGGCGGCATCGGGGCCGCCGCCGTCACGCTGCTCGTCGTCCCGGCGGCACTCGCCCAGGACGCGGCCGACTGGCTGCAACGCGCCGCAACGGCCGCGCGCCAGCTGAACTACGTCGGGACGATCGTCTACCAGCACGCCGGGCGCATCGAGACTTCGCGTCTTTATCACGTCGCGGACTCGTACGGTGAGTCGGAAAAATTATCCAATCTCGACGGTCCGGCGCGGGAAATCGTCCGCAACGGCGAGCAGGTGCGCTGCTATTACCCCGATGCCAAGGTGATTCGCGTCGAGCCGCGGAGCATGCACAACGCGTTTCCTTCGCTGCTCCCGCAACAGCTCGCGACGCTGGCCACGTATTATCAATTCCGCAAGGCGGAGATCGCGCGGATCGCCGGCCTCGAGACGCAGGCGTATGTCTTCGAGCCCAAGGACGGAGCGCGCTATGGGCACAAGCTTTGGGCCGACATCGGCACCGGGCTCTTGCTGAAGGCTCGGCTGCTCAACGAAAGGAACGAACCGATCGAACAGTTCGCGTTCAGCGACATACAGATCGGGGTGCGGCTCGATCGGGAAGCGACCAAGCCGCCGTTCGCGACCGTGCCCCCCGACTGGCAGGTGCGCGAGTCGGCGGCAGCCGACATCGCGCCGAAGGAGACGGGCTGGGTGGTTCGCGACATGCCTCCCGGCTTTAACAAGGTCGTCGAAGGTTTTCGCACGCTGCGCGGCAAGCCGGCCCAGGTCGCGCACATCGTTTATTCGGATGGGCTGGTAGCCATTTCTGTCTTCGTCGAGCCGACGCCGGCGACGCCGCAGCCGGTCGGCCTGTCGCAACAGGGCGGGATCAATGTCTACAGCCGGCAGCTGGACGATTATCTGGTAACGGTTCTGGGCGAAGCTCCCGGCGCAACCGTGCGTCAGATCGCTTATTCGGTCGGACGCCGCCAGTGACTTCGGCCCTCGGCTAAAATCCGCTTTGCAGGCCAAGCGCCAATAACAATCAGGGAAGCGACGGCAATGAGACTCCGCATTTGGACCGTACTGGGCGCGCTCGCCGGCGCCTTTTCACTGACGCCAGCGGCGCTCGCCCAGTCCGGGCGACTGCCGGACTTCACCGAGCTTTACGAGCAGCAAGGTCCGGCGGTGGTCAGCATCGACGTCACGCAGACCGCGCGCCGGCAGGCGATGCCCGATATTTCCGAGGACGACCCGTTTTACGAATTCTTTCGCCGCTTCGGGCAGATCCCGCGCGGCCAGCCACGTCCGCGCGACTTCGAGCAGCAGTCGACCGGGTCCGGCTTTATCCTTGCCGCCGACGGCTACGTGCTGACCAACGCCCATGTCGTCGACGATGCCAATGAAGTCACGGTGAAGCTCTCCGACAAGCGCGAGTTCCGCGCCAAGGTCATCGGCACCGACAAGCGAACCGATGTCGCCTTGCTCAAGATCGAGGCCACGGGACTGCCCAAGGTGACGATAGGCGATCCCGACAAGCTCAGGGTCGGCGAATGGGTGGCGGCGATCGGCAAGCCCTTCGGCCTGGAGAACACGATCACCGCCGGCATCGTCAGCGCCAAGGGGCGCGAGCTGCCGAACGAAAATCTTGTCCCGTTCATCCAGACCGACGTGCCGATCAATCCGGGCAACTCCGGCGGACCGCTGTTCAACCTCAAAGGCGAGGTGGTCGGCATCAATTCGCTGATCTTCAGCCGGACCGGCGGTTACATGGGCCTCGCCTTCGCCATTCCGATCGATGTGGCGATGAACGTCGTCAAGCAGATCCAGGAAAAGGGCCGTGTGACCCGCGGCCGGATCGGCGTGCAGATCCAGGAAGTCAACCGCGAGACCGCCGATGCCTTCGGCCTGGCCAAGGCGAGCGGCGCGCTGGTGAATTCGGTCGAGAAGGGCGGTCCGGCCGACAAGGCGGGCATCGAGGCCGGGGACATCATCACCAAGGTCGACGGCCGGACGGTGAATACCTCGTCCGAGTTGCCGCGCATCATCACCCAGGTCAAGCCGGGCACGAAAATCTCGCTGCAGCTGTGGCGCAAGGGTGCGACCAAGGACGTCGCCGTCACCGTCGCCGAGCTCAAGGAGGACGAGGCGCCGCGGCCCGTGCGCCGTACTGCGCCGAGCAAGGAAAAGGCCAAGCCCAATCGCATGGGGCTGGTGCTGTCGGACCTGACCGACGAGCAGAAAAAGGAGCTCGAGATCAAGAATGGCGTCGTGGTCGAGGACATCCGCGGCACGGCGCGCGGCGACATCCAGCCGGGTGACGTCATCCTCGCGGTGATCAGCCGCGGCGCGACGATCGAGGCGAAGAGCGCCGAGCAGGTCAATGGATTGATTGCCAAGCTGGAGAAGGGCACTTCGGTGACCTTCCAGTTGCGCCGCGGCCAGCAGCAATTCTTCTCGACGGTGCGGCTCAGCAACGGCAGTACCGAATAGTTGGCGGACGGAGCCTATTCGAAGCTGGTCGACCGGCGCCGATGTCCGTTCGGCTGACGCTGCTCATCCGCGCCTATTGCCACCTGTGCGATGACATGCGGACGGCGCTGGCCGAGCATGTTCCCGATGTTGCCGTGCTGGAGGTCGATGTCGACGCCGATCCCGCGCTCGAGGCGCGTTGGGGCGCCCAGGTCCCGGTGCTGCTCGCCGAAGGTCATGAAGTGTGTCATTACCGGCTGGATACCGGCGCGCTCGATGCGATTCTCGCGCGATCCGCCGGCGCGAACTCGCTTTAGAGGCATAAATCGGCTAAAATTCAACGTATTCCGACGCCACAGCCGAGCCGAGGCATAGCAAAGGAGGGGCACTTCGCGGTGCCCCTTTCTTTTGGACCCCATGCAGCACATTCGCAACTTTTCGATCATCGCGCACATCGATCACGGCAAGTCGACCTTGGCCGACCGCTTCATCCAGCGCTGCGGGGGCCTGGCCGAGCGGGAGATGGAGGCGCAGGTCCTCGATTCGATGGACCTCGAGCGCGAGCGCGGCATCACCATCAAGGCGCAGACCGCAGCGCTCCGGTACGAGGCGCGCGACGGAGGCATCTACCACCTCAACCTGATCGACACCCCCGGCCACGTCGACTTCGCCTACGAGGTTTCGCGCTCGCTCGCGGCCTGTGAGGGGGCGCTGCTGGTCGTCGATGCGTCGCAGGGCGTCGAGGCGCAGACGGTCGCCAACTGCTATACGGCGACCGAGCAAGGCGTAACCGTGGTTCCGGTGCTCAACAAGATCGACTTGCCTTCGGCCGAGCCGGAGCGAGTGATCGAGGAAATCGAAGACATCATCGGCCTGCCGGCGCACGACGCGATCCTTGCCAGCGCCAAGACCGGCGAGGGCGTCGACGACATCCTGGAAGCGGTGATAGCGCGCATTCCGCCGCCGACCGGCGATCCGGCGGCGCCCCTGCAGGCACTGATCATCGATTCCTGGTTCGACAACTACGTCGGCGTCGTCATGCTGGTGCGCGTGATGGAGGGTACGCTCAAGCCGCGCGACAAGATCCGGCTGATGGTCACCGGCGCGACCTACAACTGCGAGCAGGTGGGGGTATTCACCCCCAAGTCGGTGGCTCGCGACTCGCTGTCCGCCGGCGAGGTCGGCTTCATCATCGCCGGCATCAAGGAGCTGAAAGCCGCCCGCGTCGGCGACACCGTCACGCTCGCCACGCGACCTGCGGCGGCGCCGCTTCCCGGCTTCAAGGACGTCAAGCCCCAGGTATTCGCCGGCCTCTACCCGGTGGAAACCAACCAGTACGAGGGGCTTCGGGACGCGCTGGAGAAGCTCAAGCTCAACGACGCGTCGCTTCACTACGAGCCCGAGGTGTCGCAAGCGCTGGGCTTCGGCTTCCGCTGCGGCTTCCTCGGCCTGCTGCACATGGACATCGTGCAGGAGCGCCTCGAGCGCGAATACGACATGGAGCTGATCACGACGGCGCCGACGGTCGTCTACCAGGTGCTGTTGCGCGACGGCACGCTGCTCGAGATAGAAAATCCGTCGAAGCTTCCGGACCTGTCGCACGTCGAGGAGATCCGCGAGCCCATCATCACGACGACGATCCTGACACCGCAGGAGTATGTCGGCCCGGTGCTGACGCTTTGCACCGAGAAGCGCGGCATCCAGAAGAACATGCAATACGTCGGCCGCCAGGTCATGCTGACTTACGAGCTGCCTCTGGCCGAGGTGGTAATGGATTTCTTCGACAAGCTGAAGTCGGTGTCGCGGGGCTACGCATCGCTCGATTACGATTTCAAGGAGTTTCGCGCCGCCGACGTCGTAAAGCTCGACATCCTGATCAATGGCGACCGGGTCGACGCGCTGTCAGTGATGGTGCACCGGGCGCACGCGCAGTACCGGGGCCGCGAGGTGGTATCGAAGATGCGATCACTGATCCCGCGGCAGATGTTCGACGTCGCGATCCAGGCGGCGATCGGCGCGCAGATCATCGCCCGCGAGAGCGTCAAGGCGCTGCGCAAGAACGTGCTGGCCAAATGCTATGGTGGCGATGTCACGCGCAAGCGCAAGCTGCTCGAAAAGCAAAAGGCGGGAAAGAAGCGGATGAAGGCAGTCGGAAGCGTCGAGATTCCGCAGGAGGCGTTCCTGGCCATTCTCCAGGTCGGCGAGAAATGACCGGCACTGCCATAAAAATCCAGAAACGGCTGACGATACGATGAACTTTGCCCTGATTCTCTTTCTGCTCACCGTGCTGACGGGGGTGATGTCGCTGGCCGACCGGATGGTATTCGCGCGCCGGCGCCGGCCCGGCGAGGCCGAGCCATGGTGGATCGAGTATCCGAAAAGCTTCTTCCCGGTCCTGCTGATCGTGTTCCTGCTGCGCTCGTTCGTCGCGGAGCCGTTCAAGATTCCAAGCTCATCGATGCGACCGACGCTCGAAGTCGGCGACTTCATCCTGGTAAACAAGTTCGCCTACGGCATAAGACTGCCGATCATCGAGAAGAAGATCATCGAAACCGGACAGCCGCAACGCGGCGACGTCATCGTCTTTCGGTACCCGATCAATCCGTCGCAGGACTTCATCAAGCGATTGGTCGGCCTGCCGGGCGACGAGGTCGTCTATCGGGACAAGGTGGTTACCGTCAATGGCCAGCCATGGCCGCAGAAGCCGGACAGCACCTATAGCTATCTCGAGGGCCTGACGTACGCGACGACGCAGCGGTTCGAGGAGCGGATCGGGGACCGCGTGCACTCGATTGCCGTCAACCCCGTCGCGCCGCCGGTCAATATCAACGGAGTGCGGTCTTTCCCCGGAAAGGAAAACTGCGTTTACAATGACCGCGGATTCAGCTGCAAGGTCCCGGCGGGCAGCTACCTGATGATGGGAGACAACCGCGACAATAGCGACGACAGCCGCTATTGGGGCTTCGTTCCGGACGACCACATTCGGGGCAAGGCGTTCTTCATCTGGTTCAACTGGGACGATATCAGCAGCTTCGCATTCAAGCGGATCGGGACCAGCATCCGCTGATGGGAGAGACGATGAACAAGCGCACTGCGCAGCGCGGGTTGTCGATGATGGGATTCCTGTTCGTGGCCGCGGTCGTCGTCGCGGTAGTCATGATCGGATTCCGGACGCTGCCCTCGTACATTGAGTACTTCACCGTGAAAAAGGTGATGCAAAAGACGCTGCAGGATGCGCCCGAGCCGTTCTCGCTGACCAAATTCCGCAGCGACTTCGACTTGAAGGCTAGTGCCGATTACATCGATTCGGTGCGCGGCACCGACATAGACGTGGTCAAGGAAGGCAACGCGCTGGTGGCGACCGCGACGTGGACCAACAAGCTGCACATGGTTGGCAATGTGAGCGTGGTGCTCGACTTCGAGGCTACCGTCAGTAAGTGATGCCCCGGGGTTGATGCCGCCCTCCGCTCCGACCGAATCGCTCGGCCACGTATTCCGCCGCCCGGAGCTGCTGCGCCAGGCGCTGACGCACCGCAGCTTCGGCGCCGACCACAACGAGCGGCTGGAATTCATCGGCGATTCGATTCTAAATTGCGCGATCGCGCTCGCGCTGTACCGGCGCTTTCCGCAGCTTCCCGAAGGCGAGCTGTCGCGGATCCGCGCCAACCTGGTCAATAAGGACACGCTTTGCCGGATGGCCCGCACGCTCGATCTGGGCAGCGCGATCAGGCTCGGCGAAGGCGAGCTGAGGAGCGGCGGCGCCTCGCGGCCGTCGATACTGGCCGACGCTCTGGAGGCGATGTTCGGGGCAATCTTCCTCGACGGCGGGTTCGATGCCGCCGACGCTTCGATCGGCCGGATCTACGATGCCGAGATCGCGGGCATCGATCCTACGGGCTTGGCCAAGGATCCGAAGACGCGTCTGCAGGAATGGCTGCAGAGCAGGAAGCTGGCTGTGCCCGACTATGAGGTCGCCGCCGTCCGGGGCGAGGCGCATTTGCAGACCTTCGACGTCGTCTGCAGGATTCCGGCGCTCGATATTTCGGCGACCGGATCGGGAACGAGCCGGCGCGCCGCCGAGCAGGCCGCGGCGGCGGCGGCCTACGACCGGGCGACCGGTGCCTGATTCCGCCGCCGGGTTTCGCTGCGGCTACGTCGCAGTCGTCGGCCGCCCGAATGTCGGCAAATCGACGCTGGTCAATGCACTCGTCGGCGCGCGCGTATCGATCACCTCGGGCAAGCCGCAGACGACGCGGCATCGCATCCTCGGCATCATGACGGCGCCTTCGGCGCAGTTCCTCTTTGTCGATACGCCGGGATTCCAGACTGCGCATCGCTCGCGCCTCAACGAGCGAATGAACCGGACGGTTCGTGACAGCATCGGCGGCGTCGATGCGATCATCGTCGTGCTGGAGGCGGTGAAACTGACCGACGCCGACCGCACGGTGCTGGCGCTGCTGCCGCCCCGCGTGCCGGCGATCGCCGCGATCAACAAGGTCGACCGGCTGGCCGACAAGGCGCGCCTGCTGCCGTATCTGTCGATGCTGGAAAAGGCGCACGCATTCGCCGCAATGGTGCCGATCAGCGCCGAAAAGGGCACGCAGCTCGATCTGCTCATTTTGGAGCTCGCCCGCCATCTGCCGATCGGCGAGCCGCTGTTCGCTCCGGACGACCTGACCGACCGGGACGAGCGCTTCATCGCCGCCGAATATGTCCGCGAAAAGATTTTTCGGCTGCTCGGCGAGGAGATTCCGTATGCAACGACCGTCGCGGTCGACAGCTTCGAGCACGACGGCGCGCTGCGCCGCATCCATGCGACCGTCTATGCCGACAAAGCCAGCCATCGAGCGATTCTGCTTGGCAAGGACGGAGCCACGATGAAGTCGATCGCCAGCGCCGCGCGGCGGGACATGGAGCGCCTGTTCGGCGGCAAGGTGTTTCTGGAGGTGTGGGTCAAGGTGAAATCCGGCTGGGCCGATGACGAGGCGCAGCTGACACGGCTGGGCTACTGAAGCGCCGGCGTGCGCCACTCCGCCCCGGAAACTGCCCGATGAAACAGCCGCGCGATCGTCGCGACGAACAAGGGGCGTTCGTCCTGCACGCTTATCCATACCGCGAAACCAGTCTGATCGTCGAGGCGCTGACCGCCGAGCACGGCCGGGTGGCGCTGGTCGCGCGTGGAGCGAGGCGACCGCGGTCCGAGCTGCGCGGGATTCTGCAGGCATTCCAGCCGCTGAACCTGTCCTGGGCCGGCGGCGGCGAGCTGCGGACACTGCTCAGGGCGGAGTGGCGCGGTGGCTTGCCGCTGGTCGCGGGGTCGGCCCTGTTGTGCGGCTTTTATTTGAACGAGCTGCTGCTGAAGCTCCTTCCTCGCGAGGATCCGCACCCGCAGCTTTTTCGCGACTACGAGGCCGCATTGACGCGGCTGGCTGCCGGTCATCCGCAGGCGCCGATATTGCGCGAGTTCGAAGTGCGCCTGCTGTCCGAACTGGGTTATGCGCTGCCGCTGACCCACGAGGCCGATACCGGCCGGCCGGTCGATCCATCGGCACGGTACTATTACGCCTTCGACCTCGGTCCGCGCAGCACGGCGGCGGAACCGGGTCGCCGCTATCCGCTGGTGCGCGGCGCGACCCTGCTGGCGCTGGCGCAGCACGACTACAGTACGGCGGACGCAGCGGCCGAAGCGAAGCGCCTGATGCGCGAGGTGCTCGACCACTATCTCGAGCAGCGAGCGATCTTCAGCCGGCGGGTCGTGCGCGATCTGCAGGCGCTCGACGACGAACACGGCGGGAGCGAAGAACGACGATCATGATCGAGCTCGGCGTCAACATCGACCACATCGCGACGCTGCGACAGGCGCGCCGGACCTACGAGCCGGACCCGGTCTGGGCGGCGGCCGAAGCGCATCTGGGCGGCGCCGACGGCATCACCGTGCACTTGCGCGAAGACCGGCGGCACATCCAGGACGAAGACGTGCGCCGCCTTCGCGCTCTGGTGCAGATCAAGCTGAACCTGGAAATGGCCGCGACCGATGAAATGGTCGCGCTCGCCTGCGCGCTCAAGCCCGAGATGGCGATGCTGGTGCCCGAGGGTCGCGAGGAGGTCACGACGGAGGGGGGACTCGATGTCGCTGCGCAGGAGGCGCGGCTAAAGACCGCGGTCTCGCGATTGGCCGAGGGCGGCATCATGAGCAGCGTATTCATCGATGCCGAGGTCCGTCAGGTCGAGGCCGCGGCAAGGATAGGAGCGCGCGTCTGCGAGATTCACACCGGCCCGTACGCACATGCATTCCACGTTAAGGGGCGCGATCCGCAGAGCGCGGCAGTCGTCGCGGAGCTGGCGAAGATCCGCGAGGCTGGCGCGGCGATCCGCGCTCTGGGCATGCGCTTCAATGCCGGGCATGCGCTCAACTACTTCAACGTGCAATCGATCGCCGCCATGCCCGGCGTGCGCGAGCTTCACATCGGGCACGCGATCGTCAGCCGCGCAGTCTTCGTCGGGCTGCGCGAGGCGGTGCGGCAAATGAAAGCCCTGCTTCGTGAAGCCGCTGCCGGGTGACGGAGCGGCCAGCCGATCCGGTTCTGGTCAGTACGGGTGCGGCCACTTGCCGCCGAGCGTGCGGGTCAGCTCCTCGGCGGTATGCGCGACCAGCGGACCGAGCTGCCGGATGCGCTCGTCGGACAGGCGGGACGACGGGCCCGCCAGCGAGATCGCGCCGAGCGGCTCGGCGTGCTCGTCGTACACCGTCGCTGCGACACACCGGGTCGAGCGCGCGTGCTCCTCGTCGTCGAAAGAATAGCCGCGCTGCCGGATAACGCGCAGCGCCGCCCACATCGTTTCGGGTGCGACGATCGTGTTTTCGGTGATGCGCGGCAAGCCTCGCACCTTGAGTATCGCGTCGATCTGCTCGTCGGGCAGCGCGGCGAAAATCGTCTTGCCGACGCCCGACGCGTGCAAAGGAACGCGGCTGCCAAGCTTGACCAGCGTGCGCATCGTCTCGTGGCATTGCACCTGCGCGATGAACACTGCCTCGGTACCGTCGAGTATCGCCAGGTTCGCGGTTTCACCCGATTGCTCCATCAGCCGGCGCATGTACGCGTGGCTGCTGCCGATAAAGTCGCGATTGGCCAGGAACGTACTGCCGACGGTGAACGCTTGCAGGCCGACGTGCCAGAGGCCGAGATCGCCGGCCTGGTACACGTAGCCCATTTTCTCCAGAGTCGCCAGCAGCCGGTGCGTCGTCGACACCGGCAACTGCACGCGGTGGCCCACCTCGGTCAGCGAGAGTCCGCTGTCGGCCTGGGCCAGAGCCTCGAGGATCGACAAGCCGCGCGTCAGGCTTTGCACCTGCGCGGTCGGCGTCCCTGGCTTGTGTGGTGTGCGGCCGCGGCGCGGCGCGATCGAGCGGAGAGCCATCAGAGTCAGCAGTCGTCGCTATTCGGAACGCAACAATAACGCATTGCCGAGGCTGCCGCTCGCCACGACCGCCTCAGTTTGGTATCGGTTGGGCTCAGTTTGGTTTCACGCCGGCTTCAGATGCGGCGTGACGGCGAACAGTTCCCCGGCGATGTCGACCTGGTAACTTGCGGCGAGAAGCTCGGTATCGCTCAGCACCCGGTCGCTGCGCGCATAGCCCATCGCCACCGCGCGGCCGTGCTTTCGGCTGTAGCCGGCGGAGGTCAACTCACCGACGCTTTGCCCATTCATCGAAATCGGTTCGCCGCCCCACGGGAAGGCGGCCGGATCATCGAAGGTGAACAGCAGCAGCCTTTTCTTCAGGCCGTCCGCCTGCTGTCGCAGCAGCGCGTCGCGGCCGATGAAATTCGATGCCTTGTCGATCTTGACCGCGTACGCGAGCCCGGCTTCGAGCGGGGTCTCGTCGGGGCCGAGCTCGGCGCCCCAGGCGCGCCGTCCGGCTTCGATCCGCAATGCGTCGATCGTGTAATAGCCGGCATCACGCAAAGCCAGAGCGCGTCCGGCCTCGTGCAATGCATCGTACAGCGTCGCGCACTGGTCGGTGGTCACATAAAGCTCGTAGCCGGGCCCACCGATGTAACTGATGCGCGCCGCGCGTACGCGCGCGTAGCCGACATCGATCTCGCGCGTCTCGGAGAAAGGCAGCCCTTGCCGTGAAAGATCGTCCGGCGAAAGCCGGCCAAGCAGTTCGGCTGCCTTCGGGCCCATCACCGAAAGCACCGAGTAGGCGGAAGTCACGTCGACCAGCGCCGCGAATTCGCTCTCGCCGATGTGCTTGACTATCCAGTTGGCGTCGCGCGTCGCCTGCGCCGACCCAGTAAGAATGAAGAATGTGTCGTCGGCGATCCGCGTCAATGTCAGGTCGCTCTCGAACCCGCCGCGCTCGTTCAGCATCGCCGTGTACACCATCCGGCCTGAGGGCACGTCGACCTCGTTGGCGCAGAGGCGTTGCAGCACCTCGACGGCGTCGCGGCCTTTGAGTATGAACTTGGCGAACGAGGTCTGATCGAACACGACGACGTCTTCGCGTGCGGCGCGCTGTTCGTCCAGCACCAGCGGCAGCCATCCGGGCGTGTCCATGGTGTACGGGATGGCCTCAGCGCCCGGCGGCAGGAAATAGTTGGCACGCTCCCAGTTGAGCTTGCTGCCGAATACGGCGCCCTTGGCCTTGAGCCGGTCGTACAGAGGTGAGCGGCGCAGCGGCCGGACGGTCGCCAGCTCTTCGCGCGGCCAGCGCATCGCATAGTGCAGCCCGAGCGTCTCGGCGGTCCGATCGAACAGATGCCGGCGATTGGCGTGAAACGGCGCGAAGCGGCGCAAGTCGACGTCCCACAGGTCGACCGGCGCATCGCCGCCGATGATCCATTCGGCCATCAACCGCCCGGCGCCGCCGGCGTTGGCGATGCCGGCGGAGTTGAAGCCCGCGCAGACGAAATAGCGCCTGAGCTCGGGCGCCTCGCCCAGAATGAAATTCCCGTCCAGCGTGAAGCTCTCCGGTCCATTCAGCAGCATTTTTACTTGCGCGGTTTCGAGGCAGGGCGTGCGATGTATTGCATTGCGCATCAGGATCTCGAACTGATCCCAATCCTCGCCCAGCAGCTGGAACTCGAACCGGTCCGGAATCGCCGGCACGTCCCACGGCTTGGCTACCGGCTCGAACCCACCCATCACCAGGCCGCCGACCTCTTCCTTGTAATAGATGAACCCGTCAGGATCGCGCATCACTGGCAGGTCGCCGTGGACGCCGGCGATCGGCCGGGTGACGATGTAGAAATGCTCGGCCGAGAACAACGGTACATTGACGCCGGCGAGCTTGCCGAATTCACGCGCCCACTGTCCTGCGCAATTGACCAGGCTCTCGCAGCGAATCTCGCCTTCCCCGTGCTCGCCGCGATAGCGCACACCGGCGACACTTCCGCGGTCGATGATGACGCCGCTCACCGTCGCGCCTTCGAAGATCCGTGCGCCGCGCATGCGGGCCCCTTTAGCCAGCGACTGCGTCAGGTCGGTCGGGTTCGCCTTGCCGTCGCCGGGAATCCAGACCGCCCCGCTCAAGTCGTCGGTCCGGAGCAGCGGATAGATCTTTCCGGCTTCGCTGGGCGTGATGAACTCGAAGTCGATGCCGAAGCCCTTGGCGCGCGCCATCTGGCGCTTCAGCAGCTTCAGCCGCTCCGGCGTTTTCGCGACGTTGAGACTGCCGCATTGCTTCCATCCGGTCGCGAGCCCGGTTTCCTGTTCGAGCGTCGCATAGAGCTCGATGCCGTAGCGGCTCATCCGCGTCGCGTTGCGTGTCGCGCGAAGCTGGCCGACCAGCCCCGCGGCGTGCCAGGTGGTGCCGCACGTCAGCTTGCCCTGCTCGAGCAGCACGACGTCGCTGCAGCCGAGCTTGGTCAGGTGATACGCGACCGACGCGCCGGCGATACCGCCGCCGACGATCACGACCTGCGCCCGCGCCGGTATGGCCGCGCTCACCGGCGCAATCCCCTACGCGGCGCGATGCAGGCGCGGCGACGCTGAGTCGGCACGGTCAAAGCTTCAAGGCTGCAATGCCGGCCACAACGCTGGCGGCACCGGCGACGCGACGCCAGCCGAAGCCTTCCTTGAGCCAGAGCGAGCCGATGAGCGCGGCGAAAAGGACCGAGGTTTCACGAAGCGCAGCGACCGCGGCGATCGGCGCGCGCGTCATCGCCCAGAGGACGATGCCGTACGCCAGCAGGCTGCATGCTCCTCCGCCCAGTCCGGTGCGCCAGCAGCCGCGCAAGTAGGAAAGCGCTGTTGCACGGCGCCGCGCCACTACCCATACGAGGAAAGGGATGCCTTCGACGGAGATCAGCCAGCAAACGTACGCCAGCGCATTGCCGGATGCCCGGGCGCCGGCGCCGTCGACCAGCGTATAGGCAGCGATGATCGCAGCGTTGGCGAAAGCCCAGTACGCGGCAGCCGCGGGGTGCCGACGGTGTGCACCGCCTCGCTGGACGAACGCAATGCTCACGATGCCCAGCGAAATGAGCAGGATGCCGGCGGTCATTTGTACGCTCGGCAACTCGCGGAGAAATATGCTGCCCAGGACCGTGACGATCAGCGGCGCGCTGCCGCGCATCAGTGGATAGGCAAACGAGAGATCGCCGGTCCGGTAAGCCTGCACGAGCGTCAGGTAGTAGCCGAAATGGATCGCCGTCGATGCCGCGATAAACGGCCACGCAGCGGGATCGGGCAGGGGGACGAAGGCCAGCAGCGCGAGCGCGCACAGCGACGACCCGGCGACCACTGCCGCGGTGTCCAGCAGCACATCGCCGCCGGTCGACGCTTTCAGCAGCGCATTCCATCCGGCGTGCAGCAAGCCGGCGGCGAGCACCGCCAAAGTGACGCCCAGCGTGAGATCCATCAGGGCCGGGTCACGCGGGCATGCATTTAATGCGACCAGGCTCTAGACCGCGTGCGGCTTGCGCTTCTGCCAGGCGGGCTTGTCGCCGGGATCCGGCGCCGAGACGTCGGGCGGCGGCGCCGGCAAGGGCTCCTTCAATCGGGTCTTGGCCAGCACGCCGGCCTGCTCGAGGATCGGATAGGCGATCGAGCAGATGTGCGAGTTGATACGCTTCAGATCGCTGATCAGGTCGAGGTGCAGCGACGACGTCTCGATACTCTGTGCGGTGTTGCTGGTCAGTCGCTCGATGTGCGAGCCGGCATAGGCACGTTCGAGGTCGCGGAACATTACCTTTTCGGCGAGCAGCTGTTGCGCGCTGGAGAGGTCGCCGTGCAGGAACACGCTCATGCCGAGTCGGAGGTTGGCGACCAGCCGGCCGTGAAGGTCGCAGATCTCCTGCATGCCCGCCGCCGAGAAACTGCGACCTTTCTCGATCTTTTTTTCCTCGACGTCGGTGATGACCCGCTCGATGATGTCGCCGACCTGCTCCATGTTGATGGTGAACGACACGATGTCGGTCCAGCGGCGCCCCTCCTTTTCCTCCAGCGCTTCGCGGCTGATCTGCGTCAGGTAGAGCTTGATCGCCGTGTACAACTCGTCGACGATGTCGTCCATTTTCCGCAGCCGCTCAGCGAGAACGCGATCGTTGGTCTTGAGCACCGTCAGCATGCCGGTCAGCATCTGTTCGATGACGTCGCCGATGCGCAGCGCCTCGCGGGCGGCGCAGCCGATTGCGAGCGCGGGTGTCGTGAGCGCCGACGGATCGAGATAGCGCGGCTTTGCCGGATCGTCGGCATCGGGCTTCGCCGGCATCAGCCGCTCGGCGAGCAGCGCGATCTGCTCCGTGAAGAACAGGAAGGCGATGGCGATCGTCACGTTGAACAGCAGGTGGAAATGAACGACCATCCGGCTCTCGACCGGATCGAGCGAAGCCAGGAGCGGTTCGATATAGCCCAGCAACGGCGCGATCGCCAGGCAGCCGATGAACTTGAACAGAAAATTGCCCAGGGTGACCCGCCGCGCCTCGGGCGCCGAGCGCAGCGTGTTGAGCATCGCCAGCACGCCACTGCCCAGATTGGCGCCGAGGACCAGCGCCATCGCCACATGGATGCCGATGACCTTCGACGCGGCCAGGGCTGCGGTCAACAGCACGACCGCAAGGCTCGAGTACGCGAGGATCGAGAACGTCGCCCCGACCAGCATGTCCAGCAGCACGTCGCCTGTCAGCGAGCCGAAGATGACCTGGACGCCGGCAGCCTGGGTCAAGGGCTTTGCCGCCAGCACGATCAGTTGCAGCGCCATGATGATCAGGCCCAGCCCGATCAGGATGTGGCCGAAGCGTCCGGCCTTGGCATTTTCCCGCGTCAGATAAAGCAGCACGCCGGCGAAGATCAGCAGCGGCGACAACCAGGAAAGATCGAACGAGAACACCAGGACCATCAGGCTGGTGCCGACGTCGGCGCCCAGCATCACCGCCAGCGCCGGCGCGGTCGCGATCAGGCCCTGACCGACGAATGCGGCGACGATCAGCGCGGTCGCGGTGCTGCTCTGGATCAGCGCCGTGACGCTGAGCCCGGCGGCAAACGCGGCGAAGCGGCTGGACACGCTCTGCCGCAGCACGCGCCGCAGGTCGCCGCCGTAGAGGCGCAGGATGCTGGCGCGGACGATATGCGTCCCCCAGACGAGGAGGGCAACGCCGGCCAGCAGATTGAGCAGTACCTGCATCAGCCGCGGCGCATCGCCGCCTCCATGAGGCCTGCGAAATGCTCGAGCGGCGGTGTCACCACGCCGGCGATCTTTGCCGCATCGTCCCAGCGGCGCAAAGCGATCGCCCGCACCGCTCCGGGTTGCGCCGCGAACGCAGCGGCGGCCTCTTGGCCGTAGGTGCCGCCTTGCAGGACCAGGCTGCGCTTGGAATCCGCCGACAGCGCATCGTAATAACCGGGTTCGGTGGCGCAGAGATAGCGCTTGGCGTCGACGTGCAGCCTGATCGGCTCGAGGACCTCGTCGTCGAACAGCGGGCGCAGAAACGGCAGCGCCGCGTACTGATGGACGTCGTCGATGCCGCGCGCGGTCGGCGTCTCTCCCTGGTCGTTGAGCAGATGGCCGAGGTCGTGCAGCAGGGCCGCAGTGACCAGCGCCGCGTCGGCGCCCGCCAGCTCGGCCGAATGCGCGGTCTGCAACGCGTGCTCGAGCTGGGTCACCGGCTCGCCCGCGTACATGCGTCCGCCGCGGCGATCGAACAGCGAGCGGATACCGGGCAGGGTCAGTGCCACGATCCGATCCGTTGCGATGCGCGCCGCCTTACCATGGCAGCGAATACGTCTTCACATTGGTAAAGCTTTTCATCGCTTCCTGCACGCCTTCCTTGTATCCGAGCCCCGAATCTTTGATGCCGCCGAAAGGCGTAAGTTCGAGACGGTACCCGGGCACCTCGCGTACGTTGACGCTGCCGACGTTGAGATCGGACACCAGGCGCGTGATGTAATCGAGTCGGTTCGTGCACACCGCCGACGAAAGTCCGTAGTCGGTCGAATTGGCGATTGCGATCGCCTGGTCGATCGTGTCGAAGCGGATCACCGGCGACACCGGCCCGAACGTCTCGTATTTCACCACCGGCATGTCGGGCGTCACCCGGTCGAGGACTGTCGGCGAATAGAGCGCGCCGCGGCGCACGTTGCCGTAGAGCAATCGCGCGCCGCGCGCGACCGCGTCGTCGACCTTGCCCTCGAACGACTTCGCTGCCGCCTCGTCGATCACCGTGCCCATGTCGGTCGCCGCATCCATCGGGTCGCCGTACTTGACCGCCTGGGTCTTCTCCAGCAGGAGCTCGACGAACCGGTCGGCAACCGATTGCTGGACGAGCATGCGCTTGATCGCCGTGCAGCGCTGGCCCGAGTTCTTGTACGAGCCTGCGGCAGCCAAGGTCGCGGCTTCGTCGATGTCGGCGTCTTCCATGACGATCAGCGGATCGTTGCCGCCGAGCTCCAGCACCTGGCGCTTGTAGACCGCCTTGCCCGCGATGTATTTGCCGACCGCGATGCCGCCGGTGAAGGTGACCAGATCGACGTCGGGATGGGTCAGCATCTCGTCGGCGATCTCCTTGGGGTCGCCGGTCACCACCGAAAACATCGGCGGCGGCAATCCGGCTTCGTACAGGATATCGGCCAGCACCAGGGCGGAAAGCGGCGTCTTTTCGGTGGGCTTGAGCACCATCCGATTGTTGGTGGCGATCGCGGGAGCGACCTTGTGCGCGACCTGGTTCAGCGGATGGTTGAACGGAGTGATTGCGGAAATGACGCCCAGCAGCGGCTCGCGCAGCGTGTAGACCTTGCGCCGCTTGCCGTGCGGCGTCAGATCGCAGGAAAAGATCTGACCGTCGTCGGACAGCGCCGCATTGCCGGCGAACACGAATACGTCGCAGGCGCGGCCGACCTCGTAGAGCGAGTCCTTCTTGCAGATGCCGCACTCGGCGGTGATCAGGTCGGACAGCTCGTCGGTCCGGCCGCGGATGATCTCGGCGGCGCGGTGCAGGATCCGCGAGCGCTCGAATCGCGTGAGGGTCGCGCGGTAGGCGCGCGCGATCGCGAAGGCCCGGCGTATGTCGTCGACGCTGGCCTTGGGCACGGTGCCGACAACCGCGCCGGTGTACGGATTGCGCACCTCGATGACCCGGTCACCGCCGACCAGATCGCCGGCGATACGCATCGATTCGTGACGGATGTCGCGTGCGTTCATGATACGGCGTGCTCCATCGAAGATCGCGGCGGGGCAGCGCGTTCCGCGCCGATGAAGTTCCTGCCGCGAACGCCGTCCAGCGCGGCTTCGATCATGCCGGCGGCTTGCGCCTCGGACACGCCATAAGTTTCGAAGCGCGTGCTGACGCCCAGGCCTTCGAGAAACGCCGTCAGCCGGGCGGGAGCATCGGCCAGCGCGCCATCGAATATGCGTGCGAGCACTGCATCGCGTCCGGCGTCGGCGCCGAGGGCGCGGGCCAGCACGAGCGGCAAGGTGAACGAGCAGGCGATGCCGTGCGGCAGCCCGTGCCGCAGGGTCATGTCATAGGAAATCGAATGCGCGAGCGCGGTCTTGGTGTTGGAAAAAGCGAGTCCAGCCTGCAGCGCGGCAAGCGACATGCGACGGCGCAGTTCGAGATTGCCGAGATCGGCGATCAACACGGGCAGCGTGGCGAGCACCGCGCGCGCCGCCGTCACCGCATGGGTATCCGAGACCGGATTGGCGTTGACATTCCAGATCGATTCGAGCGCGTGCGAAAGAGCATCGAGGCCGGCGGCAAGCGTGGCGCCCACAGGCAGCGACACGGTCAGGGCCGGATCGACCAGCGCCGCTTCGGCCCAGGTTTCTCTAAGGTGCAGCGAATATTTTTTGCCGGCGCCGCGGTCCCAGATCGTCGCCCACGGCGTGACCTCGCTTCCGGTACCGGCCGTGGTCGGAATGGCGATCAGCGGCTTGATCCGGTGCGGCGCGAACGGCTTGCCGGTGGCGAGCAGCGCGATCAGCGCCTCGAAGCTTCCGTCTGCGGTGCCTACCATCAGCGCCTTGGCGGTGTCGAGCACGCTGCCGCCGCCGACTGCGACGAGGATTTCCCCCGGGTCGGGCCGCGCCCAGAAGCCGCGGTAGAGCTCGGCGAGTCCATCGACGTCGGGATTGGCCTGGGTGCGATCGATGATCGCGACCAGCGATGCGCCGAGCAGCCGCTCGAGCCGCGCGGTCAACCCCAGGCCGGCGGCTTCGGGAAACGTCACCAGCGTCGCGCGGCGTCCGGCGAGGATGCGCGGCAAGTTGTCGATGCAGCCGGCGCCGAAGTGGACCGAGACCGGATTGTGATATTGCCAGGATGTCATTGTCGGCGCGCCGTCCGGTCAATTCAGATGGTTGAGCGCGAGATCGAACACGTCGAAATTGCGCAGCCGCCGCGCCGGATCGACGTTGCGCAAGACGCGGTTGAACAGCAGCGGAACGCGTTGCTCGGAAATGCCGCCGTGCGATCGCAGCGGCGCGTCGAGGCCGGAGAGATCGTGCCGCGCCGGCGTCGTGCCGAGCACGCAAAGTCGCTCGGAGGTGATCACGATGTCGCCGAGGCGATCGGGCGGCAGCTCGAAGCGGGCCGCGGCCGCGGCGCGCGAGAGCACGGTCTCGATGCCCGATACGGCCGACAGGCGATTGCAGATGTCGGCTACGTTCGCGCCGTCAGGCAGATAGCAGGTGGCGAACGATCCCAGCGAGCCGTGGTGCGCGACATACGGATCGGTGATCGGCAGAATGACCCGCGCCGCGCCCGGGCCGAGCGTGCGATCGAACCAGTCCTGCAGGAATATGATTTGCGGCTTGCCGCCGGCGTCGGTCTTGGCGTTCATGCCGTGATCGGCGGTCAGCGCGATCGTCGCGCCCAGCGAATCGAGCTGAGCCAGGTAGCCGTTCATCATCTCGTAGAAAGCGTTGGCCGCCGGCGTGCCCGGCGCGTGCTTGTGCTGTACATAGTCGGTGGTCGAGAGATACATGATAGCGGGGCGGTCGCGCTTCAACAGTTCGACGCCGGCCGCGAACACGAATTCCGACAATTCGGCGCTGTATACCGACGGAAGCGGCTTGCCGACCAGCGCCAGCACGTCGCTTATGCCGTGCTCGGCGGCATTGGCCCTGTCCGCTTTCTCTGCGGAAAAACAGACCCCGCGCATACCGCTGCCCAGAAGGGTGCGCAGCTTGTCCTTGGCCGTCACGACAGCAACCTTGGCCCCGGCCTGCGAAAACCGCGCCAGTATCGTCTCGGCGCGCAGATAGCGCGCGTCGTTCATCATCACTTCCTGGCCGGTGTCGCGGTCGAAGAAGAAGTTGCCGCAGATCCCGTGCACCGAGGGCGGCGCGCCGGTAACGATCGAAAGATTGTTGGGGTTGGTGAAGCTCGGCACGACGCAGTCGCCGAGCAACGAAGTTCCGCGCTCGCACATACGGCGCAAGAACGGCGCCGACCCGGCTTCGATCGCCTGCGTGATGTAGTCGGGCTCGCAACCGTCGATGCACAGGACGACCAGCGGCTGCTCCGGCGCGCGGTAGCTGCGGCCGTTGACGGCAATCGAAGACAAGCCGGCATCAGCCATCGATAGTTCCTTTGCTATTGTGCATTTTTCGCAGCTTCTGAAGTCGGTTGGTCAGGCGATAGCGGCAGCAACGCGGCGGCGCAGCCACGCCGAGAAAAGCTCGGCGGCGACGACGACGATGATGATCGAAAGCAGGATCGCGGCGACGTCGTGCGAGGCGATCCGCTGCACGCTCTCGCGCAAGTACCATCCCATTCCGCCGGCCCCGAAAAAACCGACGACGGTGGCCGCCCGGAAGACGACGTCCCAAGTGTAGATCGAAATGCCGGTCCAG
>Ga0207683_10001052_pt1 | contig 25138 bp, 20 predicted proteins | sample KBSM73metaG_FD_184333 | JGI IMG/M metagenome (GOLD analysis project Ga0207683, IMG submission 184333) | Miscanthus rhizosphere microbial communities from Kellogg Biological Station, Michigan, USA - KBS M7-3 metaG (SPAdes) (version 2) | ecosystem: Host-associated > Plants > Roots > Rhizosphere >... | reverse complement strand
GCTCGAGGAGATGCGACTCACCGCGCTCGAGCAGCGGATCGAGGCCGACCTCGCCCTTGGGGCTGCAACCGAGCTGGTGAGCGAGATCGAACAGCTCGTCGACGAGCACCCACTGCGCGAGAAGCCCAGGGGGCAGTTGATGCTCGCGCTCTACCGCTCCGGCCGCCAGGCGGACGCGCTCGAGGCGTACCAGCAGGCGCGGCGAGTGCTAATGGACGAGCTTGGGCTCGAGCCGAGCGAGGAGTTGCGCGCCTTACAACAGGGAATTCTGCGTCACGACGCGACACTCCTTGAAGTGGCTCGGAGCGCGGCGGAGCGAGCTCCGGACCGCCGGCACGTGACCGTGCTCTTCTGCGATCTCGTCGACTCGACGCGTATCGCCGCCGAGCTCGACCCGGAGGTCTACCGCCAGGTCATGTCGAACTACTTCGCGGCTGTCCGGACGCCTATCGCCCACCACGGCGGCACAATTGAGAAGTTCATCGGTGACGCGGTCATGGCGGTCTTCGGCGTGCCCACGCTGCACGAGGACGATGCACTCCGAGCGGTGAGAGCTGCGGCCGAAGTCCAAGAGGCCCTCCGCGTACTCGAGGTGTCTGCCCGCATCGGAGTGAGCACCGGCGAAGTGCACGTACTTTCCGATCCGGGGACGGATTTGCACGTCTCGGGCGCTGTGGCGAGCCTCGCCTCACAGCTAGAGGGACGCGCACCTGCGGGCGGAGTGCTTCTCGCCGACGAGACGTATCGCCTCGTGCGCGATGCGGTCCGAGCCGAAGCCGTCGGCGACGCGTGGCGGCTCGACGAAGTGCTTACCGACGCTCCCGCGTATGCCCGTCGCCTCGACGCACCTCTTGTCGGCCGGCAGGAGGAGCTCGAGCGGCTGCGCGGCGCTTACGCCAACGCGATGAGCGACGAGCACTGTCGCGTCGTCACGATCGTCGGCGAAGCGGGCATAGGCAAGACAAGACTTGCACGCGAGCTCGTCGAGGCGTTGCGTGCAGAGGCCCGGGTGCTCGTCGGACGCTGCGTCTCGTACGGCGACGGTGCGACTTATCTGCCGATCGCTGAGATCGTTCGCGCGGCCGCGGAGGAACCGACGCTCACTGCGATCCGGGCGCTCCTCGAGGGCGAGGACGACGCGGATGTCGTTGCCCAACGCGTCGCGGAGCTCGTCGGGATCGCAGAGTCTCCCGCCGCACCGGGAGAAGCCTTCTGGGCCGTGCGCCGGTTCCTCGAGGCACTGGCGCGCAAAGGTCCAGTGCTTCTGGCGCTCGACGACATCCACTGGGCGGAGCCCACGCTGCTCGACCTTGTCGAGTACCTCGGTGAATGGGCCGAGGGCCCGATCCTGTTGCTCTGTCTGGCTCGCGGAGATCTGCTCGAGGCCCGGCCGGGCTGGGGTGGCCCGACGTCGACGGGCTTTCTCGTCGAGCTCGACCCGCTACCCGAGCTGATGCTCGGCACGCTCGTCGAGCAACTTGCCGGCGAGCCCGTCGACGAGCTGCAGCAGCGAATCGTCGACCACGCCGGAGGTAACCCGCTGTTCGCGGAACAGATGCTCGCTCTCGCCAGGGAAGCGCCGGATCTGGACTTCGGCGAGCCTCCCGCAACGGTCGAGGCGCTTCTGGCGAGCCGTCTCGACCGGCTCGACCCACACGAGCTCGCCGTCCTACGCAGAGCAGCCGTCCTCGGCCGGCTGTTCTCACGCGCCGAGCTCGAAGACCTTTCGCCGGGGAACGACGTCGACCGCCGACTCGCGAGCCTGACGGAACGCGGACTAGTCCATTTCATCCGGGATCGCTTCCGCTTCCATCACGTGCTTATGCGCGACGTCGCCTATCGCGGCATCCCCAAATCCGAACGCGCAGAGCTACACGAGCTCGCCGCACGCGGGCTCGACCGTCGTGATGATGCCGACGAGCTCGTCGGCTACCACTTCGAGCAGGCATACGGCTATCTGACCCAGCTTGCGAAGCCGGACGAGCACGCGCTCCACCTCGCGAATGCCGGCGGGGAGCGGCTCGGCAGGGCCGGCATCCGCGCCTGGAAGCGAGCCGACGCGCCTGCAGCCGTCAACCTGCTCTCCCGTGCCGTCGAGTTGATGCCGGGCGCGGACGAGCTCGCCTGCGAGCTCGGCGCCGCACTCCGGGTCCGTGACGACCTGGATCGTTCGAGGGAGGTTCTGCTCAAAGCGGCCGAGTCGCCGGAGCAACGGCTTGCTCTCAGGGCGCAAATCGAGCTGGCGTTCCTGCGCTCCCTCTCGGAGCCAAACTGCGCGGACGCGCTGCTCGAAGTCGCTTCGAGCGCCCTTCCGATGTTGGAAGCTGCAGGTGACGATCGAGGACTCGGGCGCGCGTGGCTCTGCATCGCGCACGCGAAGGGGGCGTTCTACTGCCAGTACGGGGCGATGGAGGAAGCGTCGTCACAAGCTGTGGCCCACTACGCACGTTCAGGTTGGTCGCCGTCGTCGGCGGTGGGCCTTGTGGGCTACGCGCTCTACTACGGCCCAAAGCCTGTTGAAGAGGCGGTCGCACAGTGCCAGCTCTTGCTCGAGGCGCACGAAGGCGACCGGGCGAGCGAGGCGAACATCCGCGGGTGGCTGGGCGGGCTCGAGGCGATGCGGGGCCTGTTCGAGGCGGGCCGAGAAGAGGTGCACCGGGCCGAGACCATCTATCGCGAGCTCGGGCTTATGAACGCGGTCGCGGACCACTGCACACGCATGCTCGCCATGATCGACCTGCTCGAAGGCTCCGCCGACGAAGCAGTGCAACGGTTCCGTGCCCCGTGCGAATTGGCAGAGCAGCTTCACCAGACCGCGGTGCTCGCCTCACGCGCCGCCGAACTGGCGGAAGCGCTCTACGCCGCTGACGGCTATGACGAAGCCGAAGAGTGGACGAGGGTGGCGCGGGACTCGGCCGGCGACGACGACATCGATGCAGCCCTGGTCTGGAAGCCGGTGGAAGCCAGGCTGCTTGCCCGACGAGGAGCAACCGCAGAGGCGGAGCGCATTGCGCTCGAGGCGCTGGCCCTCGCGGAGCGCACGGACGCTCTGAATCGTCACGGGGAGACCCTGCTCGCGTTGGCCGAGGTCCTCAGCGCAACAGGTCGTGGAGAGCAGGCACTCGACAAGACGCGGGCTGCACTCGACCTCTTCGAACGAAAGGGAAACAACGTCTCCGCTGAGCGCGTGCGACGTCTGCTCCCCGAACGCGCTACTCCCCTATAGGCGAAGAGCCCCTGTTGGGGCTCTTCGCGGTCCGCCCGCGCTTCTCACTGACAGCCGCTGCTTCCCGTGCTACCGCAGGCGAGTGCGTCGTTCGCCCCGAGGAGGGCGACACTCGTCGACGGAATCGCTGCAAGGGCCAGGACTGCGAGCGTTGCCGCGATCAGCTTCTTCGTCTTCGACATCTGAGTCACCTCCCTTCGCTTGAGCCGTTGCGCATTCGGCTCGAGCGTCGAAGGGGGCGCTCACGAGGAACTACCGCGGCACCAACGGGCGACTAATGCGTCTCGTTCACGGATGTACGCGACGACACGGCGCGTGTGCGCGTCGCTCGCGTTGCATCAGGTGTGCCGGATCGAGTGCTAGCGCACGCAGCGCGCGGCGTCCCGGACGGATCCGGGAACGAGGACCAGCCGGAGAAGACCGCGTTCGGCGCCTATGGAGGCAGCTGGTTGCATCCCTCTCCTTTCGGGTCGTTGAACGCGCTCTGCGAAGACAGGCACGCCGCGAATCTACGACCGCCCTCTAACCGCCGTCTAACCCGGCCGCGTCCCGGGTAAGATCCCCGAGTCCTAGCCGTCGAAAGAGGAGCGACCACACGTGGCGAAGATGCTGTTCCGGCTGCCGCAGGCGAAGCGGGTGATCGAGAACCCGACCCCTGAGGAGGTCAAGGCGCTCGCCGCGAAGATGCCGACCGCGCGTCCGACGAGGTACGGGAACCTCAACGTGCAGACGAATGTGCTCGCACGCTCGAAGGGCTCGACGTTCCTCGTCACGGACGAGCCCGACGGCCAGAACCAGGCCGTCTCGACGGAGGACGCGGCGCGGTGGGCCGACACCCAGGACAAGTACATCGCCGGGCAGGAGATGGTCATGATCGACGGATACATCGGGAACGATCCCGAGTTCCGCACGGCGACGCGCCTCTACGTCGAGGCTGCGAACGCGAACATCTCCGGCATGCAGCAGCAGCTGTACTTCGGCCCGCCTGAGGACGAGTTCGAGCCCGAGCTCACCGTCATCTACACGCCGAACCTGAAGGCGGAGGGTTTCCCGGACGACCGGCTGATCATGGTCGACCTCGAGCAAGGCGTCACACGCGTCTTCAACTCCGACTACTTCGGGGAGTCCAAGAAGGGCGGCCTGCGGATGTGGAACAAGCTTGTCTACGACCGCGGCGGGCTTCCTTTGCATGCCGGTTGCAAGATCATCCCCACTGACACGGGCGACAAGGTCTGCCTGACCGTCGGACTGTCGGGCACCGGGAAGACGACCACGACGTTCACGAAGCAAAACGGCTCGTTGCCTGTGCAGGACGACTTCGTCGCGTGGATGCCGGACGGCCATGTGTATGTGACGGAGAACGGCTGCTTCGCGAAGACATACGGGCTCAATCCGGAAGATGAGCCGACGATCTACGGCGCGGTCACTCAACCGGACTCCTACCTTGAGAACGTGTCGCAGAAGGGTGACGAGCTCGACTTCTACGACGAGAGCTACACACAGAACGGTCGCGCCACATTCCCCTTCGGCGTGATCGATGCGGCGGCCGACCGCGAGATCGAGGACGCACACTTCCTGCTCATCCTGAATCGCAACGAGAACGTGATCCCCGCAGTCGCCAAGCTCGAAGGGCCGCAGGCGGCGGCCTACTTCATGCTCGGCGAGACGAAGGGAACAGCGGCCGGCGGCGCGGACGAGGCGGGCAAGTCACTGCGCGTGCCGGGAACGAATCCGTTCTTCCCGATGCTGCACGACCTGCAGGGCAATCGCTTCCTCGAGCTGCTCGAGGACCATCCGCTCGAGGTCTATCTGCTGAACACCGGACGCGTCGGTGGGCCCGAAGACGACGAACGCTCGAAGAAGGTACGGATCAAACACTCCTCGGCGATCGTCAAGGGGATTGCCGAAGGGACGATCGAGTGGGAACGCGACCCGGACTTCGGGTACTTCGTCGCTGCTGCCGTACCGGGAGTCGAGGACGTGGAGGTCCTGCAGCCACAGAAGCTCTACGAGAGGACCGGGCGGGCCGACGAGTACCGCGCCATGGTGGAGCGCCTGAAGGCGGAACGGGCCGAGTTCCTCGACGATTTCCCGAGCCTCTCGGACGAGATCGTCGCCGCAGTTCGCTGACTCTCGTTTGCCTCCGGTCACGAATCTCTGATCGCCCGCCCGCAGCTTCCTCCGCTTCCCTGAGCTAGCCTCGGCGCATGCTCGCCGTGCCTGACCCGCCGCTCGCCGACGGCGTTGTGACGCTCAGACCCTGGTCCAAGGGAGACGTTCCCGCGTTGATCGAGTGTGTCGACGGCGACGAAGAGATCGCCCGTTGGCTGGACGCGGTCCCGCAGCCCTACCGCGAGGCCGAGGCTCAGGCATGGATCGACCAGGCGACGTCGTGGTGGTACGACGGCACCTCGGCTCCGTTCGCCGTGACCGAGTCGGAGACAGGGCGCGTCCTCGGCAGCGTGGGCTTCGGCTGGATCGGCGACCAGCGAAACGGAGAGGTCGGCTACTGGATGCGTCGCGACGCGCGCGGCCGGGGCCTGACAACGCGCGCTCTGAACCTCGTCTCTCGCTGGGCGCTCGACGTGCTCGGCTGCGCGCGGCTCCAGCTTCGAGCTGATCTGTTGAACCTGCCGTCGCAGCGCGTGGCCGAGAAGGCCGGCTTCACGCGTGAGGGCGTCTTGCGGTCCGTGCATTTCAACCCGCGGCAGAACCGGCGAGTCGACTTCGTGATGTTCTCGTTGCTCCCGGGTGAGCTAGAGCTGCCAGCTTGAGTCGCGCAGGACCGGCACGCGCTCGCCGTCGCGAGTGATCCCGGTGACGTCGACCTCAGGCGAGCCGATCATGAAGTCGACATGGATCGTCGAGCGATTCAGCCGATCGGTGTCGGATTCGTCGACGGCGGACTCGTAGGCCGACCCGAGCGCGATGTGGCTGGCCGCGTTCTCGTCGAGCAACGTGTCGTAGAAAACCGTGTCGAGCGGGCCGATTCGGCCCTCGCGGTCGACAAGCGCAAGCTCGCCCAGCCTGGTCCCCCCGTCGTCCTGGTCGAGTAGTGCGCGCAGGGTCTCCGCTCCCGAGTCGGCATCGACCTGAACCGCTCGGCCCTCCTCGAAACGGACGGTCAACCCATCGATGATCCGGCCCTGCGTGTACAGCGGCTTCGTCGCGCGGACGACGCCTTCCGCTCGTTGCGGATCCGGCGAGGTGAAGACCTCTTCGGTAGGCAGGTTCGCCATATGCAGGATGCCGTCGACCGTCTCGTCGCCACCCCCGTTCCAATGCGATGTCGGCAAGAGCCCCACCGTGAGATCGGTCCCCGGGCCCTCGAGGTGGATGGCGTCGAAGTGCCGCTCCCCAAGCCGGTTCGCGACGCCCTTCAACACCTTGCTGCGCTCCTGCCAGACGGCGACCGGATCGTCCTCGTCGAGGCGGCAGATGTGGACGACCTGCTCCCAGAGCTTGTCGAGCGCGGCCTCGGGGTCGAGGTCGGGGTGCACGAGCTGCGCCCATTTCGTGGACGGCCCAGGCGCAACGCACCAGTTCACCGTGCGCTCGTTGATCACCGTCGCCCACTCCTTCACGCGCGGGAAGACGTCGCGCCCCAGGCGCTCGGGGTCGAGGTCGTCGAAGAGATGGGGTGCGATTGGACCGCTGAGTGAGATGGTCGCACCGCGTTCCTCGCCGAGCTTCAGCGTCCGTTCGCCGTACCACGGCGGGACGAAGTCGAGCACTTCATCGGGCGCGTACTTCACGCGCTCCCGTTTCAGGTACGGATCCCAGTAGGACACGTCCACGAACTTCGCACCGCGCTTGTACGCGCTGGCGGTGATCGCTCGCGTGAGCCCTTCCTTCCCGAGCCCCGAGCCGATGTCGACGATCTGGCCGGGCTGGATGTTCGCGCCGAAGTTGACGATCAACTCGGCAAGGCGTTGCTCGAGGTTGGACGGCATGGGGAGGCGATGCTAGCTGGGCCGCGAAAGCCGCTGCATGGACACGGCACGCGCGATCGAGCGCTTTCTCAATTCTCCCGCCCTGGGCGAGGGAACCCGCAAGTCCTACAGGCACGACGTCGATGAGTTCGCGGCGTGGCTCGGCGACCGGCGCCTGGCTCTCGACGATGTCGACGTCCGCGTGCTCACAGACTACGCCGCGGACCTCGGGCGCGCGCGTCCCCGCAAACTCGCTCCTGCGACGATCGCGCGGAAGCTTGCGGCCGTGCGGAGCTTCCTCAGGTTCACAGTCGGGCCTACGAACGTTCCCGACGTTTCGCTCGCACCGCGTCGGCCGCGGCGCCTCCCGGACACGCCGAAAACCGAGGAGGTCGAGGCGGCGCTCAGTGCGCTTGCGGGGGACGGGCCGCTGGCCCTACGGAATCTCGCGCTGGTGGAGCTCGTATATTCGGCCGGCCTTCGAAGCGCCGAGGCGGTCGGCCTCGATCTCGCCGACGTCGACTTCGACCGCGAGCAGCTTCATGTCAGGGGCAAGGGCGGCAAGGAGCGCCTCGTCCCGCTCGGCGAGGAAGCGGGCCATCTGCTTGCGCGCTATCTCCGCGAAGCGCGACCGGAGCTGGTGACGGGCGCGGAGAACGCGCTGTTCCTGTCGACGCGTGGCAAGCGGCTCGACACCTCGACGCTGCGTCGCGTATTCGCCCACCCACACCGGTTGCGACATGCGTTCGCGACGCATCTAATGGAAGGCGGCGCCGACCTCCGAACGATCCAGGAGCTGCTGGGCCATAGTTCGCTGTCGACGACGCAGCTGTACAGCCACGTCGACGGCCGTCGCCTCCGGCGCGTCTACGACAAGGCTCATCCGCGTTCCTGATCCGCCGGGACATGTCGGGGACTGTCCCCGACAAGTCCGCATTTGGCGCGTCCGTTTCGGACAGAACGGACAGGTCCTCTGCAACGAAGGTGTGACTTCCCTTCCACAGGCCTGTCGCACCGCCGTCCCATGGGGCATCGTTTCGCTGTTCAAGGCGGGAAACCGGTGCGAAAACGGCCGCGATCTCGTTCGCTCGCACCTGCGCCGAAACCGCTCCGCGGGAGGCGATTCGCCGCCGGCCCCGAAGCGACAGCCGTGGACACACCCCCGGCCGATCCCGAGGTCGAAGGCTTTCTCGCGCTGCTCGCGACGCGGCGGGCGCCGAAGACGGTCGACGCGTACCGCCGCGACCTCAAGGCTCTGGCGGTCTGGCTGGACCGGCCCGTCGGCAAGATCACCACGGAGCAGCTCGAGCAGTATCTCGCGGAGCTCCGCGCAGCCGGGCTCTCGCCGTCGACGATTGCGCGACGGGTCGCGGCGATCCGCTCCTTCTTCCGCCACCAGATGCTTCTCGGCACCCGCAGCGACAACCCCGCGGCCGAGCTCGACCTGCCACGTCGCCGGCGGGCTCTGCCGCGGACACTGTCTCCCGCGGAGGCGGAGCGCCTCGTCGAAGCGGCGAACGGCGTCACGCCGCGGGCACTGCGTGACCGCGCACTGGTCGAGCTCCTTTACGGCGCAGGACTCCGCGTCAGCGAGGCCGTCGGCCTGCAGAAGTCCAGCGTCGATCTCGAGGCCCGGCTGGTGCGCTGCATCGGCAAGGGCTCGAAGGAGCGGATGGTGCCGCTCGGCCGGCAGGCGGCCCAGGCACTAAGGCGCTACCTGGCGCGGGGCCGCCCCCTCCTGGATTCGCGGCACCGCCCTGAGCTCTTCCTGAACGCCAAAGGCGGCGGCCTCACGCGCGCCGGGGCATTTCTGATCCTGCGACGGCTTGCAGCGACGGCCGGGCTCGAGCCCGAACGAGTCCATCCGCACTTGCTGCGTCACTCGTTCGCGACTCACCTGCTCGAAGGTGGGGCCGACTTACGTTCGGTCCAGGAGATGCTGGGGCATGCAGACCTGGCGACGACCGAGCTGTACACACACGTATCCGACCGGCGGCGTCGCGAGTTGTACTTTCAGGCGCATCCACATGCGCGCAGAAAGAACTGACAGCGGCTCCTGCACCTAGCCCTTCGGGCCGGCGCGCTTCTTCAGCTCAGCCGCAGTCGTCCGCGCGGCATTGCGCAGCTCCAGTTCCTGCTCGTCGTCCTCGGCTAGCCCGTTCAGCAGGACGATGGTCTCCCGTTGCGCCGATCCGTGCCGCAGGCACATGACCGCCAGCCGCCGCACCGCCTGATTCGCGTCGGTCGTCACGATCACGTGGAGGAGCGGCCGGATCGCGTTGACCACGCCCGGGCTGTCCTTCGAGAGGAGCTGAACGGACAGGAGCGCCGATCCACGCGCGGCCGGGCTCTCGTCCTCGAGACCACGGCGTAACAGCTCGAGCTTCTGCCGGAAGCGGAATTGTCCGATCGCCCGGTACGCGACGGCGCGTTGCCGGTAGTCGGCGCTTCGGGCTGCGCTTTCGAGCTCCTCGTCCCATTGCTGCCGGAGCACCGCCAGTTCACGCTCGGCACCGGATTGCGCGAGCTCGTCGGCCTCTGCTGCTGCCTCGGCGAGGGACATGCGGCGCGGCACTCTACCCGCCGCGGCTAAAGTCCTGCGCCGTGGCCCACAAGGTGATTCTGATCCCAGGCGACGGTACGGGCCCCGAGCTGACGGAGGCCACCCGCCGCGTCCTCGAGGCGACGGGCGTCGACTTCGAGTGGGACGTTCGTGAGGCAGGCGCGGACGTCATGGACAAATACGGCGGCAATCCACTGCCCGACGAGGTTCTCGACGCGATTCGCGAGACCGGCGTCGCCCTCAAGGGCCCGATCACGACACCGATCGGCGTCGGCTTCCGGTCCGTGAACGTCGCCCTCCGCAAGAGCCTCGACCTCTACGGGCAGGTCCGGCCGTGCAAGACGTATCCGGGCGTGCGAACGCGCTTCGACGAGGTCGACCTGATCGTCGTCCGCGAGAACACCGAAGACCTCTACGCCGGAATCGAGTACGAGCAGGGCTCAGAAGAGGCCGACGAGCTGATCGGCTGGATCAAGGCGCACGGCGGCAAGCTCGCAAACGACGACGCCGGCATCTCGATCAAGCCGATCTCGATCACTGGAACGCGGCGGATCGTGCAGTTCGCCTTCGACTACGCGCGCCGCAATGGACGCCGCAAGGTGACGGCGGTGCACAAGGCGAACATCATGAAGTTCACCGACGGCTTGTATCTGCGCGTCGCGCAAGAGGTCGCGGCGGAGAACGACGACATCGAGTTCGACGACCGAATCGTGGACAACATGTGCATGCAGCTCGTCCAACGTCCCGAGGAGTACGACGTGCTGGTGCTGCCGAATCTCTACGGCGACGTCCTCTCGGACCTGTGCGCCGGGATGATCGGCGGCCTCGGGCTCGCTCCGGGCGGCAACTTCGGCGAGGACATCGCCATCTTCGAGCCGACGCACGGCTCTGCGCCGAAGTACGCAGGCCAGAACAAGGTCAATCCGATGGCGCAGATGCTCTCCGGGATGATGATGCTGCGTCACCTCGGCGAGCAGGCGGCGGCCGACAACCTCGAGGGCGCGATCGCAGACGTGATCCGCGAGGGCACGAGCGTGACCTACGACATGAAGCCGACGCGCAACGATCCGAGCGCAGTCGGCACGAGCGAGGTCGCGGACGCGATCATCGAGAAGCTGGGCGTGCGCGTATGAGACGCAAGGTCACGGTCGTCGGTGCGGGGAACGTCGGCGCAACCTGCGCCCAGGTGCTCGGCTCGCGCGACTACGCCGACGTCGTCCTGGTCGACATCAAGGAAGGTCTGCCCCAGGGAAAGGCGCTCGACATCAATCAGATGGGCGCCGTGCTCGGCTATGAGCCGCGCGTCAGCGGCTCGAACAGCTACGACGAGACGAAGGGCTCCGACGTCGTCGTGATCACCGCGGGCCTCCCACGCTCACCCGGAATGAGCCGCGACGATCTCGTCGCAACCAACGAGAAGATCGTCAAGGACGTCACCGAGAAGGCGATCGCGCAGAGCCCGGACGCGATCATGATCATCGTGTCGAACCCGCTCGACGCGATGTGCCACGTCGCCAAGAACGTCTCCGGCTGGCCCAAGGAGCGCGTGTTCGGAATGGCGGGGATCCTCGACACGGCACGGTTCTCGACGTTCATCGCCTGGGCGGCGAACGCGTCGGTGAAGGACGTCACCGCGATGGTGCTCGGTGGCCACGGCGACCAGATGGTGCCGGTCGTCAGCGCCACGACCGTCGGTGGAGTCCCCTTGCGCAAGGTTGTCGCCGACCCCGAGATCGAACAGATGGTGACCAGGACGGCAAAGGGCGGCGGAGAGCTCGTCGAGCTGCTCGGCACGTCCGCGTGGTACGCACCGGGCGCCGCCGCCGCGCAGATGGTCGACTCGATCATGCTCGACGAGAAGCGCGTCCTCCCCTGTACTGCCTACCTCGAAGGTGAGTACGGGATCGACGGTCTCTACATGGGAGTGCCCGTCAAGCTTGGTGCGGCAGGGATCGAGGCGATCTACCAGCTCGACTTGACCGACGACGAGCAGGCCCTGCTGAAGAAATCGTCCGACGCGGTGCGCGAGGTCGTCGGCGTGCTCTCCACCTAGCCATGGATCTCGGTCTGAAAGGCCGGACTGCAATCGTGAGCGGCGCGTCGTCCGGGCTCGGCCTCGCGACCGCCGAAGCACTTGCCGCAGAAGGAGCGAACGTCACCATGTTCGCGCGGCGGCGTGACGTGGTCATGCGGGAGGCGGACCGGATCGGCGCTCTCGCCGTTCGCGGCGACGTCACGAATCCCCGCGACCTCGAGGCAGTCGTCCAGCGAACGGTCGAGGCCTTCGGCGGCATCGACATCCTCGTCTGGAACTCCGGCGGACCGCCGCCCGGACCGGCGATCGGCGTGTCCGTCGAGGCTCTCGAGGAAGCCGTCGAGCTCCTCTTCGCACCGGCGGTTCGACTCGTGGCGCTCTGCCTGCCGCACCTCGTGCAAAGCGCAGGCGGGCGGATCCTGGTGTTCACGTCGGTCGCCGCGCATGAGCCGTCGAGGCACCTGGCGTTGAGCAATTCCATTCGGCCCGGTGTGACCGGTTGGGCGAAGACGCTGTCCCGCGAGCTCGGCCCGCGGGGCATCACGGTCAACTGCGTCGCTCCCGGCCGAATCGACACGGCACGTCTCGCACAGCTCTACCCGGAGGGCCCGACCGAGGCCGACCTACAGGAGATTCCGGTCGGTCGCTGGGGCACGCCACAGGAGTTCGGCGACGTCGCGTGCTTCCTCGCCTCCGACCTCGCCCGCTATGTCACCGGCACGACCGTGGTGGTCGACGGCGGCCTCTCGCGAGGCCTTTTCTAGCCCGCATGCGTCGCCTCCTCTCACCCCTCCGGCTGGCAGCAGCCGGCGTCGTGTTGCTGGTCGTGGTGCTGGTCGTCCTGGTCACGCGCGGCAGCAACCAGTATCTGGAGGTTCCGGACGAGGCCCATCCCCTTCAGGGCCTCGTGCAGGTGCCGGGGGCAAAGCCACCAAAGAACGGCGGTGACATTTACTACGTCGACGTCCTGCTCCGGCCGGCTTCACTGCTCGAGTCTTGGGTGCCGGCCGTCCGGCCCGAAGGCTCGGACATCATTGCCCGCACGCAGATCGTCGAGCCCGGGATCTCAGACAAGGAGCGGTTCCAGCTCGACCTCGCGACTATGAAGGTCTCGCAGGAAGTCGCTTCCGTCGTGGCCTTGCGGCAGCTGGGCTACCACGTGCCGATCCGTCCGGACGGCGTCCGCGTCGTCGCAGTGACCTCGGGCTCCCACGCAGCAGGACTGGTGAGGCCGGGCGACGTGATCGTCGCCGCCGACGGAAAACCGGTGCGGACGCGCACCGATCTTGCGGCCGCCCTCTCACGGCACAAGCCGGGAGACGTCGTGAACCTCGTGATCCGCCGGAGCGGGCGGAAGTCGACCGTCTCCGTCCGGACGACATCCGACAGCCAGAACCCGAAGCGGCCGATCATCGGCGTTCTTCCGATTCAGGCGCTCCATGCTCAGCTCCCGTTCCCGATCAAGTTCAACCTGCGCAAGGTCGGCGGGCCCTCGGCCGGCCTGGCGTTCGCTCTCGAGTTGCTCGAGCAGAGGGGGCGCGACGTCGATCGCGGCTACAAGGTCGCAGCGACCGGCGAGATCGAGCTCGACGGATCGGTGACGAGGATCGGCGGAATCAAGCAGAAGACGATCGGAGCGCGAAAGTCGCACGTGGACGTCTTCCTCGTCCCGGTCGATGGGGACAACGCCAAGGACGCGAAGCGCTATGCGCATGGCCTGAAGATCATCCCTGTGAAGACTTTTCAACAGGCGTTGCGCGCGCTGGCAACACTTCCGAAAAAGGGCTAAGGCGGTGTAGTTTTCGGCAGAATCGAAAGTGCCGGAAAATGCTTAGTTTTCAGCGGCGACAACCTTTACCTGAGCGGGCTGCCTCGTAGTATCCCGCCTTGTTACTGCGGCCCCAAAACCTACTTAGGCAGACGAAACCATGACCAAGCGGAACGACTTGACCTGCGAGGACTGCTACTTCCGTCGCGCCGGGCTCTGCGCCCTGCCGACTGACGCACCCTGTCCGACGTTCCGGCTTCACAGCCGCGGCTCGCTCGTTCCGCCACGCCAGCCGCGTCTCGTGCCTCGCTCTCTCGGCGATTTCGCGCAGGCTGCCGCCTCCTAGACGGAAACAGGCACGAGTGCGGCGAGTCGGCGCACGCCCTCGCGGATCTCGTCGAGCGAGACGAAACTGAACGCAAGCCGAGCCGTGTTCGGCTCGCCGCCGAAATCCGCCCCGGGCACATAGGTCACGCCCGCCTCTCCCGCAGGTCCGAGCAACTTTGTGGTGTCCGTGCCATCAGGCAGCTCAAGCCAGATGAAGTAGCCGCCCTCGGGATGGCTCCAGCGGGCACCGGGGAGCTCTGTCTCGAGCGCCTCGAGCATCGCGTCGCGCCTGGCCCCAAGCAGCGAGCGCACGCGCTCGAGGTTCGGCTCGAAGTTGCCGCGGCGGAGGAACTCGAAGACCGTTGCCTGGCCGAGCAGTACGGGCGTTATGTACGTCGACACGGCCAGCGCTTCCAACTCGCGCTCGAGCGCAGCAGGCAGGACGAAGTAGCCGACACGCAGTCCGGGAGCGATCGTCTTCGAAAATGACGACGAGTACGTGACGAGCTCTCCCCCCTCGAGCTCGAACAGCGTCGGCGGCGCAGTGCCCTCGTAGCGGACGAGGCCATAGGGATCGTCCTCGAGCACGGGCAGGTCGTGCTCGCGCGCAAGCTCGACGAGGCGGTGCCGCCGCTCGGTGCTGAGCGTTCGGCCGCTCGGGTTCTGGAAGGTCGGGATCGTGTAAAGGAACGCCGGCTTCTCGCCGCTGCCGAGCGCGTGCTCGAGCGCCGACGGATCAAGGCCCTCGTCGTCCATCGCGACGGGGGAGATCTCGACCCCGTGGGCGGCCAGGATCTTCAGCGGGCGGTCGTAGGTCGGCGCCTCGACGAGCACCCGCCCCGAGCGAAACCGCTCGGCGAGAAACACCATGCCCTGTAGCGAACCGTTGGTGATCAACACGCGTCCGGGATCGACACCGTGGCGCTCCCCGATCCACTCGCGCAGCGGCTGGTAACCGCCGACCGGCCCGTAGGACAGGACGGTCGTGCCGTCGCGCTCGACGGCTGCGCGCGCACAGTCCGCGAGCTCCTCGACTGGGATGCACTCATGCGCCGGGTTGCCTCGGGCGAAGGAGATCGTCTCCATCACGCCGAGTGTAGAGCTCCCTGGGACAAGAGAGGCGAGCCGCGGAACGGGGCCGGGCGAAAGGCGTAGGCGGTTCCTTTTGTGTCGGCGCCCAAGATCGAACCGCCGACCGTGATAGTCGCAAAGACGGCGCCGTCGAGTTTCGCCGTCCAGGTCGAGGCCAGCCGAGGGACCGACTGGCGTGTCAGCGAGCTGGAGGACGCCGAGTTACGCAGCTGGTTGTCGTTCGCGTAACTCGTCCACGCGGTCGGCTCGGCCGTTGCCCTGGCCACCGCGTTTCCGGCGGCGTGGGCGCGCGCAACGCCACAGAGCGAGGCAAGCACGACGAGAGAGCTGGAGAGCGCGAGGAGCCGACTGGGCACGGGACAACCGACGCTACGGCATAAATATGAATATCTGCTTAAGCCCGCGCGCGGAAGCGACCGGCCACGAGCTGCGCTACCTCGGTGGGTGTCGTGCCGACTTGGATCCCGACGGCCTCGAGCGCTTCCTTCTTCGCCTGGGCCGTCCCCGATGACCCGGAGATGATCGCGCCCGCATGTCCCATCGTCTTGCCCGGCGGTGCGGAGAAGCCGGCGATATAGGCGAGCACGGGCTTCGTCACGTCCTCCTCGACGTAGCGCGCAGCCTTCTCCTCCTCGTCACCGCCGATCTCGCCGACGAGGACGATCAGCTCGGTCTCCGGGTCAGCTTCGAACTTCTCGAGCACGTCGATGAAGGAGGAGCCGACGACGGGATCGCCACCGATCCCAACAATCGTCGAGTTCCCGAGGCCGAGCTGCGTGAGCTCGTGGCCGATCTGGTAGGTGAGCGTCCCTGAGCGGGAGACGAGCCCGATCGAGCCTTCCGAGAAGATCTCGGCGGGGATGATCCCGACGTTCGCCTTGCCCGGCGAAAGCACGCCCGGGCAGTTCGGCCCGATCATCGTGACGCCCTTGCCGCGCAGGTACGTGTAGACGCGCAGCATCTCGTGCGCAGGAATGTGCTCGGTGATGCAGATGACCGTCTCGATGCCGGCGTCGACGGCTTCATAGACGGCGTCGGTCGCGAACCGGGCGGGAACGAAGATCAGGGTGGTGTTCGCCTGCGTCTCCTGGACCGCATCGGCCACGGTGTTGAAGATCGGGATTCCCTCGACGTCCTGGCCCGCCTTGCCGGGCGTGACGCCGGCGACTACATTCGTGCCGTAGTTGCGGTTGCGCAAGCCGTGGAAGCGTCCCTCGCTGCCGGTCAGGCCCTGCACCAGCAGCCGCGTGTTCTTGTCGACGATGATCGCCATCAGTGGCCCTGCCGGTCGCATTGATGGATGCCCGGGTCGCGAGCACCAAGCCAGCGGGCCACTAGTTCTGGCTCCTACGCGCCTTGACGACGATCGACCTCAGCTCGAGCACGCCGTCGTGGACGTGACCCTCGAGTAGCTCACGCACCCGTTCGGCCTCGGCGGGCGGGGTCTCGACCCGTGCGAGCCAGTCCTCCACGACGGGATGGCGCTCGAAGCGTTCGACCTGCTCGACTTCGAGACCGGCTTCGGTCAGCATCTCCTTCCACTCGTCCTCGGTGTAGCAGCGCACGTGCGTTGGGTCGCGCAGGCGCTCGGCTTCCTCGACGCGCTCGTCCACGAAGACGTTGTCCTCGATCACGACCAGCCGTTGGGCGACGCGTGCCATCTCGACGACCGCCATGCGGATGTCCTGAAAATGGTGTGCAGCGATCCTGCAGGTGACGACGTCGAAGCTCCCATCCTCGAACGGCAGTTCTTCAGCCCGCGAGACGACATCGGGCTGCATGCCCGGAGCCGGATCGACGGTGACGACGGTGCAGCCTTCGTCTCGCAGCCGCCGCGCCACGTGGCCACCCCCGGTCGCGACGTCGAGCACCTTGACGTCGGGCCCCGGCTCGCACCACTCGACGAGCAGGTCGAGGTCCGGGCCTTCCCTATGTGTCGGGCTCTCACGGAACGCATCGGCACGCTGTGACCAGACGTCGGTCACGCAGCGAGCTCCACTGCGCGCTGTGCGGCCTCGAGCATGGTCGGCTCGACGTAGAGGTTGGGGGGCGCGGCGTCGGCAAGGATCTTGCGGCCCTCCTCGGCGTTCGTCCCGTCGAGGCGCACGACGATCGGGAGCTCGATCTTCATCTGCTCGAGCGCGGCCAGGATTCCTCGCGCGACTTCGTCGCAGCGTGTGATCCCGCCGAAGATGTTGAAGAAGATCGATCGCACCTGGTCGTCGCTCGTGATCACCTCGAGCGCGTCGACGACACCCTGGGCGTCGCCGCCGCCGCCGAGGTCGCAGAAGTTTGCGGGCCGCCCGCCCGCGACGACGACCACGTCCACGGTCGACATCGAGAGGCCGGCGCCGTTACCGAGGATCCCGACCTCACCGTCGAGCTTCACGTACGTCACGCCTTTCTCGCGTGCGAGCCGCTCGTGCGGGTCGGCAGCTTCCACGTCGCGCATCTCTGCAATGTCGGGGTGGCGGTAGAGCGCGCTGTCGTCCACCGTGAACTTCGAGTCGAGTGCGCGCACCTCGCCCTCCGGGGTGACGATGAGCGGGTTGATCTCAGTGAGCATCGCGTCGGATTCGACAAAGCAGGAGTAGAGCTTCTCGACGATGCCGAGGATCTGCTTCTGCTCGCTCGGGTCGCCGATCGCCGCGCCGTAGACGAGCCGCCGGCCCTGATACGGCTGGTAACCCTCGAGTGGATCGACGTGCAGTCGCGCCAGCGCGTCCGGGTTCTGCTCGGCGACCTGCTCGATCTCGACGCCACCTTCGGTGGTCAGCATGAAAAGCGGCTGCTTCGTGCCACGGTCGAAGGTGATCGAGAGGTAGTACTCCTTCGCGATGTCGGACGCCTGCTCGATCCACACCTTCCGGACGACGTGGCCGTTGATGTCGAGCCCGAGGATGTCGCGCGCCTTGGCTTCGGCGTCAGCGGGGTCGTCGGCGAGCTTGACGCCGCCCGCCTTGCCGCGCCCGCCCGTTAGAACCTGAGCCTTGACGACGACAGGCCCGCCGATCTCCTCGGCGGCCGCGCGCGCCTCCTCGGGGGTCGTGGCGAGGCGGCCTTCGGAGACGGGGATGCCGAAGCGCGCGAAGAGCTGCTTGCCCTGGTACTCGTAGAGATCCACCGGCGCGGGACTCTACCCGCCGCGCGGAGCGTCGCCGCATATCTTTAGGTACGCACGCGCGCGCGGCCCCACCCGGGTGGGGGTAAACCACCCACCACCCTCTGCGAGCGACGATACCGAGGTAGCCCCTACGCGTCTGTGCCGATTGCGCGCCGAGATCTCATTCGGTGGTCACGACGCAGATCACCTGGCCCGTCGTCACCGGCTGGCCCGGGGCGACGGACAGCTCCGTCACGCGGCCGTGGCGGTGGGCGTGCACTTCGTTCTCCATCTTCATCGCTTCCACGATGCAGATCACCTGGCCCGCCTCGACCTCGTCGCCCTCCGACACCTCGACGGCCAGCACGGTTCCCTGCATCGGCGACACGACCGCGTCGCGTCCCGCGCCCGCGGCTCCCCGGCTGCGCGACCGTTCGCGGCGGCGCCGCGCCAGGTCTGCGAAGGCAGGCTCGGGCCTCAGTACCCGGACCTCGAAGCGGCGCCCGTCGACCTCGACGGAGCGAACGGCCTCATGCACCGCGGCGACTCCCACCTCCGTCGCGCCGGTCGGACGCCCGTTCTCGAGCTCGGCAGCACGCGCCGCCATCAGCTCCGACTCGACGAGGCCGTGACAGGTCTCGCCTTCGACGAAACACGGATGCGTGAGCAGCGCCTTGTGAAAACCGATCAGCGTCTTGACGCCCTCGATCACGAACTCGTCGAGCGCCCGCAGCATCCGCCGCCGCGCCTGCTCGCGATCGACGTCGTGCACGACGAGCTTTGCGATCATCGGGTCGTAGAGCGGTGAGATCTCGCTGCCTGCTTGCACGCCCGAGTCGACCCGGACGCCCGGTCCACTCGGCTCCACGTAGCGCGTGATCGTTCCCGGCGCGGGCAGGAACCCGTTCGCGACATCCTCGGCGTTGATCCGGCACTCGAGCGCATGCCCGTACAGGTGCACGTCCTCCTGCCGAACCGACAGAGGCTTGCCCGCGGCGATCAACACCTGCTCGCGAACGAGATCGAGCCCGGTCACCATCTCCGTCACGGTGTGCTCGACCTGGATCCGCGCGTTCATCTCGAGAAAGAAGTACTCGCCGTCGCGGGAGAGCAGCCCTTCGATCGTCCCGGCGCTTCGGTATCCGACAGCACGTGCTGCATCGACGGCGATCGCACCGATTCGCTCGCGCAGCGCCTCGTCGACGGCCGGAGACGGCGTCTCCTCGACGAGCTTCTGGTGGCGGCGCTGGATCGTGCAATCGCGCTCACCGAGATGAATGACGTTGCCGTGCGCATCGGCGAGCACCTGGACTTCGACGTGCCGCGGGTCCTCGAGATAGCGCTCGACGTAGACCGCCGAGTCGGAGAAGTACGCCTCGCCCTCGCGCCGTGCAGACTCGAAGGCCCGCTCAACTTCCTCGGCATTGCGCACGACCTTGAGCCCCTTCCCGCCGCCGCCCGCAGAGGCCTTGATCGCGATCGGCCACCCGAGCTCGTCGCCGAGACGGCGCACCTCTTCGGCAGCTTCGACGGCCGACGTGACGCCGGGAATGATCGGGACGCCGGCCGCCGTCATCCGCTCGCGCGCCTCGATCTTCGAGCCCATTGCCTTGATCGCCTCGGGCGGCGGGCCGATCCAGACCAGGTCGTGGTCGGCGCACGCACGCGCGAATTGCGCATTCTCGGCAAGGAAGCCGTAGCCGGGATGAATCGCTTGCGCGCCCGCCTTTTGGGCGGCGTCCAGGATCCGCTCCTGGTTGAGATAGCTCTCAGTGGCCGGGCCGCCGCCGATCAGATAGGCCTCGTCTGCGTACGCGACGTGCGCCGCATTCCGGTCGACCTCCGAGTAGACGCCGACCGTTCCGATCCCCAACTCACGGAGCGTCCGGAAGACACGGATCGCGATCTCACCCCGGTTGGCGACGAGTACCTTTGTGAAAACGGCCACTGCCCCTCGTATTCTCTCGTTAGTGAGCCTTCCGGACGTTCTGACCGTTGCGCGCGCCGCCTCGGTCCCTTTCGTCATCTTGCTCTACGCCTGGAACTTCCAGGACCACAATTACTGGGCCACTGCGCTCTTCGCCGCCGCCATGGCGACGGACTGGTTCGACGGCAGGATCGCGCGCAGTCGCGGGTACTCGTCGCCGCTCGGCTCGCTGCTCGATCCCGCTGCGGACAAGATCCTCGTGCTTGCGGTTCTCGTGATGCTCGTCGGCGAGGGCGTTGCGCCGGGCTGGATGGTCGCGCTGATCGTCGTGCGTGAATTCCTCGTGACGGCGCTTCGACTCGCGGCGCTCGAGCGCGGAGTCGTACTTCACGCGCGTGACCTGGGCAAGCTCAAGACCTGGTCGCAGGCAGTCGCAGCGGGAGTCGGTGGGTTTGCGGCCGCCGGCGCCTGGAGCGACGAGGTTGCCTGGTGGGCACTCCTGGTCGCGGTCGTACTGACGTGGATCTCGGGGCTCGACTACGCCCGCGTTGCGCCCCGGCTCTGGCGCGACGGCGCGCCCGCCTGATCGTCCTCGTCCTCGGCCCCGGGACCTAGCCCCGCCCGCCGCCACGGAGAGGGCGACGCAGCGGCACGGCCCTCCTGCTCGAGCGCCTCGAGGATGGCTCGACGCTCCATTTCATCGGGCTCCGGCGTGATCTCGACGTCCACGAATTCCGAGATTAAAGGCAGAGGGCGGGTCGCCGATAGGACAGGTATGCGCTGCCGCCGCCTCTCGTACGTTTGCGCGCTCGTTACGCTCCTCACGCTGTCGCCGGCAACCGCCGCCGCCAAGCCGGGGACTTCGTGGGCACAGGCTGAGCTCAAGACCGTAGTGGCCGCTGGATTGATGGCCAAGGCGGCGGCAGCGCGACCCAACGATTCGCTCACGCGGGGAGAGCTGGACGCGATCGTCGCGGGCCTGACCCATACGCAGCCGGCCACGTCCGCGAATCCCTCGGCAAAGGTGACGATGACCGCGCTCGACTCGCGCCTCGTCGCTGCCCTTGGCCTCAGCGATACCGCACGGCTCTTCACCCAGGCCGCGAAGACGGCGGGACTGGCGCCGCCATCTCGCTTCGGCACCGAGGCTGTCGCCCGGTTGCTCGGTCTCCGCACAAATCATCCGGCCGCCCTCGACAAGCTCGAGCTCTCGCCCGGCGAGCCCGCAACGCACGCCGAAGCCGCGTACTCCGCCGCCCGGATGCTCCAGCTTGGCGCGTTCGACCCGGCGGCTCTCCAGGCATTGGGAGAGAGCTTCGTCCTCCCGGATCTGACCGCGTGGCAGAAGAGCGTCCTGACGACGGCCGTGCACTTCATCGGCTACCCGTATGTCTGGGGCGGCGAGAGCGAGTTTCCGGAATCGCCTTTCGGCCCACAGGCCCACGGCGGCTTCGATTGCTCCGGCTACGTCTGGCGTGTCTACAAGATCGAGGAGTACGCAAACGAAGGCACCCTCGCCGACACCTTGCAAGGCCGGACGACCTTCACCATGAGCGGCGAGGTTCCGGCAGCGAAACGGATCTCTCTCGTCGAGCTGCAGCCTGCCGACGTCCTCTTCTTTGGAACGAAGGGCCCGAAGTCGAAGCCGGCACAGGTCGACCACACCGGTATCTACCTCGGCAACGGCTGGTTCATCCACTCTTCGGGCTACGGCGTCGCCGTCACGACGCTGACCGGCTGGTACGCAAATCGCTTCGCGTGGGGACGACGTCCGCTCGCGGAGGCCAAGCTCGTTCCCCCTGCTTAAAGACGTATTTCCCCAAATCCCCCTATGGGGGGATACGGCGAATGAAGGCGAGAGAAAGAATCCGCCCGTCTGGCGTCTTTGTGGGAGGGGAGTGCGAAATGTTGCAGTGGAAACCAAAGCTGATTGCCCTTGTGGCGATTCTGGTGCTGATCGCGGCAGTCTCTGGTCAATTCACCTGGGACTCGTTCGACCAATTCACCTGGTTCTAATCTGACGTGAGCTCTCAGGCGGTCACGTCCCGCCGGCTGAACGCCCTGATCCTCCCGGTCTGCCTGGCGGGTCTGGGCGTTCTGAGCGCGGCCGCGTACGTCTTCGCGACCACCGAGCACAGCGCCCGGGCACTGATCAGCCTTGCGGCGCTGACTGCTGCTGCGACCCTTGCAGAACGGTTCCCGGTTCCGATCAACGCCGAGACCGGGGGCGGCGTCACCTCCCTCACGTTCGTCTTCGCAGTCGCCGCGATCGTGCTCTTCGGGTGGGCGGCCGGGGCGCTCCTCCTGCTCGCCGCGACCGCCATCGTCCAGCTCGCCCAGCACCGCCCGTTACAGCGCATCGCGTTCAACGTCGCCGTGCTCGCGCTCGTCGCACTTGCGGCGGGCGCTCTGATCGCTCCGATCCAAGGCGAGACCGTCGGCGCGGTGATCGCTCGCGTCGTGGTCGCCGCCACCGCGGACAACATCGTGAACATCGTGCTGATCTCGGCCGCGATCGCACTCAGCACCAACCAGCCGTACCTAAAGCTGATGAAGACACACGTGCGCGCGACGATCGTCCCGTTCGCGTTCATGGCCTCGGCAGCGCTGATGCTGGTTGTGCTCTGGGAGCGCTCGCCGGTGCTCTCGGTCGCCCTCGTCGGACCGCTACTCGCAATCGCCCTCTACCAGCGCTCGACTCACAGCGCGCTCCGCGCGATGAGGCTCGCGCTCACCGATCCCCTCACCGGCCTCGGCAACCACCGCCACTTCCACGAGCGACTGCAACGCGAGCTGCTGAACGCTGAAGAGCAGGCACGCCCGCTGACGCTCTGCCTGGTGGACATCGACGACTTCAAGAGGATCAACGACCGCTTCGGACACCCTTCGGGGGACCGCGTGCTCTCGCAAATCGCGACGCGGCTCCGCCAGGGCGGAGAGGCGTTCCGCCTCGGAGGAGACGAGTTCGCGCTGCTGCTCGCCGACCATGACGAGTCGACGGCGCGGACCGCGGCGGAGTCGATCGTCGAACGGATCTCGACCGTCGACTTCGACCACATCGGTCAGGTCACCGTCAGCGCAGGTCTCGCGACATTCCCGGTGCAGGGTCACGGTCGAGACGAGCTGATCCGGCTCGCCGACAGCGCCATGTATTGGGCCAAGGAGCACGGGAAGAACCGCGTGCGGCTCTACCGCCCGGACATCGTCGAGCTCGCCGAGCTGAAACGGTTCGCCGCTGGGCCGGACAAGGCCGCGCGATACCGCGCCGCCGCTTCTCTCGCGAAGGCGGTGGACGCACGGGACACCTACACCGGCAGCCACTCCGAACGCGTCGCGGAGCTCGCCGCGCGGGTGGCCGTCCGCCTCGGCCTCGACGCCGAGCAGGTCGAGCTCACGCGCCTCGCGGCAAGCCTGCACGACCTGGGCAAGCTCGCGATCCCCGAGGAGATGCTAAAGAAGGCCGGCACGCTCACCGACTCCGAGCGACTCGTCCTGCAACGCCATCCGCAGATCGGTTTCCGGATGCTCGACAGCCTCGGTGTCGACCTCATCGCCCATCTCGTTCTGCATCACCACGAGCGCTGGGACGGTGCAGGCTATCCCGACAGTCTCTCGGGCGAGCAGATCCCGCTCGGCTCGCGCATCATCTTCGTGTCCGACGCCTACGACGCCATGACCTCCGACCGGCGCTACCGACCGAGACGTTCTTCACGGGCGGCGCTCGCCGAGCTGGAGCGCTGCGCAGGCTCACAGTTCGACCCTGGCATCGTCGCGGCCTTTCGTGAGGAGATCGAAGAGAGCTCCCCGCTGAAGGCCGCGCCGGCTTTGGCGTCTTAACCGACCCGGCTCAGAGCGGGATGTTGCCGTGCTTGCGCCGCGGGCGCGGCTCCTGCTTGGTCAGTGAGGTCTCGAGTGCATTGATGAGCACCGGCCGCGTACGCCGCGGTTCGATCACCTCGTCGAGATAGCCGCGCTCGGCGGCGGCGTATGGGCTTGCGAAGCGCTCGCGGTACTCCTCAATCAGCTCTGCGCGGCGCGCCTCGGGGTCGTCGGCCTCCTCCAGCTCCTTGCGGAAGATGATGTTCACCGCGCCGTCGGGCCCCATCACGGCGACCTCTGCGGTCGGCCACGCGAAGTTGAAGTCGGCGCGGATGTGCTTGGAGCTCATGACGTCATAGGCGCCGCCGTATGCCTTTCGCGTGATCACCGTCAGCTTCGGCACGGTCGCCTCCGCGTAGGCATAGAGGAGCTTTGCGCCGTGGCGGATGATTCCGCCCCACTCCTGCTGGGTTCCCGGCAGGAAGCCCGGGACGTCGACGAACGTGACGAGCGGGATGTTGAAGGCGTCGCAGAAGCGGACGAAGCGCGCGGCTTTCACCGAAGAGTCGATGTCGAGCACGCCAGCCAGCGAGCGCGGCTGGTTGCCGACGATGCCGACGGGATGGCCGCCCAGTCGCGCCAGCCCGCAGACGACATTCTCGGCCCAGTGTTCGTGCACCTCGAGGAAGTCGCCGTCGTCAACGACCCGCCGGATGACGTCGTGCATGTCGTACGGCTTGTTCGGGTTGTCCGGGATCAGGGTGTCGAGCTCCGGTTCCTCCCGCTCGGGCGGATCGGCCGGCTGCGAAAAGGGCGGCGGGTCGAGGTTGTTCTGCGGCAGGAACGAGAGGAGGTAGCGAGCGTCCTCGAGGCAGGCCTTCTCGTCCGGCGAGATGAAGTGCGCGACGCCCGACTTGGCGGCGTGCGTCATGGCTCCGCCGAGCTCCTCGAACGTGACCTCTTCCCCCGTGACCGTCTTCACGACGTCGGGGCCGGTGATGAACATGTACGACGAGCCCTCGACCATGAAGACGAAGTCGGTGATGGCGGGCGAATACACGGCGCCGCCGGCACATGGCCCCATCACGAGCGAGAGCTGCGGGATCACCCCCGAGCTCTGGACGTTGCGCCAGAAGATCTCGGCGTAACCGGCGAGTGAGACGACGCCTTCCTGGATCCGCGCGCCACCAGAGTCGTTGATGCCGATGACAGGGCAGCCGAACTTCAGCGCCAAGTCCATGACCTTGCAGATCTTCTCGGCGAAGACCTCGCTCAGCGAGCCGCCGAAGACGGTGAAGTCCTGCGAGAAGACGAAGACTTTCCGTCCGAAGATCGTTCCGTAGCCG
>Ga0207683_10001050_pt1 | contig 25175 bp, 25 predicted proteins | sample KBSM73metaG_FD_184333 | JGI IMG/M metagenome (GOLD analysis project Ga0207683, IMG submission 184333) | Miscanthus rhizosphere microbial communities from Kellogg Biological Station, Michigan, USA - KBS M7-3 metaG (SPAdes) (version 2) | ecosystem: Host-associated > Plants > Roots > Rhizosphere >... | reverse complement strand
AAAATCGCTGTCTTATCGCGATTATACCTTGCGTGTTTCCGAAACTTGCTAATTCCCGATTAGTGAGCCACGACAAACGGAACGAAAGAGTGCACAGAGGTTATTAACACTGTAACCTGTCTTCAGTCTTAAGCCTCGGGGCTTGGCGCAGGGTTTAGCTGAGCCGCAGATTGCGGCCCCAACCCTTGTTAGCTCAGTAATTCCGATGTGGTGTTTTTCGACTTTCCCAGTTATGCGGTCAACACGCATCGGCTAAGTTTAATCGGTGAGACGGAATATCTCGGGGCAGGGCGTTCGAATGCAGTACCATTTTTGGCGATCAGCCAAAAAACATTGCTCAACGTGACGGGACCACACGGCAGCTTCGTGTGGTCGAAGTGTTCGAGGTGGAATCGCAGGCGAACAAGGGTCGATTTTTAGATCAAACCTTACCCTGCGATCGGAGGTTCTCAATTCGTTGTTTTACGATCTCGCCCAGATCCGCGTTCGACAAACCGTCCGGCACCTGGATCGACTCGGCCCCGAGCTGCGTGAGTTTTTCATTTAGGCCATGCAGACTCGAGCGAATCCGCTCATAATCCTGCAGATATTGCCGGCAGGCCAGAATGTTGTCGTCGATCTCTTCCAGGCATTTTGTTAGCCTGCGACTTTCCTGCGTGAACGTTTGACGCAGGTGATCGACGTTAGCCTGGATAATTTGCTCTTCCACCGGTCTTATCTGTTTGGCGATCTCATTTTTCATATCCTGGAGCGCTTGCAAAAGCCGCTCGTAAGACTGTTCTTCCCGCATAAGATCCTCCGGCAATTGAATTCGCGATTCGCCCGTGGACACATAATGTTGCGCGAGAGACTCCGATACTCGTTTTTTCACCAGTGTCAGGGCTACCTGCGTATCGCGAATCTTCTCGTCGACACGTGAGTCATCGGCAAGCAGCTTAACCAGCTTTTCCAGCGGGTTCGTTACGAAATTCACTTTTTACTCCTGGCGCTGCGAAAATCTTTCGGGCGAAATGGTGACTCCTATTTATCCACTCCCAATTAAAACTGCAAGCAAATATAAAGTTAAGTGGGCAAAAAAATGCAGAGAAAACGCGCGAGGTGAGACGGGAATTACAAAGCGTGCGCGCCGCGGATATAGCGCGTTGGAAGGAAACTAATTCTTGCGCGGGTTTGGATTATCGCGCAGCTCTCGCTTCCAACCGAGCGTTCGTGCTTTCGCAGCGATATGTTCGGCCTCGGCGATAAGACCCTTTTGTTGATAGAACATCGAGAGGCTGGTGTAAGCCAATTCGTCATCGGGCGTGACGGCGATCAGTCGCTTGCCCAAATCGATGGCTTCATCGAGCTTCCCCAGGTGGGCATAGGTCATCGCTAATGCATGGAGTGCGTCGCCATAATCGGGATCTTCTTCCAGAGCACGTTGATAAGCCGCGACGGCGTCGCTCAACCTGTCTTGGGCGAACAGCTCCATCCCTTGGTTAAAAAGATCTTCCTTACTCACGGCTAATTGGGTTTTTGCGCTCGACCAAGGTCCCATGAAGGCTTTGATGCAGAAATTTTTTCTGTCGAGCGACATTGCTGTAGCAGCACTCTTTTAAGCATCGCTGGATTTACCGGCTTTTTAAAGATCACCCCCTGCAATCCCTGTAAACAGCTCCGCTTGATGATGTGGTCTTTGTCATAGTTGAATGCCGTCATTAAGATCACGGGAAGGTTGGGTGTGTGCCGCTTGACCGCCTGATACAGCTCGTACCCGTCCATGTCGGGCATCACAACATCGGTCAGAACCACGTCGAATTTTTGTCGGCGCAGCCACTCGAGCGCAAACACGCCCGAGGCGGCGATCTCGACACAGCAGCGCTCCGCCGCTAGGAGATCGCGCAAGGAGTCGCAGATTCCGGCGTCATCATCGACCACCAAAACCCTGAGGCCGCTCAGCGGATAGCGTTCGTCAGGTTTCGGTCGTTCGCACGACTCGGCCGAGTTGTCTACGTGAAGATCCGTCATCATTTTGCCGTTCAGGTATTCGCAGGTACCGTATTCTCCTTCATCTGCCATTTGACTGATGCGGCCGGTGATGTCTTGTATTTTTCTGACCTGCGAGGCCACGGACTCGAGCCGATCCGACTCGACCAGATAATCCTCGTCGCTTGCGACGCGCCCGACGTATTGTCGTAGCAGTTCGATTTGATTCACAAGAACTTCGAGAGAGTTATTGACTTCATGGGATAGGCCGATAGCGATTTCGCCCATGGTCACCAGCTGATCACGCCGCCGAATCTCCCGAAGATCTTTGGCAAAACCGATGGAGCCAATTTCATCGCCCTTATCGTCGTAGGTAATCGATGCCGAGATCGCCACCGGGATCTGGTCGCCCTTTTTGGTTTTGAAAACGGTTTCGAAATTGCTCACCCGCCCTCGACAAGCGCGCATGGCCGTCATCACTCTGCGCGCCTCGGCGAGACTAGGATAAATTTCAACGACGTTTTTCCCCAACACTTCTTCGTCGCTGAAGCCGAGATTTTGCCGCGCGCCGTCATTATAAAAAGTAATCGTCCCTTGGTTATCGACGGAAATGATAATGTCAGGGCAACTCTCGACGAGTTTTTGGAAGTATTGTCCGGGCAGCGACATACGCGCAGGGTATCTTGTATGATACGGTGAACAACGATATCAATGCAAGAGCGAAACGGCAATCTTTCGCTCGTCGCGCAGTGCTCGTTCCAGCAGCTCACGATTAGTGGCACCGACTCACGACACCCGACAATTAAATTGGCTTTTGGCCTGGGCCGTTGTCTTCTGCGACATCGGCACCTCGGTCTACTACGTTCCCGGAATCCTCTACGGCCATGTCCGGGACGCGACGCCTTTTTTTGTTCTGCTCACCACCGGCGGCTTCATTCTTCTGTCGCTCAAGTACATTGAAATTTCCTGGCGTAATCCCGAAGGCGGCGGTGTCGTCACGATCACGACCAAGGCGTTTGGTCCGATGTGGGGATGTCTGGGCGGCATGCTGATTACCGTGGATTATTTTCTCACCACTGCAATTTCAGCCGTTTCAGGATTTCACTACATCGGCAGCGCTTTTGCGGCGCTGGACAGCCACGTCGTTCTGCTTTCCTGCGCGGGCGTAATGGTGCTCGCAGCGCTCAATATCATCGGCATTCGCGAGAGCGCAGCGGTCGCTCTCGTCATGGCATGCGCTTCATTCATCGTAAACCTTCTTGTGATCGGCACCGCGATGCTCAACATGAATCCCTCCGAGTGGCATACGGTTCTTACCCGGCTTGGAACCGGACCCGAGATTTCTTTTTATGAACTGTTGGTCGGCTTCGCCTCGGCTTGGCTCGCTTTTTCCGGATTGGAAAGCATCAGTCAGCTGAGTCCGGCAATGCGTTTTCCGCTCCGCAAGACCACCCGGCGAGCGATGCTCGCGGTGATCCTCACGATGGTCGTGACGGCGCCGATATTGACCGCGCTCTCGATCGGCCTGTTGCCTCAGCAAATCAAAACCACTGAAAACGAGCGCTTTATCTCGGAGCTTGGCATGCTCGTCGGCGGTTTGGGTCTCAAGCTCGCCGTGGTGCTCACTGCCTCGAGCCTGCTTTTATTTGCATCCAACACCGCAATCATCGGCTCCTATCATGTCTTTCTCGCGCTGGTAAAGGGCGGATTTCTGCCAAAAATCATCGCCGCGCGCAACGGCACCTTCAATACGCCGCAGATTGCGATTGCGATCGCGACGCTCGTTCCTGTCCTGGTCATTTTTCTGAGCCACGGTGAAATGAAGGTGCTGGGGGATATGTATGCCTTCGGTTTGCTCGGCGCGTTCGTTTTTTCCTCTTTGAGCTTGGATTCGATTCGATGGCGGCTGGGTCGGCGCGATCCCGCCTTTTGGATCGGGGTTTTTACGACTGCAATGGTCGTCGTCGCCTGGGCAGTGAATCTGGTGGAAAAGCAGCTGGCGACTTATTTCGGCGGCGCGGTAACCGCGATCGGCATGATTACCGCTATTGGTGTGCGACGCGCCTGGTTTCTCGATCTCGCCGTTCGAGTGCCGTTCATCCAGCGTCTCCAAGAACGGGCCTATCGCGCATCCGAGGGTTTGGTCGAGGAGGAGCTCAAAGGTTTGGTCACTCTTGCCGAGGCTGTGGAAGTGAAACCACTCTATTCATCGTCTACCTTGCTGGCGATACGCGACGAATCGCCGCGACTGATTCAGGAGGGTCTCACGCGTGCGAAAGGGCGCGGCGAATCGGCAATCTACTGTATCTATGTAGAGGAATGGCCAGGTTTGTTCGCTGGCGAGACACCCCATGCGCCCAACGAGGAAGGGATTCGCACATTGCGCGCCGCACTCCAGGCGGGACGGCAAAACAACACGGAGGTGATCCCCATCTGGGCGGTTTCGCACAACGCTGCTCAGGCGATCGCCAATGCTGCCAAGGCGCTAGGCGTGGACGGGGTGATGATTGGAGCTTCGCGCCGCTCGGCCTTTTATCACATGCTGCGCGGCCGCGTCGTCCGTGGATTGATGAAAAAGCTGCCACGTGATTGTCATTTGATGATTTACAACTGAGGGCGCTACCGCATGCCCAGATTTTTCAGGAATCCAGATTTGGATAAAGCTTCGACAAAAGAGTTGTCGTAAAAGTCCTTTGGATCGGCGTTCTTGGCAGTGGGAAATTCCTTTTCGTCCAGGTATTCGAATTGCTTCTTGATCGCTTCCGGACGCACTGCCAAATTCATTGCCCAGTACGGCGCAAACGCATCATACGTTCCATCGATCGTCGGAGCGTCTTCGATTTTGGCGTATTTGCCAATGGCTTTTTTGGCAACACCAGGGTCTTTGCGTGACAGAGCAACACCTTCGGCAATCGCTTTGAGAAATGCGTAGACCGTGTTGGGATTGTTCTTGAGATATTTTTCTGTCGTGCCGTATGCGACCTGGAACGCAGGAATGTTGAGCTTCCCGATATCAACCAGCAGGTTCAGCCCCGATTCTTTTGCTTTCAATGTATTCGGCGCCGAGAGCGTACCGGCGGCCGTCTTTCCTCCCAGAACCGCGCTCAGAATTGCGGGCACGGTTTGCACGTAAAGGATTTGTACGTCCCGATCCGGAACCAAGCCGTTCTTCTTCAGCGCCTCGCGAGTGGCGGTATCAAGGGCTGCCCGCGGCGTGCTCGCCGCGATGGTTTTGCCTTTCAATTCTTGAATGGACTTCAATTCCTTAGCGCCCCAGATCTGGAAAACCAGCTGCTGCATCGTTCCGCCGAAATATTTCACTTGACCGCCACGCAAGCGCGCATTGATTAGATCGGGACCGTCGGTATAAAAATCCACTTCCTCCGAAATCACCGCTTGAGCGGAAACTTGCGGCGTGAGAAGTTGTAGCTTTGCGTTTAAACCGTGGTTTTTGAACAAACCAGCTTCGTACGCGACCCAGATGGGCGTGAACGCGCCGCTCGGCTGCGCGTAGCTCACGACAACATCGGATTTTTCCGGTTTGCCACCGATCTCGGCGGCAAACACGGGAGCCATCGTAAAGATCCATACAATCCCAAAAAAAACCATTCTCCAGGGCGTCATGCCTTTCCTTTCCGGCTCAGGTTGAAACAATAGGTTTACCGTAAGACTCTGTCTTCGGAACTCGCCGACACATTTTCTGAAGTTCTTAAATCCGCGAGCCTCAGTTCTGGCGCCGATGTGCCATTCCACTCGTTCTCAGTGAGGCGATACGCAATATCGATCAATTCACCCGGGGCGCCGGGGAGCTCGTCGGGGACACCAAACATAACACTGCTGATGGCGCGACCGGCTTGTCGGAGGTGATAACGAACGCCACTTGAAAAGGTTCTGCGCTCGCAAATTTCTGCTCCACTTGTCATAAACAACGGCTCCGGATTGCCGATGCCGAAAGGCTTGAGCACGTTCAACCCCCTCAATAGTCCAAGATCAATTTCGGCAAATTGCAGCTCTGCATCGATTTCCAGAAGCGGCAGCAAATCTTCAGGCATGAGCGCTTGTCGGGCAAATTTCTCGAACTCATCGGCAAAGCGCTCCAGCTTCGCAGCCTTGATCGACAGTCCACCGGCATACTCGTGCCCGCCGAATTTTTCTAAATGTTCTGCGCAATGTTGAAAACCCTGCACCAGGTGAAATCCGCGGATGCTGCGCGCCGACCCTTTGCCCTGATCGCCTTCAAAACCGATCACGACCGTCGGGCGGCAGTATTTTTCCACGATGCGCGACGCAACAATGCCGAGCACACCCGCATGCCAGCCATCGCCGGCGAGCACCAGCGAATGACAGTTGCCGCCGTCCATCACCGCAGCGGCGCGGGTAAGAGCTTGTTCAAGCACAGCCGCTTCCACCGCTCGGCGTTCGCTATTATGAGCCTCGAGTTCCTGCGCAATCCGCGCTGCGATTTCGCTAGATTCCGTCGTCAATAATTCGACCACTTTGATGCCGTAATCCACCCGGCCCGCAGCGTTGATGCGAGGGCCCAATCGAAAGCCGACCTGTCCAGCGCTTACATCGCCGTCCGGAATGCCTGCGACTTTCTTCAGTGCGACGACTCCCGGGCGGCTCGAGGAACTCAACTCTTGAAGCCCTCTTCGCAGCAGCGTCCGATTGACGCCTCTGAGCGGGACCATATCCGCGATCGTTCCGAGCGTGACAATATCGAGATAAGGTCGAATGTCGAGGGCGCCGTTCGGAAACCACCCGCCTTCGCGTAATTTGGCGCGCAACGCGATCACGACGTAGAAGGCCAGCCCCGCGGCGCAGAGACCTTTGTCGGGAAAAGGACAATCCTTACGGTGCGGATTGACCACCGCCAAAGCCCGTGGCAGTTCCGGCGGCGGTTGGTGATGATCAATGACGATGATCTCGAGTCCGAACTCGCGAGCCGCTTCGATTTCTATGGCATTGGAGATGCCGCAATCCACCGTCACGATCAGCCCGACACCGCGCTCTTTCAGGCGCCGTAACCCCGCGGTATTGAGCCCGTACCCCTCTTCGATCCGATGCGGCACGTAATAGATCGGTTGAGCGCCGACGGCGCGCAGAAAGCACACCAACAAAGAAGCGCCGGTGGTGCCATCGACGTCATAGTCCCCCCATATGCCGATTTGCTCTTTGTCCTCGACGGCTCTCACCAAGCGTGCAACCGCTGGCTCCATATCGATCATATCGAACGGCGACGGCAAATCCTCGCGTAAACTCGATGACAGGTAACGCTTGGCCGATTGGCCGTCTGGATAACCGCGCAAAATCAGAATGCGCGCGAGCAGCGGAGGGACTTTGAGCTGTTCAGAGTGTCGAGCGACGGCTAGCGGATCGGCTTCTCTAACAAGCCAGCGTTTGCGCGGAGCGGGCGGCATCGACTCGAGAGAATAACCCAACCAGCTTGACCTTATTTTTTCACGGACGAAACCTTTAGAGTGCCCGGCGATTTTCTGATCAACCGTTTCTCCCAAAATAACACTACTGGACTAGCGATAAAAATCGTCGAATAGACGCCTGAGAAAAAGCCCACCAAGAGCGCGAACGCAAACGGACGAATGACACCGCCGCCCAAAACAAAGAGGGCCAGCAACACGAGAATAGCGGTCCCGGTGGTGATAATGGTCCGACTCAGGGTTTCGTTGATACTCGTGTTAATGATGGTTTCGAGAGATTCTCGCTTGATCTTGCGCATGTTTTCCCTGACGCGGTCGCAGATAATCACGGTGTCATTCACGGAAAATCCGACCACGGTGAGCAGGGCCGCGATAATGGTTAAATCAAACTCGTAATTGGCAACGATCAATGCGCCGATCGTGACCAGAACGTCATGGATCAACGCGATCACCGCACCCAAGCCGAAGCGAAGGTCAAAACGGAGCCAGATATAAATTCCCATCATGATGGTGGCCGCAATGACGGACCAGGCGCCTTTCTGTCGAAGCTCGCTGCCGACCTTCGGCCCCACCGACTCAATTCGACGAACTTCGAAGGTGCCGCTGCCAAACTGCTTTGTGAGCCCTTCCTTGATCTGTTCGCTGAGCTCTCCAAGTTGCGCCGAAGTTTTTTGTAGCCGCACGAGGAATTCGTTGGAGCCCTGTTGGCCAAAGTCCTGGATCACCGTGTCTCCTGCGCCGAGGTCGCCCAACGCGTTGCGAATTTCACCGATAGTTACCGGCTTAGAAAACTTCAATTGCGCTACGGTTCCGCCAGCGAAATCGACACCCAGCAAGGGCCCTCTTGTAAAAAGAAGGATCAAGACAAATAGATTTACCACGGATGAAATCGCCACAGCGATATAGCGGTAGCGGGTGAACGGTATCGTTACGCCGGGTTTAATGAGTTCCATAATGTCCTTTTAGATGCTAATCCGTTTCAACTTCCCGGTCATCGCCCGATAGTCGTAGTAGATTCGTGTCATATACACGGCTGTCACCACGGTCGTGAGAATACCGATGCAAAGCGTGACCGCAAAGCCTTTGATCGGACCGGTGCCGAACTGGAAAAGAATTACCCCGGAAAGGAAAGTCGTGACGTTGGTGTCGATAATTGCCGGCATGGCATGCTGAAAGCCCGCTTCGATCGCCGACCGCGGCGCGCGACCGGCGCGCAATTCCTCGCGAATACGTTCGTTGATCAAGACGTTAGCATCGACGGCCATACCCGCGATCAGCACGATTCCGGCAATCCCCGGCAGCGTCAGCACCGCTTTCAAAGCAGCGAGAATCGCCAGCAGAAACAGAATATGAAACACCAGAGCCAGATCCGCAATCGCTCCGGCGCCGCGGTAATATAGGATCATGAAAATGATAACCAAGCTGCTGCCGACGACAAAAGAAATCACGCCCTCACGTATCGAATCGTTCCCTAACGACGGTCCGACGGTTCTCTCTTCGAGTATTTCGACCGGGGCTGGTAGTGCGCCGGCGCGCAACACAATCGAGAGATCGCGAGCTTCTTTGAGATCAAAATTACCGGTAATCGAAGCACGACCTCCGCCGATCCTTTCCTGAATCACCGGAGCCGAGTAAACACGATTATCCAGCACTATGGCGAGCCGTCTTTTCACGTTGGCAGCCGTGATCTGCTCAAACAAACGTGCCCCCGCGCCGTTCAAAATGAGCTCCACCGACGCACCTTGCAGCTGCTGCGCCGGACGAACGCGAGCATCTTGAATGTATTCACCAGTCATTAAGGGGCGCGACTCCACGACGTACGCTTGCTTTTCAGTTCCGATACCATCGCCTCTTCCCGCATGACCGTAAAGCACCTGCCGTCCGGGCGGTGGACCGTTTTTTATCGCCTCTTCGACATTCGCCGTGTCATCCACTAGCTTGAATTCCAACAAAGCAGTCTTACCGATAATATCCTTCGCACGCTCGGGGTCCTGAATCCCAGGAAGCTGAATCAGAATATTTTCTTGCCCTTCTCGTTGAATGATCGGTTCGCTCACGCCGAACTGGTCGATCCGGTTGCGAATCGTCTCCAGCGACTGGTCCACGGCGTAATCGCGCAACGAGCGGATTTCTTCCTTACTCAACGTCAAAAAATAATCGCTCTTGCCGCCGGTCGTCTGTGGCGATTTTGCCTCGACGAGGTACGCGAAGTCGCTCTTTAGGACACCGCGTAACCGTTCCGTGTTTGCCGAGGGAACTGCGATGTGCAGCAACGTGCCTTCCCGGTCGACGGAAGCGCCAGAAACACCTTTTTCGCGCAACACATTACTTAGATCTGTGCGCACCCTTTCGATGTTGTTTTCGATGGCCTTATCTACTTTGACGCCAAGAACGAGATGGCTTCCGCCTTGAAGATCGAGTCCGAGGTTTATTCGATCAGTCGGCAAGAAGCTGATCCACCACGCAGGCAGCGGGCTCACAAACGTGGGCACCAGGTAAATAATCGCCGCGACGATCGCTATTCCAAATATAATCGCGCGGGTCAGGACACTTTGCCGCATCCGCTAATCCTTTCCTTCCTTCCCGGCGCTTTTCTCCCCGGTAACAACTGCGCTGATCTGTGGTCGATGGACGCGAATTCTCACGTTTGGCGCCACCTCCAATGTCACAACTGTTTCCTTTAAGTCGACCACCTTACCGTAAATTCCCCCGGAGGTCATCACCTCGTCGTTCTTTTTCAATTTGTTCAACAGGTCCTGGTGCTCTTTACTTTTTTTCTGCTGCGGGCGAATCACCATGAAATACATAATGACAAAGATCAGAACGAACGGGATGAGCGTCATCATCGGCCCCGGCCCGCCCGCGCCCGGCAAAGCCTGCGCATATGCAGCGTCGAACATCTTTCCTCCTAAACTGCGCGAATCGCATCAGGGCGTTTCCTGCACTGGCCAAATTTCCGTCCAGACATCGGCCTGATCGGTGCGAATCGCCTTTCGACACTTATCCATGAGCCGGTGGTAAAAGTAAAGATTATGAAGAGTGTTGAGCTGCGCCGAGAGAATTTCCCCCGCCATGTAAAGGTGGCGCAAGTAAGCGCGCGAGAAATTTTGACAGGCATAGCAGCCGCAGTCTTCCTCCACTGGACGCGGATCGTCGGCAAACTCGGCGCGCTTAATGTTGAGCTTGCCATTAAAAGTATAGAGCGTGCCATTACGAGCGTTGCGCGTCGGAATCACACAGTCGAACATGTCGAAACCGGCGCACACCGCCTGCACAATATCCCGTGGGCGGCCCACTCCCATCAAATAGCGCGGTCGATCGCGGGGAAGTAGTTTCGCGGTGAAAGCACCGATGCTGTGGAGCTGTTCCTCACCTTCACCGACACCCAAACCGCCGACGGCAAAGCCATCTAGGGGCAGGGATGCGAGCGCGTCGACACACCAACGCCGCAAATCCTCGAACACGCCGCCTTGCACAATCCCAAACATCAATTGTTGACTGTTTACACTCCTTGCTCGCAAGCACCGCTCCGCCCAACGGACCGTGCGGTCGGTGGAAGGCTGAACGTACTCACGCGGCGCATCGCCGGAAATGCACTCGTCAAGCACCATGATAATATCGCTCCCCAGCGCCTGTTGAATTTCAATGCTTTTCTCCGGCGTCAACAAATGACTCGCGCCATCGAGATGCGATTGAAATTTGACACCCTCTTCGCTGAGCTTGCGCATCGCGCCGAGACTAAACACCTGGTAGCCGCCGCTGTCGGTCAAGATCGGCCCGTTCCAACCCATGAAACGGTGTAGTCCCCCGAGACGGCGAATCACTTCGTGGCCGGGCCGCAGGTATAGGTGATAGGTATTACCCAATAAAATCTGACAGCCGATTTCGCGCAAATCTCGTGGCAGCATGGCTTTAACCGTTCCCTGCGTCCCCACGGGCATAAAGCATGGCGTCTCGACTTCGCCGTGGGCAGTGACGAGCCGGCCGAGTCGCGCGCTGGTAGCCGTGTCCTGGTGTAAAATCCTGAAATGGTCGCTCATGAAATGAAACTCAAGGGATCGAAACTGAGGCCTAAGCCCGCGCTACTCGCCTACAGGATCAGCATGGCATCGCCATAACTGTAAAACCGATACTTCTTCTCGATCGCCTCGCGGTAGGCACGCCGGACGAGATCTAGACCGGCAAATGCGGCGACCAGAATCAGCGGCGTCGATCCAGGTAAATGGAAGTTGGTGATCAATCCGTCGATGACGTGGAACTCTTCCCCCGGGTGAATATAAAGACGCGTGATCCCTTCATCCGCCACGATGCGACCATGGCGACGCGCCACCCATTCGAGCGTGCGCGTGCTCGTCGATCCGACCGCGATAACGCGGCCACCGCTCTCTTTTGCGCGATTGATCCGCGCTGCGGCCGCTGCGCTAAGGGTGTAACGCTCCCCTTCCATGCGGTGAGTCTCGATGCGCTCAGCGCGCACGGGCTGGAATGTACCCGGACCCACATGAAGCGTTAACAGGGTTCGGGCAATTCCTTTCGCGGCCAATTTTTCAAACAGCTCGTCGGTAAAATGAAACCCCGCCGTCGGTGCTGCCACCGCACCGGAATGGCGAGCATAAACCGTCTGATAGCGGTCATGATCCAAGGCTTCAACCGCCCGGCCGCGGCGAACATACGGCGGCAGTGGGGGCTCACCGAGTGATTGGAGTTGCTCATCGAAATTGCCGCCGTGATGAAACTCAAGCCCGAAACGGCCGTGTCCAAGATCACCCAGCACTTCAGCGGTGATCCCGGCGGCAAAACGCAATTCGCTCCCAACCCGCGGTTTTTTGCCTGCATCGATCAATCCAAGCCAGAGGGTTCGATCAGGTTCCGGAAAGCGCTCCAACAGCAATACTTCCACGTGGCCACCGCTTTCCTTCTGCCCGATAAGCCGCGCGGGAAAAACTTTTGTGTCATTTAAAACCAGGAGATCTCCGGCAGTGAGAAAATCGCTGAGCTCTGAAAAGCAGCTGTGCACAATTTCGCCGGAGTTCCGTCGCAGCACGAGAAGCCGAGAACCCTCGCGCCGGCGGCTTGGAACTGCCGCAATCAACGACTCCGGCAAGACATAATCGAACTCCTTCAGGTCCATAGACGAAAGCGACAGGGACGGACATGGCTTCGTCCTGCCCCGTAGCAGTATAAAAGGGCGTGAGAGTATTGCCAGCTTAGTGGCTATTCGTTCTTTTTCAAAAACGGCGTCAGCAGGTCAATCGGCACTGGAAAAATCGTCGTCGAATTCTTTTCTGAGGCAACTTCGACAAGACTTTGCAGAAATCTCAGCTGCAGTGCCATCGGTTGCTTGCCGATGACTTCAGCCGCATCTGCAAGCTTCTGCGCTGCTTGAAATTCGCCGTCGGCATGAATCACCTTGGCGCGCCGCTCGCGTTCTGCTTCGGCTTGTTTGGCCATTGCCCGCTGCATCTCTTGCGGCAGATCAATGTACTTCAGCTCGACCAGGACAACTTTGATGCCCCAGGGGTCAGTTTGCTGATCGAGGATTTCTTGAATTCGACTATTGATTCGTTCTCGTTCAGCGAGCAGCTCGTCCAGTTCGGCCTGGCCGCAGACGCTTCTCAGCGTCACCTGCGCCAACTGCGAAGTCGCAAACAAATAATTTTCCACCTCGATGACGGCGCGGCTCGGTTCGAGGACGCGAAAATACAAGACGGCGTTGACCTTGACCGATACATTATCCCGCGTGATAACGTCCTGCGGCGGGATATCCATGGTTACCGTGCGCAGGTCCATTTTGACCATTTTTTCGACACCCGGAATGATATACGTGATACCGGGGCCGCGCGCCCCAACCATGCGTCCGAGGCGAAACACGACGGCGCGCTCATATTCTTTGAGAATCTTGATGCCGCTAATAATCAGAGCAATGACAATAATCAAAAATGTAAGGGGCGCACCGAATCCAAACATAGCTGCTTCCTCCTAGCTCTGTGCGTCACCTTCGGACAATCGTCGCACTTTGAGCTGCATGCCGTCGTAACCGACAACCCGCACTTTTTCGCCGACATCGATCGGCCCATCGGCCTGTGCGCTCCAATTCTCACCATGCACAAAAATTCTGCCGGTAGGAGCAAGCTTGCCGCGCACTTCACCGATTTTGCCGATCAAACCTTCTTTGCCGAGCGCCGGGGCGGCCTTCTGCGAGCGGAAAACCAAATAGCTGATCGCAAGAACAAAACTACCTACGGTACCGACGGCGGTAAACACAATCGAGCGATCCACCCCGAAATCGGAAGTCGGGGTGTCGAAGAGCAAGAGCGACCCGAGCGCCAGTGACACAATTCCGCCAATACCCAACACTCCGAAATTGGGGAAAAACGCCTCGCCGACCAACAAACCCACACCCAGCAAAATGAGCGCGAGGCCGGTGTAATTAATGGGCAGCACCTGTAGCGAGGCAAACGCGAGCAATAGACAAATGGCGCCCGCGATACCCGGAAAAAAAACGCCGGGATGCGCAAACTCCATGTAGAGCCCGAGAAAACCCGCCATCATCAAAATATACGCGATATTAGGATCGGCTATCGTGTTGAGCACTCTTTGCTTGAGGCTCATTTCATGACGGATGACGCGCGCGTCTTTGACCGATAGCACCACGTCTTTGCCGTTGATATCGACTTTTCGTCCGTTTGCCTGTCGGAGCAAGTCCTCGACATCTCGAGCAACGATGTCGATGACATTTTTCTTGAGCGCCTCTTTTTCCGTGATGGCTACGCTTTTGCGCACCGCCTGGATCGCCCACTCCGTATTTCGGCCGCGTTTTTGCGCGATACTTTCGCTAAAGGAAGCGGTGAAGTTCTCGATCTTTTCACCCATGACGCCTTTGACTTCCTGGCCGGCGCCGGCGACCGGATGGGCCGCTCCGATATTCGTTCCGGGAGCCATTGCGGCAATGTGCGCTGCCATGGTGATGAAAACGCCGGCCGATCCCGCACCGGCGCCGCTCGGCGCCACATAAACCATGAGCGGCACCTCGGCTCCGAGCATCTCTTTGACGATGGTACGGGTTGAATTGAGTAATCCGCCCGGTGTGTCCAACTGGATGATCAGTGCCTTCGCGCCGCTGGCCTTTGCCCGTCCAATACTCTCGCGAATGAAATCGTCGACTGCCGGATTGATGGTGCCATCGATGGAAATCAGATCCACATGCGGCGCGGCGGCATCCTTGGTTTGCGCCATCACCGAAAACGCGACTGTCAAAAGTGAAATCAAGCAAGACAGCTTAAGAGTCTTCATGGCGCATCTCTTGAATCACCTTCTTGATATCTTCCCAAACCAGCTTTTTGTCCGCCGGATTGCGCAGCAAATAAGCGGGGTGAAACGTCGGCATTAACTTGATGCCCTGATAAGTATGCCAAGTACCGCGCAATTTCGTGATCGGCATCTTGCTTTGCAGAAGCGTCTGGACGGCGAACTTGCCCAAAGCCACGATGATTTCTGGACTAATGAGCTCAATTTGTTTTTTCAGAAACGGCTCGCAGGCCGCGACTTCGTCCGGTTCGGGATTGCGGTTGTCCGGCGGTCGGCACTTGACCACATTCGCGATATAGACGTCCTCGCGTCTGAGCCCGATACCCTTGGTGATAATATCGGTCAAAAGTTGTCCTGCTCGTCCGACAAACGGCTCGCCCTGGAGATCTTCGTCGCGCCCGGGGCCCTCTCCGACAAACATCAGCTTGGCGCGCGGATTTCCCACGCCGAAAACCAAATGGGTACGGCCCGAGCATAATTTGCACCGACGACAATCGCCGATTGCGGCGCGCAACTCTTCGAGAGTACTGGCGACAAGCGACGGCGCGCTCGGAGAGAACAACTCACGGTTACTGCCACCGATGGAATGTGCGCTTTTTCCCGAAGGGTTATCCTCGATTCGATTATCTTTAGCCACTCTCGCTATTCCCAGCTGCGCTCGGCGCTGTAAATGACGACGCACCGAGGTCGTTAACAACAGCAATTCTTCCGCGTAAAGCGTGTCTGACATTGGCTACTGTTTTACCCGGCATGATCTTAGCACCGGCGAGTTACACCTAGCAATGCTACTGCGCTGCGTGTCGCCGTCGAACGGCTGCTCGGAAACCTTATGCGAGCTGCTTCAGTTGTCCCAAGTAAATGGCACGAAGATTGGAAAAAAACGCCAGTGCTTCCGGCCAGAGATAGTCTCGATAGGTGTAAGCTAAACCGTGGAAATGTCGATTGTCATAGAACAAAGTGGCTTCGGCGTAAATGCCAGAACGCAAGTAAATCCTCTGACTCGCATTTTTTGTGGATGCGAGAACGACTTTATGCGCGTCGAGATAACCGGGATCGATGTTGATCTGACGGGCGCCGGCGCTGTCGCGATATCCGTCTTCGATCACCTGGGTTTTGAGCTTTAACTCCGCCAGCCGTTCGGGCGACAGGAGCGATGAAAATCCGACGAAACACCTCAACAATCCTGAACCCATTTCGTGCTCGTAGTATTTGGAGACGTTCCAAGGCAACACAGCGGTACGGCCGTCAATCTGGCCCATTAAGGCCATCAGGTCATTTTCGGCTTGGGACAGGAGTTCGTGTGTCGAGGAGAGGAGCGCGACGAAAAATTTCGCCGGCTTCGGCTCCCGTGGAGTGCCCATTTCAGCTGCGGTGCTTCAAAGCGAGGTAGTGATCGTAGATGCAATCGGCGAGATCATCCTTGCTCATGAGCGGCAGCGAACGAACCGCGCCCGTGCGGTCGATAATTGTTCCCACGTTGGTGTCGCCGTCGAAACCGCTCCCCTCTTCCGCAACATTGTTCGCGATCACGATATCAAGGTTTTTTTCGCGCAGTTTCTTTTGCGCGTTGGCAGTGAGATTCTCGGTCTCGGCGGCAAAACCGACCAGCCATTTGCCGTCTTTGTTCTGCCCAAGTTCCTTCAAGATATCGGGATTGGGTATCAGCCGAAGCTCGAGATCGCCAACACCGCGCTTTATTTTTTGACCGCTCGGCGCGACGGCATGATAGTCGGCGACCGCCGCTGCCATAATTACCGCGCTCGAGTGTGGATATTCCTTAAGAACGGCCTCGCGCATTTCCGCCGCGGTGTTCACCTCGATGAGACGAGCACCCGACGGCGGCTCGAGAGCCGTGGGCCCGCTAACCAATGCGACTGTCGCGCCGCGTCGTAGCGCGGCACGCGCCAACGCATATCCCATTTTGCCCGACGATCGGTTTGAGATGTAACGAACCGGATCGAGCGGCTCGCGGCTCGGACCCGCAGTAATCAAGAAGTTTTCGCCGGCAAGATCTTTTTTGCGCAGTAGCCGTTCGATCTCGTCACTGATCTTTTCTGGATCGGGCAGGCGTCCTTTGCCTTCGTATCCACATGCTAGATAGCCTTCGGCGGGGTCCATAATATGATAACCCACCCGCCGGAGCTTACGTAGGTTTTCTTGAACGATCACGTTCTCGTACATATGAATGTTCATTGCTGGCGCGAGCAGTACGGGTGCTTGGGTCGCCATAAGCACGGTCGTTAATAAGTCATCAGCGATACCACTAGCGAGTTTCCCGATCACATTCGCCGTTGCCGGCGCAATTACAAAAAGATCGGCGGAATCCGCGAGATTGATGTGGCCGATCTCGGATTCTTGCGTCAGGCTGAAGGTTTCTGTAGCGACCGGATTGCCCGAGAGAGTCTGAAAAGTGAGCGGCGTCACGAATTCCATTGCGCCGCGAGTCATAATCACCCGAACCTTGAAACCATTTTTGACCAACAGGCGCACCAACTCGACTGCCTTATAACAAGCGATGCCGCCCGTGACACCGAGAACAACCGTCCGTTGTTGACCGTTGGTCGCCATGCCCCAAAATTAACCGATCAGCCGCAGGGGTGCAAACTTCGATCGGCGATGACGAGTCGCTCAATCAGCGCGGATTTTGCCACCGCCTCCGAGTTGTGTCAGACGCACTTCGTATTTTACTTCGTTCAATTCAGATAAACTCCCGGATTTGCCAAGCTTGTCAGAAGAAAATGTTACGCACATGGCATAGTTTTCGCGTTACGAACTTCAGATTGCGATAGATTCGGCAAAAACACTTGACCCGCCTATGGGGTTAATGTAATCACACAGACGGGGAGTAAGGAGATAGTGATGAAGAGAGAGAAAAAATTATGGAGGCGCGCCGTACCAGCGGTGGCATTCGGTATGTCATTGAGCTTCGCCGTGCTGGTGCACACGCCCGCGAACGCCGACGAGAGTTACGCGGCCGCGGAATCGAGCGAAGAAGCCAATCAGATTACGCTGACTCAAGGCGATACTCAGGCCGTCGCGGCGCTTGCGCCTGCAGTTAATTTGACGGCCTTGGCGGCAAGCCCCAGCGCAGGTGAAGATTTCGAGGATGATCCGTTTGAGAGCTTCAATGAAAAAATGTTCTGGTTCAACCGAGAAGTTCTGGATCGTTATGTTTTGAAACCGATTGCTACGGGGTGGGATTTTTTACTGCCGGATCCGGTGCAACGGGGCGTGCACAATTTTTTTGACAATCTTGCCGTGGTCCGACGCGTGGTCAACAACAGCTTGCAGCTCAAGTTTAATGGCGCCGGGACCGAGCTCGCGCGCTTTACGATAAACAGCACGGTTGGGGTTGTGGGATTTTTCGATGTCGCAAAAGATGCTTTCGGCATTGAGCAAAGAGACGAGGACACGGGGCAAACGTTCGGCGTCTGGGGAGCCGGTCCTGGACCCTACCTGGTGCTGCCCTTTTTGCCGCCACTCACGATCCGTGATGGCATCGGTTATGCCTTCGACGTCGCGATGACTCCTTATACCTATTTTATTCCTTGGTGGGCCTCGGTGGCTGGAACAGCAACGAGTACAGTCAACGAACGATCCTTAAATTTGGATCGGTTTGAGCGAGTTGCCGAATCGACCGTCGATCTGTACGGCGCGGTGCGGAATGGTTACCTGCAAAGGCGCGCCGCGGCAATCAAACAGTAAGTCTGCCCTGGAAGGGACGATTCCAAGCGGAAGATCGCCCAAACGATCTTCCGCTTTTTTTTTGCTTCATCAATAACTTTGAGGTATGCCGTGACGAATTCGGTATTGACAAGATCTGACCCGTTCAATAAAAAATATCTTTGAGCAATCTTTCAGAATCCGGAGCTAACATTCAAGGAGCGCTAAACAAAACCAAGATGCCACGAGCCAAAAAAAAGAGCGCCGGCCGCGCCGGCAAAGATCGAAGCCATGAGTATATCGATGACGGCACTCACGACGAATCGGAAGATGAGGATCTTCCAAGTGACGAAGCGGGTCGGCGCAAAATAAAGAAAAATTATGAAGAACTCCTGGGTATCCGGGTAGAGAAACTTAGAGGGCGCGTTCTTAACCGGGAAAAAATCAACAAAAGCATCGACGGCCTTTATTTTATCTGTTTCGAGTGCAAACGAATCTGCCACAATTTGGATGATGGATGGGTTGAGGAGGCGGGGACGCTGAACAATTATTGCGGTAACTGTGCGAAGCTTAAAGGCATTCGCAGCAGTGCTGCCTAAATCTGAAGTTTCAACCGCATTAAGACCTTTTTCAGATCATCCGCCAAAGGGGCTTCAACCATCGATTTCCGGCCGGTTTTCGGATGTCGGAACTGCATTTTGATCGCATGCAGAAATTGCCGTTCAAGACCGAAGCTCTCCGGCTTTGCCGAACCATATAACACGTCGCCCACAATCGGATGGCCGACCGCCGCTAGATGAGCGCGAATCTGGTGGGTCACTCCGGTCATCATTTGCAGCTCGAGCAAAGCGACTCCGGTACTCTGTGCCAATTTCCGATAGTGAGTCGAGGCGTTCCAAATCCTCTCCGTTTGCAGATGCGCCGGATCGACAGTGCGCATCCGAGTTTTGTCCCGTGGATCATGTGCCAGGGGCAGCGTGATGGTGCCCCTGGCGTGTGGTTGCCCCCACACGAGCGCCCAGTAAGTCTTAACGATCTCCCGACGGCGAAACTGTTTGCGCAACTCAATAAAGGTTTCTTGCGTTTTAGCCACCAGCACCAGTCCTGAGGTATCGCGATCGAGCCGGTTTACGATTCCCGGTTCCCAACGAGATTTGCCGATCGCCAGCAACTCGGGATGGTTTGCAGCGATGAAGTTAGCGATCGTGTGTTGATCTCGCCCCGAGAAGCCATGCGTCGGCATGGTGGCTGGCTTATCAATGATCAGGAGTTCTGAGTCTTCATACACAACTCGTAATTGAAGCTTAGGATTCGCCGGCGCTTGCGGACTCAGCCAAGCCGCCGGCCCGTGAAACACTAGGACATCCCCCGTGCTCACACGGTCCCCTTTTTTACTCGCTCTGCCGTTGAGAAAAAATAGTCGATCGGCAATGGCGCTCGCCAGTTGCCGGCGGGAAAGCTGCGGTAGGCAATGACGTAGAAAGGCATCCACACGAAGCTGCTCGTGCTCGGGCGCGACATGCCAGGCCTTGGTCGCGTCGATCGTTGCTTGATCCGTCATATCGACTACCGTACTATACCCCGCGATCTCATCAATAAGGCGATCCAGTGAGTAAAATTTGTTTCAACGTGATCATCGCGGGCGGGAAAGGTACGCGCTTCTGGCCGCTGAGCCGTGCCCACCGACCGAAGCAAACGCTCAAGCTTCTTGGTCGAAACAGTTTGATCCGAGAAACTGCTGAACGCGTCTATCCATTGGCGGGTCGCAAGCAAACGTTGGTCGTCACGATCGCCGATCAACTGTCGTTGCTCCGGCGCGAATTGCCGGGTGTACCGAGAAGTAACTTTATCGCCGAGCCGCAGGGCAAGAATACCGCTCCGTGCATCGGCCTGGCGGCTTTGGAAGTGATGCGCCGTGATCCCGAAGCGGTGATGATCGTCCTTCCCGCCGATCACTGGGTCGCCGATGTCGGTGCGTTTCGAAAAACACTTAAAAGCGCGGTCCAGCTGGCGGCTGGAACCGATCAGTTGATCACGATCGGAATCAAGCCCGATTACCCTGAAACCGGTTACGGCTACATCATGAAAAACAGGGCCATAGGATCCAAATTGGACGCGGCGTTTGTCGTGAAGCGCTTTGTCGAGAAGCCAACCTTGTCGGCGGCACAGCGACTCATCCGGCAGCATGGCTTATGGAACAGCGGGATCTTCATTTGGAAGGCATCCACGCTCCTCACGGCATTGCGGCGGTACCAACCGGAAATTTATCAGTCATTGGAAAAAATCAATAAAGCTGCTGCGGCTTACTCGCTCACAAGTTCGGCTCCTCGGCTGCGTAAGATCATTGCCGACGTATATCGTGGGATGGCGAACCTGTCGATCGATTATGCTGTCATGGAAAAAGCCGGCGCGGAAGGCAAGGTTTTAACTCTCGAAGGTCAATTTGGCTGGAGCGATGTCGGCAGTTGGGCAGCGGTGCATCGAATGATGCCGAAGGATCGAAACGGCAACGCCAGTCAAAGTCGCTGGCTCGGACTCGATACGAATAATTGTCTCATTCATGCTCCGAATCGATTGGTCGTTTTACTGGGCGTTCAGAGTACCGTCATTGTCGATACTCCGGATGCATTGCTGGTCGCGGATCTCGAGCGTTCCCAAGAAGTTCGCGAAGTGGTGGAAACCTTGAATCGTGAACGCTTGAATTCATATACCACCTAAGCCGCGCTCCTTTGAATTCTTTTTCCGGTGAAAAATCTTTATCCAAACGGCCCGCTTCAAACAGATGAAGCGGTCATCCTGCTTGATCGTAAGGACCGCGAATATCTCGCGCGTCTCGATCAGCGTGCGACCATCTCGATTCGCGGCGGCAAGATCGCCGTCGCAGATATCGTGGGTCGGCCCGAAGGCAGCGTCGTGCGCTCATCCCTGAGCGAGCCCTTTCTAGTTTTTCGTCCAAGCTTAGCGCAGCTTATTCCCAATTTACCGCGCAGCGCCCAGGTTGTTTACCCGAAGGATATCGGCCCGATTTTGCTCTGGGCTGATATTTTTCCCGGTGCGCGGGTGATCGAAGCCGGGGTCGGCGCCGGCGCCCTGAGCATGGCGCTGCTCCGCGCTATTGGTGAAACCGGTCAGCTGATCTCGTATGAAATTCGTGCCGACTTTGCCGAGCTGGCAAAAAAAAATGTCTTTCGCTATCTGGGGCCGGTGTCGAACTGGACCGTTAAATTGGCCGACGTGGCAAGCGAGCTGACCGAAAACGAAATCGACAGAATCGTTTTGGATTTACCTGAACCTTGGCACGTGGTCGGACGCGCCTGGAGCGCCCTCAAGCCTGGTGGTTATTTGCTTTCCTATTTGCCGACGGTTTTGCAAGTAAAGACTTTGGTCGATGCACTGCGCGATGACACTCGATTTGCCTGTATCGAAACCACTGAAACACTGATGCGATACTGGCATTTCAAAGGGATGAGCGCCCGGCCGCAGCATCGCATGGTGGCCCATACCGGATTCCTTACCTCAGCGCGCCGTTTAGCAGACGGTGAAAAAGACATTCCCCGGGCCCGCTGAACCGGCGCTCAGAAAACCCGAGGAATTCAAAAATAGATTGGCTGCGGCCAGTCCAGAGTCGAGAACTGGCACCTGGAAACTGAGACTGATCTTACGGCCGGGACCAGAGCTGAATGTAATTCTGTTCGGTATCGAAGAAATAGATCGCTTTCCCCGTCGGCCGCACCACCGGCTCGTCGATCAGAACTTTGACGCCCGCTTTTTTAAGTTCATCATTCGCCTTGTCAAAGTCGTCCGAACTGACCTCGAGCGCTAAATGCGATGTTCCTTCGTCGAAATCGCCGCGCTCCACACTTGATGGACGCTGGAACAGCACCAAGCACATACCATCTTCCATGAACAAACGCGCAATGTTGGGGAACATGCCGTACTTCTCTTTGTATGGTCCGCCACTTTCCGTGTCGTAACCCACCTTCGTGCACTTCATGCCCAGCACTTCAGTGTAAAACTTTACCGCCCGCTCCAGGTCATTGCACGGCAGCCCGATATGGTAGATCTGTTTAACTTTCATAGTCTCGTTCCTCCGTTGATTTTTTATACTGTAACCTGAACACCGGTTTCAAGCACCGCGACAGCGTCATGCAGCTTGACATCCACTACGAATCCACTAAACATCGATAACCCATGAAATGCTCGCCTTTCGTGCTATGCTACTTTTTTTTCCTGCCCTGGATGCTGCAAAGCAGCGCAGAAGCCCAGCAGAATCTCGACCGAGTCGTCATAACCTATCCTAGCCGCAGCATTGCCTCGATCGATCTTTACATCGCTCAGGAGCGCGGCTTTTTTCGGCAAGAAGGTCTTTTGGCCGAAGTCGTGCAAGTGCGTGGCAATATCGGCGTGACCGCGCTTTTGAGCGGCGACGCTCACGCCGTCAATAACGTTGGCACGGTGATTCGCGCCATGGAACGGAGCGATCTTCCCGTCAAAGTAATTACGCAAAGCCTGAAGAAAAACCTTTTTTGGCTGGTCACCAAACCCGAAGTGAAGTCGCTCAACGAGCTCAAAGGCAAGATCTTCGGAACCACCACCTTCGGCGGAGCGCAGCACCTTGCGGCCGCACGCCTCTTGCAAAAAGCTGGGCTCAATCCCGACAAAGACATTACGGTCGTGATCGGCGGCGACGTCCCGGCGCAGCTACAAAGCTTGGTGAGCGGCACGATTCAATTAGCCGCTTTGTCGCCGCCTACCGTGATTCTGGCACGAGATAAGTTCAAATTGAAAATTCATGGCAGCACGCTCGACGATCTGCCCAATTTGCAAAATGGCCTGGCGTTCACCGAAAAGATGCTGCGGGAAAAAAAAGATCTTGTTAAGCGCATCCTGCGGGCACGCTCTCGGGCACATCGTTATTTTTGGGAAAATGAACGAGGCACGGCCGACGTTCTCGCGAATTATCTGAAAGTCGATTTGGCCGTGGCCCTCGAATCCTATCGTCTGGCTCGTCCCGCCTTTACCACAAATGGTCTCGCCACAGAGAAAGAAGTCGAAGATTTTCTCCGCGCCGACGCCGAGGTATTGAAGCTGAGAGAGCCCGTACCCGCGGCGAGGATTTTTGACTTCAGCTTGCAAAAGGACGTAAATCAGGAGTTGGGAATCAAATAGTACCGTTGCGAGCCTATGGGCGCACCATTGATCCAGGCACGGGATATCACTTTGGTCTTCAAGTCCAAAGATCGAGAACCAATCACCGCGCTGCGGGGTTTCAATCTCGAAGTCGGCAAAGGTGAATTCGTCAGCATTGTCGGGCCGTCGGGCTGCGGCAAAAGCACTTTTCTCAACTTGCTCCTAGGCCTCATCAAAGCCGATTCGGGCGAGATGACGCTTGACGGCTCGCCGATCTCCGGGCCCGGACAAGAGCGCGCCATGGTCTTTCAAGAGTTCGGGTTGTTGCCGTGGCGCACCGTGCGCGCCAATGTCGAGCTGGGATTGGAGCTCAAAGGGATATCGTCGCCAGAGCGCGCGCAGCGCGCGACCGAGCTGATCAGCTTGGTTGGCTTGAAAGACTTTGAGCGCCACTACCCCCATGAGCTATCCGGCGGCATGAAACAACGGGTCGGCCTCGCGCGCGCCCTCGCCACTGAACCTGAAGTGCTGCTGATGGACGAACCCTTCGCCGCCCTCGACGCACAGACGCGCGATCTCATGCAGAGCGAGCTATTGCAAATCTGGGAGCGCACGAAAAAGACCGTGCTGTTTGTCACTCACAGCATAGAGGAGGCGGCTTATCTCTCTGATCGCGTCATCATCATGACGGCGCGGCCCGGCCGGGCTAAAGAGACTCTGAAAATTCAACTGCCCCGGCCGCGCGATTACGAGATGCGGCTCACGCCGCAATTCAACGATATCAAATCGCGCATCTGGGACGTGCTCAAAGAAGAGCTGACTTCGCGGGTGCTACAATGAAGAAAAAATTTTTTGCCGAGCATCGCCGGTTCTGGCTTGGACTCGGCTCCGTGCTCTTTGTGCTTGCAGCTTGGGAAGTGCTGCTGACGTACGTTTTTCCGCTCAATCCTTTTTTCTTCACCAAGCCTTCTCTCATCGCGGTGGCTTTCAAGGAACAGGTCATTTCCGGCGCGCTGTGGGGTGACCTGGCTGTCAGCAGCAAGGCGTTTTTGTGGGGCTTCAGCTTCGCGATTCTCCTGGGCATACCGTTGGGCGCCCTGATGGGTTGGCGGCGCAAGGCCGGTTACACCCTCGACCCATTTTTCACTGCGCTCTACGCGAGCCCTCTGGTCGCTCTCGCGCCGCTCATCATCGTCGTTTTCGGCGTCGGTCTTTTCGCCAAATCGGTTCTGGTGTTCGCGCTCTCGGTCTTCCCTTTCATCTTCAACACCTTTGCCGGAGTGCGCTCCACCGACCGTTTATTGATCAACGTGGTCAGGTCCTTCGGCGGCGGCGAAAAGGATCTCTACCTCAAGGTCATCTTGCCGAGCACTCTGCCTTACATCATTGCGGGTGCGAGGATCGCGCTCGGCCGCGGCCTGGTGGGGATCATCGTGGGCGAATTCTACGCGGCTTCGGAAGGCATCGGTTACGCGATCTCCCGCTTCGGCGACACGTACCGGCTACCGGAAATGTTCGCGGCGATCTTTCTGTTGATGATCGCGGCGGTGGGGCTAACCGAAGGCATGAGAAAACTCGAAAACGTGCTGGCGCCGTGGAAGACTACCCAGGAGTCGCGATGAAGCGGCTGGCTAATTTCTACACCGAAAGAGAGCAGTCCATTCTTGGCGG
>Ga0207683_10001048_pt1 | contig 25183 bp, 21 predicted proteins | sample KBSM73metaG_FD_184333 | JGI IMG/M metagenome (GOLD analysis project Ga0207683, IMG submission 184333) | Miscanthus rhizosphere microbial communities from Kellogg Biological Station, Michigan, USA - KBS M7-3 metaG (SPAdes) (version 2) | ecosystem: Host-associated > Plants > Roots > Rhizosphere >... | reverse complement strand
CCCGTTTACATTCCTGAAACATGCCGGTCACGCGAACTTCACGCCGTCGCGATTCCCGTAACGTGCCCGCAACTTATCGCCTCACTCCCGGAAACATGGCTCCGCGAGGATTAAATCCGGATCGGGGGGCCGGCGGCGACGTGTCCCGGTACGGAAGACTGACGAGAAGGGACCCGCCGGTGGAGCTCACTGCTGGAAGCGTCTGGATGATTGTTTCGGCAGCGATGGTTCTGCTGATGACCCCGGCCCTGGGCCTGTTTTACGGCGGGATGACCCGGGCCAAGGCCTCGCTCAACATGATGATGATGAGCTTCGTCTCGGTGGGGATCGTCGGCGTGGTGTGGGTCCTCTGGGGCTACTCGATGAGCACCGGGCAAGGTGTCCTCGGCGTGTTCGGCAACCCGTTCGCGAGCTTCGGCCTGAGCAGCCTCATCGGCTCGCCGGACCTGATCAAGGCCGGCTACAGCGCCACTTTTGCCATCCTCACCGTGGCCCTCATCAGCGGCGCCATCGCGGACCGCGCGAAGTTCACCTCCTGGGCCCTCTTCGTCCCCATCTGGATCACCCTTGTGTACTGTCCCCTGGCCTTCATGGTCTGGGGCGGAGGCCTCATGAGTGCCGGCGGCGCCGTAAGTGCCGTCTTCGGCCAGGTCATCGACTTCGCCGGCGGCACCGTAGTGGAAATCGCGTCCGGAACGGCGGCGCTGGTCCTGGTCCTGATCCTGGGCAACCGGCACGGCTTCGGCAAGGACCCCGGCCACCGCCCCCACAACATCCCCTTCATTATGCTCGGCGCGGGCATCCTGTGGTTCGGCTGGTTCGGCTTCAACGCCGGCGCCGCCACCACAGTGGAGCAGGCCGGCCTGATCTGGGTGAACACCCTGGCCGCCCCTGCCGCAGCCATGATCAGCTGGCTGGTGACGGAGAAGGTCCGCCACGGCCACCACACCTCCTTGGGCGCGGCGTCCGGCGCCGTCGCCGGCCTGGTGGCGATCACGCCGTCGTGCGCCAACATCAGCCCGCTCGCCGCACTGGGCCTTGGCTTCGTGGCCGGTGCCGCCTGCGCCGTGTTCGTGGACCTGAAATTCAAGTTTGGCTTCGATGACTCGCTCGACGTCGTCGGCGTCCACCTCGGCGGCGGCCTGATCGGCACGCTCGCCCTCGGTTTCATTGCGCTCCCGGTGGACGGTGCCGGCGGCGGGCTGTTCTACGGCGGCGGGCTCCACCAGGTCATCGCGCAGGCCGTAGCCGTCCTCATCACGGTGGCCGTGTCGGGCCTCGGGACCGCGGTGATCGGACTCGCCATCCACAAGACGATGGGTTTCCGGGTCAGCCGCGAGGACGAACTCGCCGGAGTCGACCGGTCCGAGCACGCCGAGACCGCGTATGCCTTTGCCGAACTGGGTTTCAGCCGGTTCAACCCGTTCGGCCACCACACCGGTGCGGCCCACGCCGCGACATCGGCCCACGCGGCGGCGTCGGCCCACGCGGCCGGCCGGGCACCGGAAAACGCCTCCGCACGCGCAAAGGAAGACAGCCTCGTCTGAGCCGGCCGCCGGGCCAGGCTCAAGTTTTTCCAAAGGGCCCGGGTGTAAGACGCGGCCGGAGGCTTAAGATATGGGCGGGGGGCACTCGAATTAGCGAACTCGCTTAATGGGAGGCCACGATGTTCAGCCAAGCCAGCCGCAAGGCATCAAAACCGAAGCTAACATCGGTGGCGCGGACCCCGCGCAGACACCGGCGCAGCTCCCTTCCCAGACCAGACACAGATTGGTTCGGGCGCGGGCTGGCCTCGCTGGCGGCCTTTGCCCTGGTGGCGGGCGGCAGCCTGATGGCGGCGGTTCCTTCGAACGCGGCCGCCCCCGCGCAAAACTACATCGTGGTGCTCAAGGACGGCGTCGTGGACGCCGGAGCGGCGGCGGCCGCCCAGCAAAGCGCTTACGGATTCACGGCATCGAAGGTCTACCGCAACGCTGTGAACGGCTACTCTGCCACCCTGACGGCGGCCCAAGCGCAACGCGTCCAGGCCGATCCCAGCGTTGACTTCGTCACGGCGGGCCGGACCTTCCAGCAACCGCGGGATCTTGGAACCGCGGCCACCCAGGAGACACCGCTTTGGCGCAAGCGGATCGCCGGAACCAGCTCAGACGTCCGGAAGGCCCTCGACCGGGGGCCAAGCCGGATCAACGTCAACGTCGCCGTGATCGACAGCGGCATCGATGCGACCCACCCGGACCTGAACGTCAAGGGCGGCGTTGACTGCCAGTCCGGCTCGCCCGTCGATGTGACCCCCGTTGACGTCCTGGGGCACGGAACATTCGTCGCGGGCGTAATCGGCGCCCGGAACAACCGCCTGGGCGTCATCGGGACCGCCCCGGGCACTCCGCTCTGGTCTGTCCGGGTGGTTGACGACGCCGGCCTGATCTCCGAGGAAAGCCTGATCTGCGCGATTGACTGGGTGACCTCGACGCGCAAGGACCATGACGACAGCAACGACATCGCCGTGGCCAACATCAGCATCGCCGGCGGCGCCGCGGACACACCCAACTGCGGCAAGGGCACGGACCCAATGCACTACGCCATCTGCCGCTCGGTCCGGGCCGGTGTCACCTATGCCGTCGCGGCCGGCAACGCCGGTGAGGACTTCGCCAACACAGTGCCGGCCACGTACGACCAAGTACTGACCGCCACCGCGATGGGCGATTTCGACGGAAAGTCCGGCGGGGATGCCGCCCCGATCTGCGGCCCCGACGACTTTTCGAAGTACGGGCAAAAGGATGACCAGCCGGCGTTCTTCTCCAACTTCGCCACCACGAGTGACGACAAGGCCCACACGGTCGCCGGCCCCGGCGTGTGCATGCTCTCCACCTGGCCCGGCGGCTACAACGTAAGCAACGGCACCAGCTTCGCCAGCCCGGCCGTGGCAGGGTCCGTGGCCCTCTGCATCAGCCAGAAGGCGTGCACGGGCTCAGCCGAGCACGTCATGGAGCAGTACCTGGACCTGACAAAGTCGTACTCTAAGCGGCACCATGACTACGGCTTTGGCGGCGATCCCATCCACCCGATCGGGGGGCAGTACTACGGATACCTGACCCAGACGGTGAGCTTCTGACGCTACGGCGGTGAGGAATCCGGCGGCGCAAGTCGCCGCACCAGCGGCCCTCGGCGAGTCTCAGCCGAGGGCCCAGCCGGGTTTCAGCCCAGCCGCCGGTTTCAGCCCAGCCGCGTTTCAGCCCAGCAGCGGGTTTCAGCCCAGCAGCCGGCGTTCATAGGCGAAGGCCACCAGCTGGAGCCGGGTCCCGAGGCCCAGCTTGCCCAGCACGCTCCTGAGGTGTGTCTTGACCGTCGCCTCGGATACGAACAGGCTTCCGGCGATCTCACCGTTGGCCAGCCCCTTGGCCGCGAGCAGGAAGACGTCCCGTTCCCGGGCAGACAGCACCTCCAGCGCGGACAGGTCCGGTCCCCCGGCCGGCACGGTCCGGGCGGCATGCTGGAACAAATCCTGCACTGATCCCGGCGCAATCACGGAGTACCCGGAGTACACCGTCCGGATCGCGGCGAGCAGGAACTCCGGTTCGGCGCTCTTGAGCAGGTAGCCGCTGGCCCCGGCGTGCACGGCGTCAACCACCGCCTGGTCCCGGTTGAACGTCGTCAGGGCGATGATCTTCGGCGCGCCGGTGCCTGCGGCCTCCGCCTGCCGCACGATTCGCCGTGTGGCGCCGACGCCGTCAAGGACCGGCATGCGCAGGTCCATGAGCATCACGTCGGGGCACCGTTCGACGGCGAATGCCGCCGCCTGCGCGCCGTCGCCGGCTTCCCAGGCCATCGCCATGTCGGGTTGGCTCTCCACCAGCATCCGGATTCCCGCCCGGAACAGGGCCTGGTCGTCGACGATCGCCACGGTAATGGCCGCCCCGGCATCAGCCACGGTCGCCGGCTTCGGCCAGCGGCATTCCCGGGCGCGCTGCAGTGCTTCCCGCGGGAACCAGGTCCGGCTCCGCGCCGGCGGCGGCAGCGTCGGCGTCGGCCGTCCTTGTGCCGAAGGGGATAAAGACGGTCACCCGGTACTGCTCGCCATCCGGGCCGGACGTCATCCAGCCTCCTGCGAGGTGGGCGCGTTCCCGCATCCCGGCGAGGCCGCGGCCCACCCGCGTTTCGGCGGCGGGGTCCGGGCTGTCCCTGCCGGTGGTCTCCGGGATCCCGGAGGCGGCATGCAGGGTCAGCCCCGGGCCGCTCCAGTCCATGTGCAGCCGCACGGCGGTGCCGCGGCCGCCGTGTTTCAGGGCGTTGGTCAGGCATTCCTGGATGATCCGGAATACGGCGAGCTGCTGCCCGGCGGAGAGCTCGGCGGGCGTGCCGGACTCGCTTTGTTCGATCTCGAGGCTGCCCTGCATGCGCGCCACGAGGGGCCCGACGTCGCTGAGCCGGGGCTGGGGCGTGACCATGCCGTCGTCGCGCACCCCCTCGATGACGCGCTGCGCGTCCACCAGGGCGCTCCGGGCCGACGTCGCGATGTTCTCCAGGGCGTTTAGCACTGCCCTCGGCTGGTCCTTGCTCAGGTAGCGGGTGCCATCCGCCTGCGCCGCGATCACGGCGAGTGAGTGGGCCAGGACGTCGTGCAGGTCCCGGCCGATCCGGGTCCGTTCCTGCTCCACGATCAGGTCCACTTCGGCTTCCCTGAGGCTGGTCTGGGCGATGGTCCTGGCCTGGAACAGGCTGCCGCGTTCCTGGTACATCGCCAGCAGAAGTCCGACGGCGGCGCAGGCTGCCGCGATCACCAGCAGCAGCGAAAAGAGTTGCCAGCCGTAGGCTTGAAAGGTCCACCGGTCGCCCATGTACAGCGGAAGGAACCAGCCGACGCCGTTGCCGTAGCGCCAGGACAGCATCAGGAAGGCCATGGCGCCGGCGAACACCACGTTGGCGGCCGCGGCAATGAAGCGTGTCCTTCGCCGGGCCGTCCATTGGATGAAAGCCAGGGACACGAACGCCCCGAGGTAAATGGCCCAGTGGTTGGCGTGCATCGCGGGAATGGCGTACCCCAGTTGGCCCGCGAGCAGCCCTGCCGTGAATCCGAGCGACGCGTAGGGCTTCCAGGCGGCGCAGGCAATCGCTGCCGTCATGAGGATCAGCGGCCACGTCCCCTCCCAGGTGTGGAGGCCGGGGCCCATCCGCCCGGCCTCGGCCACGCACCACAGCGTGAAGAAGAGAACGGCCGCCGCGGGGGCGCCCCAATGCCGCAAAACTTTCAGTAGTGGTTCCATGCTGTCACCCTATCCACGGCGGCTGTCACCGGCAGGTCACATCCGGCCGCGCTCCACCTTGGGGCCAGAAGATTCATCTTTCGAGCCAGCCCTCCGTCGATAGCGGGCGTAGTATGGCGGCCATGACCAAGGCAGCGGTTGAGGTCACAGCTCCCGCCGAAGCGGTGCCGTACTCCGTGCTGGACAGCGTGTTCTTCGTGGTGGGCGGCGTTGCGGCTGTGTGGCTGACCGCGCTGCTGGTGCAGTTGAGCTTCGAATGGGGCTGGGCGCAGGTCTGGTTCCTCTTCATCTTCTGGGCCCTGCTCGCCTATCTGGTGCTTCCCCGTCTGCACCGGATCCTGACCCGGCTCTACGTTCCGGACTACTTCATCGGCCGGGCGCGCACCAGCGACGGGCTGCTGGGTGATCCCGTGAACATAGCCCTGCTGGGATCGGAACCGCAGATCCATGGCGTGATGCGGTCCGCGGGCTGGACAAGGGCCGATGACGTGACCCTGGCCAGCAGCCGGCGGATCGTCTCCTCCACCCTCCTGCGCCGCAGCTATCTCGAGGCCCCGGTCAGTCCGCTGTTCCTGTTCGGCCGCCAGCAGGATTTTGCCTACCAGCAGGAAGTCGACGGCACCCCGGGCAAACGGCACCACGTCCGCTTCTGGCGGTGCCCGCCCGGCTGGCTGCTGCCGGGCGGCCTGGCCGTCGACTGGTTGGCGGCCGGCACGTATGACCGCAGCGTCGGGCTGTCCCTGTTTACCCTGCAGATCACCCACAAGATCGATGAGAACACCGACGCCGAACGCGACCATGTGGTCGGCGCCATTACCGGGGCCGATCCCGCGGCCGGGCTCAGGGTGATCCGTGATTTTTCCACCGGCTATCACGCGCGCAACGGCGGGGGTGACACCATCACCACCGACGGCAATCTCCCGATCGTCGATCTCAGGCAGACCGTCGCGGAGCCGACCGCTGCGGGCTTGCTTGCGTCCGTCACGGCCCCGGGCGAGGGCCGCACCCGGCGTCCTTCGACCACGATTGTCGGGGCGGCCTTCGTCGGTGCCCGCGCGGCGGCGGCCGCGCTGCTGGCCCTGTCCCTGGTGCTCTTCAAGGACGCGCACGTCGGCTCACTGGTGCAGCCCGTGGCCGGCCCGGCGGTCACGGAGGCCCAGGCGGAATTGGCCGTCAGCGCCGCAACGGTGCTTGTCCTGCTCTTTGCCGTGGCCGAGATCCTGCTGGCGTGGTTCGTGTTCCTCGGCCGAAACTGGGCCCGGACGGTGGCCATGGCGCTGAGCACGGCCGCCATCTGCTTCCAGGCCGTCGATGTTTTCTACGGCGGCCCGGACATCACCCTGAAGTCCAATCTCCCCGGCCTGACCCTGGACATCCTGTTGCTTCTGGCGCTCTCCAGCAAGCGGTCCCGCGACTATGCCCTGCGTCCCCGCAAGGAAGTCAAACGGGATTCCAGCCGTCCCGGCGGCCGGACGCCCTGAATCCCCAGGATGCAGGGGCCCTTGACAGCCCTCTCGCTGCGGGAGCTAGATGTTCAAATAGCCAGCAATCCACCGCAGGAGCAGCTAAGGAGCGGACATGAGCGACGACTCACAGGCGCCCGAGCGTCATCACAGCGAGACCCCCGCCGAAGGTGATGCAACGGCTGAACCCTTCGACGACCGCGCCCATTCCCAGGACGCGGCAGAAGGCCCGGACACCGACGACGAACCGGGCCCCACGGCCTAGCCTCCCTGCGCGCTAGCCTCTCTACGCGCGAATTCGCCGGAACCCTGCGGGCTCGCCGGAACTTTCCGGCGAGCGGGGAGGCTTCCGGCGAATTGGACTCGCATGCCCCGGCCGGTGTCCTGACGGTCCCAGCCGCACAGCGTCCTTAACCGGCGAAATATCTTCGCTCGCCCGGGTGTTGCTCCGGCATGACAACAATCGGAATCATCGGTGCAGGACACATTGGCGGCCAGATCGCCCGCAAGGCCGTGGAGCTCGGCTACGACGTCGTGATCAGCAACTCGCGCGGCCCGGAGACCCTGGCGGACCTCGTCGCGGAACTGGGGCCCAAGGCCCGGGCCGCGACGCCGGCCGAGGCGGCCGCAGCCGGCGACTTCGCCGTCGTCACCGTGCCGCTCAGGAGCCTCCCGGACGTCCCCGTGGAACCGCTGGCCGGCAAGATCGTCCTCGACACCAACAACTACTACTGGGAACGTGACGGGCATATCCCGGCCCTGGATGCCGGCGAGGCCACCACCTCCGGCCTGCTGCAGGAGCACCTTCCCCAGTCCAAGGTGGCCAAGGCTTTCAACCACATCATGTTCTCCCAGATCACCACGGACGGGACGCCGGCCGGCACCCCGAACCGCCGGGCCCTGGCCACGGCGAGCGACTTCCCGGAAGCGGCTGAGCTGGTGACCAGGCTCTATGACGAATTCGGCTTCGACACCGTCAACATGGGCCCGCTCGCCGAAAGCTGGCGCACGGAACGGGACCGCCCGGCCTACGTGATCCGGCAGAACGCGGCCGAGCTCACGGAGAACCTGGCCAAGGCTCCGCGCACCATCTGACCCGTCTTGGCCCGGGCGCACGAATTCGCCAGAAGCCTGCGAGATCGCCGGACTTTTCCGGCGAACGGGCAGGTTTCCGGCGAATTCGGCCGTGCGTGCCTGAGTGGGCGCTAGGAGGAGACCCCCACGGCCGCCGCAGTCAGGTCGGTCAGCTCAACCGGGGCAGGGCGGGCAACCGTGCTGCCGATCCGGACCGGCGCACCCGTGTGCGCCGACTCCAGCACGGACTCCATCACCTCCAGGGCGTGGAATGCCAGGGCACCGCCCGCCCTGGGTTCCTGGCCCGCAGGGGTGCGGATGAGATCGGAGATGCCGAAGCCCCGCCCCGATTCCACATAGCCCGCGGAGACGGGCAGGGTCTCCCAGTCGTCTGCACCGAGGGCGAAGAGCTGCACGTCGCCGTCGAAGTGGTTGGGGTCCGGGACCACGAGGGAGCCGTGCTCGCCGTGGATTTCGATGTTGGGGCTCTTGGTTTTCACGGCGTCGAAGCTCATCACCAGCGTGGACAAGGCCCCCGAGTCGTGGACGAGGACGCCGGTGACGTGGGTGTCGGTTGCCACGGGCACGTTCTGGCCTTCGCGTGGGCCCGAGCCGATGGTCCGCTCGTCGCGGGTGTGGCTGGCCGCACCGATCACCGAGACCACGGGTCCGAGCAGGGTGACCAGGGCCGAGACGTAGTACGGTCCCATGTCCAGCAGCGGGCCGCCGCCGGGCTGGTAATAGAAGTCCGGGTTCGGGTGCCAGCGCTCATGCCCCGGAGTGACCATGGTGGCGGTCGCGGAGATGGGCCGGCCGATCAGTCCGTCGTCGATGGCTTTCCGTGCTGTCTGGATCCCGGTGCCGAGCACGGTGTCCGGGGCGCAGCCGACCACGACGCCGGCTGCCCGGGCGGCGTCCAGCACCTGGCGGGCCTCCGCGGTGGTTGCCGCCAACGGCTTCTCGCCGTAGACGGATTTGCCGGCGGCAATGGCGCGGAGGGCGATCTCGGCGTGCGCCGCGGGGATGGTCAGGTTCAGGACGAGTTCGACGTCGTCGGCGGCCAGGAGCGCGTCGACTGTGAGCGCCCGGACGCCGTCGTACGAGTCGGCAACTGCCTGCGCCCGGGACGGGTCAAGGTCCGCGACGGCGACGAGGTTGATGTCCTCGAGCCGGCGGAAGTTGACCAGGTACTGGGCGATGATGGCTCCACAGCCGATGATTCCAACGTTTAACGGCTTGCCCACAGCAGGCCCCTTTCGATGATGGTGCGGACGTTGCTGTCCTGGAGGATTTCGACGCGGTGTCCTGGGGTGCAGACGAAAATCCTGCCCTTGCCCCACTGCCGGGTCCAGATGGCGGGCGAGGTGACTTCCCGGTGCCAGGGGTCCCATTCGCGAACCTTCTGGGTGGTGGTGGCCAGGACGTCGATGTAGTCGTCGGCGAGGACCCAGTACTGTTCGGTGACGAGATCGAAGTCGCCGAGACCGGCAGTGATCGGATGCCCGGCCGCTGCCGGGAGCATGTTGACCGTGTACGGGACGTAATTGTCGGGTTGCCCGCCAGTGAGCTCGTCAGGGTGTTTGCCCGGGTGGCAGGCAAACTGGCCGCCGATCAGGTGCAGGTAGTCGGAGGTGTTGCGGTAGGAATCCGCAATGCCGCCGTGCCAGCCGGCCAGGCCCGTGCCGTTTTCAATCGCGGTCCGGAGGCCCTCGAACTCGTCCTTTTCGATAGTGGACATGGTCACGCACTGCAGGATGAGGTCGACGCCGGCCATGTAGTCGGCGTCGGCGTAGATCTTGGGCGATTCCTCCACCCGGACCTCGTAGCCGGTGGCTTTCAGGTACGGGATGAATTCATCTGTGGCCGCGACGGGCTGGTGCCCGTCCCATCCGCCGCGCACCACGAGGGCGGTCTTTTTCTCGGTTGTCATGGGGTTCCTCTGTTGTTGGTTTGTTGTGGCCGTGGCCGGTTCAGCGGGCGGCGAAGGCGGCATCGAACGCGGCCGCGGGCGGTGTGATCGTGGCAAGTTCCTTGACCAGGGCGAGGGCCTGCGGTGCGCCGAGCAGGCGGTCCATGCCTGCGTCCTCCCATTCGACGCTGGTGGGGCCCTGATATCCGATGGCGTTCAGGGTCCGGAAAATCGGTTCCCAGTTGACGTCTCCGTGGCCGGCCGTGACGAAGTCCCACCCGCGGCGGGGGTCTGCCCAGGGCAGGTGGGAGCCGAGCCGGCCGTTGCGGCCGTTGAGCTGGCGGACGGATTCCTTGATGTGGACGTGGAAGATCTTCTCGGCGAAGTCCTGAAGGAACATAACAGGATCCAGGTCTTGCCACACGAAGTGCGAGGGGTCGAAGTTCAGGCCGAAGCTCTCCCGGTGGCCGATGGCCTCCAGAGTGCGCTTGGCGGTCCAGTAGTCGTAGGCGATTTCGGACGGGTGGACCTCGAGGGCGAAACGGACCCCTTCCTCGTCGAAGACGTCGAGGATCGGGTTCCAGCGGTCGGCGAAGTCCTGGTAGCCGCGTTCGATCATGGCGTCCGAGGCGGGCGGAAACATGGCAACGCATTTCCAGATCGAGGATCCGGTGAACCCGGTGACGGTCTGCACGCCGAGCCTGGCGGCCGCCCGCGCGGTGGTCTTCATGGCCTCGGCGGCACGCATGCGGACTCCTTCGGGCTCACCGTTGCCCCACACATCGGCGGGAAGAATGCCCTCGTGGCGCTCGTCGATCGGGTCGTCGCAGACGGCCTGCCCGGTGAGGTGGTTGGCGATCGCGTGGACTTTGAGCTGGTGCTTGTCCAGGATGTCCAGCCGGCCCTGGAGATAGGCGTCGTCCTCGACGGCCCGCAGCGGGTCCAAGTGGTCGCCCCAGCAGGCGATCTCCAGGCCGTCGAAGCCCCACTCGCCGGCGAGCCGCGCCACCTCTTCGAAGGGCAGGTCGGCCCACTGGCCGGTGAAGAGAGTAATGGGTCGTGTCATGGTCTTTCCTCTCAGAGGGTGTGCCAGTGGCTGTTGTTGCCGGCGCTGGTTTCGATGGCGGCGAGGACTTTTTGGACCTGGAGGGCGTCGGCGAAGGAGGGTGAGGGCGGCCGGTTTTCCGCGATGGCGTGGATGAGGTCGACCGCCTGGTGGGTGAAGACGTGTTCGTAGCCCAGGCCGTGGCCGGTGGGCCACCAGTTCCCGGTGTAGGGGTGTTCGGGCTCGGTGACGAGGATCTTGCGGAACCCGGAGTCGGGGCCGTCGGCGGCGTCGTAGACGGACAGGGTGTTCATGTCCTCGAAGTCAAAGGCCAGGGAGCCCAAAGTGCCGTTGAGTTCCAGGCGCATGGCGTTCTTCCGGCCCAGGGCATAGCGGGTGGCTTCAAAGATGCCGATCGGGCCGGAGGCAGGACCGTCGTCGGGCGTTCCCGCAAAACGGGCGGTGAAGAGGGCGGCGTCGTCCACGGTGACCGGCCCGCGCTCGGCGCCGGCGGCGCCGTGCCCGCCCAGGCCCACCAGGTCCCCGGCCAGGGGACGTTCGGTCACGAAGGTTTCCATCAGCGCCGAGACCCCGGTGATGTTCCGTCCGGTGATCCACTGGGCGGCGTCGATGCTGTGCGCCCCGATGTCCCCGAGCGCGCCGGACCCGGACTTGGTTTTGTCCAGCCGCCAGGTCAGGGGCGCGTCGGCGTCGCTCAGCCAGTCCTGCAGGTACTGGGCCCGCACGTGCCGGATCTGCCCGAGCCGGCCCGCGGCGACCATCCTCTTGGCGAGCGCCAGGGCCGGGGTGCGGCGGTAGCTGAACCCGCACATGGAGTACACGCCCCGGCCCGCCGCGGCGTCCGCGGCCGCGGTCATCCGCTCGGCCTCGGCCACGGAATTCGCGAGCGGTTTCTCGCACAGGACGTGCTTGCCGGACTCAAGCGCGGCGATGGCGATCTCGGCGTGCGTGTTGCCGGGAGTGCAGATGTCGATCAGGTCGATGTCGTCCCGCTCGATCAGCGCCCGCCAGTCCGTCTCCACGGAGTCCCAGCCGTACTTGGCCGCCGCGGCCCGCACGCCCTCCGGATTCCGGCCGGCAACGGCCGCCAGCTCGGGAGCGAGCGGGAGGTCGAAGAACCGCGGCGCTGTCCGCCAGGCGTGGGAGTGCGCGGCGCCCATGAAGGCGTAGCCCACCATTCCCACCCGCAAGGGTTTCGGTTCAGTCACAACAAGTCCTCTCTATTTGCTGAAGCCGGCCGTGAGGCCGCTGAGCAGCTGACGCCGGGCGATCACGTAGACCACCAGCAGCGGCAGGGTGGCGAGCACGACGGCGGCCAGCACCGCCGGGATGTTGACGCTGAACTCGCCCTGGAACGTCCACAGTGACAGCGGCAGCACGCGGGTTTCGGGGCTTTGGGTCAGGATCAGCGGGAACAGGAAGCCGTTCCAGACTCCGAGCGCGTTGTAGATCCCTACGGTCACCACAGCGGGCCGGGTCATGGGCAGCGCCAGGCGCCACATCATTGCCCAGTCGGAGCAGCCATCCAGCCGCATTGATTCGAAGAGTTCATTGGGTACGTCCCGCATGAAGTTGGACAGGATCAGCACGGAGATCGGGATGGCGAAGGCAATGGAAGGCAGGATCAGGGCCAGCAGGGTGTCGTACAGATGGGCGCGGGTGATCATCCAGTAGATGGGGATGATCGTCGCGTGCAGCGGGATGGCCAGGCCCAGCAGGAACAGGTTGTTGGTCCAGCTGAGGAACCTGCTCCTGCCGCGGACAATCGCGTAGGCGGCCATGAAGGAAACCAGGAGGGCCGGCACCACGCTGCCCACCGTGACGATGAGGCTGTTGGCAAAGTACCGGGCGAAATCGTTCTCCACCACCAGTTTGTAGTTGTCCAGGGTGGGCTCAGACGGCGGCATCATCGGATTGGACGTGAAGAACCCGGCCTGGTTTTTCAGGCTCGTCACCACCACGTAGTAGACGGGGACGATGATGATGGCCAGCCAGAGCCAGCCGCCGAGGCCGCCAAGGAAGTTCGGGCGGGTCCGTCCCGGTCCCTTGGTCCGCGGGCGGGGCCTGACGGCGGGGCGGGCGGGGGCCGAGGGCGGGACGGGGAGCTGGGTGATGGAAGCCATCAGGCACCTTCCAATTGGCTTGCGTTGCGGTTCTTGCCGCCCAGCCGCTGCAGCAGCAGGGCGAGGGCCAGGCCGATCGCGACGAGGATGACGCCGAGGGCACTGGCGGCTCCCATGTCATTGGCTTTGAACCCGGTGAGGTACATGTGCAGCGGGAGCAGTCGCGTGGCGTAGCCGGGACCGCCGCCGGTGAGGACGAAGACGAGGTCAAAGTACGCCAGGGAGCCGACCACCATGAGCGTGGAGGAGGTGATGATGGTGTATTTCAGCTGGGGCAGCGTGATGTTGAAGAACTGCTGGACCCGTCCGGCACCGTCGATCTGCGCGGCCTCATACAGCGACGCGGGGATCTGGCGCACGCCGCCTTGGTAGATCAGCGTGTGGAACGGGACGAACTGCCAGGCGATGACGAAGACGACGACGAACAGCACCAGGTCCGAATTGCCCAGCCAGTCCTGGGCCAGGATCGGCAGGCCGAGCCCGGCGCCCAGGCCGAAGTTGGGGTCCAGCAGAGCCTTGAACGCGATGGCGACGGCGGCCGAGGACAACAGCAGCGGCACGAAGTACAGCACGGCCAACGCGGCGCGGTACTTCTGGCCCGCGGCGGTGAAGACGCCCAGGAGCAGGCTGATGGGCGCCTGGATGATGAACGAGAAGAACATGATCTTCGCCGTCACCAGCAGTGCGTTGCCGGTGACGGGATCAGTCAGGACCGTTGTCCAGCTGGACAACCCGTCCAGTTTGATCTCGCCCAGGCCGTCCCACGAAGTGAAACTCAGGAACAAGACACCGATCAGCGGAATGATGGCGAAGAGCAGGAAGAAGGCAAGGGCTGGCGCGGCCAGCCACCCCGACGGTCCCGGTTGAAGGGCCTGCCGGGAGGAACCGGATGTGGTGGACACTGGATTACTTTCCGATCGTCGCGTTCATCGTGGCGACGAACTGCTCAGGGGTGATCTTCTTCAGGAAGATCTGGTCCAGGTTGGCCAGCATGGCGTCACCCTGCGCCGGGGTCAGAGCCTGGTCCCAGGAGAGCGTGAAGCTCGGGGCGTTCTTGGCCATGCCATAGACGTAGGTCAGGAAGTCCTTGTCCGGGGACGCGGCGAGCTTGCTTTCGATGCCCTTGACCACGGGCACGGCGCCAGAGTCGATGAGGGCCTGGATGTTGCTGTCCGAGAACATGCCGGACTTCACGTAGTCGAGGGCGGCCTTCTTCTGGCCGTCGGTGGCCTTGGAGGAGACGGACCAGAAGTTGGAGGGGTTGCCCACCACGTTGGTGGCATCTCCCTTGCCGCCGGAGACCGTGGGGAACGTGGTGTAACCGAGCTTGCCGCTCTTGACGAAGTCGGCGGCGTCCTTCTTCATGCCCTGGTAGATCCAGCCGCCCTGCAGGATCATGGCCGCCTTGCCGGTGTACAGCAGTGCCTGGTCGGCGTTGCTGTCCGCTGCGATGGACGAGAAGCCGTTGGCGAAGCCGCCGGCGTCTACGAGCTGCTGGATCTTGGTCAGTGCCTCGGTGACCGCGGGGTCGGACCAGGCGTCCGGCTTGTTGGCTGCGATGTTGGCGAAGACCTCCGGGCCGCCGATGCGTTCCACGAGGTACTCAAGCCACATCAGGTCCGGCCACCGGGACTGGCCGCCGAGCGAGAACGGGGCAATGCCGGCGTCCTTGAACTTTGGCACCAGCGCCATCAGCTCATCCCAGGTCTTGGGGGCCTGGGCGCCCACCTTGTCGAAAACGTCCTTGTTGAAGTAGAGCACCACCGGCTGCACATTGTTGTTGGGCAAGGCGTAGGTCTTGCCGTCGATGACGCCGTTCTTGAGTACCGCCGGGAGGTAGCGGTCCTTGACCTCAGGGTTGTCCGCCAGGAACCCGGAGAGGTCATCCACCTGTCCGGCATCCACGTAGGACTTCAACACGCCGCCGCCCCAGCCGTAGATAAAGGTGGGGCCCTGGCCGGCACCGACGGCGGTGCGCACCTTGGTCTTGTAGGCGTCGTTCGCGAAGAAATCCAGCTTGATGGACGAGTCCGGGTGGGCGGAGTTCCAGTCCGTGACGGACTGCTGCAGGACAGGCTGATTGCCGCCCGTCAGCCCCCACATCGTGGCCGAATCAGCGCTGGCGGCAGTTCCTGCCGGTCCGCTGGAGCCGCAGGCGGCCAGGCTGATCGAAACTGCGGCGGCCGAGAGGGCCATTGCGGCACTGCGAAACGTACGATTTTTCATCTGGGATTCCATTCGTCCTCCGGGGTCTGCGCTGATGGCCCGGTTGTGGGAGTGGCAGCTCTGCCCTCCTAAGGAAGGCTGCGCTGCCGCTGCTGATGGGGTGAAGCTGAGCTTCGAAAAGTTTCGTAAAAGTTTGTAACTTCTGAAACTAAAGTAGTGGTGACAACAGTCACAGTCAAGGGCGAATTTGGAAACCTTGGTTCATCTGAACCAAATAAGCTTGACGCACCGGACAAACAAGGCAAGACTTCTTCCTATCGAAATATTTCGAAAGTACAGGAGTCATCGTGTCAGTAGTCCAGGGTTCCGGCAGGCCAACGCTGGCGGCGGTCGCCCGGGAGGCCGGCGTTTCCTCACCCACGGTCTCCAAGGTCATCAACGGGCGGGAGGACGTTGCCGAGAGCACGCGCACCAAAGTCCTGGCGGCACTTGAACAGCTGGGCTACCAGTCCACGCACCAGCGCAAACATGCCGAGGGCCGGACCGGGATCGTTGAAGTCGTTTTCGACTCGCTGTACTCCGCGTATTCCGTCGAGGTCCTGAACGGAGTGCTGGAGCAGGCCGCGTCCATTGACGTCCAGGTCCTGGTCGATGTCACCGGGCACCCGGCGGCCATGACGCTCAGTCCGGAACGGCGGGCCCAGCGCATCCTGGATGAAGGCCGGCTCGGTTTGATTGTGGTGACGTCCGGCTTCAGCACGGCCCAGTTGAGCGCCTTCCGCCGGCGGCACATCCCGGTGGTGGTGATCGATCCGCTCAACCCGCCGCCATCGGAGGTTGTCAGTGTGGGGGCCACGAACTGGGCGGGCGGCAAGGAAGCCACGGAGCACCTGCTCGGCCTCGGCCACCGGCGGATCGCCTACATTGGCGGACCGGAATCGGCCGAATGCAACCAGGCCCGCCTCCATGGCTACATGGCGGCACTCATGGCCGGCGGAGTCCAGATCAGGCCCGACTACGTCATGCTGGACAAATTCCGCCCCGAACACGGAATCCGCTCGCTCAAGGCGCTCGTGGCTCTCCCCGAGCCCCCCACCGCCATCTTCGCGGGGAGTGACAGCATTGGCCTCGGCGTCCTGGCCGAGGCCCGGCGGCACGGGCTGCGGATCCCCGAAGACCTGAGCGTGGTGGGCTTCGACGGCACGTACCAGGCGGAGCAGTCCATCCCCGCCCTGACTACCGTGACGCAGCCGCTGCAGGAGATGGGCCGCGCCGCACTGCGCGCCGTCCTCCGGCTGGCCAACAACGAGGAGCTCGACTCGCGGCGGGTCGAACTCGCCACCCACCTGGTGGTCCGGGAGTCGACGGCCGCTCCCTCCGCCGGGGACCCGGAACCGGAGATTCCGCGGCACTAGTCGCCGTTGGCACGGCGGAAACCGGGCGGATCCTGGTGGCCGGAGGCCAGCAGCACTGTTACGGCCAGCAGCGGATCAGTTGCCGGGGTCAACGCGACTGCTCGCCCGCAGGTAGTTTTGCCTGATGGCCGGGTGGAAGTCCGGGGCGGGTGCGGCGTCCACCGCGACCGGCCAGGCCGGCCGGTTGCCGCTGGAGGCCCAGGCTGCCTGGACGGCAGCACCCCTGGCCACGTACTCCCCCGGGCTCGGGACCACGACCGGCAGGTCGAAGACCTGGGCCGCGATGGCCTGCACCGCGGGGTTCTGCACGGCGCCGCCGATCAGCAGCAGCCGTGTTGCGGGGCTCCCTTGGGCGCGGAGGGCATCCAGGCCGCCGGACAGCCCGCAGAGCATGCCTTCGATGGCGGCCCGGGCCAGATTGCTCCTGGTGCTGGAGGCAATGCTGAGCCCGTGGAAGCTGGCTTTGGCGTGGGGCAGGTTGGGCGTGCGCTCACCTTCGAAATACGGCACCAGCACCACGCCGCCGGCGCCGGGTTCGGCGCCCAGGGCAAGTCGCGCAAGTTCGTCGAAGTCCACGCCCAGGATCCCTGCCACGGAGCCGAGCACGCGCGCGGCATTCAGCGTGACGGCGATGGGCAGGTATTCTCCGCTGGCGTCCGCGAAGCCCGCCACCGTTCCGCTGGGATCGGCGACGGCACGGGACGCCACCGAGAACACCGTGCCGCTGGTGCCGACGGACACCACCACGTCACCGGGTTCGGCCCCCAGACCGAGGGCGGCGGCCGCGTTGTCCCCGGCGCCGGCGCCGAGGAGAATGCGGTGACCGGGTCCGGCCGGGCTTGATCCGGACTGGCCGGGCAACTGAGTCGCGGAACCGAAGCAGCCGGGGTGGACCGCCCCGGCGGCGTCCCCGGGGCCAAGCACCCGCGGCAGAACCACGGTGCCTGGATCCCGGTGCCCGGCACCCCCGCTGGCCTCCCTGGCGTCCCGGCCGAAGGCCAGTTTGAACAGCTCCAGATCGTATTCGCCGGCCGAAGGGCTCCAGTATCCGGTGCCGCTGGCATCGGAGCGGTCGGTGGTGAGCTGGTCCAGGTCCGGGCCCAGCGGGCTGGCTGCTGCCGGACCGTAACCGCGGAGCCGCCAGGTCAGCCAGTCGTGGGGCAGCGCAACAGCCGCCACCCGGTCCGCCAGGTCCGGTTCGTGGTCCCGGACCCAGCGGATCTTGGTGATGGTGAAGGAGGCCACCGGGACCAGCCCGGTCCTGCGGGCAAAGTCCTCCGCCCCCACTTCATCGGTGAGTGCGGCCGCCGCCGACGCCGATCGGGTGTCGTTCCACAGCAGCGCCGGGCGCACTACGTTGCCGGCGTGGTCCAGCAGCACCATGCCGTGCTGCTGGCCCCCCACCGAGAGCGCGCTGACGTCCGCCAGCCCGCCGGCGTCGTCGAACGCCGCTGACAAGGCCCGCCACCAGTGGTCCGGGTGGACCTCCGTTCCGTCCGGGTGGGCGGCCCGGCCCTCGCGGACCAGCGTGCCGGTGCCGGCGTCGAGGACCACCACTTTGCAGCTTTGGGTGGAGGAGTCGACGCCGGCAACAAGGTTCATGGGAGCAGCCGTCACGGTCTTAGCGGGCGCCGAGCAGGTGCTCGATGAAGAGCTGCTGCAGCTTCACGAAGCCGAAGCCCTTGCCGCCGAAGTAGGCGTCGGCGTCGAAGTCCTCGTAGGAGGCGCGGTCGGCGCGGAGCTGTTCGTAGCCTTCGCCCGGGTTGAGGGTGGGTTCGTTGATTTCCGCCACGCGGGAGGCCTGCAGCGCGGCCTGGACCTCGGGGTCGGCGCGGAAGGCCTTGGCGCGTTCCTTGAGCAGCAGATAGGTCTGCATGTTGGCGGCCGCGGAGTCCCATACGCCGTCGATGTCCTCGGTGCGGCTGGGCTTGTAGTCGAAGTGGCGCGGGCCGTCGTAGGCCGGTCCGCCGTCGGGGCCGCCGTTTTCGAGCAGGTCCACGAGGGAGAACGCGTTCTGCAGGTCGCCGTGGCCGAACACCAGGTCCTGGTCGAACTTGATGCTGCGCTGGCCGTTGAGGTCGATGTGGAAGAGCTTGCCCTGGTAGAGCGCCTGGGCGATGCCGTGGGTGAAGTTCAGTCCGGCCATCTGCTCGTGCCCGGTCTCGGGGTTGATGCCCACCAGTTCGGGGCGCTCGAGGGTTTCGATGAACGCCAGGGCGTGGCCGAGGGTGGGCAGGAGGATGTCGCCGCGGGGTTCGTTGGGCTTGGGCTCGATGGCGAACCGGATGTTGTAACCCTTGTCCGTGACGTAGTCGCCCAGCAGGTTCACGGCTTCGCGGTAGCGTTCCAGGGCGCCGCGGATGTCCTTTGCGGCGTCGTATTCGCTGCCTTCCCGGCCGCCCCACATGACGAAGGTTTCCGCACCGAGTTCGGCGGCGAGGTCAATGTTGTCCAGGACCTTGCGCAAGGCGAAGCGCCGGACGCCGCGGTCGTTGCTGGTGAAGCCGCCGTCCTTGAAGACGGGGTGGCTGAAGAGGTTGGTGGTGACCATCGGGACGATCATCCCGGTGGCCTTCAGCGCGCCGGTCAGCCGGTCGATTTCGCGCTGGCGGTCAGCCGCGGAGCAGCCGAAGGGAAAGAGGTCGTTGTCGTGGAAGGTGATGCCGTAGGCGCCGAGGTCGCTGAGCCTGTTGACGGCTTCCACCGTGTCCAGCGGCGGGCGGGTGGCGGAGCCGAACTGGTCCTGGGCCTCCCAGCCCACCGTCCAGAGGCCGAAGGAAAACTTGTCGTCACGGGTGGGCTGAATCGCCATTGAATGCTCCGAGGGTAGGGGGTGGTCGTCGATTGGTCAGGTTCAGAATGAATTGTTCTAGAGACAAACATATTATGGATTTTCGTGATGTCAACCACTCGCTCCAGACCCAATCCGGCAATGTGGTGCTCGCTGTAGCGGAATCTTCGCGCGACTGTTATGTTGTGACAAACAGCAAAACCGGCCGTGTCCGCGGCACCACTATGGCTGTGACGTGGGCAAAGGGCCCGAGCGAAGGATGCAACCGTGATCGATCAGATGGTGACCGAACGCAACTGGGCGGGGAACTACGGCTACCAGGCACCGCAGATAGCCCATCCGGCCAGCGTGGCCGAGCTGCAGGACCTGGTTACGGGTGCCGCGAAGATCCGTGCGCTGGGGTCCCGCCATTCGTTCAACGACATTGCGGACACCGCCGGCACCTTGGTGGTGCTGGACAGGCTCGACGCGGGCATCAGCGTCGATGCGCAGAACATGACCGTCACCGTCAGCGGTGGCACGCGCTACGGGACGCTCGCCGCAGAGCTCCAGCGCCGGGGCTTCGCCCTGCACAACCTCGCCTCGCTGCCGCACATCTCGGTGGCGGGCGCCGTTGCTACCGCCACCCACGGCTCCGGCGACCGCAACGGCAACCTCGCCACCGCCGTGGCGGCGCTGGAGCTGATCACCGCCGACGGCGCCGTGGTCACCGCGCGCCGCGGCGACCCGGACTTTGCCGGCATGGTGGTGGGACTGGGCGCATTGGGCATCGTCAGCCGCCTGACCCTGGACATTGAACCCAGCTTCGAGATTGTCCAGAGCGTCTTTGAGGGCCTGGACTGGGAACAGGTCCTGGAAAGCTTCGACGACGTGACGTCCGCGGCCTACAGCGTGAGCCTGTTCACCGACTGGAGCGGGACGAAGGTGGGCCAGGCATGGCTCAAGAACCGCACGGACCAGGCGGTGCTGCCCGCCGGATTCGCGGAATTCTTCTCCGGCACCCCGGCCACGCAGGCCCGGCACCCGTTGCCCGGCGTGTCCGGGAGTAACTGCACGGAGCAACTCGGCGTTCCCGGGCCGTGGTCCGACCGGCTCGCGCACTTCCGGATGGAATTCACCCCCAGCAAGGGTGAGGAGCTGCAGAGTGAATACCTGATCCCCCGCGAGCACGCCGTGGAGGCCATCCGCACCATGCGGGGCCTGTCCGGGATCGTCACGCCCCTGCTCCTGGTCGCGGAAATCCGCACGATCGCAGCAGACCAGCTGTGGCTCAGCCCCAACTACGGCCGCGACGGAATCGGCCTGCACTTCACCTGGCGCAGGGACGAGCCCGCGGTCACCGCGATCCTGCCCCGCCTCGAAGCGGAACTGGCCCCGTTCGGTGCCAGGCCGCACTGGGGCAAACTGTTCCGCGGCGGCGCCGCCGCCCTCGCCCCGCTGTATCCGCGCTTTGCCGACTTCACAGCCCTGGCCGGCAGGCTGGATCCGGCCGGAAAATTCCGCAACGCGTTCCTGGACCGCACGGTATTCGGCCGCTGATATTGTCACGATGATGCCTCCACGTACCCAAGCTTCCGCGCCGGCGGGCGAGCCCGATCCGTCGCGCCGCAACAATTTGTCGTTGCTGACCTCCCTCGTCCATCACCACGGGGTCCTCAGCCGCGCCCAACTGACCCGCCAAACGGGGCTGAACCGCTCCACCGTCGGAACGTTGATCGGCCACCTCACCTCCCTGGGCCTGGTCTATGAATCGGCGCCCTCCGGCGAGGGGCAGGTAGGCAGGCCCAGTCCCGAGGTCCACCCCAGCCCGTCGATTGCGGCGCTGGCCGTCAACCCGGAGGTCGACGCCGTCACCATCGGCCTGGTCAGCCTCGGCGGGAAAGTGCAAAAGAAGATCCGCTTCGAAACGGAACGGATTCCGAGCGCCCGGGAAGCGGTGAATATCGCAGCGGCCGTGGTCGCCGGGATGCGGTCCGAGCTGGATGCGTCCTACCGGATCACCGGCGTTGGCATGGCCGTGCCGGGCCTGGTCAACCGCGACGACGGCGTCGTGCGGCACGCTCCGCACCTGGGCTGGCGCAATGAACCGGTCGCCCGGATGCTGAGCGAGGCCACCGGCTATCCGTGCCAGGCCGCGAACGACGCCTCCCTCGGAGCCGAAGCCGAGCTGATTTTCGGCGCGGGTGCCGGTGCCGGCACCAGCGCCGGGCAGGGGAACCTGATCTATCTCAACGGCGGCGCCAGCGGCATCGGCGGCGGGATCATCGCCGACGGACAGCTACTCAGGGGTGCCTCCGGCTACGCGGGGGAACTCGGCCACACCTTTGTCCGCTCCGGCGGCAGCGCCTGCCACTGCGGTGCCACGGGCTGCCTGGAAACCGAAGTCTCCCAGTCCCGCCTCATGGAACTGGCCGGGTTGAGCAGCGGCGACGCCGCCGACCTCGAAGAGGCGCTCGGGAACAGCCGCAGCGCCGCGGTGGACGATGAAGTCGGCCGCCAGCTCACGTATCTGGGTATAGCCCTGCGCAACGCCGTGAACATCTTCAACCCCGATGCGATTGTCCTGGACGGTTTCCTGGGAACGCTGCACGCGCTCGCCCCTGCGTCGTTGGACGCAATCCTGCGGTCGCAGGCCATGGACGGTCCCGCGGACCAGGCGAAGATCTACCGCGCAGCACTCGGGTCGGATCTGATGATGATCGGCGCCGCGGAACTGGCCTTCACCCCATTCCTGGCCGATCCCGCAGGCCTCGGCCCCACCCCCGGCACCATCCCCGCACCCGCGTCACGGACAGGCTGACCGTGCCAAGGCAGGGAACTTCGCCGATGGGTGAGCACTACGAACTGCAGGGAATGTTGGACGGCCGCAGCCAAAAAGCCGTCGTCACGGAAATCGCCGCCAGCCTGCGCGCACTGGAAATCGACGGCGTCGCCCTCCTGCAGGACTACCCCGCCCAGTCCGCTCCGCCCTCGTGCGCCGGCTGGGTCCTGGTGCCGTGGCCCAATCGGGTGGCCGATGGCCAGTGGACCTACGACGGTGTCCCGCAGCAGCTGGAAATTACAGAACCCGGCAACGGCAACGCCCTGCACGGGCTGCTGTCCGGCGCCTCGTACCGGGTAGCACGCCGGACGGCGGCCAGCATTACGCTGGCTGCCGATATCACCTCGGCACCGGGCTACCCCTTTCAACTCGCGACCTCGGTCGGCTACCAGCTCACGGCAGACGGACTTCTTGTCACCCACAGCCTGACCAATACCGGCTCCAAGGCCGCCCCGGTCGCCGTGGGGGCCCACCCTTTCCTCCGGATGGGTGCTGTGCCCACGGAAGACCTCAAGCTCGTCATCAATGCCGGCGCCCACCTCGAAGTCAACGACCGGCTTAATCCGACCGGTGCCACCACGGCTGTCCACGGAACTAAGCACGACTTCCGGGCAGGGCAGCTAATTCGCGAGGTCGCCCTCGACGACGCCTGGAGCGGCGTTCTCCGGGAACCGGACGGCAGCTCACTGCACTATCTGGAAGCCCCGGACGGCCGCCAGGTGCAACTGTTCATGGATGCGTCCTTCGGCTACGTCCAGGCCTTCACCACCCGTGTCTTCCCCAGCGAGAGCGGCCCGGTAACAGCGGTGGCGCTGGAGCCGATGACGGCCCCGGCGGACGCCTTCAACAGTGGCGAAGGCCTGCGCTGGCTGGCCCCCGGCGAGACCTGGCACCTCAGCTGGGGCATCCGCTACCGGCTGCCCTGAGCCAAGTAGCCGACGGCCGCCGGTCTTGAAGGGCGCGAATTCGCCGGATGCCTCCGAAGTCGCCGGACTTTTCCGGCGAACTGGCAGGCTTCCGGCGAATTCGGCCGGGCGGGGACAGGGCCCGCCAGCCGAGTCACCTGTCGCCGGGTGGAGCGTCCTTCCCGAACCAGGCGCTGACCAGCAGCCACACGGACCACACGAGGATGAGGACAATGCCCGCCAGCGTGGGAATGGTGTTCGCCGGGGAGAAGCCTTCGGCCCCGATGATCCAGCCCTGCGCGAGGTAGGCGAGCCCGGACAGCGCCATGAGATAGCCGATCGGCCGGGAGACGCGGCGCGCCCCGACAACCGCGGCACCGGTCAGGATCAGGGCCACGCCCAGCACGAAGCTCTGGTAACTGCGCATGCCCCACTCCAGCCAACGGATACCCTCGGCCGTCGCAAACCGCGCAGCTTTCTCCGGTTCCGGAGCCGCAACCCAGGCGTCCACTGCGTGCTTGAGGGCAACGCCGTCGACGGCTTGGAGCGCGGCGTAAAGTGCCAGCGCGGCGACCGCGGCGACAGCGCCGAAGCGGGCCGTCCAGGCCATGGCCCCGTCCGGTGCTTTCAGGACCACCAGCAGGACCAGCAGCCCGGAGATGAGAAGCGCCATGCCGGCGAACTGGCCGAGGTGGACCGCCGTCCAAATACCGCTGCGGGCGTACTCCGCGAACGTCGCCGGGTGGTCGTTTGCGCTGGCCGTATCGGCATGGAGCAGCCCGGCGACGACGGACATTACGAAGCCGGCAGACGCCAGCGTGGCGGCTAGGCGAAGCGATGCACGGGCTGATGACGGGCGCCCAGACCCGGCCGAAGCCGCCGGCCGCGGATCATGATCTGTGCCGTATTTCTTCATGGCATCGCCCGTTTCATGCCGCCGCGCGGGTGCGCGAAGAGCGCGCCTAAGCGCAGGCTACGCCGATTGCGTCCGCGGAGCCACGGACCTTTGACCGTTATGTGGCGGCGGCACGTGCGACCCGGCGGGACCTCCCGTTAATCTGGACCCCGCCGCACCCATTAGGACTGCGCTCGTCCATGGCCCAACCGCGCAGCGAAGCGCGCGACCGCGTCTTCCGGAGTTGGCGCGGGACCGAAGAGTTCTGCCTGGCGGCTCGTCTTGGCCACATAGCGGCCGGTATCGAACCAGGCCGCCATGGCTCCCATGTCTTTCATGAGCGGGGCTGACTTTCCCGCAACCTTGCCCATAGCGCGGAGCAGACCGGCGGGAATGGACACGACCCTGATTTTCTTGTTCGCCAGCCGCGACACCAGCCCAGCGCCCTCCTGCATGCTGATCGGCCGGCTCCAGCCCAGATCGATGCGTTCCCCGGCGGCGATGTCCGCGTCAACGGCTTCCGCGAGATAAGTCGCGACGTCGCTGACCAGAACGAATGTCAGGGGCACGCTTTTAGAGCCAAGCCAGACGATCCGGCCCTTCTCGAACGGGTCACCGCCCATCTGGGCGATCTGATCGAAAAATGCTCCGGGACGCAGGGCCACGAACGGGACGCCGAGTTCTTCGAGTTTGTCCTCGGCGAGCTTCTTGTGCCAGAAATGCGGCACATTCGGTGTCTGGTCGCTCGTAAGGATGCTGGTGAGCACGAAGCGCCGCACCCCGGCTTTGCTGGCGGCGATGGCGAGATTGGCGTTGCCACGCGTGTCGATCTCGTGCGCGTTCTTGTTCTTCCCGGTGTACCCGGCCGCCGTCGTGATCACAGCGGCGGCGCCGGTCATCGCGGCGACGAGCGAATCGAGGTCGAGCATGTCGCCGCGGGCTATCTCGACGCCCTTGGCCTCGAGTTTGCCCGCCTCCGAGCTCGGGCGGACAAGCGCGCGCACCTTCTTGCCCCGGTCAAGGAGCCGGTCGACGACCTGGCCCCCGAGCGATCCCGTTGCACCGACCACCAGCACAGGTCCCTGTTCAGACATTGTTATCTCCTGGTTTTCTTCTCTGCGGCAGCTGCGAAGGGCCGGCCCCGAGCAATGAGCCGAAGGAGTTCAACGGCGTCAATCTGACCGGCGTCGACGATTGGCTTTTGTTCGACTGCGTCTAGCCCGCCCCGCTCCACAGCCGCCGCCACCAGGGCCGCTTCGGCTCCGGCTCCGGAGGGGCGACGGCGGCCGCGGCA
>Ga0207683_10001046_pt1 | contig 25197 bp, 20 predicted proteins | sample KBSM73metaG_FD_184333 | JGI IMG/M metagenome (GOLD analysis project Ga0207683, IMG submission 184333) | Miscanthus rhizosphere microbial communities from Kellogg Biological Station, Michigan, USA - KBS M7-3 metaG (SPAdes) (version 2) | ecosystem: Host-associated > Plants > Roots > Rhizosphere >... | reverse complement strand
CTTTTTATCAGGAACTTCGAAAAAGAGGCCAATCGGTTGGGCAAAGCCGATTATCTCGTCCAAGGCACACTGTATCCCGACGTCATTGAAAGCGTCAGCTTCAAAGGTCCGTCGGCTACGATTAAGACGCACCATAATGTCGGCGGTCTCCCAAAGAAGATGCGTCTGCGACTGGTGGAACCGTTACGTGAACTCTTCAAGGATGAGGTGCGCGTGCTCGGCAAAGAATTGGGATTGCCCGATGACATTGTCTGGCGCCATCCATTTCCAGGCCCCGGCCTGGCGATTCGCGTGCTGGGCGAGGTCACTCCGCAACGTTGCTCCATGTTGCGCGAAGCCGATGCGATCGTGGAACAGGAAATTCGGCAGTCCGGTCTCTATGCTGAGACGTGGCAGGCCTTTGCCGTGCTACTTCCCATTCGTACCGTCGGCGTCATGGGCGATCAGCGTACCTACGAGCATGTTGCGGCGATTCGAGCCGTCACCAGTCTGGACGGGATGACCGCCGACTGGGCCAAGCTCCCGCACGAGGTGTTGGGGAAAATCTCGAATCGCATCATCAATGAGGTACGGGGAGTGAATCGGGTCGTGTATGACATCAGCTCGAAACCGCCCAGCACTATTGAGTGGGAATAAAGAGGAGGATCTGGCCTAGATGATCTTGTGCTCGCAGAGCGCTCACCCAGCCCAGGTCCTACAAGAGGAAAGATAGAAGAATGGAAGTACGATTACAAAAAGTCATTGCCGCCTCGGGCCTCGCGTCACGTCGCAAGGCAGAAGAATGGATCGCTCAGGGGCGGGTGACAATCAATGGAAAGATCGTGCGTGAACTAGGGACGCGGATCGATCCCGAGCGAGACCATGTAAAGGTGGATGGACGTCATCTGAAGGCCGTGGAACCTTATGCCTATCTTCTGCTCAATAAGCCCAAGGGCATTGTCTCCACACTCAACGATCCTGAGGGCAGACCGACGATCGACCACCTGTTGCATGGCGTGACGCTTCGCATGTTTCCGGTCGGACGATTGGATTTCGATACGGAAGGGCTCATGCTGCTGACCAATCACGGTGAGCTGGCGCAAGCGCTCTTGCATCCACGCTACCATGTGGCCAAGGTTTATCTTGCAAAAGTCAAAGGGGTGCTCGCTGATGAAGAGATCAACCGCCTTGCGCATGGCGTCGAATTAGAGGACGGGATGACGGCTCCAGCCGTGGTCAAAAAGGTGCGCAAGGCCGAGGAAAACTCTTGGCTCGAAGTGACGATCTACGAAGGTCGAAAGCATCAGATCAAGCGCATGTTCGAGGTCGTCGGCCATCCGGTTTTAAAACTCAAGCGCATTAAATTCGGTCCTCTGGCGCTGGGCGATCTCCTGCCCGGTGAATTTCGCTATCTGACGGACCGGGAAGCCAACACCTTGCGTGACCTCGTTAAATATAGGCAGGAGCAGGAAGCGGCCGAGATACCACCGCCACAAATCCGTCCGCCGAAGCCGGTTCGGAGAACATCCGCGCATCCTGCACGACCCACAGCACGTTCAAGTGGACAATCGGCATCCTCAAGACCGCAGCGGACGTTTTCAAGGGGAAAGCCGACTCGTTCCAGATTGCAGCCGATGTCTTCACGAGGGCAGTCGAAACGTTCAGCAGAACAGCCGGCTCGCCCAGGAATGCAGCCGAGGCCTTTAAGAGGACAGCCGACACGTTCTGGGAAACCCCCGATACGTTCAGCAGGACAGTCAGCCCGTCCCGGAGGCCAACCGATCCGCTCTATCGGAAAGCCAGGACGTGCTGCGCGGCCGGATGCTCGTTTCTCGCGACCGTCATCCGGTAATAAAGGACGGCCCGCACGTCCGACACGGAGGACGAGGTGATGGCACGCACGCACACGTGCGGTGAACTGCGTCGAAGTCACGTTGGCCAGGCCGTCACGCTCAGCGGCTGGGTACAACGCCGCCGGGATCATGGCAGCGTACTATTTATCGATCTACGCGATCGACAGGGCATGACTCAGATCGTATTTAACTCGGAACAAGCGCCGGACGTACACAAGCAGGGCGAAAAACTCGGCAGCGAGGACGTCGTGGCCGTGACCGGGCTGGTCAATCTCCGTCCGGATGGTGCGGACAATCAGAACCTCGCTACCGGAGATGTCGAAGTGCTGGTGCAGCAGATCGAAATGTTGAATGAAGCCAAAACGCCGCCCTTCGTGATTGAAGACGACGCCGATGTCACCGACATCTTGCGCTTGAAGTACCGTTATCTGGATTTGCGCCGTCCACGGATGCAGCATTTGCTCGCGCTCCGCCATGCCGTGATGCAAGCCACCAGGAGTTTTCTAAACCGGGAAGGGTTTCTGGAAATTGAAACCCCGGTTCTGACCAAAAGTACGCCGGAAGGGGCACGCGATTATCTTGTGCCCAGTCGGGTGAATGCCGGGACCTTTTTCGCATTGCCGCAATCTCCGCAATTGTTCAAACAAGTCCTGATGATCGGAGGGATGGATCGTTACTATCAGATCGCTCGCTGCTTCCGCGATGAGGACTTGCGGAATGACCGCCAACCGGAATTCACCCAGATCGATCTCGAAATGTCATTTGTGGATCGTGAACAGGTGATGGCGCTGATGGAGCATATGATTGTCTCCGTCTTTAAAGAGGCCGGCAAGGTGGACCTCCCGACACCGTTCCCACGGATGACCTATGCCGAGGCGATGGGTCGCTATGGGTCCGATAAGCCGGACCTTCGGTTCGATATGCCGCTCTATGACGTCACCGCGTTTGCAGCCCAGAGCGAGTTCAAGGTTTTTAGGGAAGCCGCAACAAAGGGCAAAATCGTAAAGGCGTTGATCGTCAAATCCGGCGGGAGCATCGCGAGGAGTCGAATCGATGCGCTCGGAGAAACCGCCAGGAGTTTTGGGGCCAAGGGCCTTGCATGGCTGAAGATTACGGCTGACGGTCAGCTCGATTCCGTCATCGCGAAATTTCTGGATGCCCGGGCGTTCTTTGCGGCGCTGCCCGAGGCAAAGCCCGGCGATTTGGTCCTGTTCGGCGCGGATAAAGCCGCCATCGTACACGATGTCATGGGCCGGATTCGATTGTTGCTGGGCCAGGAACTCAATCTGATCGACAAGACGGCATGGCGTCCGTTATGGGTGACGGAGTTTCCTCTTCTGGATTATTCTCCTGAACAACAACGCTATATCTTCATGCATAATCCCTTTGCCGCGCCGATGGACGAAGATCTTGCCCTGCTCGACAGTGAACCATTGAAGGCCAGGGCCAAGGCCTATGACATGGTAATGAACGGGAGCGAGATCGGGGGCGGAAGTATTCGAAACCATCGGAGTGAGGTCCAGTTGCGTATTTTGGATTTGCTGGGCATGACCAAGGACCAAGCCCACGCCAAATTCGGATTTCTTCTGGAAGCCCTCGATTACGGCGCTCCTCCGCACGGCGGCATCGCCTTCGGGCTGGATCGCCTGATCATGCTGCTGGGGGGGGCCGACTCCATTCGGGATGTGATTGCGTTTCCCAAGACGCAAAAGGCGCAGTGCTTGATGACCGAGGCCCCGTCGCAAGTCGATGCGGCGCAGTTGAAGGAACTTCACATCAAGGTGGATATCATTGAATAGGTGCGCCCACGCAATTCATTCTGATTCTCTTCATCCCTAGCTGATGGCTGGGAATACGTTCGGCACACTCTTTTCAGTCACGTCGTTCGGCGAAAGCCACGGACCGGCCATCGGCTGTGTCGTCGATGGTTGCCCGCCGGGACTCACGTTGACGATCGATGATATTCAAAAAGAGCTCGATCGCCGCAAACCGGGCACCTCGCGCCATGTCTCGCAGCGGCAAGAATCGGATCGCGTCGAAATTATCTCCGGTCTCTTTGAGGGCACCACGACCGGCACGCCGATCGCGTTACTCATTCGCAACGAAGATCAACGCAGCCGCGATTATGGCAATCTCGCCGACACCTTCCGGCCGGGCCACGCCGACTATACCTATTGGCAGAAGTATGGGATTCGTGATTACCGTGGGGGTGGACGCTCGTCCGCGCGTGAAACGGCCGTGCGAGTCGCGGCCGCGGCCATCGCGAGGAAATGGCTCCACGCCAAGTATGGCGTCGTGATTCGCGGCTATCTCTCCCAAATCGGACACATGCATGTCCCCTTTCAGAGTTGGGATGCGGTTTTGACGAATCCATTTTTCGCGGCCGATCCGGCGTCGGTGCCGAAACTCGAAACCTTTATGGATGACTTGCGGAAGTCGGGAGATTCCGTCGGCGCGAAGATTACCGCCGTCGCGGAGCATGTGCCGGTAGGTTGGGGCAGTCCCGTGTACAACAAGCTGGATGCCGACTTGGCGTCGGCCATGATGAGCATCAATGCGGTCAAAGGCGTGGAGATTGGAGCCGGATTCGCCTCGGTCGCTCAACTCGGATCGGAGCATGGCGATGAACTGACCCCGGAAGGATTCGTCACCAACCATGCCGGCGGAATTCTCGGCGGTATTTCGACCGGTCAGGACATCGTGGTAACCATCGCGATTAAACCGACTTCGAGCATTCGGATTCCGCGTCGATCGATCGACAAGCAAGGGCGTCCCGTCGTCGTCGAGACGGAGGGCCGCCACGACCCATGCGTCGGCCTTCGCGCCACTCCCATTGCCGAAGCCATGCTCGCCCTCGTGTTAATGGATCATGCCCTGCTTCAACGGGCACAGAATGCCGACGTCAAGTCGACCACGCCCGCGATCCCGGGGCGGACGACGGAAGACCAGGCTTCTCGCGGTACTTCGGCTTCACCTAAGATCAACTCCGATCCCAGCGAAGCCTGACGGAAGCAACCCCCACTCAGTTTCAGCAACGGAAAATCATGAGGTTTCGTTGGCCTTCGGCTTATTGGAAGGATCGGATGCTTCCGCCGCCATTGTCATCACGCTCAGCGTCGCAGAATTTTCTTTGGCGATGGCATCTTCAACCCGCTCTACAAAGAGGCTAAAAGCCTTGCCGCTATCCAGACCGGCATAACGACTCACCCCGGATAGAAAGAGAAATCGCTCATGACCCAATGATTGTTCGGTTGAGCGATAATTTTTCCACTGTTCCCGATAATGAAAGACGCTTTCGAGCGAGACGAAAACGACCACCAAGAGACTGATCACGGTCACCGTGAGCTGAATGACGTCGATGCCAACGACTTTCCAGTTCGGTTGGACATTGATTAAGACCGGAACGATATCGCCCCCGATGACCGAGAAGGCGCGCATACGAAGGTAGAGCGCCTTGGCAGCGACGGCTTTACGGTCATACCATGCTGGTAGTGCACCGCCTGAGGATAAAAATCAAGCCGGAGTGTTGGTTCCCTTGTCACGATCGCTGTCTCGTCCTGTTTTCCAGAACGCATAGAGCGGTAGACCGGTGAGAACGATGAGAACTCCGACCGCCGATTCGAAGGGTCGCTCAACCACGCTGGTTGCGACGATTATCAGGAAGATGCCGATCGCAAGCAACGGCAAGGTAGGATAGAGTGGTACGCGAAACGGTCTGGCTAGTTCAGGATGGCGTCGCCGCAGTACGATAACCGCGCCGATCGCCAATGCGGTGAAAGCCGAGAGGATGAATCCACTGAAAAGAACCACCTGCTCAAACGTCCCGGTGAGAATGAGCAGGGAGACCCACAGGCCTTGCAGCAGCGACGCGCGCAGCGGAACACCGGTATGTGTCGAGAGTACGGAGAAAAATGCCGGAAAGGCGCCGTCGAGCGCCATCGCTCTATAAACACGAGGGCCCGCCCATATCATGGCGCTGACACCGCCGGCGATGGCGACGCAGAGTAAGGCCGCTACAAACCGCGCCCCGGTCGGACCAAATAGAGCCGCCGCCGCTTTCTCCGCAACCGGTAGGATCGGTGCGTCTGCGAGCGCTTTCACCGGAAGCGCGTAAAGGTAGAGGAGATTGAGCAAGAGATAGAGTCCCGTCACCAATGCCGTGCCTCCGATCACAATCGTGGGAATGGTGCGCTGCGGATCGGCGATCTCTCCGGCGATATAGCCGACGACGTTCCATCCTAGATAGGTGTACATCACAAAGATCAACGCCGAGATGAGCGCGCCGCTACCGGAAGCCGGCTGAACATGGGATTCGGCGAGGTGCGACCATTGGCCGTCGCCGATCGCGAACCCTGCGACAAGAAAAATTAAAATGGCCATGACTTTGGTGATCGTCAGAACGCGCTGCAATCGGCCTCCGGCTTCCGTACCCCGTGCGTGGACGGCTGTGATTGCCCAGATCAGGATGAGTGCAATGCACTTGAATATGGCGCTGTTCTCCTCCGCAACGGGCATGAGCCGAAGCATATAGGAGGCAAAACTCACGGCTGCGGCTGCAATGCCCGCACCGAATCCGACGGTAAAGGAGATCCAGCCGCTGAGAAATCCGGCGAGCGGTCCATAGGCCTGACGGAGATAGACGTAGTCGCCTCCGGCGTGTGGGAGCGCCGCAGGCAATTCGCTGTACGAGATGGCGGCTGCCATCGCCAGGCACCCGCCGACCACCCACATGGCTAAAATAAGAATCGGATCCCCGAGATCTCGCGCCATCAGTCCCGTGACCGTAAAGATCCCGCCGCCGACGATATTGCTGATCAAGACACAGGCCGCCGTGAACGAGCCCACCTTACCCCGTAGGGCGCTGCGGGTATCGGGTGCGGCCGGTGCATTTCTCACCTGTGTTCCGCGCGAATGTCTGGATGTTTCCAGGCAATCGGAAGAAGCACAATCAGAAAGAAGCCGTGAATCCGAGTGTCCGTTCGACGTGTCATGGTATCTCTTTCAAAGGGATCCATGCGAGATGATGGCTCGCGATTATTTGAGGTTCCGAAGAAACTCCCCGAGTACCGTTCTAAAACGATCCGGGTCTTCGGCCATCATGAAATGACCGGTATTGAACTCGACGAGTTGAGCGCGGGGTATCTGGGCTTGAATGCCTTTGGCGATAGCGGGCGTGGCGACGTCGTCTTTTGCGCCGACCATGATCAGGGTGGGAGACTGGATACGCGTGAGTTGTCCATGGACATTGAATTGCGACATGGACGTCAGCGCCTCGCGGATGACGGTGTCGTTCCAGGTAGGAATGCGGTCGAGCAGGGGCTGATAGACTGTGGCGGGAGTGTTGAGCGGAAAGCTCTCGACGATCATGTTTTTCGAGACCTGCCGATAATCCCGCGGCCTGCCGATGCTCGGAATATCCTTGTCGAGAATCATCGCCCCATCGGTCGTCGAAACCAGGACCAGCGCTCGCACGCGGTCGGAATGATCGAGCGCAAGTCGTTGAAGGATCATCCCGCCCATGGACACGCCGACCCAGACCGATTTTTCGATATGCAGCGTATCGGCTAGCCTGATCAGGTCTTTCGAGAATTGCTCGATCGTGAAGCCGGTCGACGGCTTGTCCGAATCTCCATACCCGCGGAGGTCTACGGCGATTCCCCGAAAGTTGGGGGAATAGGCGCCGACATACTTGGGGAAAATATTGCTGGTAGTGACCACGCCATGTACAAAGATGACGGGGTAGCCGGTTCCCGCCTCCACAATGCTCAGATGCATTCCATTGAGATCTACCAATCTTCGTTCGAACGGGTGAGCGGTTGGAGATTCGGATGGTCTGAGAGGCTGAGCGCCCTGCTCTCGACCGGTATGTCCTGAGTCCATACATCCGAATACGCCGAGGACGCTGACTACTGAAATGACGAGGAGTGCCAACATGCTTATGCCTCTCTAGGTTGCGAGCAGATGTCGGGACACAGAGTAAGCTGCGCGGTTTATATTTTCAACGTGCGATCGCGGATGAATGTCCCCTCAGTGCGACGGCGACGCTGGACACTGACTGACCACGAGGATACACTTTGCCGCCGCAGTCGAGTCGGCTCGGTTCTATGACAGCGCACACCCCTAAGATTGTCGAGATTCAACACGCCACTGTCTATCGTGGCGACACCAAGGTCTTCAGCGATCTCTCTCTCGAAATCGTTCTCGGATGCCATACGGCCATTCTCGGGCCGAACGGCGCGGGGAAATCCACGTTGCTCAAATTGCTGTCGCGTGACATCCATCCCGTTCGCAGGGAAGGGAGCGATATTCGCCTTTTTGGGCAGGACCGATGGAATGTCTGGACGCTGCGCGCGAAACTCGGCCTTGTCTCGCACGAGCTGCAACATCAGTATCTGGATCACGTGCGCGGCATCGACGTTGTGCTGTCCGGCCACTATTCGAGTATCGGCACCTATGCTCATCAACAGTTCAGTGAGGGGGATCGAACACGCGCCGCGCAGATAATCGATGAACTGGGCGTCGGTCATCTTCGCGATCGACACTTTTGCGAGATGTCCACCGGCGAGCAGCGTCGATTTTTACTCGGCCGCGCACTCATTCATCAGCCGCTCGCCTTGGTGTTGGACGAGCCGACCAGCGGACTCGATGTACGGGCGTGCTTTCAGTATCTCGACCTTGTTCGCCGTCAGATGCGGCAAGGAAAAACGATTATTCTTGTGACACACCACGTGCATGAAATTCCGCCGGAGGTCGGACGCGTCGTCCTCATGAAAGCGGGGTCAATCGTAGCCGACGGCGAGAAGCGAGACATCCTCACCTCGCAGCGCCTGACTCGGCTCTTCGAGACGCCGATCGAGGTCGTGCAGACGAATGGATTCTATCAAGTCTTTCCCGCGAGCAATGAAATTGTTCGGCAACGAGAGGCTTGACAGGCTGCGAGGCGCCGCCTAGCCTATGGACAAGGAGAGGATGAATGGGGTCTGACGGTGGAACATCGGGCGACGGGAAGGCCAAGCAAATGTTGTGGATTATTCCCGGCAGCTTACTGGCACTCTTAGTCGGGTACACACTTTACACGGGTCAAACGATTGAGGAGATCGGCTTGGGTAGCCTGGGTTCGGTGAAATTTGCAAAACCTGGGAACACGCCGCCTCCCGCTATCGGGGAAGGGCACGGCACGACGCCGATTGTTCATCCGGATGCCGCCAAACAGGTCGATCAGGAGGAGATGGCGCGGCGGCAAGCCGAGCTCGAAGCGAAATTGCGTCACATGGAGGAGGCACTCAAGCGGTCGGAGGCGCGTCCGGTTCGAAGAGCGCCTGAGGACGAGGCGAACGAGAGCAGCGCAGCCATTCCACGCCACATGAACATTGCCGGAACGTGGCATGACCGAACAGGGGTGTCATGGGTCATTCAGCAAACCGGCAATGCCGTGGCCGTTCGAGAATTTAATCCGCTCCTCGGTGTGACGGCGGTCGGGCAGGGCTCGATCTCCGGTCATGAACTCCAGTTGACCTATCAGTCGGCCATGCAAACGAACGGGCAAGCATCGCTTATGATTTCGCCCGACGGCAGAAATCTATCCGGGAATGCGCGCGACAATGTGACAGGCGTCTCATTCCAACTGATGTTCACTCGGTGACGGACGGGAAGCCACAAGAGATCTAGCTTGCCGTGAGACCAAGTTGGCTGATCACGGTACCGTCGTGAGCGCGGCCGGTGAGCTTGCCGCCTAGAAGAAAAATTCGATCGGCCGGAATGCCGCCTTCATCGATGAGTGTCTGTTGGATCTGCTTGGCGCGTTCTTCGGCGAGCAGTCGCAGTTCCTTTTCTTCGACCGGAAATGCCTCAAGCAATTGCGCTTTTAAGTGATCCGACGAGACGGGCGCTTTGCCGTCCGACTGTCGAGGAAGAGTGCCAAACTTTTTGACGTAGAGCGCTTGCAATAACCCGGCACCATCCGGTTCGTCGGCTTGGGCTCTCGCCGATCGTCCCGTTTTGGCGGTGTCTTTTAACAAGTCCAGTTCCTTTTGCAATTTAGCCTCGCTGAGCGCGGCGCCGTCTGCCGCCGGATCGGCGATGCCGGAAACTTCCAACTGAAGGGCCGGACGCTCCTCTAGAGATTTTGCCAGCGCCTTGAGTTTTCCAATTTTATCCGTCGGCATTTCGGCGCTTCCGACCGGGAACGGCACGTCGCTCAATTCATCGCTGCTTCCGCCGATTAGGTTCGCCATCAAGGTAAACGGCGACGCAACGGCTTTGGTCAGGAGATTCGTGAGGACATTCCAAATGAGCTTGCCATAGTGAAATTCGGGGTTACTCAAGTCGCCCTTCACCGGTAGATCGATATTGATGCGACCATGACGGTCTTTCAGAAGCGCAATCGCAAACTTGACCGGTAGAGATGTCGCGTCAGGCCCTTCTATTTTATCGCCCAAGGTCAGTTGATCGATGACCACATTATTATCGGCATCCAACTGCTGCCGATCGAGAAGATAGCGCAGGTCCATCGAAAGCTTCCCTTTGACGATCGGATAGCCGGCGAACTTCGTGGAATAGGGCGAGAGTGTCGTGAGTTCGACATTTTTGAAGGAGACCTTGAGGTCGGTGAACGTGTGGTGACTGAGGGGATTGATCTGCCCCGCGATGGTCACCGGAGCATACTTGTCCACTTGGCCATATAACGAAACCTCCGCTCTGGACTGTTCCTGTGACGACAGGCCTTTGATTGAACCCTTTAATCCAAAGATGCCGGTATCGACAATGGGTTTAACGGAAAAATCGGCGAAATGGGCCGACCCATCTATGATTGTCACCGTTCCGATCTTGATAGGAAGCGGATGTGAAGGCGCTGATTTCTCCGCATGGGGAATGGCCTCCTCCGCGCTCGTCCGGCCCTTCTTGGGTTTCGCGAAAACCGTGCTGATGTTTACCTGACGATCGGCACCGATCACGATGTCGGCGAAAAGTTTGGCCGCACGCACTTCTCCGATGATCGCATGTTGATCCGGAAGAGCCAGATCGATGCGGGTTGCGTGCAGGTCTTCCCAGCGGAGGAGCGGTTTATCAAGCTGAGAGTCAACGATCGATAAACGCGCCACGCTTGCATCACCTTCAAAGCGAGTCGTCGGTTGGTCGCCGGCCTCATACAACAGATGCCCCTTCAGACTTGCCGAACCATCGCGGACTTCGAAGGAGGCCGTTTGACCGATGTAGGGTTGAAACGGGGTCAAGGGAAATTGGTCTATCTCGACGTGAAGATCCGCCGTAGTCGGATTAAGGCCTATACTTCCTTCAGTGGAAAACTGTCCTGTCGTGTTGATGTGACCCGATGCCTCTAGATTGAGCGGAGAGGTCGGAGGGTAGGTCACGTTCTTCACATGGAGATGAAGGGCCGCTAGATCGAGTTGTACCGGTAAGTCGGGTTTCTGATCTTCCAGGCTGACGCCGTAGTTCTCTAAGTTGATCTCGTTGAGCGCAATCGACCAAGGCCTAGAGGACGAAGAATCCCCGGCAAGCGGCGCGGATGCGGAAGTTGATCCGGTTACCGGTGCCGATGCGAAGCCGCGCTGAAAGTTAAGCAGGCCGTCTTTTTCCATCGAGGCGTGAATATGAGCGCCGGTCGATTGTACCAAGCCGACCTCCACGTGACGCTTCAACAGATCGGCCTGAATGCCTTTGATCCAAAAGGTAGGGAGGTCGATCAAGGGCGATGTAGTTTTTTTCTCCGACAGGGAAATCCGTTCAAGACCGAGCGTGCCGTCGGAGATGGCGGCCTGAAAGCCGTCGGTTCCAACTTCCGCATGGTAAGCCGCCTCTATGTGCAGGACGCCGTCCGTCAACTCAAACCCGACACGATCCTGAATGTATTCCCACGCGTGCCGCACTTTGAAATTGGCGAGAGAGACCCGCCCCTCCGATCGCAGTGGATTCATCAGAAGCGTTCCATGCCATTCCAACGTCTCACCCGCTGCGAATTCTGCTTTGAAGGCAAATGCATTGTCACCGGCCTGTAACGTACGGAAATTTTTGAGCGACAAAGAGATCGGCACGATATCGGCGCTGAACGGCGTGGGCCGTGCGCGATCGTGAAATTCTATGGCACCTTGTTCGATATCCAACGTATGAATAATCAACGATGGAAGAGAGGCTGGAGTTTCTGGAACGTCTCGATCGGCTGGGGAACCCTGAGGCTGCGATGAAACGAGGCGAAGGTCGAGCAGATTGACGCCGCCGTCAGGACGAATATCGACGAAACCGTAGGGGACGCGGAGGCGGATTTGATCGAACGTCAGCGAACGATTCAAGAGAGAAGAAATGCCGACGTCGACATACAGTTCCTCGAATCCCAGCAACGGCGTATTGTCGCGCTCGCTGATGGCCAGATGCCTGATAGAGAGTGCCAGTGTAAAGGGATTGAACCGGACATCATCCACTGTCACGGGACGGTCGAGTCGGGCCGAGAGCGCATGGGGAATCTTAGATCGCAGATACAAAGGCAGAATCAGGAAGCCCAGCACGGCATAGAATGCCATGAGAGTGGCGACGAGCAGGGCCGCTATTTTCAATCGGCGTGGCCATCGGGGCATTTCGGGAGGCGGACCCATGCTCACAGATTCGTCGGGCAATCGATGGGCGCTCGATTCCATACGCCATTGTGTGCCAATCACGGTTCGCGCGCAACTGACATCGTGCCACTCTTCGAGGACATTGAAGCAGAGGCCGAGTCGCCTTTTGAGTGGCCAGATCGTCAGTCGTGACGGAGCAACAACGATGTCATCGGAGAGGGCCGTTGAAAGTGATGCCTTGGTCGGCGCGCCTTGTCGGCGGGACGGCGCAATTGATGTTGTCGAATCTTGGCATCCACGATCGCGCCGCAATTGGCGCATCGCAGCATGGGTAGTTGTCCGTCCAGTCCAAGATAGCGATCGTGCAGCATAAGTCCATTGCAACGTCCACAATGCATGCGCAACCTCCATGTTTGTGTTGAGTCGACTGCATCGTATCGCGTTAGCATTGCGGCGGGGTTACGGCGCAGTTAGCGGCACGTTACCGTGCGGGCATTTGTGATGTTGTAGAGGAACGTCCGGCTAGATCCTTTTTGCCTAGGCTCGGCCAATGTCGCCCCTTCCACCCCATTTATGAAATCGAAATGATTGGAATCAGGACGCCTTTCGATCGGCACGATTTTCGAATAGGTGTCGGGAGATTCCAACGCAGGAGGTACACGATGGGATGGATACGGCGAGCCTGGGTTCATGTGAAATGGAAACGCATACAGGGCGCGGCCATTATTAACGAAGCGAGTATGGAGATCCATCGAATGACAGTGTGGGGCCAATTACCAGCCGGGACTTGGCTTGTGAAACGTCCCCTCACCGTTGCTGCGGGTGGACCGGTGCTCTATCTAACCTTTCGCGTATGCAATGAAGTGAAGACCATCGTAAACGCGAGCTTGTGATCGGCGGCCATCCGGTACCTGATCCATCATTTCGATCCTCGACTTCAGTTGCTCAATCGACATCGGTGGGATGATCGCGCTGATTATGCCTGCTTGATTTCTACCTCTTAAAGTTTGCGGTTCTCCGCCCAATATCCTTGCTTTAAAAAAAAGCCTTGCAGGTGTATTCCTCGTGGGGTATGTCTGGTGAGCCTGCGAATGACAGACTGCATCAAGAGGGAGAAATGATAGATGACAGATCACCACGTGAAACTATTCAACCCGACGATTCTCTTTCTGACGTTGGTCTCACTCGGCGTGGATTCGTAGTCACGACACTTGCCGTGGGTTTTGCGTTGGCTGTACGTCCACTTTCCGCCGAGACCATCATGACGGCAACAACTGGATTGACCGTCGGCGAAGTGACGATTCCTACGAGCGATGGTCGAATGCCGGCCTATCGCGCGATGCCGGCCCAGGGTCGGTCTTGTCCTGTCGTGCTCGTGGTGCAGGAGATTTTCGGCGTGCATGAGCATATCAAGGACGTCTGCCGGCGATTGGCGAGCCGGGGGTATCTGGCGATTGCGCCGGAGTTGTACGCGCGGCAAGGTGATGTCGCGAAGATGACTGAGATTGACGACATCGTGTCGAAGGTGGTTTCCAAGGTTCCCGATGCCCAAGTTCTCTCAGACCTCGACGCAACAGTGGCCTGGGTCAAAGAGTCAGGGGAGGGCGATACCGGCAAGCTGGGCATCACGGGTTTTTGCTGGGGCGGGCGTATCGTGTGGCTGTATGCAGCGCACAATCCACAGGTCAAAGCTGGAGTGGCGTGGTATGGACGTTTGAGTGGAAAGCCGAGTGCATTACAGCCACGACATCCCATCGATGTGGCGGCATCGTTGACGGTGCCGGTCTTGGGCTTGTACGGAGCGGATGACAAGGGGATTCCGATCACGACCGTCGAACAGATGGAAAGTGCGCTCAAACAGGGATCCAGCGGTTCTCACATCGTGGTGTATCCCGACACGCCTCATGGGTTCCACGCGGATTACCGCCCGAGCTATCGCAAGGAGCAGGCAGAGAACGGATGGAATCGTTTGCTAAAATGGTTTGCAGACCACAGCGTAGTGTGATCTGCGAAACATCTCCCGCGTTAGAGGCGGTTTTCCTTGAAAGTATCGCAGGCATTTGGATCGCCGCTCTCGAGACCGCGGCGTAGCCATGCGGTGCGCTGTTCTGAAGAGCCGTGCGTCCATGTTTCGGGTTGCACCGACCCTCTCGACCTATGCTGAAGTCGATCGTCGCCGATCGCGGACGCTGCACGGAGGCCGGATTCAAAGTCGCCCGGTTCGATCAGATTTCGATCCAGCTTCGCATGATACCCCCACACACCGGCAAAGCAGTCTGCTTGCAGTTCCACTCGGACCGATAACGCATTCCCTTCCGCCTGAGACGCCTGACGCTGCAGGCGGGTAATTTGTTCAGCGATGCCGAGCAAATTTTGCACATGATGGCCGACCTCGTGCGCGATGACATAGGCTTGAGCGAAGTCACCCGGTGCGCCGAACCGCTGGGCCAGTTCTTTAAAAAAAGACAGATCGAGATACACTCGTCGATCCGGTGGACAATAAAAGGGGCCCGTGGCCACCGACCCCAGACCGCACGCCGAGCGGACTGAATCGGTAAAAAGAACCAGCCGGGGTTCTTCATAGGACCGCCCGAGTTTCGGCATCAGGTCTTGCCACGTGTCCTCGGTGTCCGCCAGAACCACCGCTGCAAACTTTCCTAGCTTATCTGCCGGCGGACCGGTCGGTGCAGGTGAATCGGTCTCCGGTGTGGAAACGGTTTGAACATTTTCCACGAGGTTGAGCAGGGTCAGCGGATTTGTTCCGGTCAGATAACTCACGACGAGCACGAATAAAATCCCGCCAATTCCAAGCCCGCCCGCACCGACCGGACCCATGCCACGCCGATCCTCAATATTACCGCTCTCGCGTTGGCCACCCCATCGCATAGCACGCTCCCCCCAATCTCTCTAGCATTCCACGTAATCACACATACTGACACGCGATCAAGTCGAGTTGTAGCGAGGTTGCTGTAGGATGAATGGTTCAGTGATTCAGACCATTCAGTCTTGATATTTCGACAGCCGTGGACAATGCTAGAGAGGCAGTTGAGGAATTATTCACGATGACGCTTATCGAGTCTTGCGCTACCACAGGGCAATCGACAATCAAATCGGCGATCGAGCGTGAGATAAAGCTCAGCGCGGATCGAAGATTTCGATTGCCGGCCCTTGGCGGGGAAAGACTTCCCCGACGTGTCCTGACGTCGACCTATTACGATACGTCCAACTATCATCTTGCTCGTAGTGGGATCACTCTCCGCCATCGCACTGAAAAACGCAAAGGCGTCTGGCAGTTGAAGCTTCCGTTAGACGGTGCCCGTCGCGAGATCGAAATGAGCGCTCCGGCAGGCATCCCGCCGGTCTCTCTCACCGACCTTCTCATCGTCCATCTGCAAGGCGAAGCATTGATTCCCGCTGCCACGCTGCGCACGTGGCGTACAGGGATCCAGGTGAAGGGCGAAAAAGGCGCGGCTGCCGAGGTGGTGCTCGACACCGTGTCGGTATTGAAGGATCGTCACGTCGTACATAGTTTTCGCGAAGTGGAAATTGAGCGCGTGAGCGGCGACGACCGGCTCCTCACTCGGCTGGAGAAGACGCTTCGCAAGGCGGGCGCGGAAGAGCATGATGGTCGTCCCAAATTATTTCGCGCGTTGGACATTCCTCCCCCTCGTCCAATCCAACCGCCTTCCGTGGAAGCGCCGACCGCCGAGCATTTGAGATTTGTCCTGCTGCAGCATGTGGAGGTGCTTCGGGCGCATGACCCGGGAACTCGTCTTGGGGGCGTGATGGAAGATCTCCACAAGATGCGCGTTTCAACAAGGCAGCTGCGGACGATTCTTCGGGCGGCCCAACCACTCCTTGTGCAGGGATGGGGAGAGCCTCTGCGCACCGAGTTGGGTTGGTTGGGTGAGATGCTGGGGGGCGCCCGAGATCTTGATGTCCAAATAAAATATTTCAAGGAAGAATTAACAGCATTGGACCTGCGAGATCGCCGGGGATTGGAAAGATTTGTCGCGCGTCTTTGCATGGAGCGAGACAAAGTTCAGCAGACGCTCGTGGGTGAACTACAGTCGCCACGATACCTCGAACTGGTTCGTAAATTGATGCAGGCGGCACAAGATCCAGCCGTGGTGGTTTCCACCGTGACGGTGTGCGATATTGCCGCGACGGAGTTCAAGAAGCTACGGAAAGCCATGCGGAACCTGGGAGATATTCCCTCCGATTCCGAACTCCATCGCCTGCGCATTAAGGCGAAGCGCGCGCGATATGCAGCCGAGCTCGCGGAAACCAGCAAAGGAAAGCCGGCGACGAGGTTTATTCCGCAGGTCAAGGCTTTTCAGGATCTGCTCGGCGTACATCAGGATGCGGTCCTTGCCGAAAAACATATCCGGCAATTTACAGAGCAGTCGACAAGCGTACGAACGGCCTTTGTCGCTGGGCGGATGGTCGAGCGCCAACGTCAGCGCCGCGACTCGGCACGATCGGCATTTAAGTCGCAATGGAAAAAGCTGAAGAAGCGAGGGCAAAAAGCGTGGGGATAATCGGCGGTCCGCTCCGGCGTATCGAAACGCGATCCCATGTAAAGATGAAGGCAGCAGCAAGGCCACGCGCGCTCGCATTCAATAAACCCTATGGGGTGCTGCCCTGTTTTACGGACGAGCAAGGCCGGCGGACTTTGGCGGAGTTTATCGCGGTCCCGAAGGTCTATGCGGCCGGTCGACTGGATTTGGACAGCGAGGGTCTCATGGTGCTGACATCGGATGGCGCATTAGCACATTACATTACTGATCCACAGCATAAGTTGCCGAAGGTCTATTTGGCGCAGGTAGAATGTGTGCCGAACGAGGAGGCGTTAGTAGAGTTGAGGCAAGGCGTACTGCTCAATGGCAAGCGCACGCGACCTGCCGACGTTCACCTACTGCCGGACGCGCCGAATCTTCCCGACCGTCCTGTGCCCATCCGCTTCCGCAAGTCAGTATCCACCTCGTGGTTGCAAATCACGTTGCGAGAAGGATTGAACCGCCAGGTGCGGCGCATGACCGCTGCAGTAGGCCATCCGACTTTACGACTCGTTCGAGTCGCGATCGGTCCGATTGTGCTGGGAGAATTGCGGCCAGGGCAGTGGAGGGAATTGACAATGGAGGAAATGAAGCAGTTCATATCTCAGAGTATCTGATCCAATCGAAATCCTGCCTATCATTCCTACTCTTTACCTTAGCAATCCAGTGGATCAGCCTTAATTGCGGCTCTCTTGCTCTCAAGTTAGGCGCCTAGACATTGAAGCGGAAGTGCATCACATCGCCGTCCTGGACCACGTACTCCTTCCCTTCCAGCCGCATCTTTCCTTTTTCCTTGGCGCCTGTTTCTCCCTTGCAGGCGATGTAATCGTCATAGCCGATGACTTCCGCCCGAATGAAGCCCTTTTCAAAGTCACCATGAATCACGCCCGCTGCTTGCGGGGCGGTGTCGCCGATATGAATGGTCCAGGCGCGCACTTCTTTCGGTCCGGCTGTAAAATAGGTTTGCAGCCCCAGCAGCTGGTATGCCACGCGAATGAGGCGGTTGAGACCCGGCTCCGTTAAACCGACATCGGCCAAGAACTCTCGTTTCTCGTCGTCCGACAGTTCGGAGATTTCCGACTCGAGCGCGGCGCAGATCGCCACGACCGGCGCTCCTTCGCCTGCGGCAAATTCCTCCATGCGCGTCAGCAGGGGATTATTCTTAAATCCCTTCTCTCCCACATTGGCCACATACATCACCGGTTTAATCGTAAGCAGGCACAGGGGTTTCAGCAGGGCGAGTTGCGTTGCATCCAGTTTCATCGTGCGTGCCGGTTTGCCCTGATTCAAGCACTCCGCCACTTGTATCAAGAGGTCCCCCAGCTTCATGGCCTCTTTATTACCCGACCGAGCGACCTTGGCATTTCTTTCCTGAGCTTTCTCCACGGTGGTGAGGTCCGCCAACGCCAGTTCGGTGACGATCGTCGCAATGTCGGAAATCGGATCGATCGTTCCCGCCACATGAATGACATTGTCGTCCTCGAAACAGCGCACCACATTCACAATCCCGTCGGTCTCACGAATGTTGGCAAGAAACTGATTGCCCAATCCTTCGCCTTTCGAAGCCCCGGCCACCAGCCCGGCGATGTCCACGAATTCCGTGGTGGCATATTGCATTCTCTGCGGCGTGACAATATCTGCCAACGGCTGCATTCGCGCATCCGGCACTTCCACGATGCCGACGTTGGGTTCGATGGTGCAAAACGGATAGTTCTCGGCGGCGATGCCCGACTTAGTAAGCGCATTAAACAAGGTGGACTTCCCCACATTGGGAAGCCCGACGATTCCACATTTCACACTCATGACGATTCCTTCACGTAACAGCGGTTGTACATTTCCGTTTCCACCGTGCCTTCGCTGCTCAAAGATGGAAAGGAGTGGCGCATTCTACTTTCTCGTGGTCGGTTCGGTCCACCCCTACGTGATTATCGGCCCTCAAGGGTCCGCCGAAATTCGGGCTGTGCACTTGAACGCGTCGCTGAAAGAAGCCGCCCAACTCATGCAACAGTGGAGAGTCGGTTGGCTCTCGGTCATCGACGATCGTTCGTAAGTGGGCGTCGTCACCGATACTGACTTGGTCTGAGATGTAATGGCGCAGGGGATTGATGTCTCAACTGAGATCGTCAAGACCTGTATGAGACACCCCTGTCGCGATCGAGGTAGATCAGCCAATCGCTGAGTCGGTGCAGCTGACGAAAGAAAAGGGCACGCGCCATCTCGCCGTGCCCGATCAAGATCAGATCATTGGCGTCATCTCGGTGTCGAACATCCTTAGCTATTATTCGGGCGTCGCGTAGGCAAGGTTCAGAAATCCTTCACGGCACGTAGGTGTCCCCGGTCACTCCAGAGGCAGGTAAAAGCGAGAAAGCACCTTTTTCTTTCCTTCCTATAAGGCCCTTGTTATAGCCTCCATTTCGCGAATGGTCGTACACAGCGCTTCGAATGATCCTCCCTTGGTGAGATATGCCGCAGCACCCGCCTCCCGCATCGCGGAAGCTGTCTTCTCATCCTCGTAGACGGACAGCCCAATGATGGTGATGTGTGGTTGTTCCGCCTTGATCAGTCGCGTAGCCTCCACTCCGCTCAGCCTCGGCATATTCACATCCATGATGATCACATCTGGTCGATAGATAGAGGCAGCGTCTACCGCCATACGGCCATCTTCGACCTCTGCCACCACTACGAGATCAGGCTGTCCTTCGAGAATGTTCCGCAACCCTTCTCGCATCATTCGATGATCGTCAGCGAGCATGACTCGAGTCTTTGAGCCAACGGCCTCTTGCACAGTCGCCTTTGGACCTTTTGGGAATTGGTCCTCTTGCTGATCCTCCAGTAGACAGGTTGAGGCCGTCTCTGTTATGAGCGGGACGATGAGCCTCACACAGGACCCCTGGTTTGCAACCGAAGTCACCTCCAGGCGTCCGCCGAGCAGTTCTACTCGCTCTCGAATGCTGAACAACCCAAAACACCCCTCTTTTGAGGGGGCGTGCATGGTGGAGGCATCGAAGCCTACTCCCCGATCTACTACCGCCGCCTCGAGGCACTTGCCCGATCGTCGGAGCGCCACTGTGGCCTCGTTGGTTTGCGCGTGCTTGAGAACGTTGTACAGCAGTTCCTGAATTGACCGATAGGTGACCGTGAGCATCTCCTCATCCAGCAGCTTCAGCTCCCCATCATCTTGGATCGTCACGCTTAATCCATGCCGTTGCATTTTCTCTACTACCCAGGCGATGGCCGCCCTCAAATCATGGTCATCGCCCATCAGCGTTGGGCGAAGATCGGACATCAGGGTTCTGGTGTAGTTCAGTGCTTCGTCTAGAAGAGCATTGAGGTCTTGCAGCTTTGTTGAGGATCCCTCCATCTTCAGGTGCTTTGCCATGGCGCCGAGCTTCATCTTGCTTAAGGCTAATGTCTGTGCGAGGTTGTCGTGCAGATCAGTGGAGAGTCGCTTGCGCTCCCGTTCCTCGGCACGACTCAGCTCAGAGGCCAGCGCACGCAACTGCTGCTGCTTCGTGAGCAACGCCGCCGTCCGGTCCTTGACCTGTGCCTCTAGAGAGTCATTCAGCTGCTGTAACCTTGCTGCTGAATGCTGCTGTTCACCCTCCGCCCGCTTGCGATCGGTGATGTCCTCACACACAATGAGTGCTGTTGGATTGCCGTGTGCATCACACACCATCCGTACGGTTTCTTTTACCCAAAGGAGCGTCCCGTCCTTGCGGACTTTCCGAAATTCCCAGTGGCACACTTTTCCGGGATTCTTGACGCACTCGTTGAGTTCGTTAAGAACACTGGCTTTGTCATCTTCGTAAAAGACGGACGTCACCGCCTGTCCGACTAGTTCTTCAACCGCATAGCCGAGTTGCTCGGCGCCGAATCGATTGACAGAAAGAACCATCCCATCGGGGTTGACCGTGAAGTACATCGACGGATTGTCTTCATAGAGGGCGCGATATCGTTCCTCGCTGGATCGAAGCCGCTCCTCGGCCCGTTTGCGATCGGTAATGTCCTGGAAGACAACCACGGTTCCCACCAACTCACCGCCTTCCCGGATAGGAGTACTCGTATATTCAACCGGAAAACTGGTCCCATCCTTTCTCCAGAAAACCTCGTTCTCGGCAGAATGCACGCTACTATCCTTGAAAGCTGAGATCGGACAGTCCTCCTTCAGGTAAGGAGAGCCGTCTGCTCTTGAGTGATGCAGGGTAGCATGCATACATTTGCCGATGATGTCTCCTGCGCTCCACCGCAGCAGTTTTTCGGCGGTCGGGTTGATGAAGGTCATGTTCCCATGCCGATCCAATCCGCAAATGCCCTCGCCCGCGGAGCTTAGAAATAACTCGTGCTGGCGTTGCAGGTGTTCCAGTGTTTGCTCAATTTGCCTGCGCTCTGTGATATCTATGATCGTCTCCAGGATATGCGCCTGACCCTCTGTGGTCTGAATCTTCGACCAGTGAACGAGCAGATATTCATTATTGGGAAGAACTACTTCAGTGGACGCCGTGTGGCCGCTGGCTAAGACCTCGGGCACCTTACAAAAAGTACAAGGTGACGGTCGACCAAAGTTCCTCTCATGACACGTCTCATTGACATGAGTGAGATTCCCAAGTTTGCCGAGCCCTCCTTCATTCTGGAACTGGACTTTATAGGAATCAGGCTCAATCACTGAGATCGAGACGTGCTCGGAATCTAAACGCTGATCTTCAAATGAGGTAGCCATCGCTATTTCCTTTCCGAGCTCAGGCCATCGACTAAGTTAAGAACACAGTAAGTAGGAATGTCAGGTAAAAATCAAGGCCAAAATATCTTGCGAATGATGCGAATGATAGGACAGGATCGTATGCGATTGAAAGCATGTGTATTTCTTAGCAGGTATGTGAGCAGGCAGGTGAAAGAGGTGTCGCGGCTGCCTCCTTCCTCCTCGAACCACTGTGTCAAATAGACTCACGAGACACACCAGGAACTCATTCAGGCCTGGACAGAGGGAAAAGGTGTTCGGAACTGTTTGGTGATCCGCGACGAGAGTTGTCTCAGGACTCCGACAGAATCCTCGCTCAGACTTTGATATCGAGGAACATTCCCTCTACTTCTTCCCAACAAGTCCTGCTTTGATATCGCGAAATGACAGGCGATGGTCTCGGCTGGCTGTCGATCGCCGTTGACCTGCATCCAGATCGTGCGCGGGTTCGCGCCTATACCCCCGCTGGCCTTGATGGAAGGAACTTGCCCAAAAAACCCTGACATTAATGAAGATAGATGTCACCGAAAGGAGAGTGAGAGCGCAAGGTATTACTTAATAACTTAATAATCCGATCAATAACGGTATCGGAGAAGCACAGCTTCAGCGCGGCGCTGGGCGGCAGACATCACGGACAGGTCGGAATAGTTATGGATGACATCAGAGGCGATGCTGTGGCCATGGCGCGGCTTCCCTGCTTCAGGTACTCGTCAGCAATATCGGTGAATGTGGTTAGGCGTTGTGATTGAGCGAAGCAACTAATCATCGGGTGGGTCATGTCTTACTGTCGTATATGAGCGGTATTGCGTAAACCATGGTCGAGGTACGCTTTCACCGCAAGACCGTATTACCGAAACGATTTAATTGAATTGTCAGGCTGATATTGCAACGCTCTCTCGTACGTGGTCTGTAGGATTTTTTCTTGAGATTGCCAAGTGCTGAATCCATGTGGATTTAGCAAATATTGCGCTTGCGATCCGTCAGGGTGTCCGTCGCGCAGGCTGCAGAAATGATGATCATAATAATTGCAAAGGTTAAGCACGTGCCGCTGGCTACTCTGAACATTCCTATGTTTCTATGATGACCGCCAACGGCAAGGTCTCAACGTTGATACGGGAATGCGATAAACGATCTGTGACTTTAAAGCTGTTCCACATCGGCGATGATCGTATGGAGCCCACTCGCTCCCGCCGGTTGCGGCCTCACGAGCTCCGCGATCTGCACATTGCCTTTAACGTCGGCAGCGCGGACGACGACTTGGAACTTGCCCTTTTTGGGAGGACGCCAGCGGTAGTTCCAGATAACCCAGGAATAAGGAGATTGCGGCGTTTCTAATTCCGCCTCGTGCCACGTTTTGGCGGCGTCAAAGCTTACTTCCACTTTGCCGATGGTATTGGGACCGCCGAAGGCAATACCGCGGAAGACCTGTTCCGGCCCTCGTAATGCTTGATAGTGGCCGGGACTATCGATGCGAGAAAATATTTTGATCGTGCCATCGTCCGTCCAACCTTGACGTTGCCAGTAGCCGAGATGATTGCCGTTGTAGACCTCGATTTCGGTAATCCATTTTACATTCTTAATGCCGTAAAGCCCCGGCACCAGCAGGCGAAGTGGAAAGCCATGCTCTTTGGGAAGCTTTTCACCGTTCATCAGATACGCGAGCATGACATCGTCCTGCATGGCTCTTGTGAACGGAATACTGTCGTCATACCCATCGGCCGCCTTGAAGACGACATCGCGCGCCATTTCCTCATCGGCGCCTGCATCCTCCAGGAGTTTTTTCAGCGAAATCCCACGCCACATCGCATTGCCGAGGCTGTCTCCGCCGGGTAACGTATCAATGCATTCCAGCGTCACCACTTGGTCAAAAGACTGCCGGTTGAGTACATCACGCCAGCCTAGCGTCATCGGATGTTTGACTTCTCCGCTGATCGAAAGCCTCCACTGCTCTTGATTGAGATCGCGTGACACATTGAACGGCGAATCCATGAAGTTGACGACATAAAATTTGTTGTTCGGTGTGAAATAAATGGTGTCTCGCGGCGGCATGGCGAACATACGGCCAAACACACTGCCGATGGAGTCGCATCCGCCCATCATCCCCGCGGCCGCGCCCACGCCCATCAATTGTAAAATCGTTCGTCGCCGCAATTTCACTATATCCTCTCCTCAATCATCATATGCCGCAGAGCATGGGCGTGCAAGTTACCGTCAGATGCAAAAGTTGCGCATTTTGAAATACTGAGTATGGGATTCTTTGTGTCATCATGAGATATCGCAAGCAGCGACATTGATCACGATGTTCGCGACACGAAATGAGTGATAGAAAAAGTTTTCTACGCGTGACTCTTTGCTTGACAAGAGAATCGGGAGAAGAGTATAAACTCACCTCTCGCGACAATCCTCGATTTGATTCTCGCGCAACTCGGAACGCCCCTTGACAGTATTTGAAATCCTGTTGTAGAGTGTGCGGCTCCGGATTGGTTTGTTCTTCGTTCTTTGACAACTGAATAGAGTGAGTACAGCAATAAGAGCAAGGTAAGGTGTATTGAAGTGGTGGCCCTTGGATCCAAATCCTAAAGAACACCTATTCATGAGAGTTTGATCCTGGCTCAGAACGAACGCTGGCGGCGCGCTTAACACATGCAAGTCGAACGAGAAGGCGTAGCAATACGCTTGTACAGTGGCGAACGGGTGAGGAATACATGGGTAACCTACCCTCGAGTGGGGGATAACCCGCCGAAAGGCGGGCTAATACCGCGTACGCTTCCGATCTTGCGGGATTGGAAGGAAAGCTGTCCCTTGGGGATGGCGCTCAAGGATGGGCTCATGTCCTATCAGCTTGTTGGTAGGGTAACGGCCTACCAAGGCATCGACGGGTAGCTGGTCTGAGAGGACGATCAGCCACACTGGCACTGCGACACGGGCCAGACTCCTACGGGAGGCAGCAGTGAGGAATATTGCGCAATGGGCGAAAGCCTGACGCAGCGACGCCGCGTGGGGGATGAAGGTCTTCGGATTGTAAACCCCTTTCGGGAGGGAAGACGGCCTTAGACAACTAAGGCGGACGGTACCTCCAGAAGCAGCCACGGCTAACTTCGTGCCAGCAGCCGCGGTAATACGAAGGTGGCAAGCGTTGTTCGGATTTACTGGGCGTAAAGGGAGCGTAGGTGGTTAGGTAAGCCCTCCGGGAAATCTTCAGGCTTAACCTGAAAAGGTCGGGGGGGACTGCCTGGCTAGAGGACGGGAGAGGAGCGCGGAATTCCCGGTGTAGCGGTGAAATGCGTAGAGATCGGGAGGAAGGCCGGTGGCGAAGGCGGCGCTCTGGAACGTTTCTGACGCTGAGGCTCGAAAGCGTGGGGAGCAAACAGGATTAGATACCCTGGTAGTCCACGCCTTAAACTATGGATACTAAGTGTCGGCGGGTTACCGCCGGTGCCGCAGCTAACGCAGTAAGTATCCCGCCTGGGAAGTACGGCCGCAAGGTTGAAACTCAAAGGAAT